>Ga0268288_10031_pt1 | contig 178678 bp, 165 predicted proteins | sample BraspS3V5C_FD_191349 | JGI IMG/M metagenome (GOLD analysis project Ga0268288, IMG submission 191349) | Soil microbial communities from Anza Borrego Desert, Southern California, United States - Bradyrhizobium sp. S3-V5C | ecosystem: Environmental > Terrestrial > Soil > Desert | place: USA... | reverse complement strand
CCTCGTCGGCGTGCTGCAGCGGATGGCCCGCGGCGAGGTCGACGCGGAGATCCGCGAGGCCGGCCGCGGCGACGAGATCGGCGCCGTCGGCAAGGCGGTCGAGGGCATCAAGGCCATGGTCGCCCGCAAGGCCGCCGAGGAGGCCGAGGTCAAGCGCCTGGCCGACGCGGCCGCCGCCGCCGAGCGGAAGCGCACCATGATCGAGCTCGCCGACGGCTTCGAGCGCGCCGTCGGCGGCATCGTCGGCCTGGTCTCGTCCTCGGCCACCGAGCTCCAGGCCACCGCCCAGCAGATGACCGCCACCGCCCAGGAGACCGCCGCGCAATCGACCACCGTGGCCGCCGCAGCGGAAGAGGCCGCCACCAACGTCAACACGGTCGCGGCCGCGGCCGAGGAGCTCGGCTCGTCGGTGCAGGAGATCGGCCGGCAGGTGCAGGGCTCGGCCCATCTCGCCCAGGCCGCGGTGGGCGAGGCCGACCAGACTGCGCACCTCGTCCAGGCGCTCAGCCAGAACGCGGCGCGGATCGGCGACATGGTCGGGATGATCTCGGGCATCGCCGGCCAGACCAACCTCTTGGCGCTCAACGCCACGATCGAGGCGGCGCGCGCCGGCGCGGCGGGGCGGGGCTTCGCGGTGGTGGCCTCCGAGGTGAAGGCGCTGGCCGAGCAGACCGCCAAGGCGACCGAGGAGATCGCGCGCCAGATCGGCGAGGTTCAGGGGGTGACCGCGCAGGCGGTGACGGCGATCGGCGGGATCACGGGGCGGATCCGGGAGATCGACGGCGTGGCGACGTCGATCGCGGCGGCGGTGGAGCAGCAGGGTGCGGCGACCCAGGAGATCGTGCGCAACGTGGCGCAGGCCTCGACCGGCGCCGGCGAGGTGACGGGCAACATCGCGGGCGTGGCGCAGGCCTCGGAGGAGACGGGGGCCGCGGCCGGTCAGGTCCTGTCGGCGGCCTCGGAGCTGTCGCGGCAATCCGAGCATCTCCGCGCCGAAGTCGCACGCTTCCTCGCCACCGTCCGCGCCGCTTGAGGTGATCGCGGCGGAGATCCGCGTCCTCCCGGTCCGGCCCCGCGGCTCGGACCAGTCCGCCGGCTGCGCGCGGATCTCGTCGCCGCGCACGCGCGCGGCGAGGATCTCGGCTCGCGCTCCGCACATCCAGGGCTGCGGAGAGCGGCTGCCCGAACTCAGCCACGTGTTCGAGCAGGCCATCGGCGGGATGGATCAGTCGCTGGACGACCTCACGCTGCGGGATCCGGGAACGGGCGCAGCCCTCCGGCACCTGCTCGGCTCCTGATCGCGACCGCGACCCCAATCGGTCACGGCGTCGCGCACCCCGACTCAGGGAAGCCGGCTTGGGCGGGCTGCTGTTCGTCTCCGACGACCTGTCCCGCACCGAGCGTCTGGCGCGCGACGTCGATCCGGCCCGGCCGTGAAGCACCCACGACCTCTATGACGAGGCCGCGCCGGCGGCCGGAGCCGACCTCGTCGTCGGCGACGTGGCGCAACTCACGTCGCACGCGATCGTGCGCCTGCGACGGATACTGGCGCCGGCCCGCGACACGGGCGCGCCGTCGCCGCTCCTGATCCACGGCAACGCCGCGCCGACCGAGGCCCTGGCGCGGCTGCTGGGTACGAGCGAGACCCTCCCGGCCGCGTCGGCGGTGAGAATCGTGCAGGACAGGATCGATCGGCTCCGGGATCAGGGCGGCTCCGCCGCCGCGGCCGGGCTGACGGAGGTGGCCCGGCCGTTCCCGTCGAGACCTTCTTCTCCGGCCGGACGGTGACGCCCGGCCTCGATGAGGCCACCCATCGGCACTGCCTGCGGGTGACGGGCCTCGCGGCCGCCTTCGCGATCGAGCTGGGCTTCGGCGATCTCGACGCCTACCGCCTGACCGAGGCCGCGCGGCCGCACGATGTCGGGAAGACGAAGATCCCGCTGTCGATCCTCAACAAGCCGGGGCTGCTGACCGCGCGGCGGCCCTACCGACCGTCGATGTCGGATGAAGTGGCCTGCGGCCTCCTGCGATCGATGTCCGGCAACCTGGATCCCGCCTTCGTGGAGACCTTCCGTCCCGTGATGACCGCCTTCGACCTGAGCGGCGCGGCTCCGGCGCGCCCGCTCGATGACCCGTCTCCGGCCCGGTGGCGTTACGGAGACGCGGGTCCGAGGCCCCGCGGATGGCCGATCGGATCACCATCGATGCGTCGGCAGGCCCGCGCGCGACAGCGACGCCTGCGGCTGCGGACGTCCCAGGAGATAGCCCTGAACCTGCCCGACACCCTCGGCCCGCGCGAGTTCCAGCTGCTGCGCCGTCTCGACGCCCTCGACCACCGTCGTGATGCCGAGGCTGACCCCCAGCCCCGCCACCGCCCGGATGATGGCGCGCGCGTCGGCGCTCGTCTCGGCCTCGCTCATGAACGAGCGATCGATCTTGATCTTGTCGATCGGGAACCGGCGCAGATAGCTCAGGGACGAGTACCCGGTGCCGAAATCGTCCATGGCGATCCGGATGCCGGCGCCGTGGAGCGTGGCGAGATTCTCCCGCGTCGCCTCGCTCTCCTCCAGCAGCGACGTCTCGGTGATCTCGACCTCCAGCCGCGCCGCGGCCAGACCGGTCTCCGCCAGCACGGCGAGCACTTCCGCGCCGAACCCCTTCTGACGCATCTGGACGCTGGAGACGTTGACGGCGACGTCGACGCTCTCGGGCCACGCCAGGGCATCCCGGCAGGCGCGCTCCAGGACCCAGCGGCCGAGCGGCAGGATGAGACCGGTCTCCTCGGCCAGGGGGATGAAGGACAGCGGCGGGACCAGGCCGCGCGTGGGATGGCGCCAGCGCACCAGCGCCTCGACGCAGGCGACATGCCCGTCGCGGGCATCGACGAGGGTCTGATAGTGCAGCTCGAACTGATCCGCCGCCAGGGCGGCCTGGAGGTCGGCCTCGATCTGGCGGCGCGCCTCGAAGGCCTCGGACATGCTGGCCTCGAAGACGCTGAAGACGCCGCGCCCCTCGGTCTTCGAGTGCCGCAGGGCGAGATCGGCGTCGTGCAGCAACGGGTCCATGTCCAGGTCCTGCACCGCGCGGATCGCGAGGCCGATGCTGGCGCCGGTATGGACGCGCCCGCTCGCGAGATCGAACGGCTCCGACAGGACGTTGACGAGGCGCTGGGCGGTCGACGTCGCGGCGGCCGCGTCGACGACCCTGTGGACCAGCGCGAACTCGTCGCCGCCGAGGCGGGCCACGACGTCACCCCGCCGCGTGTTCCTCCGCAGCCGCGCGGCGACCTCCTGCAGGAGCTCGTCGCCGGCGGCATGTCCGTAGGTGTCGTTGACGAATTTGAACCGGTCGAGGTCGATGTAATACATGGCGAGCAGCGGTCGCTCGTCGTTCTGCGCCGCGATCAGATCTCGGTAGCCCTGGCGCATCGCCCGCGTGTTGGCGAGGTCGGTCAGGGCGTCGTGATGGGCCAGGTGGGCGATGCGCTCCGCACTCCGCCGCTGCTCGGTGATGTCCTCGAATGTCGAGACCCAGCCGCCGCCGTCCATGACCCGGTGATTGATCGCCAGCGTGCGCCCGTCGCAGAGTTCGCGCGTGATCGGCGCGGGCTCGGCGGCCTGAAGGGCGGCGCGGGTGCTGCGCTCGATCTCCGCGACGGTGACCTCCGGCGAGTAGAGGCCGCGCGCGACCAGAGCTGAGCAGATCGCGTGCTGGGCCATGCCCGTGAGGACCATGTCCTGCGGGATGTTGAAGATATCGCGGTAGCGCTTGTTCGACACGACGAGGCGGGACTGCGCGTCGAACATGCACAGGCCCTGGTTCATGTTCTGCAGCGCGCCCTCGAACAGGCGGATCTGCTCCGAGAGGGCCGCGTTCAGCGCCGCGAGCCGGTCGATGCCCTCGGCTCTCGGCCGCAGAACCGGAACGCACTGCGAACTGTCCGAAGTCTCGCTGCGCCGGAGACTGGTATGCGGCACGATGATGTCCTCGAGTGGGAAAGGGGCGCCGAGCCGCGCGGGGCGGCGCGATCGGTCGGGCGCTAAGCGATCGTCCGGGAGGCCGCCGCGCAGGTCTGGCGTGTGACCGCCTCGAGCGCCGGGATCGTCGGTGCGATCGGCGGATGGCGGGCGGCCCGTGATCGCGGACCGGACCCGGTGGGCTGGGACAAACCCGTCACGCGCGTGATCCCGAATTAGAGCCGTGCAGAAGGAACATGTCGGATGCAGGAACAAGAGACCGCTGTCGATACATCCTCTACGTAAGTACATCACGTTCCGAATTGCAAGCGCGCCACTATTTTGAGAGCGAAGCATTTTAACAAATATCGACGGAAATTTACATTAGGAGTAGAATTTTGGCCCGAGACCACTACCGTCATGCGAAATTCTCGATCTGCCGATAGGGGACCTCGACGCACTTCTCGTCGCCGATCATCCGGCTTTGGCCGCTCATGGATCGGCGGAGGGCCGTGAGGTTGCCTGCGGCCCCGTCCCTGCATGGCAGCATTGCTTCCGCGCAGAAGCTGGGGACAGGACGACCCCTAAGGATCGGCTTTCTCTCGCGGGGCTCGACTTTGATGAGGGTCAGTCGCCCGTCTCGCGGTGTCGGGCGCCAGATCGTGCGGCCCGGACCCTGGACAGACGGGCCCTGACCCCGGATTGGTCCGGTATCCTCCGACCTCCCTCGGGGCCCGGCATCCCAGGGCCAGCATCAAATCAACCAGCAGTAGACATCTTCGGCGAGTTCTGGGTAAAACCGTTCTCACGGCCTATTTACTTTGCCACAACCTTTCACGGCCATTCGGACACATCAGTGACATCGAATTTTAGGCCTGAGATCGCGCAGGCACGAGGAACGGGTTCATCAAATCACCCGACAGACGCCGAGTTGAGCCGGGATTCGGCGAACTCGCAGGCGCTGTCGACCCGCCAGTCGGTGAGCATGTTGGCCCTGTCGCTGGCCAGATCCGCCCAGCAGGGCATCTTCCTGCTCCTGCGGTAACAGCGTCACGCCGATTCCGACGATCGACCCGGCGGCCAGGGCGACGCCCAGCCGCTTCTCCATGTCGTCCGAAATCTCGCCGACGTCGGTCCGCATTCTCCGCGTCGAACAGCGACACGCGGTCGGACACCGGGGTCGAGCGCGGCCCATGCCCGTGGCGCGGATGGCCGTCCCAGGATCGACACGGCCCGCGCGGCGCGACGGTGCGCAGGTGCGCGAGGACGGCAACCCCGCGCGACCCGGTCCCGATGCGCGTCCCGGACCGCGGAGGGCCCTTCGAACGAAAGCCCCGGGAGCGGTCGGCTCCCGGGGCTCTGTCGACCTCGCGCCAGTTTGATCGGGCTGGGGATGCAAGGATCGAACGAAGGTCATCGCCGCCGCGCGGCGACCGGCATGCAGAGGACCAGTCCCATGCCGAGCCGCCGCGCGGGCCGATGCCAACCCTCGAGGCGCGGGTTCGGCTCAGTACGAGCCGAACTTGTAGTTCAGGCCGGCGCGGACGACGGCGAACTCGGTCCCGGCGGCGGCGCCGTTGAGGTAGGCGACGCCGCGCGGCGGCAGCAGGTTCGGGATGAAGACGCCGCTGGCAGTGTTCTTCTGGCGGTCGAGGTTCACGTACAGGCCTTCGACCTTCAGGGTGACGGCCGAGGAGCGGAAGAAGTTCAGGAACGAGTCGGTGGGCAGGGCGTACTCGACGCCGCCGCCGACCGCGTAGCCGTTGCGGAAGCTGCTGCGGAAGTTGCGGCCGGCGAAGGTCTGGTCGTCCTGGCCCGAGCCGTAGGCGTAGCCGCCGGTGCCGTACACGAGGGTGCGGTCGAAGGCGTAGCCGAGGCGACCGCGGGCGGTGCCGAAGTAATCCAGCCCGTTGCCGCTGGTCGCCACGTAGGCGCGCGGCGCCGAGAAAGCGAAGCCCGGGGTGCCGGTCAGCCCATAGTTGAGCGTGCCGTTGGCGCGGCGGGCGAAGTCGACGTACTGGGCGTCGGCCTCGAAACCGACCACGATGCCCGAGCCCGGGGTCAGCTGCCAGTTGTAGCCGATCTGGGCGCCGCCCGAGAAGCCATTGTTGTTACTGCGGTTGTTGACGCTGACCACCGCGTTGGTGTCGGGCGAGTTCGCCAGCGTGCCGCCGCGCAGGGCGTAGTTGGTGGTGTTGCGGCTGTTGGCGTCGAAGCCGTAGCCGGCGTTCACGCCGACGTAGAAGCCGGTCCAGGTGAACACCGGCACCGGCGTGAACACCGGCGGCGGAACACGACGCGGCAGGTCGGCAGCGGAAGCCGCGGCGGTGAGGGCAGTGAAGGCGGCCAGAGAGGCCAGAATCTTGGTCATGTCTGCGCAGTTTCCGTTGGTGCCATTGAGTGGCGATGACTTATCAGGCGCGCTTCATTGACGATGTAACGCACCGGCAACACTTTGCATGTCTTCAGGGATTGAATTACATAGAGTTACCAACTCCTCAACGTCCATAATCTACTCAAAGAATAGAAGTCACAAACCACATCGTCTTTGAGTTGTGCTTCGCGCGGGTCCGGGCCGGACGGCTCAGCGGCGCGCGGGCTGCGGCTCGAAGTCGAGACCGCAGCGCTTCTCGGCGGAAGCCTGCTCCAGCGCCTTCACCTCGCCCTTGAGCCGCGCGAGTTCGGCCGTCTGGTGATTGTCGCCGTCGATGAACAGGAGCGCCGGCAGGAACACCACGGCGCCGACCGTCGTGGCGACCTGATCGCCGCGGCGCTTCTCGTCCTGCGCCCCGGCAGCCTGCGCGGCGCGCACCGAGACGCGGCCGGCCTCCTCGCGGATCTGGGTGCAGGACAGGTTGCTGTACTGGATCGGCGACACGTACGTCGCGGCGACCTTGTCGGAAGAGGTCGCGCAGGCACCGCACAGGATGCCCACGACCACGGATGGAAGAACGATTTGCTTCATGACCCCGCCCCCGCACGATCGTCGTCGCGATCTTTCGCGCGACCTCGACGTCGTCTGCGTCCGCGGAGGTCCGTAAGGTCCGATCCGTGAAGCCGCTGTAGCTGGCCCTACACACCGCGGATCATACCCGTGTTTTGGGACGCAGAAGACCGATTTTGAGACAGAGCGTCCTGCCGAACACCGAGCGGACATTTGGCGACATCGCGATCGCGCGGCCGCCCATGGCGAGGGATCAGGTCGGAGGATCGGCGACACTTTGTTCACGATCCCCGTACGGCCCGCACGACGCGGGCCGTCGGCGAGTCGGCAGACGCGCATCCGCGATGGCTATGTGGCCGCCCGCGCCGCCCGATCGACGGTCTTTCCGGGCTCCGGGCGGTCGCCGCCGGCGCTGGCGCGACCGTTGCACACCCGGCATCAGGTCTGCGAAGAGCCGATCGGGCACAGGCCCGACGCGTCGCGATGGATCGCACCCGAGGGAGGATCATGACGGTTCAGTCCGCGCGGATACGGGCGACAGAGTCCAGGCGCCGTCCATGAAGGCGGCGGACGAGGGCGATCGCGTGGGCGCGATCTGCCAGGCCCTGCGACGGGCCATCGTGGAACGGGCGCTCGCCCCCGGAGACCGCCTGCCGGAGGATGCCCTGGGCGAGCGCTTCGGGGTCAGCCGCACCATCGCGCGGCAAGCCCTGCTGCGGCTCGCCGGCGAGGGCTTGGTCGACCTGCGCCGCAACCGCATCGCCGTCGTGGCGACGCCGAGCTGGGAGGAGGCGCGCGACACCTTCGACGTGCGCCTCGGCCTGGAGCGGCTCGTGGTGCGCCGCCTCGCCGGACAGCTCAGTCCGGACCAGCGCCAGGTTCTGCTGGACCAGATCGCCCGCGAGGAGGCCGCCCGGGGCGGGCCCGAGGCGCTGTCGATCCGCCTCGCCACCGAGTTCCACCTGATGCTCGCCGAGATGACCGGCAGCGCCGTGCTGACCCGCTACGTCGCCGAACTCGGCTATCGCTGCGCCCTGATCCTGTCCCTCTACAGCCGGCCGCACTCCTCGGACTGCGCCGTGAGCGAGCACCGCGACATCGTCGCCGCCCTGGTCGCGGGCGATGCCGAGCGCGCCGCCACGCTCATGGACCACCACCTCGACGCCGTCGCCGAGCGGGCGCGCATCGTGCCGCCGACCCCGCGCGAGCGCGATCTCGCCCGCCTGCTGGCGCCCTACGTCGCGGGTGCCGGCCGCGGAGCCTGACCTCCCGCCTCAGGCCGTGAGGCCGTGCTTCGTCAGCAGGCGCTCGGCGCTGTCGTTCCAGACCTCCATGCCGACGATCAGGCCGTCGCGCACGGTGAAACGGTCGACGTAGCGGTTGCCCTCGAAGGGCGTGCCGTCCGGCCACGCACCGTACAGGGTGCCGAGGCTGTAGACCGTGGTGACGCCGTCGCCCGGGACCACGTCCAGCCGCTCCATCCGCTTCTTCACCCAGGCGTAGCGGCCGGCATTGAAGGCCGTGACCTCGGACGGATGGTTGAAGACCCGGGCGCCGGTGAACACGATCCGGGTGCCCGGCGCCATGTAGCGCGCGGCCGTCTCGGGATCCGGCACCATCGAAGCTTCGAGATAGGCGGTGACGTTGGCGGCGTCGCGCGCGGTCGCGGCATCGTGGGTCACGTCGGTCATGGCAGGCCTCCTGTCGGCCCTAACGTGCCGCAAAAGCCTCTTCTGTGCATGCAGGAAGTGTATGCACTTTGATCGACGATTGAGCACAGATTGCCTTCGGTGCAGCACGCACGGTCACGTGCGGGCGGCGAAGCTTCGATTTTTCAGTGGCATGGAGGTTGCGGTCGGCTGGGCTGCCCCGCCCCTCGGAGACAGCCATGGCCTCCTTCCTGCCCCCGACCCTGCGCCGCATCGCCGTGACGACGAGCGCCCTGCTCGGCCTCGCCGTCTCGGCCGCGCAGGCGGCCGACACCGTCAAGATCGGCCTCGTGACCGCCCTGAGCGGCCAGTCCGCGAAATCCGGCGAGGCGATCTCCCGCGGGATCGGGCTCGCGATCGACGAGATCAACGCCAAGGGCGGCGTCCTCGGGCGCCCCCTCGAGCTCGTGGCCCGCGACGACGAGGCCAACCCGTCCAAGGGCGTGCTGGCGACCCGCGAGCTGATCCAGCGGGTCGGCGTCGTCGCGGTGGTCGGCGGCCTCGACACGCCGGTCTCGATGGCGATCGTGCCGATCGCCAACCAGATGAAGGTGCCGTTCATCGGCCCGTGGGCGGCCGGGACCGGCATCACCCGCAACGGCGCCGCCGACAATTACGCCTTCCGGGTCTCCGCGGTCGACGCCCTCGTCGACGAGGCGCTGGTATCCTACGCGGTGAAGACCTACGGGGCGAAGAAGCCCGGCATGATCCTCGTCAACAACGCCTGGGGCGAGTCGAACCAGAAGGGCCTCAAGGACGCCCTCCAGGCAGCCAACCTGCCGGCGGCCGGCATCGAGAAGTACGAGGCCAACGACGTCGACATGGTGCCCCAGCTGTCCCGGCTGAAGGAGGCCGGCGCCGACGCGCTGTTCCTCGTCGGCAATGTCGGCCCCTCGGCCCAGGTGGTGAAATCCCTCGACCGGATGGGCTGGTCGGTGCCGGTCGTCTCGCACTGGGGCCCGGCCGGCGGGCGCTTCGACGAGCTCGCCGGCCCGAGCGCCGGCAAGGTCCACTTCATCCAGACCTTCACCTTCGCGGGCAACGCGTCGCCGAAGGCGAGCGCGGTGCTCGATGCGCTCAAGGCCAAGTACCCGGCGATCAAGTCGATGGCCGACGTCACCCCCGCCGTCGGCATCGCCAACGCCTACGACGCCACGCATCTGCTGGCGCTCGCCATCCAGGCCGCCGGCTCGACCGAGGGCCCGAAGGTCCGCGACGGCTTCTACAAGATCGGCACCTATCCGGGCCTGATCAAAACCTACGACAAGCCCTTCGCCCCCGGCCAGCACGACGCGTTGGGACCGAACGATTACGTGTTCACCCGCTTCAAGGACGGTGAGATCGTCGCGGTGACCAACTGAGCCCGGCGATGCTGACCTCCATCCTCGTCAGCGGTCTCGGCCTCGGCAGCATGTACGGGCTCGTGGCCCTGGGCTTCCACGTGACCTATGCGGTGTCGGGGACCGTGAACTTCGCGCAGGGGAGCGTCGTCACCCTGGGCGCGGTCCTGGCCTACGCGCTGGGCGTCACCCTCGGCTGGCCGATGCCCGCCGCGATCGTCCTGGCGCTCGCCGGCTGCGCCCTGTTCGGCCTCGTGGTCGAGCGGGCGCTGGTCCGCCCGTTCGTGGCGCGCGGCTCGGATGCGTGGCTCCTGGCGACGGTGGCGGGCGGCATCGTCCTCGACAACACCGTGCTGTTCACCTTCGGCAAGGAGCCGCGGAGCCTGCCCTCGCCGCTGGCCACGAAGCCGGTGGAGATCCTCGGGACCGGCATCTACCCGCTGCAGCTCGTGATCCCGGTCGTCGGGGTCGCGCTCGCCTTCGCGATCCGCACGGTGTTCCGCCGGACCGATCTCGGCCGCGTCCTGCTCGCCGTGGCGCAGAACGCCGACGCCGCCCGGCTGATGGGGATCGACGTGCGCCGCACCGTGGCCTGCGCCTTCGCGCTCTCGGCGGTGCTGGCCGGCATCGCGGGCCTCCTGATCGCGCCGCTGTTCTCGGTCTCGGCCGAGCTCGGCACGCTGTTCGGCCTCAAGGCCTTCGCGGTGGCGATCCTCGGCGGCATCGGCTCCGCCACCGGGGTGATCCTGGCGGGGCTGCTCTACGGCCTCGTCGAGGCCGGCGTCACCGCGACCCTCGGCTCGACCTACACGCAGCTCGTGGTGTTCTCGGTGATCATCCTGGCCCTCACCCTGCGCCCCGACGGCCTGCTCGGCCGCGCCGCGGTCAACAAGGTCTGACGCGATGCACCGTCTGCGCTCGGCCCCGGCGATGCGGCTCGGCATTGCCGGCCTCACCGCCGCCGCGCTCGGCCTCGTCGCGCTGACTGCCGGCTACAGCCACTTCGTGATCGCCCTGGTGGCGCTGACCACGGTGGCGGGGGTCGGCCTCAACGTGCTCCTCGGCCTGACCGGGCTGATCTCCTTCGGCCAGGCCGGCTTCTACGCGATCGGCGCCTACGCCAGCGCGATCCTGACGCTCCACGGCGTCAGCTTCTGGCTGGCGCTCCCGGCGGCGGCCCTGATCGCGGCGCTCGTCGGCGGCCTTGTGGCGGTGCCGGCGATGCGGGTGAAGGGCCCCTACCTCGCCATGCTGACGATCGCCTTCGGCTTCATCGTCGAGCACGGGCTGATCGAGGGCGGGGAGCTGACCGGCGGCCAGAACGGCCTCGTCGTCACCGACCCGCCGACGCTCCTCGGCGAGCCGGTGAGTGCGGCCGGGCTCGCCGTGCTGGCGGTGCTCGCGGCCGGCGCGAGCCTCGCCGGGTTCGACCTCCTCGCCCGCAGCCGCCTCGGCCGGGCGATGCGCGCCGTGCGCGACGCCGACGTCGCCGCGGCGGCTTTGGGCTTCGACCCGGTCCGGGTGAAGACCCTGGCCTTCGCGATCTCCGCCGCCCTCACCGGCCTCGCGGGGGCCGTCCTGCCGCCGCTGATGCTGTTCATTGCGCCGAGCTCGTTCCCGTTCTCGCAGTCGATCCTGTTCGTCCTCTCGGTGATCGTCGGCGGAGCCGGCACGGTGCTCGGCCCGCTCCTCGGGGCCCTCGTCACCGTGCTGCTGCCGGAGGCGCTGTCCGGCCTCGCGGAGTACCGCCTGCTGTTCTTCGGGATCGCGACCCTGGCAGTGCTCTGGCTGGTGCCCTCGGGGCTGGTCGGCAGCCTCGCCCGCCTGCTGCCCCGGGGCCGCGACAATGGGGTCGCCGAGGAGAGCGGAGAGGCGCCGCTGCCCGGCACGGCGGCGCGCGAGGCCCTCGTCCTCGATGGGATCGGCATCCGCTTCGGCGGCATCACGGCGGCGGAAGGCGTCGACCTCACCGCCCGGCCCGGCGCGGTCACCAGCGTGATCGGCCCGAACGGGGCCGGCAAGACGACCGTGCTCAACATGGTCTCGGGCTTCTACCGCCCGAGCGCCGGGGCGATCCGGCTCGGCGAACGCGATCTCGCCGGGCGGCCGGCGCATGTCGTCGCCCGCGCCGGCATCGCGCGCACCTACCAGACCACGCGGCTGTTCGGCTCGCTGACCGTGGTCGACAACGTCGCCCTCGGATCCGCGCCGGGCCGGCTCTGGCGCCGCGCCAGCGCGGGGGACCGCCGGACGGCCGCGTCGCTCCTCGCCTTCGTCGGCTACCGCGGCGCCCTCGACCGCCCGGCCGCCGAGCTGCCCCATGTCGACCGGCGTCTCGTGGAGATCGCCCGGGCGCTCGCCGGCGGCCCCGCGGCGCTGCTCCTCGACGAGCCCGCCGCCGGCCTGTCGCGGGCCGACACCGACCGGCTGGCCCGTCTGATCCGCCGGATCGCCGACAGCGGCGTCGCGGTGGTGCTGGTCGAGCACGACATGCCGCTGGTGATGGGCATCTCCGACCACATCCTGGTCATGGATGCCGGACGCCCGATCGCGCGGGGCACGCCCGCCGAGATCCGGCGCGACCCGGCGGTGCTGCGCGCCTATCTCGGCGGCGCCGACACGCCGGCCCGGCCGCGGGGCGCGCCGTGGCAGGGGCCGGCGGACACCGTCCTCTCGGTCCTCGACCTGACCGCCGGCTACGGCGCTGCGCCGGTCCTCGACGGCGTCCATCTCGACGTGCGGCCGGGCGAGACCGTCGCCCTTTTGGGCGCGAACGGCGCCGGCAAGTCCACGGCCATGCGGGCGCTGGCGGGGCTGCTGCGCCCGGTCGCGGGCGCGATCGTATTTGACGACCGGCGCGTCGAGGCTCTACCCGCCCACAGGATCGCCCGCGCTGGGCTCGTCCTGGTGCCGGAGGGCCGGCAGGTCTTCCCGGAGCTCAGCGTCGTCGAGAACATCCGCCTCGGCGCCTTCGGGCGCGGGACGCCGATCGACCCGGCCGAGGTGGAGCGCCTGCTCGACCGGTTCCCCCGGCTGCGCGACCGGGCGGGGAGCCGGGCGGGCCTGCTCTCCGGCGGCGAGCAGCAGATGCTGGCCATCGCCCGCGGGTTGATGGCGCATCCGCGCATCCTGCTCCTCGACGAGCCGTCGCTGGGCCTCGCCCCGGCGATGATCAACGCCCTCTACGCCACCGTGGCGGAGCTGCGCGACGAGGGCGTCACCATCCTGATCGTCGACCAGATGGCGGCGCTGGCCCTCACGGTCGCCGATCGCGGCTACGTGCTGGAGCAGGGCCGGGTCGTCGCGCGGGGAACCGCCGCGGAGCTGTCGGCGGACAAGGGGCTGGAAGCGGCCTATCTCGGTGCGGCGTAACGGGGGCCACGATGGACACGAATGCCGGACACGGCCGCTACGGCTACAGCGCCCTCCCCGACCGGCCGGTCTACGACTGGCCGGAGGGCAAGCGGCTGGCCGTTTATCTCGGGCTGAACCTCGAGACCTTCGCGTTCGGCGAGGGCCTCGGCGCCGAGCTGGCCCCGGGCGGCCCGCAGCCGGACGTGCTCAACTACGCGTGGCGCGACTGGGGCAACCGGGTCGGCGCCTGGCGGATCGCCGCGATGCTGGACGAACTGGCGATGCCCGCGAGCGTGCTCGTCAACAGCAACCTGTACCGGGACTGCCCCGGGCTGATCGAGGCGTTCCGGGCGCGGGGCGACGAGATCGTCGGCCACGGACGCACCAACGCCGAGCGGCAGGGCACCCTCGACGAGGACTCGGAGCGGGCGCTGATCGCCGAGACGACCCGGGTGATCGCCGCGCAGGAGGGCCGCCCGCCCGCCGGCTGGCTCGGGCCCTGGATCTCGCAGTCGCGGGTGACGCCCGACCTGCTCGCCGAGGCCGGCTACCGCTACCTGCTCGACTGGGACCACGACGACCAGCCCACTTGGTTCGCGACCCGCGGCGGCGGCCGGATCCTGACGGTGCCCTACCCGCAGGAACTCAACGACATCCCCGCCATCGTCGCCCGCAAGGAGACGGGCCGCCAGTTCGCCGACGCCATCGTCGACGCCTTCGACGAGATGCTGGAGCAGGCGCGAGCCGCACCCCTGGTCATGGGCATCGCGCTCCATCCCTACATCGTCGGGCGGCCGCACCGGATACGGCCCCTGCGGCGGGCGCTCCGGCACATCGTCGACCGGCGCGCCGACATCTGGCTCACCACCGCGGGGGCGATCGCCGACCACATCGTGGCGCGGGAGGCCGGGCCGCGCTGACGCGGTCCGGACCCCGGGGCCGACCCGGCGAGCTCAGAGCACCTGCGACAGGAACCGGCGCGTGCGCTCGTCCCGTGCGGAAGCGAAGAAGGTCGCGGGCGGCCCGTGCTCGACGATCACGCCGCGGTCGGTGAAGTAGATATGGTCGGCGACGTCGCGGGCGAAGTTCATCTCGTGCGTGACGAGCATGCAGGTCATGCCCTCCTCGGCGAGCTCCCGGATCGTCACCAGCACCTCCTTGACCGTCTCCGGATCGAGAGCGGCGGTGACCTCGTCGAACAGCATCACGTCCGGCCGCATCGCCAGCGAGCGGGCGATGGCCACGCGCTGCTGCTGGCCGCCGGACAGCTCGCCCGGATAGGCGTTCTCCTTGCCGGCGAGCCGCACCTTGGCGAGGAGCGCCCGCGCCCGAGCCTCGACCTCGCGCCTGTCCTGCCCGAGGACGTGGATGGGGGCCATCATCACGTTCTGAAGCGCGGTCTTGTGCGGGAACAGGTTGTACTGCTGGAACACCATGCCGACCTTGCGGCGCAGCGCCAGCTTGTCGAGCCGGGGATCGGTGACGTCGATCCCCTCGACCTCGATCGAGCCCGCGCTGACCGGCACCAGCGCGTTGACGCAGCGGATCAGCGTCGACTTGCCCGAGCCCGATGGGCCGATGATACAGACCACCTCGCCCTTGCGCACGTCGAAGCTGATCCCCTTCAGCACCTCGAAGGTCCCGAAGGACTTGTGCACGCCGGCGATGCGGACGATCGGCTGATCGGGGGTCCAGGTCGGGGACGGGGTGGCGGCCAGGGTCGCGCGCGTCATGGTCTCAGCGGGTCTCGAAGCGGCGTTCCAGGGCGGCGGTGAACCGGTCGATCGGGTAGCAGTAGAGGAAGAAGCACAGGAGCGCGAAGCCGTAGAGCGGCGCGAACAGCTCGGGGCGGCCGCCCTCGGCGGCGTGCACCTGCGCGGTCAGCGTCAGCATCTCGGTGACGCCGACGATGGAGGCCTGCACGGTCGCCATCGCGATGAGCGAGTAGACGTTCATCCAGGGCGGCAGCATGCGCTTCGCGCATTGGGGCAGGATGATGCGCCATAGCGTCTGCCGCCGGGTGAAGGCCAGCGACTCGGCGGCCTCCCACTGGGTGTTCGGCACCGAGCGCACCGCGCCGCGGACGATCTCGGCGACGTTGGCCATGACCGGCAGGCTGAAGCCGAAGGTCGCCTTCACCCAGTCGGGCAGCGGCACGCGGACGCCGAACACGGTGATCTGGAACGGCACCAGGAACATCACGAAGAACAGCAGCACCAGCCAGGGCACGTTGCGGAAGACCTGCGTGGCGCACCACGCGAGGCGGGGCAGGATCCGCCCCTCGGCCAGCATGGCCAGCCCGAGCCCGATGCCCGCCACGGTCCCGATCGCCATCGCCATCAGCGAGATCGCGACGTTGAAGGCGAAGCCCGTGAGCAGGAGGGGCGCCCACTTGATCACGACCTCCAGCGGCGACAGCGCGGCGGCCCCGCCCTGCGCCCAGGCCGGGACGGCGACGAGGGCGAGCGCGGCGAGCAGCCAGAGATGGGCCGGGCGCAGGCGCGCCGCCGCGCGGTCCTCCGGGAGCGCGAAGGGCAGGAGGACCGGCAGGGCATTCGGCCGCCCGCCCCGCGGATCGGCCGCTTTCATCGGCCGTATCCCGGGATGCGCAGGGCGCGCTCCCAGCGGTGCATGATCCAGACGAGCACGCCGACGAGGACCGCGTAAGTCGCCAGCAGCACCAGCATCATCTCCAGCACGTTCTGCGACTCGGACCAGATCTGCTTGACCGCGTACAGGGTCTCCGGGACCGCGATGGCGTAGGCCAGTGTCGTGGTCTTCAGGAGGTTGATCAGGTTGTTGTTCAGGGCCGGCAGGCAGACGCGCAGGGCCAGCGGCAGGACGACGTACCGGTAGGCCTTGAAGCGGGTGTAGCCCAGGGCCTCGGCGGCCTCGACCGTGGTCCGCGGCACGGCCTCGATGCCCGAGCGGAAGATCTCGACGTTGAACGCGCCCGCGAACAGCGACAGCGAGATGATCGCCCACTGGACATTGTTGAGGATCGGCGCCCGCAGGCCGTCGGCCGAGCGGATGTCCGGGAGCAGCGTCCCGAGGCCGAAGTAGAAGAAGAAGATCTGCACGAGCGGCGGCGTGTTGCGGAACACCACCACGAAGCCGTTGACCAGCGCCCGCAGGACGCGCGACGGCCCGCTCTGCAGGAGCGCGCCCACGGCGCCGATGACGAGGCTGGCCAGGATGGTGCTGATCCCGAGGAGCAGCGTCATCCGCAGGCCGGCCACGTACCGGTCCCAGTCGTAGGGATCGTAGAAGACCGTGAAGTTGAAGCCCGTGGTCTCGTAGAGCTGCTGGAACCACGCCTGGATCGTGGCGATCATCGCGGGCGAACGCTCAAGGCCGTCGTGCAGGCGCGCATCAGTTGGTCGCGTTCTTGTACTTCTCGTGCATCGCCTTCGAGTAAGCGGTCGGCTCGATGCCCCACTTCTTCTCCTCGTTGACGATGAAGCCGGTCTTCATCCAGTCCTTGGTGGCGTCCTCGACGGCGGCCTGGAGCGTGGTGTTGCCCTGCGCCACCGCCATCATCCACGGGGCGTCGAGGATGCCCTTGAGCGGCAGCGCGTAGTTGGCCTTCCAGTCGTCGTCGAGCAGCTTACCCTGCAGCATGCTCTGGTCGTAGACGTAGCCGATGCAGTTGCCCTGCTTGAGCGCGAAGAGCGGCTTCTCCGATCCGTCGAAGGCGACGATCTCCGCTCCGTAGGTCCGCGCGACGTCCTTGTTGTACCACGCTCCCGAGGTGGCGCAGAGCGGCTTGCCCTTGAGCTGCGCCCAGTCGGTGATGCCGGACGACTTGGGCAGCAGGACGTTCACGAAGTCGGAATAGTAGTTCGGGTCGATCGCCTGCACGACGCGGCGGCGCTCCGGCTTGTCCGACAGGGTGGCGATCAGCAGATCGACCTTGCCCTGCTGCAGGAACTCGATCCGGTTGGCCGAGACGACGGGCACGAGCTCGAGCTTCACGCCCAGCCGCTTGGCGAGGTCGGCGGCGAGGTCGGGCTCCAGGCCGATGATCGTCCCGCTCGGGTCGCGGAAGCCGAACGGCTTGTAATCCGCCTTCACGCCGACGATCAGCGTCCCGCGCTTCTTGATCGCGTCGACGCCGTCGGCGGCCGCGGCCCGCCCGGGCAGCGCGACGGTCGACAATGCCGCGAGGGCGGACAGCGCACCGGTGGTCAGAAGGGTGCGGATCGTGAGACGCATCGGGTCTTTCCTGCTCGGGTCGACTGATCTTGGCACGGTTTCAAGCAATCCACGAGCCATTAGCCGGCGCATCAACTGAAACGTGCCAGGGCGAAGGGCGCGAGATCGACGGTGCTGCCGGTCCCGACCAGCTCAGCCGCGACGGCCTCGCCGATGCCGGCCGAGTGCTTGAACCCGTGCCCCGAGCAGGCGGACACCACCCGCACGCGCTCCATCTCGGGATGCCGGTCGATGATGAAGCCGCGGTCGGGGGTGACCGTGTAGACGCAGGCCGCGGCCTGGACGAGCTCCGGAGTCGCGCCGGCCAGCCGGTTCGCGACGCGCAGCCGGTACATCTCGTCGGATTCGGACGGATCGACGCGACGCGCCACCCCGTCGGCGGTGGTGGTGGTGTCGTACTGCTCCGTCGCGACCTTGATGGAGCCGTCGAGCGGCGGGAAGCCGTAGAGGTATTCGGTGTCGCTCGTCCCGTACATCCAGATGAAGACCGGCGAGTGCGGCCCGTAGGCGGTCTCGTCCGCGAGCGCGTACCAGTGCAGGAGCTGCCGGCGGACGGTCAGCAGTCGGTCGAACGGGCTCCCCAGCAGCGGGGCCGTCCAGGCGCCCGCGGCCACGACGGCGCGGTCGGCCAGGATGGTCCCCTCCGCCGTGTCGACGCGGACGCCGCTCCCGTCCTGCTGAAGCCCGACCACCGCGCAGTTCGTGCGGATCTCGGCACCCGCGGCACCCGCGCGGCCGAGCTGCGCCGCGAGGCAGCGCTCCGGGAACACGTAGCCGCCGCCCGGCTCGTAATAGGCCTTCTCGTCGCCCGCGAGGTTGAGGAATTGCGGGAACCGGCGGGCCACCTCCGCGCCGTCGAGCACCTCGTGGACGATGCCGGCGCCCTCAGCGGCGCTGATGGAGCGTCCGACGAAGTCCGGCTTGCCGTGATGCGAGGAGACGCCGTGGCCCGGGGCCATGACGAGCGCCCCGCAGGCGTTCAGCAAAGTCTCGCCGGTCTCGGCCTCCAGCTCGCGCCAGATGCGGTGCGAGGCGGTCACGAAGGGGACGTAGTCAGCGCCCTCGCCGACCGCCTGGCGGGTGATCCGCGTCTCGCCGTGGCTGGACCCGAGGACGTGGGGCGGCGCGAAGCGGTCGAGCCCGATCACCGAGGCGCCCCGTTTCGCCAGCTGGTAGAGCGCGGCGCTGCCCATCGCGCCGAGGCCCAGGACGGCGACATCGTAGCGGCGGCTCACGGCCGGCACGCCCGCTCGCTGCCGGGACGGGACACCGCCGCAGCGCGGAACGGAGGAAGATCGGCAGGTCGAGGCATCCGGGGGCGGTCTCGCGCGGCACAGGAAGACGACACGCAGAATGATGGATGCCGGACGAGACGTTTGACCGAAACGGACGACTTCTTGCACGTTTGAGCCGTCAGGGAGCGGAGGGCGCGGGCGACATGGACGCGGAGACCGGGGATCGACCGCAGGAGATCGGCTTCATCCTCGTGCCCGGCTTCGCGCTGCTGTCCTTCGCCTCGGGCTGCGAGCCGTTCCGCGCGGCCAACGAGCTCGCCGGGCGGCCGCTCTACCGGCTGCGCTATTTCGGCGAGGCAGAGGGCCGGGTCGCCGCCTCGTCGGGCGCAGAGGTCCCCACCGAGGCGCTGCCGCGCCTGCGCGGCCAGCTCCACACCCTTTTCGTCTGCGCCGGCGGCGAGCCGAACGGGTGGGACAGGCCCGAGATCCACGCGACCCTGCGGCGGATGGCCCGGCTCGGCGTCCGCATCGGCGGCATCTCGGGCGGTCCCTACCTGATGGCCGCGGCGGGCCTACTGGCCGATCGCGCGTTCACGCTCCACTGGGAATATGCAGGCGCCACGGTCGAGACCTTCCCGGAGGCACGCCTGAGCCGGGCGCGCTACGTCGCCGACGGCGATCGCCTGACCTGCGGCGGCGGGGTCGCGCCCCTGGAGATGGCCCACGCCCTGATCGCCGAGCGCATGGGCGAGGCTTTCGCCCGCCGCGTCTCCGACTGGTTCCTCCACACCGCCATCGGCGCCGCCGACGACCCGCAGCGGGCCTCCGCGGTCGAGCGCTACGGGGTCCACCATCCGGCCCTGCTGGCGGTACTGGAGACCATGGAGAAGACCGTGGAGGCGCCGCTCGGCCGCCTCGCGATGGCGCGCCTCGCGGCGATCAGCCCGCGCCACCTCGACCGGCTGTTCCTCGAGAAGCTCGGGCTGAGCTTCTCGGCCCAGTACCGGGCGATCCGCCTCGCCCACGGACGGCGCCTGCTGCGCCAGAGCCCGCTCCGGATCGGAGAGATCGCCACAGCCTGCGGCTTCTCGAGCGCGGCCCATTTCGCCCGCTGCTACCGGTCCCGGTTCGGCTGCAGCCCGTCCGCGGAGCGAGCGTGACGTCCACCCGGGCAGTCCGAGCGGTCTAGTCGCGCGCGTCCGGGAGAGCCGGCGGGTCGGCGGGATCGCCCCGGCGCAGCGCGACGCCGCTGGTGCCCTGGGCCAGCATCGCCCGCAGCAGAGCCTCCATCTGCCCGGCGGCCGCCTCGACCGCCAGGCCGCCCTCCCGGATGTTCGAGATGCAGTTGCGCCGCGCGTCGGGCAGGCCCGGCTCCGGGCCGAACGTGACGTAGCAGCCCAGGCTGTCCGAGGCCGACAGGCCCGGACGCTCGCCGATCAGCACCACGACGCAGCGCGCCCCGAGCCGCGCCCCGATCGGGTCGCCGATCGCCACGCGGCCCTGGAGCGCGACGACCACGGGCGCCAGGCTCCAGCCGGCCCGCCGCACCCGCGCCGCCAGCGCCGCGGCGGCCGGGACCGCGTTCAGCGCGACCGCCGTGGCCGACAGGCCGTCCGCGATCACGACGGCGACATCGAAGCCCGGCCCGTGCCCGTCGAGCGCGGACGCGGCCCCTGGATCGAGGCTGCGGCCCTTGTCCGGCCGGCGCAGGTACTCCGTCCGGTCGGCCACGGCGGAGCGGACCTCCACCGAGTCCAGGCCCTCGACCCGCAGCGCCTCGCGGATCGCCGCCGCGTCGAGGGGCGTCCACACCGCCTCGCGGGCGCGGGCATGGTCGAGGCCGAAGGCGAGCGCCGCGCCGGTCGGGAGGCCGGCCCCGTGCGCGCCCAGCGCGATGCGCGCCTGGGTCAGCCCGCGCAGGTCGCGCAGCGTCGGGGGGCCCGGGCGCGCCGGCTCGGCCGGGTCGCTCACGCCGCCCTCCCGGGCAGGAGCCGGGACGCCTCGGCGAGGGCCTGGGGCAGCACGCCCGCCGCGCTGGCCAGCCGACCCTGCGCGTCCGTGATGCGCACGGCTCGCAGCCACGCCTCGAATTCCGGCGCCGGAGGGCGTCCCAGGGTCTCGCGGGCGAAGACCGCGTCGTGGTGGGAGAGCGACTGGTAGTTCAGCATCACGTCGTCCGCCCCCGGCACGGTGATGACGAAGTTGACCCCGGCCGCGCACAGCAGGGTCAGGAGCGCGTCCATGTCCTCGCCGTCGGCGTCGGCGTGGTTGGTGTAGCAGACGTCCACGCCCATCGGCAGGCCGAGAAGCTTGCCGCAGAAGTGGTCCTCCAGTCCGGCGCGGATGATCTGCTTGCCGCTGTACAGGTACTCGGGACCGATGAAGCCCACGACCGTGTTGACGAGCAGCGGGTCGAACTCCCGCGCCACCGCGTAGGCCCGCGCCTCCATCGTCTGCTGGTCGACGCCCCAGTGAGCGTCCGCCGAGAGGGCCGAGCCCTGGCCGGTCTCGAAGTACATGAACTGCCCGCCCTCCGGGCAGCGGCCGAGCGCGCGCGCCGCCTGGGAGGCCTCGCGCAGGACGGCGAGGTCGACCCCGAAGCCGGCATTGGCTTTCTGCGAGCCGGCCACCGACTGGAACACGAGGTCGACCGGCGCACCCCGGGCCATGGCCTCGATCGCCACCGTGACGTGGCCGAGGCAGCAGTGCTGGGTCGGCACGTCGAGGCGCAGCCGCAGGGTCTCCAGCAGCTCGACGATGCGGATGTAGTCCGGCAGGGAATCGGTCGCCGGGTTCACGCCGATCACCGCGTCGCCCGAGCCCATCAGCAGGCCGTCGAGGGCCGAGATCAGGATGCCCTCGGACGAGTCGGTCGGGTGGTTGGGCTGGTTGCGTGTGGCGAGGCGCCCGGGCAGGCCGATGGTCGAGCGGAAGCGCGTCACCACCGGCCGCTTGGCGGCCACCGCGACGAGGTCCTGCAGGCGGCAGATCTTCGACACTGCCGCGACCATCTCGGGCGTGAGGCCGGGCGACAGGGCGGCGAGCGCCCGCGCGTCGGCGGCGGGCGCGAGCAGCCACTCGCGGAAGGCGCCGACCGTCAGCGACGAGACCGGCGCGAAGGCCGCGGCGTCGTGCCGGCGGGCGATCAGGTCCGAGACCTCGTCCTCGTCCGAGGGGATCAGCTCCTCGGCCAGGAAGGTCCTGAGCGGCAGGTCGGCGAGGGCGATCTGCGCGGCCAGGCGCTCGACCGGACCTTCCGCGCAGAGCCCGGCGAGCTGGTCGCCCGAGCGCTCCGGCGTCGCCTTGGCGAGCAGGCTGCGCAGGTCGGGGAAGGTGAAGCGTGTGCCTTCGATCGTCGTCGCGTAGGCCATGCGGGCGCTCCCGGCGCGCTGTCGGATCTCAGGGATCCCGATCCTGCAGGATGTCGGGGCCTCCGGGAAGCGGGGACGGCGCGGGCGCTGCCCGCCCTCAGGCCGGCAGCACGACCACCTTGGTCTTCACCGGCGTGCGCGCGTAGAGGTGGATCATGTCCTGGCTGAGCAGGCCGACGCAGCCGCTGGTGATGCCCGTGCCGATCGATTCGGCGTCGCTGCTGGCGTAGATCGTGTAGAGCGTGTAGGCGCCGTTCTGGTACAGGTGCAGCGTGCGGGCGCCGAGCGGGTTGTCGAGGCCGCCCGGCATGCCGCGGGCGTATTTCGCGGCCTCGGGCTGGCGCCGGATCATCTCCTTGGGCGGGGTCCAGGTCGCCCACTCGGACTTGCGGCCGACATAGGCGTTCCCGTTCCACAGGAATCCCTGGCGGCCGACATTGGCCCCGTAGCGCGTGGCGGTGCCGTCGCCCTCGATGCGGTAGACGTAATAGTTGGCGGGATCGACCACGATCGTGCCGGGCGCCTCCGACGAGGCGTACTGGACGGTCCGCCGATAGTATTTCGGGTTGACCTTGCTGATGTCGACCGCCGGGATCGGGAACTTCTCGTTCGGCATCGGACCGTAGGTCTTCGCCGCCTCGGCCATGAGCAGGGTGTCGGTCGTCCCGCACCCACCGAGCGAGAGCGCGCCGATCCCGAGGGCCGAGCCGGCCAGGAACGACCGGCGGCTGAGAACGCCCGCCCCGCATCCGAGGCGCCCGCGCCCGTCGAGGCCTCCGGCCTCGCGATCGTCCGTCATCATCGCCCTGGACTTCCCTGTCCTGCAGCCCGGCGCGACCGCGCGGCGTGCCACCGCCGCGCGAACGGCCAAGCTCGAGAGTGCCGCGTGCCAGCGCGCGTGGCAAGCTTGTCTTTACCGGGTTGAGAGCGGCCGAAATGCGTCGCAAGTGTGGTGAGTCCTCGCGATCTCCGGACTTCCTCGCTGAACGACCGTGCTGAACGCGCCGGGTGTGCTTCGGAAGCCCCAGGTGTCCCGGCGCGGGGCGAGGCCGATCGGCGTCAGAACTGCACGCCGCGGGTCAGGCTGCCGTCGACCACGAGGTTGGTTCCGGTGATGAAGCTGGCGGCCGGGCTCGCCAGGAAGACGGCCGCGCGCGCCACCTCCTCGGGCCGCGCCATCCGGCCGGTCGGGTTCAGCCGGAGCGCCTCGGCGAACAGCGCCGGGTTGCCGGTCTCGATCTGGTGCCAGACGCCGCCCGCGAAGTAGGTGTTGCCGGGCGCGACCGAGTTGGCGCGGATGTTCCGGGGCGCGAGCTGGAAGGCGAGGCCCTGCGCGTAGTGGATCAGCGCGGCCTTGAAGGCGCCGTAGGGACCGGCCGCGAAGTCGATCTCGCGCCCGGAGACGCTGGAGATGACGACGATCGCGCCCGCCTCGGAGCGCTCGAGGTACGGCATCGCCGCCTCGACCGCCGAGACGGTGCCCATCATGTCCACGGCGAAGCCGCTCCGCCACGCCGCCTCGTCGCCGCCGACCGCGAGGGCGCTGACGTTCGGCACCACGATGTCGAGGCCGCCGAGCTCCTCCGCGGCCTCCGCGACCCAGCCGCGCAGGGCCGCGGAATCGGCGACGTCGACGGCGCGCCCGGTTGCCGCCACGCCCCTGGCACGCAGGGCCGCCACCTTGGCGGCGACCTCCGCGGCGTTGCGGGCGCAGAGGGCGACCGCGGCCCCCTCGTCGGCCAGCAGGTCGACGATCGCCGCGCCGATCCCCTTGGTGCCGCCGGTCACCAGCGCGCGGCGGCCTCTCAGCCCGAGATCCATGCCGTCCTCCTCCGGCGCCGATCAGGCGTGGGCGATCGCCTTCGTGATCGAGGCGCCGAGCGTGTATTTCGGATCGACCATGTTGCCGAGCCGGACGCGCCCGCACTGGGTGAGCAGCATGTAGGCGTCGATCTCGTCGAACCCGAAATCGGCCGCGAGCCAGCGAACCAGCTCCCGGTAGGCGATGCGCGCGGCGTCCTCCATCGGCCGGGCCGAGCCGATCGTCATGTAGAAGTCGGCGGTCTCGAGCCGCGGCCAGCGGAAGGTCCAGCCCTTGATCAGGTCGATCTGCACCGTCGTGTGGGTGGGGTGCTCCACCGCGACGCCGCAGAGCTCGCCGTCGCCCTGCGCGGCGTGGCAGTCGCCGAGATAGAGGAGCGCGCCCGCGGTATTCACCGGCAGGTAGATCACCGCGCCGACGCCCACGTCCGGCAGGTCCATGTTGCCGCCGTAATAGTCCGGCTGCAGCGACGAGATCGCCTCGATCTCCGGCGAGGTGCCGATCGTGCCGATGAACGGCTGGTAGGGCAGCGTGATCCGGTCGCTCCAGCGCACGCCGGTCTCGGCCGTGACCTCGAGCTTGCGCACCCGCTCGGGGAGGGACGGGTTGAGGAGCGCTGTGTCGCCGGTGGCGACGAGGCCGCCGAATTCCGGCATGATCAGCGTCGTGCCGCAGGGCTGCGGGCCGCGCGGCCGGATCGAGCGGATCGCCACCGCGAGGCAGTCGCCCTTCTCCGCGCCGTTCACGTAGATCGGCCCGTTCTGCGGGTTGAGGTAGGGAAAGTTCAGAATCTGCGTCGGGCTGTCGGTCTCGTGGCGGATCTTGCCCTCGAACGCGTCGTGGGTCTCGACCGTGACGACGGCGCCGGGATCGACGGTCAGCACCGGCTCGGCGAAGGGCCCGTAGACGTAGTGGTAGCGGCCCTGCTCGGCCTCGGTGATCGTGTGCTCCTGGCCGGGCTTGCCGCCCGCGACGCCCTTGTGGGCCATGATGGACTGGTCGAGCCACTGCATGGTCGTCTCTCCCTTGGTTGTCGGACTTTGGTGTCAGACGGCGAGGTGGCGCCGCACGAGGTCGCGGTCGTCGAGATCCCGGGCCGTCAGCTCCGCGACAATCCGGCCCTTGTCCAGGACGTAGCTGCGCTGGGCCATGGCGCGGATCAGGTCGAGGTTCTGCTCCACGAACACGATCGTCACCCCGGTGCGGCGGTTGAGATCGACCAGGGTGCGGCCGATCTGCTGCACCACCGAGGGCTGGATGCCCTCGGAGGGCTCGTCGAGCAGGATCAGCGCGGGCCCGCCGACGAGGACGCGGCCGATGGCGAGCTGCTGCTGCTGGCCGCCCGAGAGCGTCCCGGCGCGCTGCCCGCGCCGCTCCCGCAGGATCGGGAACGGCCCGAAGGCGCGCTCGTAATCCGGCCGCTCGCCCTTCGGCAGCAGGGAGGCGCCGACCGTCAGGTTGTCGGCGACGCTCATGCGCGGGAACACGTCGCGGCCCTGGGGCACGTAACCGATGCCGAGGCGGGCGCGGCGGTGGGCGGCGAGCCCCTCCACGGCCGCGCCCCGGAACGCGATGCCGCCCGCGGAGGCGGGCAGCAGCCCGACGAGGCTGCGCATCAGCGTCGACTTGCCGACGCCGTTGCGGCCGATCACCGCCACGATCTCGCCGGGCTGGACCGCGAGGTCGACGCCCTGCAGCACGGGCTTGCCGCCGTAGCCGGCGCGGAGGCCGGTCGTCGTGAGGAGCGGCTCAGGCATCGGCGACGCTCCGCAGCGGCGGCGCGTCCGCCTCCCCGAGGTAGATCGCGGCGACCCGCTCGTCCGCGATGATCGCCTCGGTGGTGCCCTGGGCGAAGATTCGCCCGACATGGAGCACGGTCACCCGCTGGGCGATCTGCCGGACGAAGGCCATGTCGTGCTCGATGGCCAGCACAGCGACGCCGTCGCGGTTGAGCGCCTGCACCATCTCGCCGGTGGCGAAGGTCTCGTCCGGCGACATCCCGGCTGTGGGCTCGTCGAGGAGGAGCAGGCGCGGCTTGAGGCTGATCGCCATGCCGATCTCCAGCCACTGCTTCTGCCCGTGGCTGAGGGCGCCGGCCCGGTCGGAGGCCGCCGCGGTGAGGTTGAGGAAGGCGAGCAGCCGCCGGATCTCCGCCCCGAGCGAGGCGCCCTCCAGGTGGTGCTGCAGGGCGATCTCCAGGTTGTGTGCGACCGACAGGCTCGGGAAGATGCCCGGCACCTGAAACTTGACGCTCATGCCCCGCCGGATCCGCGCGAAGGGCTTGAGCGCGGTGATGTCCTCGCCGGCGTAGAGGATCTGTCCCCGCTCCGGCGTGTACTCGCCCAGCAGCAGGCGGAAGAAGGTGCTCTTGCCGGCGCCGTTCGGTCCGATCAGGCAGTGGATCTCCCCCGCCCCGAGGGCGAAATTCACGTCGTTGGTGACGTGCAGCCCGCCGAAATGCTTGCTGAGGTTGCGGGTCTCGAGGAGCGGCGTCATCGGCCCGCCTCCCGGCGACGCAGGCGGCCGAGGCCGCGCAGGGCCGCCACGACGAGGCCGTCGGGCGCCGCCAGCACCACCGCGACGAGGAGCAGGCCCATCACCACGAGGGCATACTGGCTGCCGTAGATCGTGAGCGCCTGGAAGCCGCCGAGCACCAGGAGCGTGCCGATGAGCGTCGCCGTCAGGTCGCCGCGGCCGCCGACCGCGACCCAGATCACCGGCAGCGCGGCGGCGGTGAGACCCATGCTGGAGGGCGTGATGTACTGGCCCCAGGCAGTGTAGAGCGTGCCGCTCAGCCCCGCGAGGCCCGAGCCGATCACGAAGGCGGCGAGCTGGTAGCGCCGCACGTCGTAGCCCAGCATCTCGGCCCGTTCCGGGTTCTCGCGGATCGCCACCAGCACGTTGCCGAACCGCGCGTTCACCAGGATGCGCAGCGCGAGGTAGACGACGATCAGGAGAGCCAGCAGCCCGTAGTAGAGCGCCACGTCGGGGAACAGCACGAGGTCGCCGTCGAACCACGGCACGGTGAGGGGCGGCATGCCGCTCATGCCGTTGTAGCCGTTGAGGCGTGCCGCCCCGATCTTCCATTCCGGGCCGGCGGTCTGCGCCATGAAGCGCTCCAGGGCGAGCGTCACCGACAGGGTGATGATGCCGAGGAAGACCCCGCCGATCCGGCCGAAGAACAGGAAGTAGCCGAGGAGCGCCGCCATCACGGCCGAGAGCGCCACCGCCAGAACCAGCGCCGCCAGGGTGAAGCCGTAGGCGGCGCCGACGTTCAGCGTGAGCACGCCGTAGGCGTAGCCGGAGAGGCCGAAGAAGGCGGTCTGGCCGAAGCTGAGCGCGCCGCCGTAGCCCCAGATCAGGCACAGGCCGAGGGCCATGAATACCCAGCAGAAGAAGTAGGCGGTGTTGCCGACCGTGTAGCCGTCGGCGAACCACGGGTAGGCGACGGCCGCCGCGACCGCGACCGCGAAGACGGTCCAGAAGGCGGGCCCGCGTCCCAGGGTCTGCGGGCCTTCGAGGCGGCGGAGCAGCGTCATCGCCATGGCCTCACGCCCGCTCGCGCAGGATCAGGCCCGAGATGCCCCGCGGCAGCACCCGGATCACCAGGATGACCGCGACGAGGAGCCCGATCTGCCCGAACAGCTGGCCCTGCCAGGTGGTGAGCAGCGCCCGCACCGTGCCGAGCACCAGGGCCGCCGGTGCCGTCCCGAGGAAGATGTCGGCGCCCCCGACCACCACGGTGACGAACGCCTCCATGATGAAGGTCGTCCCCATGGTCGGCACGATCGTCATGGTCGGCGCGTAGAGCCCGCCCGCGAGGCCCGCCAGCGCCGCGCCGAGGCCGAAGGTCAGGGCGTAGACCGTCCGGGTGTCGACCCCGAGGGCCTCGGCCATGTGCGGCACCTGGATGGTGGCGCGGGCGAGCGTCCCGAAGCGGGTGGCGTTGAAGGCGATGTAGAGCCCGGCCAGCACCGCGACGGCGGCGACCATCAGCACCACGCGGTAGGTCGAGTAGGAGTAGCCGCCGACCGTGAAGCTGCCGAGCGGCGTGCCGATCCCCGGCATGCTCGAGCCGAGCAGGATCAGCGTGCCCTGCGTCGCCGCGAGGCTGATGCCCCAGGTCGCCACGATCGTGTCGAGGGGCCGCCCGTAGAGGTGGCGGATGACGAGGCGCTCCATCACCATGCCGACGGCCCCGGCCGCGAGCGCGCCCGCCAGGATGCCCAGCGGCAGCGGCAGCCCGGCCCGCGTGGTCGCCGCCGTGACGTAGGCGCCGCACATGATCAGCTCGCCGTGCGCGAGGTTGATCACGCCCATCATGCCGAACACCACCGCGAGGCCGCAGGCGGAGAGGACCAGGAACGAGAACGCGTCGCCGATCTGGTAGAGGAACGTGAAGGCGTGGGTCAGCAGATCCATCCGGAGGCCCGATCGTGATGGCTGTGGGCCGGGGCCTCGGCCCCGGCAACGTCGCGTCGTCTCCGGCCCGGGGCCGTGGCGCGCGGATTTCCGTCCCGGCAGGTCAGGGCTTCGGCGGGTTGCTCGGCGTGTACTGCGCCATCGGATCCTTCTGCGTCAGGTCGCAGCCGGCCTTCCCGAGCCAGTAGGGCTGGATGTTGTCCCAGGTCTTCGGGAAGGAGATCGCGTGCTTCTCGTCGACCTTCGCGAGGTAGATCGTGTGCGACGCGTGCTGGCTCTTCGGGTCGATGCAGACCTTGCCCTCCGGCGCGTCCACGCAGACGTCGCCCGCCGCGATGACCTTGCGCAGGTCAGCCCGCTTGGTCGATCCGTTCGCCCGCTCGACCATCTGCTTGTAGAGGTAGACCGCGAGGTAGGAGTTCTCGGCCTCCTGGTTCACGTACGGCTCGTTCGGGAACTTCGCCTTCCACTTGGCGAGGAAGGCCTTGCTCGACGGGCTGTCGACCTCCTCGATGTAGTTGGTGGTCACGTACATGTTGGCGAGGCTCGGAGGCTGGAAGCGCTTGTGCTCGTAGCCCTGGCCGATATTGACCGAGGAGCCCATCGGCACCTTCAGGTTCGCGGCCGCCGCCTGCTCGTAGTAGGAGGCCTGCGCGGTGCCGACGAGCAGCGTCATCAGGATGTCGGGCTTGGCCTTCTGGATGTTCTGGATCGTCTGCGAGAACTGCGACACGCCGAGGGGGATGAACTCCTCCCCGACCATCTCGCCGCCGTTCTCCTTGACGATGTTGCGCACCCACTCGGCCGAGATCTGACCGAAGTTGTAGTCGGCCGCGATCGTGTAGACCCGCTTGCCGAACTTCTCCATCATCCACGGGATCAGCGTCGAGAATTGCTGCTCCGGCACCGCGCCCGTGACGACCATGTGGCCGTCGCAGACGCCGCCCTCGTACTGATTGTTGTAGAAGGCGAAGCCGTCCAGCTGGTCGACGATCGGCCGGTAGGCCTCGCGGGACGCGCTGGAGAAGCCCGCGAAGACGGCGTTGACCTTGTCGCGCTGGAGCACGCGGCGCATGAATTCCTGGTAGCGCGTGTTGTCGGACTGCGTGTCGTAGATGACGAGCTCCAGCTTGCGCCCGGCGATGCCGCCCGCGGCGTTGATCTCGTCCGCGGCGAGCTGGATGCCGTGGACCTTGCCGATGGTGGCGACCGCGAAATCGCCGGACTGGTCCTCGAGGACGCCGAGCTTGATCGGGTCCGCGGCGCGGGCCGCGGGGGCGGCCAGGGAAGCGCCCGCGAGCAGGGCGGCCGCGAGGGCGGGCAGTCGGGATCCGCGGGGCGTTCTCGGCATCAGGGCGTCCTCGTCTTCGGGGTGGCGACGGAAACTCAGGATCGGGCGAGCCGCGGCGCGGCGGCAGGCGCCGTGACCGACGGACGGGCGCGCACCAGCGCCTCGCAGTAGGCTTCGAGGGGCTGACGGGCGCGCATGGCGTCGCGGCGCAGGGCCTCGTAGGCCGCGTCGTCGTCGAGGCCGTGCTCCTGCATCAGCCGCAGGATCGCCTTGACGACGTGGCGCCGGCCGCGCCGCCGCTCCTCGTGGCGCGCTATGCGCTCCTCGAGCAGGCGGCGCCGGTTGTGTTCGTTCACCGCGAGGAACAGGGCCGCGTAGACAGAGGCGCCGTGGATCGGCTTGCGCAGCAGGCCGGTGGCGCCGAGCTGGAGCAGCCCCTTGAGGCGGCTCGGCGCCTCGACGCCCACGAGCCCGACCACCGGGACCGGCGGCAGGTCCGGGACGGCGCTCGCCGCGAGGCCCGGCAGCGGCAGGTCGCCGTCGACGACGACGATGTGGTGCTCGGGATCGAGGCTCTCGAGATCGAGCCACGGCGCCTCGCCGGCCGGCACGACCGAGGCCACGGTGAGCCCGAGCTTCATCAGGGTGCTCGCCAGGACGTCCGTGGCGGTGCTCGGCGGCGCGATCAGCAGGGCCTGCGCGCCGCTGAAGTTCTGAATCAGCCGGGGCGTCGTCATGGCACCGCCCGCAGGCGCGGGCGCCGGCTCACCGGCACGACGCGCGGATCGCTGCGCACGAGGTAGGGGTCCGGCGCGACCGGCTCCGCGGCCTCCGCCACGATGGTGAAGCGGGCCGCCGCCGTCGAGAGCCCGATCCGGGGCGTCAGGCAGGCGTGGAGCGTCGTCTCGTCGAGGCACACCGGCCCCTGGGGCGCGTCGAACCCCTCCGCGCAGGCCGCCCGGCGCACCGACGCGGCGTCCTCGGTCCCGGCCCGCACCAGCGCCCGCGCCAGGAGATGCACCGCGATGTACGAGGCCTCGGCATCCGCCGAGGGGGTCGGCCCGTCGGGGAAGCGCGTCGCGTAGGCCGCCAGGAAGGCGCGGTTGCGGGACGTGTCGATCGACGTGAAGTAGACGCTGGAGGACAGGTGGCCGTCGACCGCCTCCGGCCCGATCGCCTCCAGTTCCGGCTCGGCGAGGCTGCAGCTCGCCACCGGTATGGTCCGCGCCTGGTCGATGCCGTGCGCCGCGCAGGCGCTCCGGAAGTCGCGGAAGAACCGGTACGCCGAGATGCCGATCAGCGTGTTGAACACGAAGTCCGGCCTCGCGGCCAGGATCGCCGCGATCACCTGATCGAAGGCGGTCTCGCCCACCGCCAGGTAGCGCTCGCCCGCGACCGCGCCGCCGGCGATCGCCAGCGTCTCGCGCAGGATCCGGTTGTTCTCCCACGCCCAGATGTAGTTGGAGCCGACGCAGAAGGCCGTGCGGCCGCCCCGGGCCAGCAGGTGCCGGACCAGCGGGACGATGTGCTGATTCGGCGCAGCGCCGGTGTAGACCACGTTCGCCGAGGTCTCGAAGCCCTCGTAATGCGACGGATACCAGAGCAGGGCGTCCCGCTTCTCGAAGATCGGGATGATCTCCTTGCGGCTCGACGAGGTGTAGCAGCCGACGACGTGGCGGATCCCCCCGCCGAGGAGCCGCTCGGCCCCGGCGACGTAGCCCGCGAGGGCGCCGTGCGGATCGCAGATCACCGGCTCGAGGACGCATTCGCCGCGCGCGTTCACCTCCGCGACGGCCAGCAATGCGCCGTTCAGCATCGCCCGCCCGACGAGACCGTAAGGTCCGTCCGCGGAGAAGAGGATGCCGACGCGGTGATGGCTGAGGCCCATGCAGTCCTTCAGAACGCAAAAAGCCCGCCAGTGCGTGAGCACTGCGGGCGGCATCGCCGAGAAAGATGGTGACGTATTGGCGCGAAACTGGGCAGCTTTGCCCCGCGCCTGAAAACTAGGCTCCTCGGTTATGGCCCTTGTGTCAAGTGCCGCGCAGTCTTTTCAGAACCGGAGTCTGGGTGGTTGCTTCCCGGCTCGCTGGCCGGCGTCCGCGCGACCGCCCCTCACCGGCGCCGAGATCCGCGGTGCTGCTGCGGAGGTGAGGCGGAGGCCGGCCGACGCGGGAGCAGGATCGAGGTCGGCACCATCGGCGGGCGCGATTATTCCAATCTCAGGAATGATGAACTGCGCAGAACGCGCATTCTGCTCGCCCGGAAGCGACGGCATTCTCCTCATACGGCCCGGGACGATCCCGGCTCCCGACGGAGATCCACCATGAAGCTCTACCACCATCCCCTCTCGGGCCACGCGCACCGGGCGCGCCTGTTCCTGTCCCTGGTCGACGCCCCGCACGAGCTGATCGAGGTCGACTTGAAGGCGGGCGCGCACAAGACGCCGGCCTTCCTCGCCATGAACCCGTTCGGTCAGGTGCCGGTGCTCGACGACGACGGCGTGATCGTCTCCGATTCCAACGCCATCCTCGTCTACGTGGCGAAGCGGCTCGGCCGGTCCGACTGGCTGCCCGAGGATCCGCGCGCCGCGGCGGCGGTCCAGCGCTGGCTCTCGGTCGCGGCGGGCGAGCTCGCCTACGGCCCGGCGGCCGCGCGGCTGATCACGGTCTTCGGCGCCAAGTTCTCACCGGAGGAGGTGATCGGCCGGGCGCACACGCTCCTGGGACGGATCGAGGCACATCTCGACGGGCGGGACTGGCTCGCGGCCGAGCGGCCGACCATCGCGGACGTGGCGGTCTACAGCTACCTCGCCCGCGCCCCGGAGGGGAACGTGGACCTGTCGGGCTACCCGCGGGTCGAGGCCTTCCTGCGCCGGGTCGAGGGCCTGCCGGGCTTCGTCCCCTTCGCCGAGACTCCCGCGGGCCTCACGGCGGCGGCGTGACCAGAAGAGCCCCGGGCGCACCCGCGCCCGGGGGGGAACGCGTGGAGGAGGCGGAGATGGCTGACGGTCAAACCTTTGCGACGCTGCCGACCTGGCATGCCGGCGAGACGTCCATCCAGGAGTCGGTCGGCGCCGCCGACCGGATGGCGGTGATCGGCCAGAGGGTGGTGCGGGATTTCATGCCCGATCAGCACCGCGCCTTCTACGCGCAGATCCCGTTCATCGTGCTGGGCAGCGTCGACCGGCAGGGCGACGCCTGGGCCACGCTCCTGGCCGGCAGGCCCGGCTTCATCACCTCGCCCTCGGCCACGACCCTCGACATCGCCGCGCGACCGGACCCGGCCGACCCCGCGTCCGAGGGCACGCGCGCCGGCGACGCCATCGGTCTCCTGGGGATCGAGCTGAGCAGCCGCCGCCGCAACCGCGTCAACGGCCTCGTCCGCTCCACGGACGGCGGGGTCCTGCACTTCGACGTCGATCAGAGCTTCGGGAACTGCCCGCAATACATCCAGCTGCGCGACATGACCTTCGTGGGCGAGCCGGGCGTCCCCGTCCCGGTCACCGCCGAGGAGAGCGCGGAGCTCGACGCGTCGGCGCGCGCCCTGATCGCGGCGGCCGACACGTTCTTCGTGGCCTCCTACGCCGACCGCGAGGGCCGGCGCCAGGTCGACGTCTCGCATCGCGGCGGCAGGGCGGGGTTCGTCCGCGTCGCCGCGGACGGCACGCTGACCATCCCTGACTTCGCCGGCAACCTGTTCTTCGCCACCCTCGGGAACATCCTCCTGAACGGCAGGGCCGGCCTGGTCTTCACCGATTTCGAGACGGGCGATCTCCTGCAGCTGACCGGCGACGCCGCGGTGATCCTGGACTCGCCCGAGATCGCCGCGTTCCAGGGCGCCGAGCGGCTCTGGACCTTCCGGCCGCGCCGGGTGATCCGCCGGCGCGGCGCCCTGCCGCTGCGCTGGACGTTCCGGGCGGACGGCTGGTCGCCGAACGCGCTGATGACCGGCGACTGGGCGGAGGCAGCCGACCGCGTCCGGGCGACCGGGCGCGCGACGCGGTGGCGGCCGTTCCGGGTGGCGAAGATCGTCGACGAGAGCCGCACCATCCGGTCCTTCCACCTGGCACCGGACGACGGGGCCGGCCGACTCCCGCACCGCGCGGGCCAGCATCTCCCGATCCGCGTGACGCTGCCCGGGGCGGAGGCGCCGGTGATCCGGACCTACACGCTCTCGGTCGCGCCCTCGGATCCCACCTACCGGATCAGCGTGAAGCGCGACGGTGCCGTCTCGCAGCACCTCCACGACCGCCTTCGGGTCGGGGACATCGTCGAGGCGCGCGCGCCCGACGGCGGCTTCACCCTCGATGCGGGCGCGGCGCGCCCCGCGGTGCTGCTCGCCGGCGGCGTCGGGATCACGCCGCTCCTCGCGATGCTCCGGCACGTGGTCTACGAGGGCCTGCGCACCCGCAGGATCCGCCCGACCACGCTCGTCTACGCCGCCCGCACGCGCGCCGAGCGCGCCTTCGACGGGGAGCTGTCCGAACTCGCCGCGGCGGCGCAGGGGGCGGTCCGGATCGTGCGCGTCCTGAGCGACGTGTCCGATGCCCGGCCCGGCACCGATTACGAGGCCGCGGGCCGGATCGACATGGCGCTGCTCACGCGGTTCCTCGCCTTCGCGGACTACGACTTCTACCTGTGCGGCCCACCGGCTTTCACCCAGGCGCTCTACGACGGGCTGCGCGGCTACAACGTGGCGGACGACCGGATCCACGCGGAGGCGTTCGGGCCCTCGGGGCTGGTCCGCAACGCGGGGACGGCGGTGGCGGCGCGCCCGCGCCCGCCGGCCGCCACCGAGACGGTGCCGGTCGCCTTTCTCGACACCGGTAAGGAGGCGCGCTGGACGCCGAATTCAGGCAGCCTCCTCGACCTCGCCGAAGCCCGCGGCCTCGCGCCGGATTTCAGCTGCCGCGAAGGCAGCTGCGGGACCTGCCGGACCAAGCTGCTCGCCGGCGCGGTGACCTACCTCCGGGAACCGAGCGCGCCCGTGGCGGAGGACGAGGTGCTGATCTGCTCCGCAGTGCCCGCGGAGGGCACAGGCCGGGTGCAGCTCGCGCTCTGACGCGCGGGACGGCGCGGCCCGCGCCGTTTTCCACCTTCCGCGCCCGGCGGCGCCGGATCATTCTGCGCAGCGCCGATACCGGAGCCGGGCTGAACCTTCATCCCGAGAACAAGGAGTCCACCATGTCCCGTCCGCCGCTGCCGCCCTTCGACGAGCAGAGCGCGATCACGAAGGTCCGCCTCGCCGAGGATGGCTGGAACGGCCGCGATCCGGCCAAGGTCGCGCTGGCCTACACGACCGACACCCGCTGGCGGAACCGCGCCGAGTTCCTGAACGGACGGCAGGAGGTGGAGGCGTTCCTGACCCGCAAGTGGAACCGGGAGCTCGATTACCGTCTCATCAAGGAGCTCTGGGCCTTCACCGGCAACCGGATCGCCGTGCGCTACGCCTACGAGTACCACGACGACAGCGGCCACTGGTTCCGGGCCTACGGCAACGAGAACTGGGAGTTCGCCGAGGACGGGCTGATGCGCTATCGGCACAGCAGCATCAACGAGTTGCCCATCGCGGAGACGGACCGCAAGTTCCACTGGACCCTCGGGCGCCGGCCGGACGATCATCCGGGCCTGAGCCATTTCGGCTTCTGACCGCCCGGCCGACACGCCGACACGACAGGCCGGGCCTGGCGTGAGCGTCGCGACCCGGCCGCGAAATCCCGGAGCGAAGCCATGGATCGGTGGCAGGCCATGCGCATCTTCGCCAAGGTCGCCGAGACGGCGAGCTTCGCGCAGACCGCCCGGCTCCTGCACATGAGCCCGCCGGCCGTGACGCGCGCCGTGGCCGCGCTCGAGGAGACCATCGGCGCCCGCCTCCTGATCCGGACGACACGCTCCGTGAAGCTCACGGAGGCGGGCAGCCGGTACTACGAGGATTGCCGGCGGATCCTGGCCGACATCGCCGAGGCGGAATCGGCGGCGGCCGGCTCCAACGCGACGCCCTCGGGCACGCTCGCGGTGACGGCCTCGGTCCTGTTCGGGCGGATGCACGTGCTCCCGATCGTCACCGACTACCTCGACACCTACCCCACCATGGCGGCGCGGACCCTCTTCGTCGACCGGCCGGTGAGCATCGTCGAGGAAGGGATCGACGTAGCGATCCGCATCGGTCACCTAACCGATTCCGGGTTCACCGCAGCCCGGGTCGGGTCGGTGCGCCACGTCATCTGCGGCGCCCCGGACTACTTCGCGCGGCACGGCGTGCCGACGACGCCGGCGGATCTGAAGCGGCACCGGATCGCCGTCTCCACCGGCGCCTTCGCGTCGCCGGAATGGCGGTTCGGCCGAAACGAGCGGGTGGTCATTCACCCGACCCTGCAGGGCAACACCAACGAGGTCTCGATCGGCGCCGCCCGGTCGGGCTGGGGGCTGGCGCGGGTCCTGAACTACCAGATCGGCCCGGACCTGCGGGACGGCCGCCTGCAGATCGTGCTCGCCGAGTACGAGGAGGCGCCGCTGCCCGTCCACGTGCTCTACCCGGAAGGCCGGCACGCGCCCGCCAAGGTTCGGACCTTCGTCGACCTGGCGGTGTCGCGCCTGCGCGCCAACCCGACGCTGAACTGAGGGCGCGCCGGGCCGGCGAGGGCCGTTCTGGCCGCTCGGGTCGTATTGGTCGCAGCCGCGGCCAGGAAAGGATGTTTCAGTCTTAAGTTAGTTTTTTAGGATCGCCCGCATCTTCCGCGGGCAATGGGGGCCATACGTGACGAGACCCGAGCGCGCGACCGTGCGCGGCCGCGCTTCAGCGGCCGCTCGCCCGTATCTCGATGGCGCGATGTGCCCGGACCAGCGGCACGCGGCGCGCACGCCGCGTCCGGCGGCGATCTGAGAGGAGACAGGCGCATGGATCAATGGACCCGCCTGGACCCCGTCTACGATTCCGCGGCGGCCGCCCGCGCGATCGCCGCGGCGGCGCCCGCGCGGGCCGACGCCCAGGATCACGACCACGGCTTTCCGCAGGACGACATCGCCGATCTCGCCCGCCTGGGTCTGCTCGCCGCGCCCGTCCCGGTGGATCACGGCGGCGCGGGCCTGGGGACGGAGCCGGGCGCCGGTGCCCTGGCGGAGGTTCTGCGGCTGGTCGGCTACGGGAGCCTCGCCCTCGGCCGGCTCTACGAAGGCCACGTCAACGCCCTCCAGCTCATCGCCCGGTACGGCGCGCCCGCCCAGCGCGTCCGCCTGTTCGCGGACGCGCGCGCCGGCCACCTGTTCGGTGTCTGGAACACCGAGCCGGGCGAAGGCGGCCTGCGGATCGAGGCCTCGGACGCCAGCGGCCATCTCCGCGGCGTGAAGACCTATGCGTCGGGCGCCGGCTTCGTCACCCGCGCCCTCGTCACCGCGGGGCATCCGGCACAGGCCGGCACGGCGATGATGGTGGTGCCGATCGAGGCCGGCACGCGGGCCGACCTCGCGGCCTGGCGGGCGCAGGGCATGCGCGCCTCGGCGACCGGCACCGTCGACTTCACCGGGCTCGCGTTCGACGCCGATCAGATCCTGGGCGCGCCCGACGATTACTTCCGGCAACCGGCCTTCTCGGGCGGCGCGTGGCGATTCGCGGCGGTGCAGCTCGGCGGCATCGAGGCGGTGTACGATGCCTGGCGCGGCCATCTGGACCGCCTCGGCCGGGGCGGCGACCCGCACCAGCTGGCGCGCCTCGGCGAGGGCGCCATCGCGGTCGAGGGCGCGCGGCTCTGGGTCGAGCGCGGGGCGCAGATCGCGTCGGACGCGGCGATGCCGCCGGAGCGCGTCGTCGCCTACATCAATCTGGTCCGCCTCGCGGTCGAACGGGCCGGCCTCGACGTGCTCCAGCTGGCCCAGCGCTCGGTCGGCCTGCAGGGCTTCCTGCGCGGCCATCCGCTGGAGCGGCTGTCGCGCGATCTCGCCACCTACCTGCGCCAGCCCGGGCCGGATCGTGCGCTCACCAGCGCGGCCTCCGAGATTCTGCGGAGCGCCGGCATGGCCGGTGACCTGTGGACCGAGAACGCCGCGTGACGGGGCCGGGACGTCCCACCACCGCACCGCGGGCCGTCTGGCTGGACACGCCCGAGCGCTACGGCCGCGTGAGTCGCGGTTTCCACTGGCTGATGGCCGCCCTGTTCGCCTGGCAATTCGCGGGCGCGCTGCTCTACGTCACGATCGGCGACACGGCGCTGACGCGCCTCGTCGGCGGCAGCCACTTCACGCTCGGCTTCACCCTGTTCGTGCTCGTGCTGCTGCGCGGGGTCTGGGGCCTCGCCAACCTTCACCGGCGCCCCGCCCATCCGGGCGCGCCGGGGCGCGCCGTCGCGGCCGGTCACGGCCTGATCTATCTCCTGATGGTCCTGGTGCCGAGCCTCGCGCTGCTGCGCCAGTACGGATCGGGCAAGCCCTTCACGCCCTACGGCGTCCCGGTGATGCCGGGGCGCGAGACGAAGATCGAGTGGATGATGCTGCCCGCCGATCTGCTCCACTACTGGCTGGGCTTCGCGCTCCTGGCCGTCGTGCTCGGCCACGCCGCGATGGCGATCCTGCACCGCAGGCTCTGGAACGAGGCCGTCCTGACGCGCATGACCTGACCGGTGGCGCCGCGCGCGCCTCAGGCTTTCGCCTCCGCCGCGGCGGGCGCCCGGTCGGGCAGCGGCGCGTTCAGCGTGAACACCACGCCGTGGGCGCGGTACTCGATCTCCGCCGAGCCACCCATCTCGGCGGCCAGCGCCCGCTCGATGAGCCGCGTGCCGAAACCGCCGCGGGCCGGCGCCGTCACCGCGGGTCCGCCGACCTCCTCCCACCGGAACCAGAGATGGGCCGGCGTCGCCCCATCCACAACGTCCCAGTTCAGGATCACCCGCCCCCGGTCGTTCGACAGGGCGCCGTACTTCACCGCGTTGGTCGCCAGTTCGTGCAGCGCCATCGTGAAGGCGAGGGTCAGGCGCGGCGTCAGCCACACGTCCGGGCCGTTGATCAGGAAGCGCTGGCTCGCGCCGCCCCGGAATGCCTGGAGAGTGCCCTCCACGATGACGTTCAGCGTGGCCCCGATCCAGCTCTCGCGGGTCAGGACGTCGTGTGCCGCCGAGAGGGAGTGCAGCCGCGCGTCGAGGGTCCTGTGCGCCTCCTCAAGGGACGCGGCGTTGCGCAGGGTCTGGTGCGCGATCGACTGCATGGTCGCCATCGAGTTCTTCACCCGGTGGTTCAGCTCGTCGGCCAGGAGCGTGCGATGCTCCTCCGCGCGCTTGCGCTCGGTCACGTCGATGGAGACGCCGGCCATGCTCAGCGGCTGGCCGACCGAGTCGTAGAAGGTCTGACCGCGGATCTGCAGCCAGCGCAGCTCACCGCCGGGCGTGCGCGCCCGGTACTCGATGTCGTAGTCGCTGTGCTCGCGGATCGAGGTCTGCACCGCCGCCTGCATGCGGGGCCGGTCCTCGGGATCGATCGCGGCGATCAGGTCCTCGTAGCTGAACGGCTCGCCCGGCGCCCGCCCGAAATTCTCCTTGCAGGCGTCGGAGGCCACGAGCCGCATGTCGGCGAGATCGAGGGTCCACGATCCGAATCGTCCGGCCTTCAGGATGAACCGCAGCCGCTCCTCGCTGCGGGTGAGATCGCCGGTGCGGCGCTCCACCTCCCGCTCGAGCGCCTCCCGGTCGCGCTGCATCCGCGCGAGCTTCTCCCGCTCCAGCGTCACGTCGAACTGCGACGCGAAGAAGTAGGTGAGCTCCCCGTCGCGATCGAAGACCGGCGAGATCAGGAGCCGGTTCCAGAAGACCTCGCCGCTCTTCTTGTGGTTCAGGAGCTCGATCTCGATCGGCACGCGGCGGGCGATCGCCGCCCTGATCTTCGCGATGTCGGCCTTGTTAGTTTCGGCCCCCTGCAGGAACCGGCAGTTCCGGCCGATGATCTCGTCGTGGCGGTACCCGGTCAGCTTCGAGAAGGCGGCGTTGACGAAGACGATGGGGTTGTCCGGCTGATGGGGATCGGTGATCAGCATCGGCATCCGCGTCGCCCGCACGGCGGAGACGAAGGGGTCGGTACTCGCGTCGGTGCGGGCGAATTCCGCCTCGAAGCGCGTGCGTTCCTGCTGATCCGTCAATGCCCGTCGCCCCTGCCACGACATACCGATGGCGGCCCTCGGCCCTTGTCGCGTGGCTGTACCACAGCGCGGATCGCTTGTGCGCAACCGTCACGCGGGCCGAGACGCCGCAGGTGCACCGCGACGCCTCGCCCGATCTGGACCGGGTCGAGCGGGAAGCCCCCGGCCGCTACACCGTGGCCCGACCGGGACCGAACCCTGCCGGCGGCCGCGAGCCGAGATGGTCCCGCAGGGTCCGGCCCTCGTACTCGGTCCGGAACAGGCCGCGCCGCCGCAGCTCCGGCAGGACCAGCGCGATGAAGTCGTCGAGGCCTCCGGGCAGCGTCGGCGGCATGATGTTGAAGCCGTCCGCCCCGCCGGCGCGGAACCGTGCCTCCATCTCGTCCGCGATCTGGGCGGGCGTGCCGACGATCTGCGAGTGGCCGCGCGCCCCGGCGATGCGCAGGTAGAGCTGGCGCAGGGTCAGGCCCTCGCGGCGGGCGAGGTCGAACATGAGCTGCTGGCGGGACTTGATGCCTTCGGTCTCGGGCAGCTCCGGCACCGGCCCCTCGGGATCGTAGCCCGACAGGTCGTGGCCGCCGATCATGCGACCGAGCAGCGCCAGCCCGACCACCGGGTCGATCAGGTCCTGCAGCGCCTCGAACTTCGCCCGCGCCTCGGCCTCGCTGCGCCCGACGACGGGGAACAGGCCGGGCATGATCTTCAGGTCATCCGGCGCACGACCGAAACCGGGCATGCGCCCCTTGAGATCGCCGTAGAACTCGACCGCCTCCTCCAGCGTCTGGTTCGCGGTGAAGACGATCTCGGCGGTCCGCGCCGCGAGGTCCTTGCCGGGTCCGGAGGCGCCGGCCTGCACCAGCACGGGCTGGCCCTGCGGCGTCCGCGAGATGTTGAGCGGACCGCGGACCTCGAAATGCTTGCCCCGATGGTTCAGCGGGCGGAAGCCGTCCGGCTTCGAGAACTGGCCGCTCGCGCGATCGATGATCACGGCGCCGTCGTCCCAGGTGTTCCACAGCCCGAGGACCACGTCCGCGAACTCCTCGGCACGCTCGTAGCGGTCGGCATGGGGGTCGATCCGGTCGCCGCCGAAATTCGCCGCCTCCGCGTCGGTCGCGGAGGTCACGAGGTTCCAGCCGGCGCGCCCGCCGCTGAGATGGTCGAGGGAGGCGAACCGGCGCGCGACGTTGAAGGGCTCGTTGAAGCTGGTGGAGGTGGTGGCGACGAGACCGATCCGGCTCGTCACCGCCGCGAGGGCCGACAGCAGCGTCAGGGGCTCGAAATGGGTCGAGCGCGCGGTGCGCTCGCTCGATCGCAGGTCGAGGTCGCGGATCCCGCTCCCGTCCTCGAGGAAGATGAGGTCGAATTTCGCGGCCTCGGCCCGCCGCGCCCAGCCGACATAGCGCTCCAGGACGAGGCCGCCGTCGGCCTCGCTGGACGGATGGCGCCAGCCGGCGACGTGGTGGCCGGTCGCGTAGAAGAACGCGCCGAGGCGCAGGGTGCCCTGTCTCATCGAACCGACCGTCATCGTGCCTGATCCGCTCCGTGCCTCTCGCACGGGCCGGTGTCTAGCCGACCCGCCCGCCGGGGCGAACCCCGCCCCGCCCGCCCGCGGCCCGTCGCGGGTGCGCGGTGGAAGTCCGGCAGGTGCGGCGGGCAGCGCGTCAGCGCGGGACGGAGGCGTCCGGCGCGTTGTCGGCGGGAAGATCGCGCAGGTCCGAGGAGGCGTACCGTCCGTGCCGCGCCACCAGGGAGCCCCGGGCCTCCTGCATCGGCATGAAGGCCGAGAATCCGACTGGCTCGGCGACGTCGTGATAGATCGCCTCCATGCCGCCGCGCATGTGGTAGGTCTCGTGCCAGATGCCGACGCCGCGCGTGTCCCGCAGGAAATCCCGCCACCAGATCCGGTGCGGCTCGGACTTGGACCACGCGACCATGCTGTCGATGTCGCGCCAGTACCAGCGCATGCCGACATGCAGCGGGCGCAGGCTGAAGATGATGTTGTTCTCGTAGTGCAGCAGTCCCTCCGGCCGCGCAGCGCCGACCCTGTCGATCCGGGGGCCGAAGCCGAGCAGTGTCTTCACGCCGGCCAGGGTCCGGACCTTCATGCCCAGATAGATCACGACGAGGTCCGGGTATCCCGAGAAGTCCGGAACCGCGTCTCGCCGGTTCGCGCCCTTGATCGCGCCCATGATCGCGCCTTCCATCGCGGGCCGATCCGGTCGGCCGTGGGCGCCAAGAATACGCGACGATATCGACTTTCAGCAATATTCGCCCGGCATGGCGGCTACAACCTGGAGCGCCTGCCAGTATCGGCCAACTCTCAGCAGCTCATGGACACGGCCCGGTCGCGGGCGCGGCCTCCGGTCGAACCGGAATCCGCCGCGCGCGCGTCCGCGGGACAAATCCGGATGGCGCGCGCCTCAGCGCGCGCGCTCACCGCCATCCGCGCGGTCTGGCCGGGACCGAGGCCATGCCCGGATCCGGATGTACTGCTCCACCATGAAAGCCCCTCCTCCCAAGACAACCACAGCGAGAAGGGCTTCGCGGAAGGTGCCAGGATCAGTCATTGTCTCGACTCTCTCTGAGGGATCGGCCCCTGTCGGGCCCGGCAAGATCTTCAGGCTTGCTACAGCCGGTCAATTCCTCGACGTCTCTTGGGTTGCCCTCTTCATCTGACGATTTGCCTTCGACGACATGAACAGTTTGTAAGACTCGAGGGTCACGCGGTGCGACGCCGCCCGGCGCGTCGATGCGAGGCGCACGGCCCGGGTGGTCCAGCAGCCCGGTCCGGGTGCGCGCCGGAGGATGCCGCGGTTGGGTGGCGGCCCGCCGGCCCTCGCGCGCTCGGCCACCACCGCGTGAACCGGCCGCGGGTCACCGCGCCGACGGTTCGAGGCCTTCGACACGCCGCGCGATGGGTTCGCGCCAGACGTCAGGATCCGGCGATGTAGCAGCGTCTCCGTTGAGATAGTCCGTGTCGGGAACGTCGCGCGCCGCGCTCGGACAGCCGGCAGGGCATAACGAAGGCCGATCCTGGAGCCGAGCCGTGGCCGGACCGCGCCTAGAGACGGGTGAGCCGCAGGCGCCATCGGGACGGGCTCGCGTCGATGTCCGGACCGGGCCGCATCGTCGCCGCCTGGAGCGACGCCGAAGGATCCGCCACGGCGATGTCGGCGGTCGGCGCGGGGGTGGACACGCAGCCGCAGAGGGGCAGCGCGGCGGCGACCGCCACGGCGGCGACCAGCCGGATCGACGCGCTCCACGGGCTGAACCGGCGCGCGGCTTCGGCCGAACAGGCAATCGCCACGATCCTTCTTCGGGCTGGACGTCCGATACCGGGCTCCGGCCGGCGCCGGGAAGCGGCGCGCCGGTGGGGCGGGCGGCCTGGCGCCGACACGGGCTCGGCCCCGGCATTCGGCCTCAGGCTCTCGAAGGTCCGCGGCGCCCGTGGCTGCCCAGAAGAAGGGCCTTGGCGGCCGCGTCGATCCGGCCGAGCCACTTCTCCGCCGTTTCGGCGCGCAGGTCGGCGACGCGGACCTGCTCCTCGGCGGCCCGAACCCAGGCCTCCGCCTCGGCGCGGATCGTCCGAACCCGGGCCTCGGCCTCCGCGCGGATGTCCTGCACCTGGGCATCGGCCTCGGCCTGGACTCGCTGCAGCCGGATATCGGAGCGGGCCTCGACCTCGCGGACGCGCATCTCGGACAGGTGCAGGCGGTGCTGCGTCTCCGCCAGCGCGCGCTGCGCGGCGGCCAGGGCGGCTTCGTGCGATGTCCTCTGCTCCTGCAGACGCTGCTTCTGCGCTTCGGCGCGGCCGGCCATGCCGTTGATGATGTCGAGCGTGCTCATCCAATCCGACACCGCCTCGGGATCTGAGGGGGCCGCCGCGGGGCCCGCGTCGTTGACCGCGGGTTCCGGCAAGATCGGCGGATGCGCGACCTCCTCGATGTGTAGCGCGGTGGATCCGGCCGGCACCCCGACCGTATCGAAGGAAGGCTTGAGCTTCGCGATCTCGGCGGACGATTCTTCGACGAAGCGGTCCAGGCTGTCGGCGACCTGCGTGAGGATATGGGACCATGTGGCTGTGGGGGCCGCGACCATGATGGCTCTACCCTGGCGGGATTTTATCGACGGCCAATACAATCTCTGGTATGGTTGATGGACAGTTAACCCGCCGTCTGCAGGCCGAACTCCGGGCCGGCTCGATTGACACCTATCAGTCTCGGCAGGTCGGAGCTGGCTGGCTCGACAATGCTCCGTCCGATCGTCCGCGGTGTTCGGCGCCTCACGAGCGCTTTCGCCAGCGTCACTGCCGCCGGAGACCGGTAAGCCGAACCCGGCGCAGGCACGCCGGCATCATTGCCCCGCCCGGGTCGCGGGCGCAGCCTGGATGATCGGCGCGGCCGCGGCCAGGATGGCCGCAGCGTCGCGGTCGAGGGGCGGATAGATCCGCGTGCCGTTGATGATCCGCTTCGTTGCCTTCGCGGCGGCGCCGGACGAGACCAGCGTGCCGCGATCCCAGCCGGAGGTGTAGACCGCTCCCCAGGCGCCCAGATCGAGCACGGTGACGTAGTCGGGCGCGGCGAAGCGCAGCCGCCGCTCCGGCCGGCCGGCGAGATCGCAGACGGCGTTGTAGCCGGCGAACCGGCCCATCGGCCGGGCGTGCTGGCACGACATCACCGTGCGATGGCCGGCATCGTCGGCCGCCGCCGAGGCGACGTCACCGGCCGCGTAGATGTCGGCGAGCCCCTCGACGGCCAGGAAGGCGTCGACCGGCACGCGGCCGAGCGTGTCGCGCGGGACGTCGAGCGTCGCGCCCAGCGGGTTCGCCCGCATGCCGGTGGCGCAGACACTCGTCCAGGCGGGCAGGTGCGTTCCGTCCGCCAGCGTCACACCGGCGCGATCGATGGCGGCGACTCGCGCACCGCCGACGCAGGTCACGCCGGCCCCGCTCAAAGCCTCGCGGATCGCCGGCAGGGCGGCCGCGCCCATGGCGCTCCCGATCTCCTCCGCTTGGTCGATCAGGAAGGTGCGGACCGGCCCCGTCGCCCCGACCCGGTCGCGGGCAGCGGCGAGCCGGACGGGCAGCTCGCAGGCGAGCTCCAGTCCCACCAGACCGCCGCCGATGACGACGGCGGTCCAGCGGCCGGTCTGGTCAGGACGGCCCGCGTCGCCGAGGCGATCGAGATGCGCCGATAGGGCCTGAGCCCCCGCGAAGGTGTCGACATCGAAGGCGTCGCCGATACCCGGGATATCGGGCCGCAGCAGCAGGCTTCCGGCGGCCAGGATGAGGCGGTCATACGCCAGCGTGTCGACGCCGCCGGATGGCGCGGCGGACTCGACCGTGACCGTGCGTGCCGCAGGGTCGATGTCGATCGCGCGCCCCGCGCGGCGATGCACGCCGATCGGTCCGAGGACGTCGTCGAGGGGCACGCGCAGGGCGCTGAGATCGGTCTCGTAGCAGCGGACCCGGATGACGTGGAACCCGTCCGGCGCGATCACCGTGACCGCGATCCGGTCGTCGAGGCCGAACTCGGTCCGCGCGCGCGCGGCCGCGGCGGCGGCCCAGAGACCGGCGAAGCCGCCGCCGATCACGACGATTCTCGAGACCATAGCAGAGCTCCGCGCGCGCCCGGGGCATCGAACTCTGCACGTCGCTCGGCCTCGCAGCAACGGTTACTGCCTTAAATCGCTCGGCTACGGCTTCGAACAGTCCAACGCCTGTCGTGCAGCCCGCGCTGCGGCGCGCCTGCGTCGAGCCGGAACGGCGTGTCAGCCCGCAGCCGCGGTCTCACGACAGTGCGGGAGGCGCGGTGCCGCCGCGCGGCGCGTAGATTCTTCTCGTCCCCGGTCGGACGACCGAAAATTCTTGCTCCGGCACCGCCAAGTAGAGAAAGCCCTTTTGTTGACTCCGCGACCGGCCGACAGGATCTTGTATTCACAGTTACGCTGAGGGCCGCGCAGGTACGATGAAGACGCAGGGGCGGACCGGTCGCGATCCCGGAGCCGGGAAACGTGTCGGCGCGGGTCGCGGGATCGGGGCCATTCCGGATCTCGCACGCACCGGACACGTTCGTCCGATCGACGCGCCGACCGCGCCGCGTCCCTGAACCCAGCCGCCCGGACGAGACCGCTCGGGACCGCGCCGCGACGCGGGTCCGCTGCCCCGCGCCGGCCCCGCACCCCGCCCTCCGTTTCGCCACGACATCAGGCCCGACCATGCGCACCACCCGCCGATCCCTTCTGGCCGCCAGCGTCGCCCTGGCCTGCATCGGCGCGCTCGCGACGCGCGAGGCCCGGGCCGACGATCCGAAGGAGATCCGCCTGGACTGGGCGACCTACAACCCGGTCGGCCTGCTCCTGAAGGACAAGGGCTTCCTCGAGGAGGCGCTGGCGCCGCGGGGCATCAAGGTCCGCTGGGTCCAGTCGCTCGGCTCCAACAAGGCGCTCGAGTTCCTGAACGCCGGGGCCATCGATTTCGGGTCGGCGGCCGGCGCCGCGGCCCTCGTGGCTCGGATCAACGGCAACCCGATCAAGGCGATCTACGCCTACTCGCGCCCCGAGTGGACGGCGCTCGTCACCCGCAAGGACAGCGGCATCACCAAGCCTGCCGACCTGAAGGGCAAGCGCGTCGCCGTCACCCGGGGCACCGACCCGCACATCTTCCTGATCCGCGCGCTCCAGGGCGCCGGCCTCACCGAGCGCGACGCCAAGCTCGTGCTGCTGCAGCACGCGGACGGACGGACCGCCCTCGACCGCGGCGACGTCGATGCCTGGGCCGGCCTCGACCCGATGATGGCGGCGGCCGAGATCGAGAACGGCGACGTCCTGTTCTACCGCGACGCCGCGGCGAACACCTGGGGTCTGCTCGACGTCCGGGAGGACTTCGCGACGGCCCATCCCGACCTCGTCCGGACGGTGATCGCCGCCTACGAGCGGGCGCGCGCTCACGCCCTGGCCAACCCGCAGGCCCTGTCAGCCGCCCTCGTCGCGGCCACCAAGCTGCCCGAGCCGGTGATCGCCCGGCAGCTCGAGCGGACCGACCTGTCCCAGCCGGCGATCGGCGCCGCCCAGGCGCAGTCGATCAAGGCGGCCGGCACCGCCCTCCAGCAGGCCGGGATCATCCCGGCGGGCACCGACGTGTCCGCGTCCGTCGACGGCCTGCTCGACACGCGCTTCAATCCCGTCGCCGGACAGTGAGCGGCCGCGTGCCGCTGCTGCGGCGGGGCGGTCGCGCCGGACTGGGCCTGCTCCTGCCGCTCATACTGGCGATCGGCTGGGAGATCGCGGTCGCCAGCGGGGCGGCGTCCGGGCGGCTGCTCCCGCCGCCGAGCCGGATCGCCGCGACCCTCTGGGCGCTGGCCGTCTCGGGCGACCTCTGGATGCATGTCGAGGCGACCCTCGTGCGGGTCGGGCTCGGTTTCCTGTGCGGCGCGGCGGCCGGCATCCTGGCCGGGGCCCTCGTCGCCACGGTCCCGCCGCTGCGCTGGCTCCTCGACCCGAGCCTGCAGGCGCTGCGGGCCGTCCCGTCGCTCGCCTGGGTGCCGCTCTTCATCCTGTGGTTCGGCATCCTGGAGACACCGAAGGTGCTGCTGATCGCCGTGGGCGTGTTCTTCCCCGTTTATGTCGGTGTCTCCGGCGCGATCGCCTCGGTGGACCGCAAGCTGGTCGAGGTCGGCCGGATCTTCCGGCTGTCGCGGCTCGCCCTCGCCCGCCGGATCCTGCTGCCGGCCGTGCTGCCGGCGACCCTGGTGGGCCTGCGCACGGGGCTCGGCCTCGGCTTCCTGTTCGTCGTGGCGGCGGAGCTGATGGGCGCCTCGGAGGGGCTCGGCTACCTGCTGGTGGACGGTCAGCAGTTCAGCAAGCCCGACCAGATCGTGGCGGCGATCATCGCCTTCGCCCTCGTCGGCAAGGCGGCCGACATGGCCCTGGTCGCCCTGACCGGCCCCCTGACCCGGTGGCAGGATACCGTGCGGGACAGCCTGTGACCGCCGCACCGGTGCGGACGCGCGCCGCGGGCCGGGAGGGCGCCGCGCGACGCGATCCCCACGCCACGCCCGCCGAGAGACGCCCGTGCTGACCGTCGACGCCCTCTCCAAGACCTACGCGGACGGCACGCAGGCGCTGTCGGGCATCGACCTGTCGGTGAAGCAGGGCGAGATCGTCGCGCTGATCGGCGGCTCGGGCTGCGGGAAGACGACGCTGCTCCGGCTGATCGCGGGGCTCGACCACGCGAGCGCGGGTGCCGTCGCGGTCGACGGCGAGCCAATCCGCGCGCCCCATCCGAGCGTCGGCGTCGTCTTCCAGGAGCCGCGCCTGCTGCCCTGGCTCGACGTGGCCGGCAACGTCGGCTTCGGCCTCGCCGACCTGTCCCGGTCCGAGCGCCGCGCCCGCGTCGCGCACGCCCTGGAGCGCGTCGGGCTCGCCGAGCACGGCGGCCGCTGGCCGCGCGAGCTGTCCGGCGGTCAGCAGCAGCGCGTGGCGATCGCCCGGGCCTTCGTGGCGCGCCCACGGGTGCTGCTCCTCGACGAACCGTTCTCCGCCCTCGACGCATTCACCCGGAAGGGGCTGCACGACCAGCTCCTCGATCTCTGGGCCGAGTCGAAGCCGACGATCCTGATCGTCACGCACGATGTCGGGGAGGCCGTCACCCTGGCCGACCGGGTGGTGGTGATGCGCCCGCGGCCCGGGCGCCTCGACGAGACCGTCCCGATCGGGCTCGCCCGGCCGCGCGAGCCGGTGGCCGCGACCTACGAGGAGGCCGTGCGCCGCGTGCTGGCCGCGCTCGACCACTCCCTGCGCCCGGCCGCGAGCAGCCGGCCGCCCGCTCCCGAGACCCGTGCGAGCTGGTGGTAGGGCCAGCGGGGGCCCGTCAGCCGGCGCCGGCTGGGCGCGCCCTCAGGACCCGACCGCCGTCAGTTCCAGATCCGCGGGGTCCTGGTGGCGGAACCGGGCGTACCGCAGCGCCATCACCGGCAGGATCAGCAGGTTCAGCACCGTCGAGGTGACGAGGCCGCCGAGGATCACGAGGGCCATCGGGCCCTCGATCTCGCGGCCGGGTTCACCGGCGCCGAGCGCCAGCGGCAGCAGGCCGAGGCCCGTGACCAAGGAGGTCATCAGGATCGGAACCATCCGGTCCGCGGCGCCCTCCGCCGCCGTGGCGGCGTCCCACGGCCGCCCGTTCCGGGTGACCATCTGCTCGTAATGGGCGATCATCATCACGCTGTTGCGCAACGAGATGCCCGACAGGGTCACGAAGCCGACGATCGAGCCCAGCGACAGCACCCCGCCGGTGAGCGCCGCGGCCGCCACGCCGCCCACGAAGGCGAAGGGCAGGTTGACGAGGACCAGGAGCAGGTTCGCCGCGGAGCCGGTGACGATGGCCAGGAGCACCACGATGCCGAAGCCGGCCATCCCGGCATGGACCAGCAGGTCGCGGCGGGCGGCCGCCTGCGCCTCGGCGGCACCCGAGAAGGTGACGTAGACGCCCTCCGGCAGCCGAACCTCGCGGGCGATCTTGCGCTTGGCCGCCGCCACGAAGCCCGCCACGTCGCGGTCGGCGACGTTGGCCGTCACCGCCTGCACCCGCTGCGCGCCGAGGTGCTGGACCTGGTAGCGTCCGGCGCTCTCGTAGACGTCGGCGACCTGGGACAGCCGGACGTAGCGTCCGCCGGGCGCCCGCAGGGGCAGGTCGCCCACCGCGCTGAGGCGGTCCCGCACGCGCGCGTCGAGGATCACCAGCACGTTGAACACGGCGTTGCCGCGATAGGTCTGACCGACCGTGTCGCCCTGGTAGGCTGTGCGCACCGCCTCCAGCACCTCCACGGGATCGAGCCCCCAGTGCCGCAGGTCCACCGGTCGCAGCGCCACCGTGACCTGCGGCAGCCCGGCCGGCGAGGCCTGCTGGACATCCCGGGCGCCCTTCACCTCCGAGAGCTCCTGCGCCACCGAGCGGGCCACGGCCTCGATCCGGTCGAGGTCGCTGCCGACCACGTTGACGACGACCGGCGCGGTGAAGCCCGAGACGGTCTCCTCGATGCGCTCGGTGAGGAAGGTCTTCAGCGAGAACGCCGCCCCCGGGAAGCCGGCGATCAGCTGCCGGATGGCCGCCTCGACCCGGCGCTGGGCGGCGCCGTCGAGGCCCGGCTCCAGGTCGATGTGGATCTCGCTGTAATGCGGCCCGGCGGTATCCTCGGCGGCCTCGGCCCGTCCGATCTGCGCCGCCACGGCGCGCACGCCCGATATGTCCTTCAGGTCACCGGTGATCAGCGTCCCGAGCCGCTGCGATTCCTGCAGGGAGGTGCCGGGAATGGCCACCATGTGCAGGATCATGTGCCCCTCCTTCAGGTCAGGGAGGAACACCGCGCCGAGGGTCGGCAGGATGGCGGCCCCCGCGAGGGTGACCAGCAGGGCGCCCGCCATCGCGATCCGCGGCACCCGCCCGATCCCGGCGAGCAACCGCAGGTAGGCGGCCCGGCTCCAGCGCACCACGGGCGGGTCGGGCGGCGCCGCGCCCGTGTCGCGCGCCATGCGGCCTCCGAGGAGCAGGAGCGCCAAGGCCGGCGTGACCGTGAGCGCCACGAGGAGCGAGGCGACGACGGCCGCGATGTAAGCGAGCGCCAGCGGCCCGAACAGGCGGCCGGCGACGCCGGTCAGCGCCAGGACCGGCAGGAACATCAGGATCACCGCGAGGGTCGCGTAGGCGACCGAGGTCCGCACCTCCAGCATCGCGGCCAGCACCACGCGGGGCAGGCCGCGCCGTCCGCCCCGCGCCTCCCGCAGCCGGCGCGAGACGTTCTCGACGCCGATGACCGCGTCGTCGACCACCTCGCCGATGGCCAGGGCCAGCCCGCCGAGCGTCATCGTGTTGAGGCTCTCGCCCCAGGCCTGGAGGGCCAGCGCGGCGGCGATCAGCGACAGCGGGATCGCCGTCGCGCTGATCAGCGCGGCCCGCCAGTCCGCCAGGAAGACGAGGAGCACGACCACCACCAGCACGCCGCCGAGCGCCAGCGCCTGGATCACGTTGCCGGTGGCGACGTCCACGAAGTTCGCCGGCCGGAACAGGTCGGCCCGCACGCTCACGCCCTCGCGCTTCAGGACCGGCCGCAACTCGTCGAGGGCCGCCTCCAGGCGGGCAGTCACGGCGCGTGTATCGACGCCCACCTGGGCGCCGACCATCAGCAGCACGCCGGGCTTGCCGTCCACGAGGGCCGCGCTGATCGCCGGCTCGGGCGCGGCCGTGACGGTCGCCACGTCCGAGAGGACCACGCTCGCCCCGCCGTCGTTGTGGAGCACGATCTGCCCGAGCGCTTCCGGGGTGAGCGACTGCCCCTCGGTCCGGAGCAGGACGCGCTGGTTCGGCGTGTCGACGAATCCCGCCCCGCGCACACCGGTCCCCTTCCGGGCGGCCGCCAGGACGTCGTTGAGGCCGATCTGGAAGCGGATCAGGTCGTCGGGGCGGACCTGGACCTGCAGGGCGCGGACGCCCCCGCCGTAGAGCGAGACCTGGGCGATGCCGGGCACCCCCTGGAGACGTCGGCGCACGGTCCATTCAGCGACCTGGCGCAGGTCCATGGCGTCGCGGGTCTCGGAGGTGAGCCCGACGAGGAGCACGGTCAGCGTCGAGGAGGTCAGCGGGGTCATGGCGGGCGCCGCGACCCCGTCCGGCATGCGGCCGGCGAGAGCCGCCAGGCGCTCGTTGACCCGCTGGCGGATCCGGTCGACGTCGCTGCCTGGCCGGAACGCGGCGGTGATCACCGACAGGCCCTGGATCGAGGTGGAGCGCAAAGTCTCCAGGCCCGGCAGGCCGCCGACCGCCACCTCCACGGGCTGCGTGACCAGCACCTCGACCTGCTCCGAATCGAGGCCCGGCGCCTCGGTCTGGATCGTGACGGTCGGCGGCGCGAATTCCGGGAACACGTCGTAGCGCGCCCCCGCGAGGGCGTAGAGGCCGAAGACCAGGACCGCGCAGGCCAGCGCCAGCACCACCTTGGGCAACCGGACGGCGAAGCCGACGAGGGCCGCCTGCGGACCGCCGCGGCCGGCGGCAGCGGGGGGCTCAATCATCGTCGTCGCCCACGACGCGGATGCGGCTCTTCATCTCCTCCGAGAGCAGGGCCTGCGCGCCCCGCAGCACGATCTCGCTGCCGTCCGGCAGATCCTCGACCACGAAGGCATCGGCCGACATCGGGGCGTCCGGCCGCACCGGATGGCGCACGAAGGCGCCGTCGCCGGCCCCGCGATACACCCAGGTCCCGCCCTCCCCGTGGACGACGGCGTCCTCCGGCACGAGCACGCCCTTCACCGCCCGCGGCGCCGCCAGGAACGCCATCGTGCTGGTCCCGGGCAGGAGGCCGCTGTCGCCGGAGACGAGGTAGAAGAAGCTCTGCCCCTGGATCCGCGGATCGGTCCGCGTCGCCGGCGAGACCAGTCGCAGGGCGACTCGCTCGCTCTGCGGTGGCACCTCGGCGAAAGCGGCCCGCGGCGCCTCCGGCAGAGTCTCCCCCGGTGGCAGCGTCACCTGCACGAGGAAGTCGGTCCGCTCGATCAGGCGCGTTACCAGGGGCGACCGCTCGATGATCGCCTTGCCGAGCACAGGGCCCCATTCCTGGCGCGCCGTCGCCGCGAGGGTGCGCACCTGCGACTCCGCCGCGGTGACCGACGCCTGATCGGTCAGGAGCGTGCCCTCGGCGGTCTCGATCTGCGCCACCGCCACCACCCCGGCCCCGAGAGTCCGCGCGCGGCGGGCGGCGCTGGCCGAGACCTCGACCCGGGCGCGGGCCGTCTGGAGCGCCGCCACGGCGCCCGCGTAGCTGTTGGTCAGTTCGGTGATGCGGGCGAGATCGAGGACGCTGCCGTAGGCGGTCAATTCCTGTCGGTGAAGGATGGCGGGTCGCGCCTCGGCGACGAGACCGATCCGCGCGCGCTCGGCCGGCGTCAGCCGGACCAGGGTCCGGCCGTCCTCGATGGCGGTGCGCGGCGCCGGCAGCTGCGCGGCCGTGGACGTATCGTCCCGCCGTGCGGGGATCAGCGCCGCGACGCGCGCCCGCACCTCCGCGACCACCGGGCCGGCATCGGCGCGAAGGCGTTCGCCCGTCGGCGTGACAGCGAGACCGGCCGCGGCCAGCAGGATCCCTCCGATGAGCAGCAGCGCCCGGCGACCACTCACGTCGCGATCCTCCCCCTGGCCCGATTGCCGAATCTACCCGGTTTCGGTGCCGAATACACCCGAACGTGGCCGGCTCAAACCGTCAGGCGGGAGTCTGGCTGTGGGTTTGTCCGGAGCGCGGGCAGGCACGCGAGAGCCCGCCTCGACGGTGCGAGGCGGGCTCTCAACGTGCCGGGAAAGGTCGGGTCAGATCAGCAATCGTCGCCGGATACCGGGGCAGTCTGCCGATCGGCGGCGGCCTTGTTCATGGCACCGACCGTGCCGGGGGAAGCCGGCTGCTGACCACCGGCCAGATTCGCGGCGGCCGGGTCGGTCGAATTCGACTTGGAGCCGGCGTCGGTCTGCGCCTGACGATCGGCCGTCTGCGTGGCGCCCGCGTTGTTCATGGCGCCGACGGTGCCCGGCGAGGCCGGCTGGTTGCCGCCAGCGAGGTTCTTGCTCGACTTGTCGACGTCGGAGCTCTTGGGATTCGAAGCCTGCTGATCGGGGGTCTTCGACTTTGTGGTTCCGGTGTTGCACGGCGCCGCGAGGGCGGGACCGGCAATCAGGGCCAGAAGCGCAACCGCGCCGGACAGACGAGAGACCTTCATCAAACGCTCCTCCAGGATTTATCGAACTGCCAAATGCCTAATCGTCCCAGGAGTTCCGCCACGAGTCCCAAGTTCCGCGAAATGCTGCCTGCCGATCGCGCTATTGCGGAGCGTCGGACAAGCTTGAATCGTATGATAAAGAGACAGTACCCGCAGCGGCATGGTCGGTTCGACGTCGCGGCTGCGAACACGGGCTGCGGCATCTTATCCCGCCACGGCGGTCGCTTCGGCAGCGTGTCCCGTCGCGGCCTTCCGGGCCCGCGCCCTCCGCGAGCCGCCGCTACCTCGTTTGGTCGAGTTCTGAGTTCGGAATGCCCGGACTAGCGTCGACTCGCGAGGGGGCGTGTCCGCGGCAGCCCCGAGCGGTGTCCGACCGCAGGGCGGACGGGACACTGCCTCACCCCGGGCGTCCGAGATCGAGCGATGGCGTTTCCACGAGACTTGGCGAGCCTTGGACCGGGCCATGCGAGCGGCCTCGCGTGGTCGCCGCTCGGGCCGTACGGGCCGGATCACCGTTGGGCGGGTGCCGGGGGCGCGGGTGAAGGCGTCGACGCAATGCCCCGGCTCGGCGTGGCCGCCGCGGCGTGGATCGTCCTGTTCCTCTTCGCGCCGGTGGTCGGCGAGCAGATCAAGCTGCCGGGCGTCGACAAGGCCGTCTGGATCGGCACCGACCTGATCGCCTTCGCGTTCCTGGTCCTGCGCCGCGACCTCGTCGCCACCCTGTTCGGCAGCCGCCTGCTGCTGCTCAGCTGGCCGCTCCTCGCGATCGCGTCGGCCCTCTGGTCCCTGACGCCCGGCCTCTCCGCCTATCACGGACTCCAGTTGCTCGCGACGATCGTGGCCGGCATCACCCTGCGGACGACCATGGGTCTGTCCCGCCTGGTCAGGATCGTCTTCCTGGGCCTGCTGGCCGGGCAGCTTCTGTCGGCCTTCCTCACGGTGGCGGCGCCGGCCCTGACGCGCGGGACCGACGGCAACTGGGCCGGGATCTACTCGCACAAGAACGTCCTCGGTTCCCTGTCGAGCCTTCAGATCCTCTGCGCGGCCTGCCTCTTCCTGCAGGGATGGAACCGTCTCCTGACCGCGTTCGGCTTCTGTCTCGCCCTGGCGCTCCTCCTGGCGACGCACTCGGCCACGGCCCTGGTGGCGGCCACCGCGGGGCTGATGCCGCTCGCCGCGATCTTCGCGTGGCGGCAGGGCAAGCACGTGACCGGCTTCTGCCTCGGCATCGCCATCGCCCTGGCGGGTGTCGGGATCCTCGTCGCCGCCGCGCGCGGGGCCGACATCTCGGCGAGCCTTCTGTCCGATCTCGGCAAGGACACCACGCTGACCGGCCGAACCGTCCTCTGGCAGTTCGGCCTCGACCAGTTCTGGCGGGAGCCGCTCATCGGCATCGGCTACAAAGCCTATTGGGAGAGCCCGGTCACCACGGCCGCCTACCTGCACTTCGTCATGAAGCAGAAGCTGTGGTTCTTCCACAACAACTTCATCGACACGGCCGTGGCGTTCGGGATCGTCGGCGTGATCCTCTTCACGGTCGCGCTGCTCGACACCGCACGCCGGGTGATCGCCGATTTCGCGCGCTCCTCCGGCTACGTCGAGGCTTGGCCGATCCTGTTCATGAGCCAGCTCTTCGTCCTGGTGTGTTTCGAGTGCCCGCTCTTCGTCAATCACGGTCTCCACCAGCTCCTCCTCGCGGCGATCCTGCCGGTGGTGCGGTCACCGACCATCGACGGGAGCGAACCGATCACCCGCGACTGACCCGCCAGCCCTGAGCGGCGCCCGACCCGCGGCGGGGCCCCGAACGGCCGGCGTCGAAGATCTCGATCGGGGTCGAAGGTCCTGATCGGGAAGAATCACGGGCGCCGAACGCGGTCGCCGCGGCCGGTCGGACAGGCCCCATCAGAGGTGACGACGATGTACTGCTTCGGGATCTCCCTGCCCCGGTTCCGCGAACGGCACGCCTATCTGACCCGGCACCTCGCCGCCGTTTGGGGGCGGCACTGCGAGATCACAGGCTACGAAGGCCCGGTCCCGGATCCGAACGCCCCGTTCCAGCCCGACCTGACCGCCGGTCAGATCGGGTGCGCGCTGTCCCACATGAGCGCCTACGAGCGGATGATCGCGCTCGACCTGCCCCACGCCCTCATCGTCGAGGATGACGTCGTCCTGCCGCCGCAGATCCATCAGATCGTGGCCGGCATCGAGGCCGCCTTGCGGCCCGGCGACGTCGTCCTGCTCTTCAACTGGGCCGAGACGGTCGGCGCGTTCAGCTCGGTCGGCGCCGTGACCGTCGGCGAGCACCGGCTGTGCCTGCCCATGGACATGAGCAGCCTCGGCACGGCCGCGGCCTACGTCATCACCCGGGCGGCGGCCGAGGGGATCCTGCGCGCGAACCGACCGGTCGCGGTGACGTCGGACAACTGGAGCTACTTCTTCGAGCGCGGCGCCCTGACACGCGGTCGCGCGCTCGTCCCGAACGCCGTCTCCCGGCAGCCCTTCGAGTCGACCATCTTCACGTCCCGCTCCAGGATCGCGGCCTTCCTGAAGGGCAGCGCCCTCCTCAGGCCCCTGTTCACCGCGCGGCGACGGATCCTGGCGGCGCGCCTCGCCGCCAAGATGACGTTCGTCGACGAGACCTCCCCCCTGGCGGGACAGGCGCCGCGCTGACGCGCGTCCCGCTCCGCGGTGCGGCCGCGTGTGCCTGGACTTCAGACGGCCGGGATGACCGAAAGGCGTAGGTGCGATCCCCCTCTTTGCGGCTCCTCACACCCCCGTGAAATGCCAAGCTCACCGGCGAGGCAGGAGCCCGCGGCGGCAGGACTCGTCCGCGGCGGGCCCTCCTCGAGACGCCCGTATGACGGAGGGACCCGTTCGGCCGCTGGCCGCCCCGTCGTCGCGGGCCCTTGGGGATGAGGTCGTCGCCTCCAACGGCGGCGGTCGCACCAGCGCGGCGGAAGACAGACGATGAGCAGCTCGCTCCCGATCACCGGCACGGACAAGTCCCTCGACTCAGCCCTGAGACGCCTCGTCCGGCCGGTGGCGGACCGGGCGCGCTATTACCTGATCCTGGTCGCGCAGATCGGCGGCCTGCTGGCCCTGCTGAAGATCTCGCACGGCGTCACGGCGATCAACAATTACTACGGGGTGGCGCTCCCCGTGGCGCTGGCCCTCGCGATGACGCGGGTGCGCTTCGCCGCCGCCGATCTCGCCGCGGTCCGGTTGCTGCAGATGATCGGTGCGATCGCGGGCGGGTACGCGCTGATCCACTATCCGCTCTTCCCCATCGTCCTCCCGGGTGCCAAGGCGACCGTCGCCGTCGGCGCCATCGCGGTGCTCTGGGTCGCGGCCGTGGCCGGGGGTGTACTCTGCCTGCGCTGGCCCTCCCTCGCCCTGATCAGCGCCACCTATCTGGTCTGGAGCAAGCAGGCGGTCATCCGGGTCACCGGCCTCTGGCACGGCCACATCATCGACGTGCTGCCGCTCGCGGAGGTGAGCTTCTGCCTCGTCGCCGGCCTCCTGGTGGCCCACATGACCGCGCGGATCCGCGACTGGCCCGGCCTGGGCGCCTCGGCGCGGGCGGACGTCGCGGCGGCCAGCACGATGTTCTCGAAGGTGCTGATCGCGGCGGCGATCAGCATCCACCTCGGCAACTACTATTCCTCGTTCCTCGCCAAGGTCACGCTCGACGAGGGCCCGCTCTCCTGGCTGCTCAACAACGATCCCGGCAAGATCTTCGTCGTCGGCCTCGACAACAATCACGTCCCCTACGCGGGCTGGCCCGTGCTGGTGGAGGCGATGCGGATGATCCTGAGCCATTCGAGCGCGCTGACGAACACGCTCATCCTGTTCGGGCAGGGTATCGCCCTGGTGGGGATCCTGATGCCGCGCCGCTGGCTGCTGCTGCTCCTGCTCGGCTTCGACGTGATGCACCTGTCGATCATCGTGCTCATGGGCGCCAACTTCGCCCCCTGGATCATGCTGAACCTCGCCATCGCTGCCGTCGTCGTCAGCCGGCACTACGAGCGCCCGCCGGTCTCGGTCGGGATCCTGTCGGTGCTGTTCATCCTGACCGGCAACACCTTCATGACCCAGGCCTGGCTCGGCTGGTACGACACCTTGGCCAACAACAAGATGTACTTCGAGGCGATCGACCGGAACGGCCAGCGGCACTACGTGCCGACCAACTTCTTCACCTTCTACTCCTACCCGTTCGCCCACATGGCCTACGGCGCGCCCGACGCCGCGCACGCCTTCGCCCTCGACAATCCGAACGGCGGGACTCAGGTGTTCCGCAAGGTCACGGCCTCGACGGCCTGCGACGTGCCCGTCCTGACCGCGCCGGACGGCATGGGGCAGGAATACGCGAAGACCGAGATCGATGGGCCGGCGATGGACGCCTATATCCGGGGCTACCATCGCCTCGTGAGCGCGATCCGCGATAGGACCGGCCTGTTTCCCTACGCGCTCTATCCGCACCACTTCTTCGTGCCGCTCCAGTATGCCGCCGGCTTCGACACGGTCGCCATGGCCGACATCGTCGCCTACGTGTACCGGCGCGAATCCGTCTGCTTCAGCATGCAGGACGGCGTCACCGTCCGCCGCGTGGTGTCCGAAGCCGAGCACAGGATCGATCTGACCCCATGACCGCCCCCTCCACCGAGGCCGCCCTGACGGTGGTCTACGACGGCGAATGTCCGTTCTGCTCGAACTACGTGCACCTCATGGCCCTGCGCCGGTCCGTGGGCACCGTCGCCCTGGTGGACGCCCGGAGCGGCGGTCCCCTGGTCGACGAGATCACCCGGCGCGGGTACGACCTCAACGAGGGCATGGTCGTCCGTCACGGGGCGAACCTGTACTACGGCCCGGACGCGCTCGTCCTGCTGTCGCGCCTCAGCGACGACCGGGGCGTGGCCAGCCGGCTCCTCGCGCGACTCCTGCGCAGTCCCGGTCGTGCGCGGCTTCTCTACCCGGCGATGAAGCTCGGACGGCGCGTCACGCTACTGATGCTCGGCCGGACGCTCCTCGCGCAGTCCGGCGGCGCGACGACCCGCTGAGCGGGCCACTGCACGAGCCGCGCTCCGGCCGTGCCCGACGGAGCGCAGGGGTCTAGGCCCGGACGGTGGAGCGCGTCAGCAGCGTCCGCGCGCTGTGCCAGGCGAAGGCCAGGACGCCGCTCAGATTGGCGGTCACGATGGCGCGCCACGTCAGGCCGAGATGCGCGTCGAAGCGCGGGCCCCCGACCAGCTCGCGGGCGGCGTTGCGGGCGGACCAGTACAGGTGCTTGATCAGCCACGGGCTGCGGCCGATGTGCTTGGCGTAGAGCGCGCCGTTGCCAAACTGGTAGTTCCAGTGCAGTCGGTCGATCGTGCGGTGATCCCGGCGCCCGTGGAAGTGCTTGACGCTCATGTCGGGCACGTACTCGACGGCCACGCCGGCCGCCCAGCCGCGATAGATGAAATCCGTATCCTCGGCCGCGCGGAACGTCGCTCCGGGGCCGAAGGCCGCGTCGAACCCGCCGATCCGCTCGATGACGGCACGGCTGCAGGTCATGTTGCAACCGTGGACGAAGCCGCCGGGATGGTCAGGGTACGTCAGCCGGCTGGCCCGGGCCGCGGTCTTCGTGGTGAAGTCGATGTCCTGCGGCGATCCCAGCTCGACCCGGCCACCGCGAATGACGCTTTCCGTGTCGCCGGCATAGTGCGCGATCAGGTCTCGCAGATACTGATCCGACACGACGCAATCGTCGTCGATGAACGCGATGATGTCTCCGGAAGAACGCGCGATCGCGGCGTTTCGAGACCCAGCAACACCCGGGCGCGACTGCGCGAGGAGCAGAACATCGAAACGATCGGTCGACACGGAGGCCGACCAGCGCTTCAGCGCCGTATCCGTCCCGTCCCTCGACCCGTTATCTACGACGATGATCTCGGCCTCAGCGCCCGGCGCGGCCTCGATCGCCCGCGTCATCGACCCGAGCGTTTCCAAGAGGGACGCAACGCGGTTCCGGGTACATACGATAAAGCTGACTTTCATTTGGCATTATCTCAAAAATACTGCCAGGACCGGGAACTTATAAAACAAGCTGCAGACAAGGTATAGTAATATCATTGCACTCCATTGATCCGTGCGCCGTAGGGCGGGCTACGCCTTTTGGATGCGGAACCAAACATCTCGGTGATGTGGCGTCGCAAAAAATCGCGGCTGCTGAGGCAAAGCGGCCGCTGCTCCCATCGTCGGCGAACTATAGAAAGAGATCAGCTCCGCCCCCTGCTCCGACCACGATCGCCCGATCTCGCTTTTCTCGTCCCATGAGACGAGAAATACGTCCCAAGAATTTGCCGGTCTATCACCACAAATGCGCGATATCTCCTCTGCCCAGTGCATCAGAGAGCAGCCCCGGACGCGCCGAGACGGTGCCCTCAAATCATTCGCGAGAGCTTTCGCCCGCCGATGCAGATCATTCTGTCCGAGCCGCGCACCATTCATGTGATCGATTTTTTCGAAATCGCGATACAACGCGATGCATACAGCCCGAGCCGCACCAGAAGCAGCCGATAAAGAATGGATACCTCGGATCCTGGATTTCTCTATCGACGCACCCCGATTCTACTCACCCCATACAGCAAGAGGCAGCTCTTCCCTGGCAGGAATCCGAAGGTTTCAGGCCTCTCCGCGGCTCCAGAGCTTGACGGCAGGCCCGCTTGGCCTCGGCCATCGGGCGTGGGCCTGGTCCTCCGATTGGCCAGCTGCCACGGTCGACCGGGCATTGTTAGACCGTTCTGACCGATCGCGCCCTGGCCGCAGCCAGCGCCGCCTCCACCCTGTCGCGTCCGAAGGATCCCATGGCAGAACTCCGAGAGGGGCCGGAAGCGACGGCGCCGCCCGCGTTCTCGAAGCGCCGCAGCCTGGCCTGGATGGGATTCTGCCAGGGCGGCCTGTTCCTGGCACAGTTCGGTACCTCGCTCGCCCTGGCGCGCCTGCTCACCCCCCACGAGACCGGCATCTTCAGCCTCGCGGCCGCCATCGCGGGCCTGCTGTCGACGCTGCGCTCCTGCGGCCTATCGAGCTACATCGTCCGCGCGGAGCGGGTGGACGCGGCGCTGCTGGCGAGCGTCTTCACGGTGAACCTGATGCTGTCGGGCGCGGCGGCGATCCTGATCCTGGCCTTCAGCGTGTTCGGCAGCGTTCTCCTCGGTGAGCCGGAGGTCCAGCGCGCCCTCGCCATCCTCGCCGTGGTGCCCCTCGTCGGCGCACTGGAGTTCCGCCCGGCCGCCATGATCGAGCGGCACGGCAATTTCCGCGGCGTGGCCCTGGTCAACATGCTGCGCGGTCTCGTCGCCAGTGGCGCGATGCTGGCGCTGGCCCTCCTCGGCTTCAGCTACATGAGCCAGGCCTACGGGCAGGCCGCGGGCGCCGTCGCGGCGGCGCTGGCTGCGAACGGCCTCGGGCTGCGCTACGTGTCGCTGCGCCTCGGGCTCGCGGGCTGGCGCGAGATCCTGACCTACGGCGGCCGGCTCTTCGCCATCGCGGGGGTCGCGGGGATCGCCGGCCGGATGGGCGACCTCGTCCTCGGGCGGATGCTCGGGCTCAGCGCCCTCGGCCTCTACTCCCGCGCGGCGAGCCTCAACACCCTGATGTGGGACCACCTCCACGTGGTGATCACCCGCATCACCTTCGTGGACCTCGCGAATCAGCAGCGGAACGGACAGTCCCTGCGCGCGTGCTACCTCCACACGCTGCGGATGATCACCGTGCTGCTCTGGCCGGCCTTCGCGGGCGCGGCCGTCCTGGCCGGGCCGATCGTGCGCCTCCTGCTCGGTCCGGGCTGGGACGGCGCGGCGCTGCCCTTCTGCCTGCTGTCCGTGGCCGCGATCGTCCTGAGTTCGCTCAGCATGACCTGGGAGGTGTTCCTGATCCGGGATCAGACCGCCCTCCAGGCGCGGTTCGAGTTCCTGCGCCACGGCGCCGGCTTCGTGATGTTCAGCGTCGGCTGCCTGTTCGGCCTCGGCGGCGCGGGCGCGGCACGGATCGGCGAGGCGCTCCTGGCCGTGGGACTCTATCGGCCGCATCTCGAGCGGATGACCGACACCTTCAGGCGCGACTACGCCCCCATCTACCTCCACGCCGCCACACTGACGGCGATCGCCGTCGCACCCGCCATCCTGGTCATGTCGGCTTGGGGATGGTCGGCCGAGACGCCGCTGCCGAGCCTCGCGGCCGCGATCGCCGCCGGGGTCGCCGGCTGGGCCTGCGGCCTCTGGTACCTGGACCATCCCCTGGTCGCGGAAGCGCGCCTGCTACTCGCGCACATGCGCCCGGCCCGCCCGGCCACGACCGTGTCGGACCTCTAGCGGCGCGCCGCGGCGCGAGCGTCAGGTCGTCCACCCAGGACGAGAGCAGCCGCACGCTTGCGCTTCCGCGCGCCGGAGCGCGATATGACCGGACACGACGGCGGCGCGGGACGATCGCGGGATGGCGGATTTCCGCAGCTTGGAGGTGTTCTACTGGGTCGCGAAACTCTCGAGCTTCCGGCGCGCCAGCGAGAAGGTGAACACCACCCAGCCGGCGGTTTCCCAGCGCATCGCGGCCCTGGAGCATGAGTACGGGACGCTGTTCGAGCGCCGCAGCCGGGACGTCGCGCTGACGGAGCGGGGGCGTCTGCTCCTCGGCTTCGCCGAGCGGTTCCTGGCGCTCCAGACCGAGATGAGCGCGGCCCTGCACGAGACCGGCCGGACGCGGGGCACCCTGCGGCTCGGCGTGTCCGAGACGATCGTCCACCTGTGGCTGTCGCGCTTCATCGAGCGCATGCGCGCCGCCCATCCCGGGATCGGCGTCGACATCACGGTCGACATCTCGCCGAACATGCAGGCCGCCCTGGTCGCCGACGAGATCGACCTCGCTTTCCTCGTCGGCCCGATCACCCTGCCGAGCTTCGCCAACCGCGCGCTGTTCAGCACCCCCGTCGCCTGGATCGCCGCGCCGGGCCTGCTGCCGGGCGACGAGCCCCTGAGCCTCGGCGCGCTGCTGCACCACCCGCTCATCACCTACCCGCGCAACACCAGCCCCTACGTCGAGCTGCGCGACCTCGTCCTGCAGGAGAACCTCCTGCCGAGCCAGATCCACACGAGCGCCTCGCTGGCCACCATCGTGAAGATGGGCGTCGAGGGCCTCGGGATCTGCGTGATCCCGCCGGCCGTGGTCGAGGCCGAGCTCCGCGCCGGCACCCTGCGGGTCCTGCCGGCCGAGCCGACGCTCTCGGACCTGACCTTCACGGCGATGCACACGAAGCGGCCGGCCCACCACTTCGTGGCGGACGCGGCCCGCCTCGCCCAGGAGGTCGCCGAGACCTGGGCCGCCGGCCGATAAGACGGGTTTATCGCGCCCCATTCGCAATCACGATTGGCGCGCCCCGCGGCGCGATGGGATCGTTGCCGCAGGAAATGAATCGCTGAAGCGATCGGGATCTTGCGGAATCCGGGCGGCCGACGCGGCCGTTCCGGCGCGCGACGACCAGCCGGGGAGATCAACGCGGTGAGCCAGCACCCGGGCGCCGACGGCGCCGCACCTGTCTTCGCCGACGCGGCGGACGCGCGGCGCGCGATCCGCGCGGGCCGGTTCCGGGGCCACACCTCGGGTCTCGTCCCCGCCCACGCGCAGGGCAACCTGATGATCCTGCCGCGGGCCATGGCGGAGGATTTCCACCGCTTCTGCCAGCAGAACCCGAAGCCCTGCCCGATCCTCGGCGTCTCGCGGCCCGGCGCCCGCGCGCTTCCGACGCTCGGGGCGGACCTCGACCTCGCCACCGACGTCCCCGGCTATCGCGTCTACGAGGGGGGCGAACTCGCGGCGGAGCTGCCCGACCTGACCGGCGTCTGGCGCGAGGACCTCGTCACCTTCGTCCTCGGCTGCTCCTTCTCGTTCGAGGCCGGCCTGATCGAGGCGGGCATCCCGCTCCGGCACGTTGCCCTGGGCCGCAACGTCGCGATGTACCGGACGTCGATCGAGACCCAACCGTCGGGACCGTTCCACGGCCCCCTGGTGGTCTCCATGCGGCCGATGAAGGCGGCGGACGCCATCAAGGCCGTGCAGGTGACGGCCCGGATGCCGGCGGTCCACGGGGCGCCGATCCATCTCGGCGACCCGGGCCTGATCGGCATCCGCGACCTCGCGCGGCCGGATTTCGGCGACCCCGTCCCGATCGAGCCCGACGAGCTCCCGGTCTTCTGGGCCTGCGGGGTCACCCCGCAGGCGGTGGCGATGGCGGCGCGACTGCCGCTCTGCATCACCCACGCGCCCGGTCACATGCTGATCACCGACCTCCTCAACCGGGACCTGCCGTTCCTGTGACCCTCCCGGCCGCGTGGCGGCCCGTCCGCGAAGGAGTTGCGCCATGTGGGTGAAAGACACGAGTCCGGCGGAACGCCGGGTCCTGGGCGCGGCCTTCGCGGGCTACGGCGTCGATGCGTTCGACTACATGGTCTACACCTTCCTGATCCCGACCCTGGTCGTGGTCTGGGGCCTGACCAAGGTCGAGGCCGGCAACATCGCCACCGCCGCGCTGGTGACCTCGGCGATCGGCGGCTGGGCAGCCGGAATCCTGGCGGACCGCTACGGCCGGGTGGTCGTCCTGCAGGGCACCGTCGCGTGGTTCACCCTGTTCACGGTGCTCAGCGGCTTCACCCACTCGTACGAGCAGCTGCTCGTGACCCGCGCGCTCCAGGGCTTCGGCTTCGGCGGCGAGTGGTCGGTGGGGTCGGTGCTGATCGCCGAGACGATCCAGGCGCGCTACCGCGGCAAGGCGGTGGGGCTCGTCCAGTCGAGCTGGGCGGTCGGCTGGGCCTGCGCGGCCATCGCCTTCTGGGCCGTGTTCGCCCTGGCGGAGCCCGCCGTGGCGTGGCGGATCCTGTTCTGGCTCGGCGCCCTCCCCTCGGTGCTGATCTTCTGGATCCGCCGCAACATCGAGGACCCCGAGATCTACCGCCAGACCCGCGCCGCGATGCGCGACGTCGGCGATACCGGCAGCTTCCTCGACATCTTCTCCCGGCCGCTGATCGGCCGGACCGTGCTGGCGAGCCTGCTCGCGACCGGCATGCAGGGCGGCTACTACGCGGTGACCACGTGGCTCCCGACCTACTTGAAGACGGAGCGCAACCTCTCGGTGCTGAACACCAGCGGCTACCTGCTGATGCTCATCTTCGGGTCGTTCGTCGGATACCTGACCAGCGCCTGGCTCTCCGACCGCATCGGGCGCCGTCGCGGCTTCGTCCTGTTCGGCTTCTGCGCCGGTGTCCTCGTGCTGGCCTACACGCTGATCCCGATCACCGACCCGGTGATGCTGGTCCTCGGCTTCCCGCTGGGCTTCTTCCTCTCCGGCGTCTTCTCCGGGATGGGCGCCTTCCTGAGCGAGCTGTTCCCGAGCCGGATCCGCGGCTCCGCACAGGGATTCTGCTACAATTTCGGCCGCGCCACGGGCGCGATCTGCCCGGCCGTAGTAGGCCATCTCAGCGGCTCGCTGACACTCGGCACCGCCATCGGCGTCGTGGCGGCGGGGGCCTATTGCCTCGTGATCGTCGCGGCGCTTCTCTTGCCGGAGACGGCGGGCCGCGCGCTCGATTCTTGCACCGCGGATCCGGCCGAGCCGGAACCCGTTGCGGCCCTGTGAGACCCGATCGGCACGCGGAGCGGCGGCGATGACCAGCGTGGACCTCAATTCCGACCTCGGCGAGGGCTACGGCGCCTACGCCTGCGGCGACGACGCGGCAATCCTCGGGATCGTCACCTCGGCCAACGTCGCCTGCGGGCTCCACGCCGGCGACCCCGAGATCATGGCCCGGACCTTCGCGCTGGCGAAGGCGCGCGGCGTCGCCGTCGGCGCCCATCCGGGCTTCCCGGACCTCTGGGGCTTCGGGCGGCGACGGATGCCGTACAGCCCGGCCGAGATCGAGCGGCTCGTCGCCTACCAGATCGGCGCCGCGCAGGCCCTCGCCGCCTATGCCGGCCACCGCATCACCTACGTGAAGGCCCACGGGGCGCTGGCCAACGTCGCCGCCGAGGAGCGGCCGGTGGCCGACGCCATCGCCCGCGCGGTCCGCGCGGTGGACCGGGAGCTGGCGCTGCTCGCCATCGCGCTGACCGCCCAGGTAGCGGCGGGCGAGGCCTGCGGCCTCGAGGTCCACCAGGAGATCTTCGCCGATCGCGGCTACACGCCGACCGGCCTGCTGATCCCCCGCAGCCAGCCCGGCGCGATGATCACCGATTCCGGCGAGGCGGCCGACCGCGTCCTGCGCATGGTCGAGGCGGGCGCGATCCTCACGGCCGACAGTCAAACGCTGCCGACGCCGATCCGCTCGATCTGCGTCCACGGCGATTCCGACCACGCCGTCGCCACGGCGCGGGCGGTGCGGACCCGGCTGGAGGGCGCGGGCGTCACGCTGGCGCCGTTCCGGCCGTGAGCGCGGCGCTGGACGAGCCCCGCCTCCTCGACGCCGGCGAGGCGGCCCTCGTGGTCGAGTTCGGCAGCACGGTCGACCCGGCGATCAGCGACCGAGTCCTGGCGCTCGACGACGCCCTCGGGGCGGACCCGCCGGAGGGGCTGCGGGAGCGCGTGCCGACCTACCGCTCCCTGATGCTGCACTACGACCCGCTGGTGCTCGACCGCGGGACGCTCGCCGAGCGGGTCCGGACGCTGGCGGCGGGCGCGACCGCGCGCGCGGCGAGCCCGACCCTCTGGACCCTGCCCTGCTGCTACGACGCGGCCCACGGGGAGGACGTCGCGCAGGTCGCCGAGCAGAGCGGCCTGTCGCCGGAGACGGTGGTATCGAGCCACGCGGCCACGACCTTCCGGGTCTACATGTACGGCTTCGCGCCGGGCTTCGCGTATCTCGGCGGCCTGCCGAAGCCCCTGGCGGTGCCCCGGCGGGCGAGCCCGCGGCCGCCGCACCCGCGCAACGCCATCATGATCGGCGGCGGACTCGCCGCGGTGGCGACCGTGCCGATGCCGACCGGCTGGTACGTGATCGGCGCGACCCCGGCCCGCCTCTACGCGCCGGAGCGCGACCCGAGCTTCTTCGTCGGCGCCGGCGACCTGATCCGCTTCGAGCCCGTGGATGCGGCGGCCTTCGACGCCCTCACGGCGCGCGAGGCGGCGGGCGAGCCGGTGGCCCGCCGCGGGGAGGCGCGCTGATGCCCGCCCTCGTCATCGACGCCGCCGGACCCGGCATCACCCTGCAGGACGGGGGCCGGCACGGCTACCTGCGCTACGGCATCACGGCCGCGGGCCCGATGGATCCGCTGATGCACGCCGCCGCCAACCGGGCGGCGTCCAACGCCCTCGACGCCACCGCCGTCGAGATCTCCACCGGCGGCGTCACCGTCTCGGCGCAGGACGGCGCCGTCGGGCTCGCCCTGCTGGCGCCGGGCTTCCGCGTCGCGCTGGACGGCGTGCTCCTGCCCGACACGGTCGCGCTCACCCTGGAGCCCGGCCAGACCCTCGTCGTGCGGGCCGGCGACGCCGGCGCCTGGGGCTACCTCGCGGTCGCCGGGCGTCTCGACGTGGCGCCGGTCCTCGGGTCGGCGGCGACCCATACCCGCTCGGGGCTGGGCGGCCTCGACGGCCGCGGCCTCGCCGCGGGCGACCGCCTCCCCGTCGCCGAGGGTCGGACACCGGACGGGCCGCCGCAGCGGCTCGTCGCGCCCTGGCTCATCCGGGACGGGCGGGAGATCCGGGTCGTGCTGGGCCCGCAGGACGACTACTTCGCGCCAGACCAGATCGCGGCGTTCCTGGCCGGCCCCTGGACGGTCTCGCCGCGCGGCGACCGGATGGCCTGCTTCGTCGACGGCACCCCGCTGAAACACGCCAAGGGGCACGACATCGTCTCCGACGGCGTCGCCATGGGGGCGATCCAGATCCCCGGCAACGGCCTGCCGATCATCCTGATGGCCGACCGGCAATCCACCGGCGGCTACCCCAAGATCGCCACGGTCATCGGGCCGGATCTCGGGCGGCTGGCGCAGGTCCGGGGCGGGGCGCGCCTGTCGTTCCGGCGCGTCTCGGTGGCGGAGGCGGTCGCGGCGCGCCGCGCCGAGCGCGATCTCCTGCGCGAGGCGATCCCGCGCGAGCCGGTCGTCCGCACGGATTTCGCGTCGGACTTCCTGCTCGGCCTCAACCTCGTCGGCGGCGTCACGGACGGCCGCGCCTGAGCGCTTGGCGGCTGCGCGCGAGCGTCTAGAGTGCGGCCCCGGCCGGGTCGCCCGGCCCGATCCCTTTACACAGGAAAGCCCGCACGCATGGCGCACGCCGTTACCGCCCCGGGGACCCCGCCGGCCCGCAGCAACGAGCCCCTGAACGCCGACAGCGTGCGCCGCGCCCGGATCGACCTCGCCGCCTGCCTGCGCTGGGCCGCCCGCCACGGCCTGGAAGAGGGCATCTGCAACCACTTCTCGGCGGTGCTGCCGGAGCGGCCCGACCTGTTCCTGGTCAATCCCTACGGCCTCTCCTTCGCGGAGGTCACCGCGTCGAGCCTGCTGCTCTGCGACTTCCACGGCAACGTCATCGAGGGCGACGGCCAGCCGGAGGCCACCGCCTTCCACATCCACGCCGAACTGCACCGGCTGAAGCCCCGGGCCCGGGCCGCGTTCCACACCCACATGCCTTACGCGACGGCCCTCGCCATGCTGGAGGGAGAGCCGCTGCTGTGGGCGGGCCAGACCGCCCTGCGCTTCTACGGCCGCATCGCGGTGGACGAGGATTACAACGGACTGGCGCTCGACGCGTCCGAGGGCCGGCGGATCGCCGAGAGCGCCGGCGATGCGGACGTGGTGTTCCTGAAGAACCACGGCGTGATGGTGCTGGGCGAGACCATCGCGGAGGCCTGGGACGACCTCTACTACCTGGAGCGCGCCGCGCAGGCGCAGGTCCTGGCCATGAGCACGGGGCGCGCGCTCAAGGCCGTGCCCGAGGCGATCGTGAAGCACGTGGCGGCCCAGGAGGCGGCCGGCCGCGCCGAGAGCGCGCGGCTGCACCTGGAGAGCGTCAAGCGGGTGCTCGCCCGGGACGAGCCCGCCTTCCTGGCGTGAGCGCCCGTTAGGGCGCGGCCCGGACCCGGTCCAGCAGCGCGGCGTCGGCGTAACCGTCCGGCGGCAGGCCGACCGACCCCTGGAAGGCGCGCAGCGCCGCCCGCGTCTTCGGGCCGATCTTGCCGTCGACCCCGCCGGTGGCGAAGCCGCGCTCCGTCAGGCGGGTCTGCAGGTCGCGCCGCTCGTCGGCGGTGAGGGGCCGGTCGCCCCGCGGCCAGTCGTGCACCAGGCCCGGGTCGCCGCGCAGGCGCTCCGACAGGAGCGCGACGGTCAGCGCGTAGGACAGGGCCGTGTTGTAGCGGAGGATCACCGCGAAGTTCGGCTGCAGCAGGAAGGCGGGGCCGCGGATCCCGGCGGGCAGGATCAGGGTCGCCTCGGCCGTGTCCGGCAGGGCGCGGTCGCGGGCGGGCCTCACGCCGAGCCCCCGCCACGCCGCGACGGTGCGGACCGTCGTCTCGTCGGCGAGCGCCGCGTCGAAGGTCTCGGGCAGCACCGCCTCGGCGCCCCAGCCCTCGCCGGGTCTCCAGCCGTGGCTGCGCAGGTAGTTCGCCGTCGACGCGAGCGCGTCCGGCACCGAGGTCCAGATGTCGCGCCGGCCGTCCCCGTCGAAGTCGACCGCCTCGCGCTGGTATACACTGGGCATGAACTGCGTGTGCCCCATGGCGCCTGCCCAGGATCCGGTGAGCCCGGCGGGCATCCGGTCGAGGGGCGCCTGGTTCCAGGCCAGGATCTGGAGCGCCGCCGCCAGCTCGTCGCGCCAGTAGGTCATGCGGTTGGGGTCGCTGCAGCCGAGCGTCGCGAGCGAGCGGACGACCGGCTTCACCACCGCCGCATTGTCGAGCACGGCGCCGTAGCTCGACTCCACGCCCCAGAACGCCACCAGGATGTGGCGGTCGACCCCGTACCTGGCCTCGATGGCCGCGAGCGTGTCGGCGTGCTCGGCGAGCTTGCGCTGACCGGACTCGACGCGGGCCGGCGTGACGCTGGCCTCGATGTAGTCCCAGATCGGCCGGACGAACTCGCCCTGGCTCTGGGTCGCGGCGATCACGTCGGGGTCGGGCGTGAGGTGGGCGAGCTGCGCCTCGGCGAGGCCCTGCGGCACGGCGCGGGCCGTGACCCAGGCGATCAGGTCGGCCCGGCAGGCCTCGAAGGACTGCGGTGCGACCGGCGGGGTGGGGTCGGGCCCGGCGGCGCGCGCCGGCACGACCGTGCCGAAGACGAGTGCGGCACCCGTCGCCAGGACCGCGCGCGTTGCGCCGCTCCGGGTCACGGGCCGCTTCGGCGCGGCGCGATCGTCCATGGGCATCTCCGGTGATCCAGACGAGGGCGGCGTAGCATAGCGGGCCGGCAGCGACACCTTCGAGACGCGGCCCGAGGCTCGCCGCGGCCCCGGCAGCGCCCCAAGTCGCGTCACACCAGCCCGCCTGCCCGGAGACCACCCGTGATGCAGCCCGCTTCCCTGACGGTCATCGTCGCGGCCGTCCTCGGCGCCGGACCGGCCAGCGCCCTGGAGGTCACCCGCAGCCGCGACGTCCCGGCCCCGCCCGCGGCGGTCTGGGCGCTGGTCGGCGATTTCTGCGCGATCCAGAACTGGCACCCGCAGGTCCAGCGCTGCATCCTTTCGGGCGACGACGACGATGACGGCATCCGCGCGCAGATCCGCGGCCTCGTGGTGCAGGGCGGCCGGGGCACGATCGCCGAGGTCGAGACCGCGCGCGACGAGACCGGCATGAGCTACAGCTACAGCTTCATCCAGGGTCCCCTGCCGGTGCGCGCCTACAACGCGACGCTGGCGGTCCGTCCCAACGGCGCGGGGTCCATGGTGATCTGGAGCGCGACCTTCGACGCCGAGGGCATGAGCGACGCCGACGCCGTCGCCGACATCACGGGCGTGTTCGACGCCGGCCTTGCCGGGATCGCCCGGGAGGCGGCCAGATAGCCGCCCGCGGAATCGGCCCGCCGCGCGAAAAATCGCCCGCCGCGCGCCGCGGGGTCTCGCCGCGGGGCCGTCGCGGACCGATGTGAGCGCCGTCGGCGCGAGCGAGCGCCCGGCTCGATTCCCAGAGGCAGCCTCAGGAGGCCGAGACCCGCATGCGCCGTCACCGCCACGCCAAGATCGTCGCCACCGTCGGTCCCGCCAGCTCCGCCCCGGACCAGCTCCGCGCCCTGTTCCTCGCCGGCGTCGACACGTTCCGGCTCAATTTCAGCCACGGCCTCCAGGCGGATCACGCCAAGGTCCACGGCGCCATCCGCGCCCTCGAGAAGGAGGTCGGCCGGCCGATCGGCATCCTGCAGGACCTGCAGGGGCCGAAGATCCGGATCGGCACGCTGCAGGGCGGCCGGCTCGATCTCGAGGCCGGCGAGACGGTCCGCTTCGTCCTCGAGGGCGCCGACGGCGACAAGCAGGCGATCCCGCTGCACCACCCGGAGATCTTCGACGCCGTCGTGCCGGGCCAGGAACTCCTCATCGACGACGGCCGGGTGCGGGTGCGGGTCACCGGGCCCGAGCGGACCTCGATCACCGCCGAGGTCGTCACCGGCGGGCCGATCTCGAACCGCAAGGGCGTGAACCTGCCGGGTACGCTGCTGGACCTGTCGCCGCTCACCGAGAAGGACCGGGCGGACCTCGCCTTCGGGCTCGATCTCGGCGTCGACTGGGTCGCCCTGTCCTTCGTCCAGAAGCCGTCCGACGTCATCGAGGCGCGGGGAATCATCGGCGATCGGGCCGGCATCATGTCGAAGATCGAGAAGCCGCAGGCGCTGGAGCGGATCGCCGACATCATCCGGCTCTCCGACGCCGTGATGGTCGCCCGCGGCGACCTCGGCGTCGAGATCCCGCACGAGGACGTGCCGGGGCGGCAGAAGGAGCTGATCCGGGCCTGCCGGCTCGCCGTGAAGCCCGTCGTGGTGGCGACCCAGATGCTCGACTCGATGGTCAACGCCCCCGCGCCCACCCGGGCGGAGGCGTCGGACGTCGCCACCGCCATCTATGACGGCGCCGACGCCGTGATGCTGTCGGCGGAATCCGCCACAGGCCGCTACCCGGTCGAGGCGGTGGCGATGATGGATCGGATCATCCGGAGCGTGGAGGGGCACAAGCTCTACCACTCGATCGTCGCGGCCTCGGAGCCGGGCGAGGAGGAGACGCCGCCCCACGCGGTGGCGACCGCCACGGCCGACCTCGCCGAGGCCGTGCACGCCGCCGCGATCGTCGCCTACACGGCGAGCGGGACGACGGCCGCGCGGGTCGCGCGCAAGCGCCCCGCCGCGTCGATCCTGGCCCTGACCCCCAACGTCGCGACCTCGCGGCGGCTGAGCCTGCTGTGGGGGGCGCACAGCGTCCTGACGGAGGACGTCGACAGCTACGAGGAGATGACCTCGAAGGCCTGCCACCACGCGCAGGACGAGGGCTTCGCGCGGTCGAACGACATCATCGTGGTCACCGCCGGCATCCCGTTCCACACCGCCGGCAACACCAACAACATCCGCCTCATGCAGGTCTGAGGCGCCCGATCGGGCGCCGGGCTGGAACGCGGCCCGCGCCTGACCCGTTGTTGGGGAAGCTGCGCCATTTGGGCGCGTGACCGGAGGGCCGACCCATGAACCTGATCGGACGCATCGTCACCAAGATCCTCGGCAACGAGAATCGCCCCGTCGACCGGGACGACCGGAACGCCAGCACGGCGACGCCCCTCGGCCGCCTCGTGACGAAGATCCTGGGCAAGTAGCCGCGCCGTTCGCCGCGCGCCCGTGTCGGGCGCGCGGCGGAACGGTCGGGCGATCAGTTGGCCACGGCGCTCGCCGTCTCCTTCAGCACCGGCGCGGCGGGGATCGAGTGCTGCCAGAAGGCGCCTGTCCGGCCCTTCTCGTAGCCGGCCTCGTACAGGGCGCGCATGTAGGCGGTGTCGAAGCCCTTCGCGGCGGAGGCCTTGGGTCCGTTCTCGTCGATGTAGGTGAGATTGAAGCCGATGCCGTTGGTGCGCGCCAGCGCGTAGGTCGCCGTCAGCGTCGCGCGGGAGCGGGCGCGGCTCGCCGTCGTGAAGGAGCGCTCCACGATCGAGAGCGTGTTGTCCTTCGTGACCTCGAAGTCCGGCTCCAGGCGGCCGTTGATCACCACGTAGATCTCGGCCTTGCCGCCGGTGCGGATCCGTCCGTCGCGCAGCAGCAGGGTCTGCGGCAGGGTGAAGACCGGTGTCACCACCGAGCCGTCGACGTGCATCTCCTGGAAGCGCGCGTCGCCCGCCGAGACGTCGATGAACTGGGGCGGGAACACCGCCGGGATGCTGGCCGAGGCCGCCAGGACGTCGCGGAACAGCTGGCGGGCATTGGGCACCCCGCTCGCCGCGATGGCGCCCATGTTCCAGATCACCGCGCGCTGGGAATCCAGGTTCGTCGTCACGACGAGCAGGCGCCGGCCCTTGGCGTGCTCCTCGGCCACGGCCTTGAGGAGATCGTCCGTGACGTAGCGGTCGATGAGGTTGCGCAGGCGCCCGTCGCCGAACAGGCCGGAGCCGAACAGCACGTTGGCCAGATTCGGCGAGGCCACGAGCTCGCCGGCGACGCCGCTCGTGTAGAACTCGGTGAGGTAAGGATCGTAGGCCGAGCCCAGGAACGCGAAGGGCGCGATCAGCGCCCCCGTCGAGACGCCGGAGACCAGGGTGAATTCCGGCCGCTTGCCGGACGCCGTCCAGCCGTTGAGCACGCCCGCCCCGTAGGCGCCGTCGCCGCCGCCGCCCGACAGGGCCAGGTAGGTGAAGCCCTTGAGGCGCCGCTCCGGATTGGCGGCGAGGGCCGCGATCGTGTCCACCGACGCGTCCGCGAAGACGCGCGCGCCGGGAATGCCCGGCACGGTGGCGAACGCCGCCTGCTCGGCGCTGTAGGGAGTCCGCGGAACGCTGCCGCAGGCCGCGACCTGCGCCGCCAGCCCGAACGCCACCGCCATGCGCAGGCTGACCTGACGAGAACCCATCGTCACTTCCTCGAACCGCGAAACACGCCCACTCTGCCACACGGAACGAGCTTGGCCGTATCGCCTGTTCCGTCTTAGCCGGCTTCGACGGAACGATAAGGCCGCGCTGTTGCGGTGGGGTCACGCTCCCACGCGATCGGGGCGCGAGCGTGGCCGTGGCGGGCGCGCGCGGGACGGTGCGGCGCCGTACCGGGCCGTGCCGGTTCGGGCCATTGCCGGTGGACAGGCGGCGCGGCGGCTGGTGCCCGGTGGCCGCGCGCCCTTGCAAGGTTCGCGAGCGCCGCGCTAGGGTTCCCCCGTGGCCTGGCGAGACAGGGTGTCGCACGCGATGCGGCAGCCGGTGCGCGAGGGCGCGGTCTGCGTGGCGAGAGGGCCGGCCGAGGATACGGCGCCTGTCGGCCTGGAACACACGGACGTGCCTTCGGGAACGCAGCCGAGCCGCAGGGGGCGGAGGGGATGATGGAAGCGGGTCTCGGCTGGACGGACGATCGCGTGGCGATGCTGCGTCGCCTGTGGGAAGACGGGCAGAGCGCCAGCAAGATCGCGGCGCAACTCGGCGGCGTCACCCGCAACGCCGTCATCGGCAAGGTCCACCGCCTCGGTCTGGCCGGCCGCGCCCGCGGCGGCGAGGAAACCGCCACCGCCGTCCCGCCGTCGAAGACGGTCGAGATCGAGACCGCCATCGCGGTGGTCGAGACCCAGGCGCCCGAGCCGGTCGCGATCCTGGCCCACCGTCCGGCCCCGGAATTCCCGGCGCCCGCGCCGGCCGCGGCGCCCGCGCCCGTGGCCCTCGCGGTGTCGGAGCGCGTCACCATCATGGACCTCCGGGAATCCATGTGCCGCTGGCCCCTCGGCGACCCGACGACGCCGGAATTCCGCTTCTGCGGCGCCCGGTCGATCACCGGCCTGCCGTACTGCACCCATCACGCCGAGATCGCCTACCAGCCCGCCGCCGAGCGGAAGCGTGATCGCCGCGTCGCCTCCTTCCGCTGAGCCGCGCCGTCAGCGCAGCGTCACGCCGGCTTCGCGGAGGACGCGGGCGGTCCCGGGATTGACCCGATCCGCCGTGACGAGGCCGACGAGGTTCCTCGGCCGGGCGGTGGTGAGATCGGTCCGCGCCAGCGCACTCACGACGCGGTAGGCCGTCTCCTCGTCGAGGCCGGGCCGCGCGAGCACGAAGCTCCAGGATCCGACCGTCTCGATCGGCTCCGCCTGCCCGGCGAAGCTGCCGGCCGGAACCGTGAGACGCCGCGTCGCCGCGCCGGGCTGCGCGAGGCGCGCAATGCCCGCCTCGGACGGTCCGAAGAAGCGGGCTCCGCCGGGATCCGAGGCCAGGGCGCGGAAGCCCGGCCAGTCGAGGCCGCCGCCCCACAGCGCGTCGGCGCGGCCCTCCCGCACCAGTATCGGACCGTCGGCGGCCCGGTCGAGCAGGATCGGGCTGATGTCGCGCTCGGGATCGAGCCCGGAGGCGCCGAGGGCGCTCCGGCCCATGACGGTGAGCCCGGACTTGTGCGTGCCGAGGACGACCCTGCGCCCGCGCAGATCCGCCACCGAGCGGATCGCGCTGCCGGCCGGCACCACGAACAGGCCCGGCGTCGGGTACATCGGCGCCAGAACGGTCAGGCCGCCGCCCTCGGCGAGGGCGGGATAGGCGTACTCCCCCTGCACGAGGCCGAGATCGACGCGGCCGGCGCGGAGGAGGCCGACATTCTCGGACGAGCCGCCGGTGGCACGCCGCTCGACGGTCAGGGCCGGGTCCGCGGCCGCGATCGCGCCGGCGAAGGTCTCCCCGAAGGCCGGGAAGCCGCCGCCGGGCGTCGCGGTGGCGAGCACGAGGCGGAGCGCCCCGGCGGCGCGCGCCGGCGGCGCCAGGATCAGGCCGAGGCCCGCCAGCAGAGCGGCCCGACGAGTCGGCCGAAGGGGCAGGCCCCGCCTGCCGAATGCGCCGAACGGTCCGGCAGCGCCGGCCGTGGCCGGGCAGGCTGGAGAATAGAATTCCATGAGGAAAGGGCCGCTCAATAAAGGTCTTCCACCCCGCTCCGAAAGTTCGCCCAATTCCGGAAAGAACTTTCGGTAACGGCACTTAGCCCGATTGCTCCGGCCGCGGCAACGCGATATCGCAGCCTCCCGTCCGGGCCGGTCAAGCCTCCCACGCGAGGGCGATCCCTTGGCGGGGCCGCCCCCGGGCACGACATCTGTCCGATCCGTCACCACGAGCAGGAGTTCCGCGATGGCCGATACCCTCAACGCACCGGCGAAGGTCGGCCACGGCCGTGTCTACGGCTCGATCACCGAGACCATCGGCAACACCCCTCTGGTGCGCCTGAACCGGCTGCCCAAGGAGCACGGCGTCGACGCCGAGATTCTGCTGAAGCTCGAGTTCTTCAACCCGATCGCCAGCGTGAAGGACCGCATCGGCGTCAACATGATCGATGCGCTGGAGGCCTCCGGCAAGCTCCAGCCTGGCGGCACGCTGGTCGAGCCGACCTCGGGCAACACCGGCATCGCCCTCGCCTTCACGGCGGCAGCCCGCGGCTACCGGCTCATCCTGGTGATGCCCGAGACGATGTCGCTGGAGCGGCGCAAGATGCTCGCCTTCCTGGGCGCGGAGCTGGCGCTCACGCCGGGCGCGCAGGGCATGAAGGGCGCGATCGCCAAGGCCGAGGAGCTGCTGAAGGAGATCCCGGGCTCGGTCATGCCGCAGCAGTTCTCGAACCCGGCCAACCCGGAGATCCACCGCAAGACCACCGCCGAGGAGATCTGGAGCGACACGGGCGGCCAGCTCGACGCGTTCGTGGCCGGCGTCGGCACCGGCGGCACGGTGACGGGCGTCGGCGAGGTGCTGAAGCCGCGCCTGCCGAACCTCAAGGTCTTCGCGGTGGAGCCCGAGGATTCCCCGGTGATCTCCGGCGGCCAGCCCGGCCCGCACAAGATCCAGGGCATCGGCGCCGGGTTCATCCCCGACAACCTGCACACCAACATCCTCGACGGCGTCCTGAAGGTCACCAACCAGGCGGCGTTCGAGACATCCCGGGCGCTCGCCCGTCTGGAGGGCATCCCGGGCGGCATCTCCACCGGTGGCAACGTCGCGGCGGCGCTGGAGCTGGCCAAGCGCCCCGAGTTCCAGGGCAAGCGGATCGTGACCGTCGCCTGCTCGTTCGCCGAGCGCTACATCTCGTCCGCCCTCTTCGACGGGATCGGCTGAGGCCGGCAGCGGGGCGGCCTTCGGGCCGCTCCCCTCCCGTCGGCCACCCGGTCCGCGCGGACACGGATCCGCGCGGCCCTCGCCCGAGTGGCCACCAATACAGTCGACGCGACGAGGCCGAATTTTCGTTCATTCGACCGCCCGATCGCGCCCTTGCAGGCCAGAAGATCGATCTTCTGAACAATAACCACAGCAGAACAGTCGATTTGATCTGCCGTCGCCGAGACAATCGCCCCGGCCCACCGCATCTGGACGCAGCAGGATCTTTCCGTTAACGCCGACCGGCGAACGGACAATGCTTCTTCCCATGCGCAGCCTTCTGATTCTCGTGTTTGGCCTCTGGGCTCAGGCGGCGATGGCCCTGGGCTTCGCGGTCCACGACCTCACCGGGCTGGCCGAAACCGCCAGAGCGGCGCTCGGGCCTCGGGCCACGGCGCAGGTGGAGGCGCAGCATCTCAACCTGAACTGCGCCGCCTGCACGGGCGCCCCGTCGATCGAGATGCGGATCGGGCGCCTCGCCGACGGAACCGAGGCCCGGGTCCGCTCCGGCCAGACGACCCTCGCGGCGCTCGAGGCGATCTGCGTGAAGCGCAATCCGGATTGCCGCCTCTCGGGTCTGGCCGCCGGCCCGGCGGTCGGCTGGATGAGCGTGTACGCGCTGGACAGCGGCGCGGGCGCCACCGCGGTCATCCTGCGGGACGGGGATCTCCTGACGATCGAGGCCCGGGCGTCGGATCGCGGGGCGGCGGAGGATTCGGCGCGGCATCTCATGCACGCCGTCCTGTCCCGGATCGTCGGCCCGGAGACCTGAACCGCACGCCGTCGGTCACCCGGTCCGCGCAACCCTCCCCCGCCGCCTCCGTTGTCTCCCGAAGACGCAGAGAGGCGAGCCATGACAGAACAGACCGGACGGCCGTCGCGGGAGGACCCCGACGCTGGGGCGACCACCGACACCGAGACGCCGCGCGAGAAGCTCGGGCAGATGGAGGACGAGGCGCGGTCCGGCACCGATCTCGGTGAGGCGATCGACCGCGCCACCGCCGCCATCGGCCAGGACGACGGGAAGCGCTGATGGTCAGGCCGACGAGCGAATCCGGAACGGTCACCCGCAAGCCCGACGACAAGGTCGGGTCGCGCGGGAGCCCGCCCGCCGGGGGCGGCCATCAGACCTCCGATCAGGCGGCGATCACCGACATGGGCTCCGGCGAGACGCCGCGGCCCGAACCCAAGGAGGGCTGGGGCGCGGCCGGCGAGCCCGGCCGCGCGCCGCCGGCGATCGGCGGCTCCTCAGGGGGGCATTCGGACCAGAAGGCCTCGCGGGGTCCGGCCGCCGACACGAAGGTCGCGGGCGGGCACTACCGGGCGGAGCGAGAGAACCGGGAATGAGCGAGCCTCGAGAGACCGGCGCGCAGCCGGACGCGCCGAAGAACGTCGCCCCCGACGCGGTCAAGGACCCGAACGAGAAGACGGAGGGCAAGCCCGGACAGGGTACGCCCTCTGGCGGGACCCAGAACGACGAGACCGATCCCGGCAGCAGCTGACGCGACAGGCCCGAGCGGCGCCGCGGCGAGGTACGCCGCGGCGTCCCGGGGTTCAGGAGAGCCGGAAGGCGATCGGCCCGGAGGCCAGCAGCACCTCGCCGGGACGGCAGCCAGTCTCGACGCAGGCGTAGCGGATCGCGTCCTGGCGGCTGCGGAAGATGCCTCCGGCGCGCCCACCGGTCTCGACCGCGACCCAATGCCCCTCGCCGTCCTGACCGACGAGGTATGAGGGTGGCGCGGAGGCGGCCTGGGCGAGCGACGGAAGCGGGTTCAACGCGACGGGCATCGGTGTCACGGGGTTCACGCGGGCCTCTCGGGTCCGCCGCACCGAGGTATCGCCCCCGGCATAAGGGTTCGATAGGCCCGAGAGCGGCCCGGAATAAGGGCCGCATCAGCAACCGGGCCTGAGCGCCCGGTTGCCTGTCGTACACGATCGGCGACGGTTGACCGCTTCAGGCGGCGTTCTCCTTCGACCGCTCGGCCCGCTTGCGGTCGTTCGGGTCGAGGATCGCCTTGCGCAGGCGGATCGACTTCGGCGTCACCTCGACGAGCTCGTCGTCCTGGATCCAGGCCAGCGAGCGCTCCAGGGTCATCCGGATCGGCGGCGTGAGGCGCACTGCCTCGTCCTTCGACGTGGTGCGGATGTTGGTGAGCTTCTTGCCCTTGAGCACGTTCACCTCGAGATCGTTCTCGCGGTTGTGCTCGCCGACGATCATGCCCTGGTACACCTTCCAGCCGGGCTCGATCATCATCGGGCCGCGGTCCTCCAGGTTCCACATGGCGTAGGCCACGGCCTCGCCCTGGTCGTTGGAGATCAGCACGCCGTTGCGCCGGCCCGGCATCTCGCCCTTGTAGGGCTCGTAGGCCTTGAACAGCCGGTTCATGATCGCGGTGCCGCGGGTGTCGGTCAGCAGCTCGCCCTGGTAGCCGATCAGGCCGCGGGTCGGGGCGTGGAACACGAGGCGCAGGCGGTTACCGCCCGAGGGCCGCATCTCCAGCATCTCGGCCTTCCGCTCGGACATCTTCTGCACGACGACGCCGGAATGCTCCTCGTCGACGTCGATGACGACCTCCTCGATCGGCTCCAGAAGTCCGCCGTTCTCGTCGCGCTCGTACACGACGCGGGGCCGCGACACGGCGATCTCGAAACCCTCGCGGCGCATGGTCTCGATCAGGATCGAGAGCTGCAGCTCGCCGCGGCCCGAGACGTAGAAGCTGTCCTTGTCGGCGGCCTCCTCGATCTTGAGCGTGACGTTGCCCTCGGCCTCCTTGAACAGGCGGTCGCGGATCATGCGGCTCGTGACCTTGTCGCCCTCGGTGCCGGCGAGCGGGCTGTCGTTGACGATGAACGACATCGTCACGGTCGGCGGGTCGATCGGCTGCGCCTGGATCGGGGTCTCGACCTGCGGGTCGCAGAACGTGTCGGCCACGGTGCCCTTCATCAGGCCGGCGATCGACACGATGTCGCCCGCCTCGCCCACATCGATCGGGGCGCGCTCGAGGCCGCGGAAGGCGAGGATCTTCGACACGCGGCCGGTCTCGACGACCTTGCCGTGACGGTCGAGGACCTTGATCGACTGGTTGGGCTTCACCGAGCCCGCGGCGATGCGGCCGGTGATGATGCGGCCGAGGAACGGGTTGGCCTCCAGCAGGGTGCCGAGCATCCGGAACGGCCCCTCCTCGGTGCGGGCCGGCGGCACGTGCTTGAGCACGAGGTCGAACAGCGGGGTGAGGCCGACCGACGGGTCCGCGTCCGGGCTGTCGGCCATCCAGCCGTTGCGGCCCGACCCGTAGAGGATCGGGAAGTCGAGCTGCTCGTCGGTGGCGTCGAGGGCGGCGAACAGGTCGAAGACCTCGTTCACGACCTCGTTGATGCGGGCGTCCGGACGGTCGACCTTGTTGATCGCCACGATCGGGCGCAGGCCGATCTTGAGCGCCTTGCCGACCACGAACTTCGTCTGGGGCATCGGCCCCTCGGCGGCGTCCACCAGCACGATCACGCCGTCGACCATCGACAGGATGCGCTCGACCTCGCCGCCGAAATCGGCGTGGCCGGGAGTGTCGACGATGTTGACGCGGGTGTCCTTCCAGACGACCGAGGTCGCCTTGGCGAGGATCGTGATGCCGCGCTCCTTCTCGAGGTCGTTCGAGTCCATCGCCCGCTCCTCGACCCGCTGATTCTCGCGGAAGGTGCCGGACTGGGCCAGCAGCTTGTCGACGAGGGTCGTCTTGCCGTGGTCGACGTGAGCGATGATGGCGATGTTGCGCAGATTCATGGCGGCCCGAAACGGGTTGTGCCGGCTCCCTGGCGGCCGCGCGGCGCGGCCGTCCGCGCCGGTTCAGGTACGGAGTCGTGGTGGTTGCGTCGCAATATAAGGACGCGCGCGGTTGGGCAAGGCCGCTGAGGTCATGGGGGCGTCGCGTGGCGGGGATTGCTGGGGGCAGTTCCGAAGGTGGCACCGGCGCGGGGCCGCGGCCTGGCCGCCGCTGCAGGGCTGATCTGCGCGCTCTCTCCCGCACCGCCTGCCCTATATGACGGCACGATGACGCCGTGATCGGCGCGAAGCCGTCCGTATCGGGTTGTATTGGATGAAACCGGATCCCTCGGGTAGCGTATCGACCAGGATCAGGTGCCCGGCTGCGGCGATTCGGCCCTCGGGCTGCCGGGGCGGGCTTTCCTCGGAAGGACACGATGCGCGCGCTTGAGCCGCGGCTGTTCCCGTACATCTGGCGCTACTCGAAGGGCGCGCAGCTCAGGATCTGCGCCGTCGTGCTCGCGTCGCTCCCGTTCTACTTCGCCTCGCTCGACCTGCCGAAGCGCATCGTCAACGACGCGATCACCGGGAAGGCCTACGCGCACGGCGAGGCGACCGCGCCGTTCCTCGAGCTCACGGTCGAGTGGCCCGCCTTCCTGGGCGGCGGCAAGACCCACCTGTTCGAGGGGTTCCAGCTCGACCGGTTCGAGCTGCTGCTGAGCCTGTCGACCCTGTTCCTCAGCCTCGTCCTGATCAACGGCGCCTTCAAGTTCTGGATCAACCTGCAGAAGGGCATCCTCGGCGAGCGGATGCTGCGCCGCCTGCGCTTCCAGCTGTTCTCGCTGATGCTGCGCTTCTCGCCGGAGACGCAGCGGGAGGTGAAATCCTCCGAGACGGCGACGATCATCCGGGACGAGGTCGAGCCGATCGGCTCCTTCATCGGCGACGCGATCGTGGTGCCGGTCTTCCTGGGCACGCAGGCCGCGACGGCGCTGGCCTTCATCATGATGCAGAACATGTGGCTCGGCATCGCGGCCGGCGGCATGGTCGCCGTGCAGATGATCGTGATCCCGCGGCTGCGGCGGGAGATCATCCGCCTCAGCCGCCAGCGCCAGATCGCGTCCCGCGCCCTCGCCGGCCGCGTCGCCGAGGTGCTGGACGGCCTGCAGGCGGTGCTGCTCAACGACACCGGCCGCTGGGAGCGGGCGGAGATCGGCGGCCGCCTCTACCGGCTCTACGACCTGCGGCTGCGGATCTACCGCCGCAAGTTCGCGGTGAAGTACCTCAACAACCTGCTCGCGCAGGTGACGCCGTTCCTGTTCTACGCGATCGGCGGCTACTTCGCCCTGAAGGGGCAGCTCGACATCGGCCAGCTCGTGGCGGTCCTGGCCGCCTATCGCGACCTGCCGCCGCCCCTCAAGGAGCTGATCGACTGGGACCAGCAGCGCCTCGACGTCGAGGTCAAGTACGAGACCGTGGCGGCGCATTTCGGTCCGCAGCGCCTTGTGCCGGCGGAGCACGAATCCGAGCGCGCGGCGCCCCGCCTCGGCAGCCCGCTGCGCCTCGAGGGCCTGCAGCTGCGCGATCCGCAGGGCGGCTCCGTGATCGAGGTCGGGGACGCGGAGGTGCGTCTGCCGGGGCGGATCGCCCTGGTCCCGCCCGGACCGATCGCGCAGGAATTCGTCAGGGTCCTGGCCGGGTTGCAGTCGCCGCCCGGGGGAACGATCCGGATCGGGGAGCACGACCTCTCCACCCTGCCGCGCCGGCACCACGCGCGCCGCATCGCCTATGCGGGCGTCCAGCCCGTGCTGTTCCCTGGGACGCTACGCGACAACATCCTCTACGGGCTGCGCGTGCACCCGCTGCGCACCAACAGCCTCGATCTCAGCAAAACGCGGATCAACGAGGCGGTGAAGACCGGCAATCCCTGCGACAGCGTCGAGGACCCCTGGATCGACTTCGAGCGCCTCGGCGTCCGGGATGCCGGGGAGCTCGACGAGCGCCTGCTCGACCTGCTCGGCCGGCTCGATCTCGGCGACGAACTCTACCGGTTCGGGCTCGGCGCCCTGAGTTCGGTGGCCCATGACACGCCGGTGGGCCAGCGCATGATCGCGGCGCGGGAGCACCTGCGCGAGCACTTCGCCCAGAAGGGCCTCGCCGACTTGGTGATCCCGTTCGCCCGAGGCCGCTACAACGAGCAGGCCACCGTCGGAGAGAACCTGCTGTTCGGCGTCCCCCGCGACCCGACGCTGACGGAACCGCGCCGTCTGGCCGGCGTCACGCTGTTCCGCGAAGCGCTGGACAAGGTGAAGCTCCTCGACGAGCTGGACCGGATGGGCGTGGCTATCGCCAGCAACCTCAAGGACATTTTCGCCGACGTGCCGCCGGGCCACCCGCTGTTCCGGCGGTTCTCGCTGATCACCCCGGACGCGCTGCCGGACTACCTGCGCCGGCTCGCGCGCCTGCCCGACGCGGGGCGCCTGAGCGAGGCCGACAGCGTGGCCTTCCTGGCCCTGGCCCTGGCCTATGTCGAGCCGCGGATGCGCTTCGGCCTGCTCGACGAGACCTTGGCCAAGCGGATCGTCGGCGCGCGGGCCGTCGTGCAGGGCTTCATGCACGGCGACGACGGGTGCGACGTCGAATCCTACGACCCGAACCGGATCAACCCGCGCAGCACGGTGCTCGACAATCTGCTCTTCGGCCGCATCGACACGGCGCGGATGCATGGCGAGGCGCTGATTCAGCGGGAGGCCCGCGCGGTGTTCCGCGAATTCGACCTGGAGCGGCCGATCCAGCGGCGCGGCCTCGAGAAGGAGGTCGGCAACCGCGGGCAGCTGCTCCCCGAGCGCGTCCGGGTCCGGGTCGGTCTCGCACGGGCGATCCTGCGCGACCCGGAGATCCTCGTGATCGACCGGGTGGACGAGCATCTGGAGCGGGGCGTCGACACCCTGCTCGACGTGACCGAGACCACCCTGCCCCGGGCCAGCCTCGTGGCGAGCCTGTCGCCGGAATCGGATCCGGCCCGGTTCCCCGCGCGCCTGCCGGTCCAGAGCGCCGAGACGCGCCTGCGCACGGCGGCCGAATGACGTGAGCGTGACCGGTGCGCGCGGGGCGCGGGCGGCGGTTTACAGGGCCGCCCGTCTCCGGCACAGGATGGCACCCCATGCCAACATTCTCGGACGCCACCGCGACCCCGGACCGGACGATCCCGAGCCTCGCCGGGATGCCGCGCGTGGTGCCGCCGCACCGCGCCCCGCCGGAGCGCGAGCTGCCGCTGGCCGCCTACCTGCGCTCGATCCGCGACAACGCGCTGGCGGGCTTCCCCCAGCGCGCCTTCGAGGAGCCGGTCACTCGCCGGGGCCTGCTCGGACGGTCGAGTTTCGTGCTGAACGACCCCGAGGCGATCCGCCGGGTCCTGGTCGAGAACCAGGCGAACTACGCCCGCACTACCGGGACGACCCGCATCCTGCGCCCGATCCTCGGCGACGGGCTCCTGATCAGTGAGGGCTCGGCGTGGCGGCACCAGCGGCGGACCCTGGCGCCGGCCTTCACGCCGCGGGCGATCGACGGGCTGGTGCCCCATATCGCCGCCGCCGTGACCGACGGGATGGAGCGGATCGCCGCCGAGGCCGCGGCGGGGCCGGTCGACCTGTTCACGTCCTTCTACCGACTCGCCCTCGAGATCGCCGGGCGCGCCATGTTCTCGGTGGGCATGGACGAGCACGGCGCCGAGCTGCGCCAGTTCATCGCCGAGTATGCCGAGCGGATGGGGCGGCCGCACCTCCTCGACATCGTGATCCCCCCGGGCTGGCCGGTGCCCCTCGACTGGTCGCGCGGCCGGTTCCGGCGCCGGTGGATCCCGTTCCTCGACCGGATCATCGCGGCGCGCCGGGCGGCGGAGCGGGACCGGTCCCGGTCGGGCGATCTCCTCGACCTGCTCGCGGCCGCGCGCAATCCGGACACGGGCGCGGCCTTCACGCCCGACGAGCTGCGCGACCAAGTCGCCACCATGATCCTGGCAGGCCACGAGACCACGGCCGGCACGCTGTTCTGGGCGGCCTACCTGCTCGCCCTCGCGCCGGAGGTCCAGGAGCGGGTCGCCGCCGAGGCGCGGGCCGCCGACCTGACCGATCCGACCGGATGCCAGAGCGACGGGCGGCTGCCACTGACCCGCGCGGTGATCGACGAGACCCTGCGCCTGTACCCGGCGGCCTTCGTGGTCGTCCGGCGTGCGCTCGGCCCGGACAACGTGGCGGGCCACGCCGTCAAGGCGAGCGACATCGTCATGGTGAGCCCCTGGGTACTCCACCGCCACCGCGCGCTCTGGACGGATCCGGACGCGTTCGATCCGGGCCGCTTCCTGCCCGGCGCGCCCGCGCCGCGGCGCTTCGCCTACCTGCCGTTCGGGGCCGGTCCGCGTGTGTGCATCGGCGCGCAGTTCGCCCTGAGCGAGGCCGTCCTGTCCCTGGCGCGGGTGCTGCAGCGGTTCCGGCTGGTGCTCGACGAGCGCGAGCCGGTGCTGCCCCAGGCGGTCGTCACGACCCAGCCGGACCGGCCGGCCCGGTTCCGACTGATCCCCCGCGAGCCGCTCAGCCCCTGATCCCGGTGATCGTCGCCGAGGTCGCGCGGGGATCGCGCATCGGCCAGCGGCCGCTCTCCACCTGCGCCAGGAAGTCGTCGAGGAGCCGGTTGTAGGCGTCGGGCTCCTCGACCGAGAGGGCGTGGCCGGTATTGGGCAGCATGGCGAGGGCCGCGGAGGGGATGACCCGCTTGAGCATCAGGCTCGGGGCGAGGCAGGGCCAGTCCTCGTCGCCGGCGACGATCAGGGTCGGGACGGTCATGCGGCCGAGCTCATCCGTGAGGTCGTAGAGCGACGGCCGCCCCTTCTGCACGCCGGCCTGGGTGTTGGCCGAGCCGAGGGCCGAGTGCTCGGCGAGCATCCGCTTGAACTCGGCGTGCCCGCGCGGGTCCTTGGTCTCGAACTGCACCCGCGTCGGCCCGACGGCGTAGCGCTCCGCGAAGGCCGCCATGCCGTCGCGGCGCAGCATCTCGGCGGTGGCGTCCGCCTCGGCGCGGAACAGGGCCTGCCGCTCGGGCTCCGCGCCGTAGCCGCAGCCGCCGAGGCAGAGCGACAGCGCGCGGTCAGGGTGCCGCAGGCCGAAATGCAGGGTCGCGAAGGCGCCCATCGAGATGCCGGCGACGTGGGCCTTCGGCGCGCCGAGATGATCGAGGATGGCCAGGATGTCGTCGGCGGCGCGCGCCTGCGCGTAGGCCGAGACGGCCTCCGGCACGTCGGAGGGCGGGTAGCCCCGGGCATTGAACGCGACCGCGCGGTAGCGGCGGCCGAAATGGCGCAGCTGGGCCTCGTAGCTGCGATGGTCGCCGGCGAATTCGTGGACGAAGATCAGCGGCGTCCCCTCGCCGCTCTCCTCGTAATGGAGCCGTATCCCGTCGTCCGTCGTGGCGCTCGGCATGTCGATCCTCTCACCGACCACCCCCCAGGACTCCGAGATGGCGCGACGGGGCACCCGGTCGAGAGCCGAGGCCGGACTTCGTGGCGGGCACGACGAAGCCGCACCCGGCGGACCGGGCGCGGCTCGAGTCTTCCGTGCCGGCGGGGACGGTCCCCGCCCGGCTCAAGCGGCCTTCTTGGAGGAGGCCGGCTTGGCGCCCCCCTTGTTGGCGGCGACCTCCGCGAGCTTCGCGGCCAGCTTGGCGTCGAGCTTGCCCGAGGCGCCGAGCGGCAGCTCGATGTCGAGGCCGAGGGTCGAGACACCCTCGCCGCGCTCCAGGGTGACCTTCACCTTGTCGGGCTCCACCGCGACATGGTTGGCGATCACCGCCAGGATTTCCTCCCGGAGCTGGATCACGAGGTCGGGGCGACCCGACTCCGCGCGCTCGTGGGCGAGGATCAGCTGCAGGCGGTCGCGGGCGACCGCGCCGGAGCTGCGCTTCTGGAACAGTCCCAGGATGCTCACGCCGCCCTCCGCATGAACAGCTTGTCGAGGAAGGACTTGCGCTCGACCGGCAGACTCATCGGGACCGATTCGCCCTTGAGCCGGCGGGCCGCGTCGGCGTAGGCCCGCGCCGGGGCGCAGAGCGGGTTGTTCAGCGTGACCGGGCAGCCGAGGTTCGAGGCGCGCAGCACCTCCTGGCTCTCCGGGATGATCGCGAGCAGCGGGATCGACAGGATGTCGAGCACGTCCTCGGTCTTGAGCATGTCGCCGCGGTCGGCCCGCATCGGGTCGTAGCGGGTGAGGATCAGGTGCTTCTCCATGTCCTCGCCCTTCTCCGCCTTGGCGGTCTTGGAATCGAGGAGGCCGATGATCCGGTCGGAGTCGCGCACCGAGGAGACCTCGGGGTTGGTCACGACCACCGCCACGTCGGCGTGGTGCATGGCGAGCTGGGCGCCGCGCTCGATGCCGGCGGGGGAGTCGCAGATGACCCAGTCGAACTTCTCGCGCAGCTCTTCCATCACCCGGGCGACGCCCGCGTCGGTGAGCGCGTCCTTGTCGCGGGTCTGCGAGGCCGGCAGGAGGTGCAGGGTCTCGAGCCGCTTGTCCTTGATGAGGGCCTGCGGCAGCTTGGCGTCGCCGTTGACCACGTTGATGAGGTCGTAGACGACCCGGCGCTCGGCACCCATGACGAGGTCGAGGTTGCGCAGGCCGACGTCGAAGTCGACGACGCACACGCTCTGACCACCCTGGGCCAGGGCCGCTCCGAGGGCCGCGGTCGTCGTCGTCTTGCCGACGCCGCCCTTGCCCGATGTGACGACGAGAACCTTTGCCACGCGTCGATCTCCCTTAATCCAGGCTTGCCATTCGGATGTTGCCGCCATCGAGCCAGACCTGGGCGGCCTTGCCGCGCAGGGCCGTGCCCATGTCCTCCGCCGTCCGCACGAGGCGGTCGATCCCCAGCAACTCGGGCTCGAATTTGCGGCAGTAGATTCGTGCGCGCGGGTTGCGCGCGGCTCCGGCGATCGCGCGACCGCGCAGGGCGCCGTAGACGTGGATGGAGCCGCCGGCCAGGATCTCGGCCCCGGAGGAGACCGACCCCATCACGGTGACGTCGCCGGTCGGGTTGATGACGCTCTGGCCGGAGCGGACCGAGCCCTCGACGGTGATCGAGGTGACCACCTGCGGCTCCGGCTCGGCCGGGACGCTCGGGATCTCGACCTTCTCGGACGGGTGCCCCTTGACCAGCAGCGGCGGCAGACCGTCCGCGACCGCGTCGGCACCCTCGATGCCCAGGACCGCGATGCCGCGGGCCTTGAGCTCGTTCATGAGCGTCTCGAGCGCGTCCGGCTCGGGCTTGAGCTGGGCGCAGTCCAGGATGACGGCCCGGCCTTTCAGCAGGGTCGGCGAGCGCTTGAGCGCCGCGTCGAGTCCCGCGAGCCACTCCGGAAGCGGCGGCTCGGGGCAGAGGGCCAGGGCCTTGAAGGCCCGTCCGCGCAGGCTGAGCGGCCGGGGCGCGGAAGGAGCCGCCGCGCGGGCGGTCTCCGGATCGATCGGCTCGGGGAGGGTGTCGCTCATGTCCGCCCGTTAAGAGTCCTTACCGGACCATTGACGGCGGGTATGGTTACCGAAGGGTTAAGTTTCTGATCCGGTCGGCAAATTCTGCCGGGATCCTGGTATCGGGGCAGCGGAGGACGGTTTCACAGCCCCATCGCGGCTCTCGCGAGGGGAGCACCACCTGTCCGAGCGCGCCGCGGAGACGGGAGGGGCCGTCGGGAAGCTTCTCACCCCCGCTCGAACAGGTTGAGCTTGATCGCGTCTTCCAGCAGCCGCACCTCCACGGCCTGTCCCCGGAAGGCCGGGTCGAGGTCGTCGGCGGCGCGGTAGAGGCCGTCGATCGCCACCAGCTCCGGCTCGAACCGCCGGCACCAGATCCGCGCCGTCGGGTTCCCGGCCGCGCCGGCGATCGCGCGACCGCGCAGGGCGCCGTAGACGTGGATGGAGCCCCCCGCGATCACCTCGGCACCCGACGCCACGGCGCCAAGCACCGTGACGTCGCCCTCGAGATGCAGCACGGTCTGGCCGGAGCGCACGGGCGCGTCGAGGATCAGCGAGCGGGCCGTCTCCTTGGCCTGCGGCTCGGCCGGCGCCGGCGCGTCCGCGGCCGACTCGTCCGGGGCGGCGACCTCCCCGGCAGGCCGCCCGCCCGACAGGGCCGGCGGGGTTCCGGAATCCAGCAGCGACGGCGCCGCGCCCTCGATCCCGAGGACCGCGATGTTGCGGGCGGCCAGCTCGGCGAGCAGACCGTCGAGATCCTCCCGGTTGAGCCGCAATCCGGACAGGTCGAGGATCACCGGCCGGCCGGCGAAGAAGTTCGGCGCGCGGCGGTTGAGGGCGTCGAGGTCGCCGAACCAGTCGGCCACCGGGGGTATCGGCGCCAGGACGGTGGCCATGAAGGAGCGGCCGCGGAAGCGGATCGGCGGGCGCGCCGGCTCGGATGTCGGCTGGGTCACGGGCGTGTTCGGCATGCGCGGGAGGGATCGTCTGCATCCATGGGACGGCGCCGCGCCGGGAGCAATCCCGCAAGGCCCGGTGTGACGCCTTGGCCGGTCCGCGGGCGCGTTTCTGTTGTAGAGAGAGCCGGCAGCCGAGCCGGACCGGACCGTTGAGCAGCGCCACCTCGCACGCCCCCGCCCCCTTCGTCGTCGATGACCTGACCCGCGCCAACCAGCGTCGGGCCGCCGACCCGCGCGCCTCGGCCTGGGTCTCGGCCAATGCCGGCGCGGGCAAGACCAAGGTCCTCACCGACCGGGTGGTCCGGCTGCTCCTCGACGAGGCGCCGCCCGGCCGGATCCTCTGCCTGACCTTCACCAAGGCCGCGGCGGCCAATATGGCGATCCGCGTCTTCCGGCTCCTCGGTCGCTGGGTGACGCTGGACGACGAGACCCTCGCCGCCGAACTCGCCGAACTCACCGGCGAGCGCGCCGGGCCCGAGCGCCTGCGGCTGGCGCGCCGCCTCTTCGCCCGGGCGGTCGAGACGCCGGGCGGCCTCAAGATCGAGACGCTGCACGCCCTGTGCGAGCGGCTGCTTCACATGTTCCCCTTCGAGGCGAACGTGCCGGCCCGCTTCGTGGTGCTCGACGAGGCCAAGGCCCGGGAACTGTTCGACATCGAGATGGCCAACGTCCTGGCCGACGCCGTCGCGAACGGCGACACGCCGCTGAGCGCCGCCCTCGCGCGGGTCACGCCGGAAGCCACGGGCGACACCCTGCGGGCGGCGATCCGGGCGGCCATGCGGGCGCGGAGCTTCATCGGCGACGCCGCCGGCCTGGAGCGGGCCTTCGGTCGGCTGCACGGGGCGCTGGGGTTGGCGGCCGAGGAATCCGCCGAGCGGATCGAGGCCGCGATCCTCGAGGGCGGTCCCGGGTGCCGTCCGGAGGAGCGCGCCGCGCTGGTCGCGGCGCTCCGCACCGGCAAGGCCAACGACGAGAAGCTCGCCGACGCCCTGGAGGCCGCCGAGGCCGAGCGGGTGCGCGCGGCGGACCTTCCCGAACGGGCCGAGGCGCTCGCCCTCTACCGGTCGGTGTTCTTCACCCAGAAGGACGAGCCCAAGGCCGACAGCAGCCTCGGGACCAAGGGCGTGCCGGCCGGCGCCAAGGCGGCGCTGCTCGCCGAGCGGGACCGGCTGGAGCCGCTGTTCGACCGCCTGCGCGCCGCCCGGGCCCATGCCCGCACGCAGGCGCTGTTCCAGATCGCCGCCGAGATCCACCGCCGCGTCGAGGCGCAGAAGGCGCGCCTCGGCGCCCTCGACTTCGACGACCTGATCCACAAGGCGCTGGACCTGCTCGGGCGCGTCGGTGCCGGCTGGGTCCTGTACAAGCTCGACCGCGGGATCGACCACGTCCTCGTCGACGAGGCGCAGGACACGAACCCGGAGCAGTGGGCGATCCTGCGGGCGATCACGCAGGAATTCGCCGCCGGCGAGGGCGCGCGGATCGGCAGCCGGACGCGCTTCGCGGTGGGCGATCCCAAGCAGTCGATCTACGGCTTCCAGGGCGCGGAGCCGCGGGAATTCGCCCTGACCCGCGCGTCCTGGATCGCGGAATCGCGCTCGGCCGGCCTGACCTTCGAGGACGTGCCGCTCACCCTGTCGTTCCGCTCGACCGGCCTCGTCCTGCGCGCCGTCGACGCGGTCTTCGCTCTCGACGCGCACAACGAGGGGCTCTCGTTCGAGGACACGGTGCGCACGACCGTGCATGCCAGTGCCCGGCCGGGCGCGCCCGGCGCGGTGGAGCTGTGGCCGATCGCCGAGCCGGAGCCGGCCGCGGAGCCGGATGCCTGGACCGCCCCCGTCGACGCGCCGGAGACCAGCGCTCCCGCGATCATTACCGCCCGCCGGGTGGCGCAGGCGGTGCGCGCCTGGACCACCACGGGGGACGCGACCGGCCGGATCTGGCGCCCCGGGGACGTCCTGATCCTGGTCCGGAAGCGCGGGCCCGCCTTCGAGGAGGTGATCCGCGCCCTGAAGGGCATCGGCGTCCCGGTCGCCGGGCAGGACCGGCTCGAGGTCTCCGCGCACATCGCCGTGGCCGACCTGGTCGCCGCCGGCCGGGCGGGGCTCCTGCCGGCCGACGACCTGACCCTCGCGACCGCCCTCAAGACGCCGCTCGTTGGCCTCACCGACGACGACCTGGTGCGGATCGCGGCCCGCCGCGACCTCGCCGAGACCCTGGAGGATGCGCTGCACCGCCACGCCGAAGCGGGCGACGCGGCCGCGCGGCGCGGGCTCGAGGCCCTGTCGGGCTGGATCGCGCTGGCGGGGCTCCACGGCCCGTTCGGCTTCTACGCCCGGCTCCTCGGGCCGCAGGGCGGCCGGGCCAAGCTGGTGGCCCGCCTCGGCGGCGAGGCCGGGGACGCCATCGACGTGTTCCTCGCCGCCGCCGCCCAGGCCGAGACCGGCGAGGACGCCCCGTCGCTGGGCGGCTTCCTCGCCCGCTACGTCGGGGCCGAGGCCGGGCACACGGTCAAGCGCGACCTCGAATCGGGCCGCGACGAGGTCCGGGTCATGACGGTCCACGGCGCCAAGGGCCTGGAGGCGCCGGTCGTGGTGATCCTCGACGGGTGCGAGCCCCTCGGCCGCAACGACCCGCCCCTGCTCCCGCTCCCGGCGACGGAGATCGCCCTGCCGCCGGTCTGGTCGGGGGGGCGGACCCAGGACTGCGCCGCCACCGACGCGGCGCGCGCGGCCCTGCTCGCCAAGGCGCGGCAGGAGCACAACCGCCTGCTCTACGTCGCCATGACCCGGGCGGCCGACCGGCTGATCGTGGCGCCCTTCCGCGGCCACGAGCGCGAGACCGAGGCGGCGTGGTGCCGGATGATCCACGCGGGCCTCGAGGCGGCGCTCGGCGCCGGCCGCTCGCTGGAACTCCCCTACGGCCCCGCGACCCTCTGGCAGGACGGCGCCCCGGCGGGTCCCGCTCCCGCCGCGGCGGCGCCCGCGTCCGGGCCGGAGGCCGAGCTCGAGCCGGACTGGCTGCGCGGGCCGGTCCCGCCGGAGCCGGCCTTCGAGGCCCTGAACCCGTCCGGCGCCTTGCAGGCGGCGGACGGCGCGCGCGTGCCGCCGCCGCGTCTCGCCGACGCGCAGGCCCGCCGCCGGGGAATCCTGACCCACGCCCTGCTGCAGCACCTGCCCCGGGTCGAGCCCGCCCGCCGGGAGACGGCCGGGCGCGCCTTCGTGCGGGCCCGGGCGCCCGGGCTGCCGCGCGCGGCCGCGCCCGCGATCGTCCGGTCGGTCCTCCGGATCGTCGACGCCCCGGAGCTGGCGCCGCTCTTCGCGCCGGACGCCCGCGCGGAGGTGGCGCTCTCGGGGCGGGTCCGGGCCGGCGGTACGGACCGGGTGGTTCAGGGTCGCGTCGACCGCCTCGCCGTGACGGCGGACGCGGTGCACCTCGCCGACTTCAAGACCGGCCGCCCGCCCGAGCCCGGCGCGCCGCTGCCGGCCGCGGAGGCCGGCCAGATCGCCCTCTACGCGCGCCTCCTCGCGCAGATCTATCCGGGCCGGACGATCCGCCCGCTCCTCGTCTGGACCTCGGGCCCCGTGATCCGGACCCTGGACCCCGACGACGTCGCGGCGGCCCTGGACCGGATCGGCATCGAAGCGTGACGCGTCGCCCCCGGCCGGGCGCCCGGGGGCGGCCCGCATGCGCCAGCGCACATCGCGGCGCGCCCGTGTGTCGACAGGGCGCCCCGTCCCGGCCGCCGGAGCCCGCCCCCGGGGACCGGACTTCTTGACCGCGCGCCGGGCCGTCGCCAATTCTGACGGGACCGCGCGGGCCTCTGCCCGTTCGACGCCGCCCGACGGGCGGCGGATTCCGAAAGGTGACGTTATGGCGACGGTGAAAGTAACCGACGCGAGCTTCGAGCAGGACGTTCTCAAGTCCGCCGAGCCCGTCGTGGTGGATTTCTGGGCGGAGTGGTGCGGCCCGTGCCGTCAGATCGGCCCGGCCCTCGAGGAGATCGCGACCGACCTGCAGGGCAAGGTGAAGATCGCCAAGGTCAACGTCGACGAGAACCCGCAGATCGCCGCCCAGTACGGCATCCGCTCGATCCCGACGCTGCTGCTCTTCAAGAACGGCGAGCGGGTGGACCAGAAGGTCGGCGCCGCCCCGAAGGGCGACCTGTCGCGCTGGATCGGCGCCCAGACTGCCTGAAGCGCCTTCGAGGCCCTGAACGACGAAAAGAAAGCCCGGCCGCGAGGCCGGGCTTTCTCGGTTTCGAGCCCAAGATTGTTCTTGAGGGATCCCGGAGCGAAGTCCGGGATCCCGCGTCCGGTCTCAGTACGAGCCGAACTTGTAGTTCAGGCCGGCGCGGACGACGGCGAAGGCGTTCTCGTTCCGGCTGGCGCCGGCGAGCGAGTACACCGGCACCAGGCCGACCGGGGAGATCGCGGCGCCGACCAGCGGCGCCTGGGCGCGGCCGTTGTTGTTGTCGAGGTTCACGTACAGGCCTTCCACCTTCAGCGTCACGGCCGAGGAGCGGAAGAAGTTCAGGAACGAGTCGGTGGGCAGGGCGTACTCGACACCGCCGCCGACGGTCCAGCCGGTCTTGAAGTCGTTCCGGCGGCCGGCGAAGTTCTGCAGGCCGACGCGAGCGCCGTCATCCGTGCCGGTGGCGTAGGCGAAACCACCCGTGGCGTACACGAGGGTCCGGTCGAAGGCGTAACCGAGACGACCGCGGACAGTGCCGAAGAAGTCGATGGTGTTGAGCGTGCCGTTGACCGGGATGAAGCCCGGGTTGATCGCCGCGGCGTTCGTGGCGAAGCGGGCGCGACGGCCGAAGTCGAGGTACTGGGCGTCAGCCTCGAAGCCGATCACGGCGCCGGAGCCCGGGGTCAGCTGCCAGTTGTAGCCGATCTGGCCACCGCCCGAGAAACCTTCGCGGCTGTCGTTGCTGTAGATCAGCGACGAGCCGTTCGGCAGCAGGGCCTGGTAGGGGACGAGACCGCCCGGCACCAGAGCGACCGGGTTGCCGGGCGTCTGGACGAAGCCGCGGGTGGAGTTGCTGCTGGCGTCGAACGCGTAGCCGGCGTTGATACCGAAGTAGGCACCGGTCCAGGTGAACACCGGAACGGGGGTGAACACCGGCGGCGGCGCGGCGCGGCGCGGCAGATCGGCGGCCGAAGCGGCAGCCGTGAGCGCGGTGAACGCCGCGAGAGAGGTGAGAAGCTTCTTCATTACTGTGATCCCCAGCATAAGCCCGATCGAGGGGGAAATTATGCGATCGGGCCCCGCGAGGATGTAGCTTAGCTGCCACAGCGGGAGGAAAGCGTGGCCGTGGGCGGGTCTCCATCCGGGCGATTGCGGCGATTCGACGGATTTTCGAATGCAGAATCCGAATTGCACAGGTGTCCGGCGTGCCGGCCACTAGATACAGCCGGCGCACGGGGAGTCGCCAGACTGGAGACGACTCAGACCGGCGGCGTGTCGTTGGCGGCGAGAACCATGCCGGCCAAGTAGAGCGATCCGCAGATCAGGATCCGCGGAGGGCGCTCGAAGGCGATGTCCCGCACCAGGGCGAGGGCTGCCTCGATGCTCGGTGCCGCGTAGGTCGAGAGGCCGACCTCCTCGCCGATCCGCGCGACCTCCTCGGCCGGGCGCGCGGCCATCGTTCCGGTGATCGGAACGGCCACAAGGGCCCGGGCCAGACCCACGAAGTTGCGCAGGAAGCCGTCGGCGTCCTTCGTGCCGAGCAGGCCGACCACGAGGACGAGCGGCACGTCGCTCTTCTCGCCGAGATCCGCCATGGCGGCGGCGAGGATCCGGCCGCCGTCGATGTTGTGGCCGCCGTCGAGCCAGAGCTCGGTGCCGGGATCGAGCTGGGCGGCCAGTCGGCCGCGCCCGAGACGCTGCAGCCGGCCGGGCCACTCGACCTCGGTCAGCCCCCGCTCCAGGGCCGCCGTCCCGATATCGCCGAACCCGGCGGCGCGCAGCGCGGTGATCGCCGTTCCGGCGTTGACCAGCTGATGGCGCCCGGCGAGGCGCGGCCGCGGGAGGTCGAACAGGTCGGTCTCGTCCTGGTAGACGAGCCGGCCGCGCTCCTCGTGCACGGAGAAGTCCTGATTACCGACCAGCACGGGCCCGGCACCGACGGCTTCCGCGCGCCGGCAGAGGACGGCGTCGGCCTCGGCGTAGTCCTGGGCGGCGATCACCGCCGGGCAGCCGCGCTTGAAGATCCCGGCCTTCTCGGTCGCGACCGACTCGACCGTGTCGCCGAGATACTCGGCATGGTCGCGGCCGATCGGCGTCACCACCGCGCAGGCCGGCCGGTCGATCACGTTGGTGGCGTCGAGCCGGCCGCCGAGGCCGACTTCCAGGAGCAGCACGTCGGCGGGGCTCTCCGAGAAGAGCAGGAACGCCGCGGCCGTGGTGATCTCGAACATCGTGATCGGCTCGCCGGCATTGGCGCCCTCACAGCGCGCGAAGGCGTCGGCCAGACGGTCCTCGTCCACGAAGTGCCCGCCGCCGATCCCGCCGATGCGCATCCGCTCGTGGAATCGCACGAGGTGCGGGGAGGTGTAGACGTGGGCGGCCAGGCCGCCGGCCTCCAGGATCGACCGCATGAACGCGATGGTCGAGCCCTTGCCGTTGGTGCCGGCCACGTGGATCACGGGCGGCAGGCGGCGCTCCGGATGGTTCAGCCGCGCGAGCAGCCGCTCGATGCGGCCGAGCGATAGGTCGATGGTGCGGGGGTGGAGCGCCAGGAAGCGCGCCATCAGGGCGTCGGACGAGGCCATCGCCGGGCTCAGGCCGCCTCGGAGGCCGCGGCCGGTGCGCCGGCCTGGGACACGTTGGTCAGGAGACTGCAGAGACGCGCGATCGTCTCCTTGAGCTGGTGCCGGTGGACCACCTGATCGACCATGCCGTGCTCGCGCAGGTACTCCGCCCGCTGGAAGCCGTCCGGCAGCTTCTCCCGGATCGTCTGCTCGATCACCCGCGGTCCCGCGAAGCAGATCAGGGCACCCGGCTCGGCGAGGTGGACGTCGCCCAGCATCGCGTAGGAGGCGGTGACGCCGCCGGTGGTCGGGTTCGTCAACACCACGATGTAGGGGAGCCGCGCCGCGTTGAGCCGGCGCACCGCCACGGTGGTCCGCGGCATCTGCATCAGGGAGAGGATGCCCTCCTGCATCCGCGCGCCGCCGGAGGCCGCGAACAGCACGTAGGGCGTGCGCTTCTCCAGAGCCGTCTCGGCGCCGCGCACGAAGGCCTCGCCCGCCGCCATGCCCAGCGACCCGGCCATGAAGCCGAATTCCTGCGCGGCCAGCGTCATCGGCAGGCCGCCGACCCGGCCGAAGCCGATCTTGAACGCGTCCTGCAGGCCGGTCTTGGCCCGGGCCTCCTTGAGCCGGTCGACGTAGCGCTTCTCGTCGCGGAACTTCAGCGGGTCGGGGGCGACTTCGGGCAGGGCCACGTCGATCCAGGTACCCTCGTCGAACATCATCTTCAGGCGCGCCTGGGCGCCCATCTTCAGGTGATGCTCGGAGCCGGGGATCACCCAGTGATTGGCCTCCACCTCCTTGTGAAAGACCATCTGCCCCGTGTCCGGGCACTTGACCCAGAGGTTCTCGGGCGTCTCGCGCTTGAACAAGGTCTTGATCCGGGGGCGCACCACCTCCGAGATCCAGTTCATCGGTTCGACCATCGACTCGCGTCCGTCCGCTTCAAGCCCGCGCAGATATCAGGTGCGGCGCGCGCCGCCGCCAGGGGTGCCCGGCCCGCCCGTCAGGCGGCCCGCCCGACGCCCGCCGACCGCACGCCCGCGGCGAGTTCGCGCACCAGCTCGGTCACCGCCCCGACGCTTCCGGCCTGCGGCCGGCCCTCGCCGTCGAGGGAGCGCACCAGGGCGTCCACCAGCGCGGAGCCGACCACGACGCCGTCGGCGCCCTTGGCGATCGCCGCGGCGTGCGCGCCGGTCTTGACGCCGAAGCCCACGACGACGGGCAGGTCTGTGTGGCGGCGGATGCGGGCGACCGCCTCGGAGACCTTGCCGAAATCCGGTGTCGCCGTCCCGGTGATGCCGGTGATCGACACGTAGTAGACGAAGCCCGCCGTGTTCGCGAGGACGGCCGGCAGACGCCGCTCGTCGGTCGTCGGCGTGGCGAGGCGGATGAAGGCGAGGCCCTTGCCGAGGGCCGGCAGGCACAGCTCGGCATCCTCCTCGGGCGGGAGATCGACGACGATCAGCCCGTCGATGCCGGCCGCCACCGCGTCGTCGAGGAAGCGGTCGACGCCGTAGGTGTGGATCGGGTTGTAGTAGCCCATCAGCACGACGGGCGTGGTGTCGTTGCCGGCGCGGAAGCGGCGCACGAGGTCGAGGGTGCCCGACACAGTCTGGCCCGCCTTGAGCGCCCGCAGGCCGGCGGCCTGGATCGCCGGGCCGTCCGCCATCGGGTCGGTGAACGGCAGGCCGAATTCCAGGATGTCGGCGCCGGCGCCCGGCAGCGCCTTCAGGACCTCCAGAGAGGTCTCGGGATCGGGATCGCCGGACATCACGTAGGTGACGAGGACGGACCGGTTCTCCGCGCGGGCGCGGGCGAAGGTGGCGTCGATGCGGCTCGGCATGGTCGGTCGATATTCGCTTCTGCAGGGCCGCCGACGGCCCGGGGTTGCACCCGCGCTACACCAAAGGCATCGGCCCGTGAAGCGGGCGGGCCCGCGGCGACCCCGGGCGAAGGCGTCCCGGAGGCCCGGCCGCCCGCGAGACGCGGCCATGCGCGCGGGCCGGTTGCCGGGACGGCGGCGCCGGCCTAGCCCTCGCCCATGCCCGAGTCAGCCCTCCCGTCGCGCCCCCTGGCGGCGCTCCTGTTCGACATGGACGGGACGATCATCAGCTCGATCGCCTCCGCGGAGCGGATCTGGTCGCGCTGGGCCGAGGCGCACGGCCTCGACGCGGCGTCCTTCCTGCCGACGATCCACGGCGTGCAGTCGGTCGAGACCATCCGGCGGCTGAACCTGCCGGGCGTCGATCCCGTGGCCGAGGCCGCCGCGATCACCGAGGCCGAGATGGCGGATGTCGACGACATCGTGGCCATCCCGGGGGCGCGGGCCTTCCTGGAGGCGCTGCCGCGCCACCGCTGGGCGATCGTCACCTCGGCGCCCCGGCGGCTGGCGGAGCGCCGCCTCGCGGCGGCCGGCATGCCGGTCCCCGACCTTCTCGTGGCCGCCGAGGACGTAGCGCGGGGCAAGCCCGCGCCGGACTGCTTCCTGCTGGCGGCCGGACGCCTCGGCGTCGCGGCGGCGGATTGCCTCGTGTTCGAGGACGCCCCGGCCGGCATCCGTGCGGCCGAGGCCGCGGATGCGGCCGTCGTGGTCGTCACCGCCACCCATCACGAGCCGGTGAGGACCAATCATCCCACGATTGCCGACTACACCGGGCTGCGCGTCGCGGCCGCGGCGGAGGGGATCCGGGTGACACGGACCGCCTGAGCCTTTCCATCCCGGCCGCGGACCGCTGGCGGCCGGTCCCGCCCGGTCGTATCGCCCGCATGCGGCGCACGGATCGCGGTGAAGGGACAGAGGCATGGCAACGATCGATCGACGCCGCGTGCTCGGGGCGGTCGCCGCCGGCGCCGCCGCGGGCCTCGGCCCCGCCGCGGCCGCCGAGGCGCAGCCGGACCCGCTGTTCCCGCTCGCGCAGGCCACCATCCCGATCCTGGGCGAGTCGCAGGTCTTCCCGGTCCGCCGGATCTACTGCATCGGCCGCAACTACGCGGCCCATGCCCGCGAGATGGGCTCCGACCCGTCGCGCGAGCCGCCCTTCTTCTTCCAGAAACCGGCGGATGCCGTGCAGGTCGTGGCGGGCGGCGTCGCCGAGCATCCCTACCCGTCGCTGACCCAGAACTACCACCACGAGATCGAGCTCGTCGCCGTGCTGAAGTCGGGCGGCCGCGACATCCCGGCCGCGCAGGCGCTCGACCACGTCTACGGCTACGCCACCGGCCTCGACATGACCCGCCGGGACCTCCAGCGCGGGATGGGTAACCAGAAGAAGCCGTGGGAGATCGGCAAGAGCTTCGACCGTTCCGCGCCCATCACGCCGATCCTGCCCGTCGTCCGGGCCGGGCATCCAACCCGCGGCCGCATCCGGCTCGCCGTGAACGGCACCGTGCGGCAGGACGCCGACCTGTCGGAGATGATCTGGTCGGTGGCCGAGCAGATCGCGGAGCTGTCGCGGGCCTTCGAGCTCAAGGCCGGCGACATCGTCTTCTCCGGGACGCCCGAGAATGTCGGGCCGGTCGTCCGCGGGGACGTGCTCGCGGGCTCGATCGCGGGCCTGCCGGACCTGTCGATCCGCATCGTCTGATCCCGCATCGTTTGACGCTCCCCCCGCGGCGACGCGGCGCCGGCGGGACGACGACTTTCCCTGCCGGCGGCGCGGCTCTATCCCGTACGGATCCGCGGGGGCAGGAGCAGCGCGCGTATGACCAAGCCCGACGGCGTGCCGCCGAACCTCTTCGACACCGCCGAGGGACGCCGTCTCGTGGAGGCACGCTCCGATCCGGCGTGGCGCCGCTGGGGGCCGTATCTCAGCGACCGGCAATGGGGCACGGTGCGGGAGGATTACAGCCCGGGTGGCGACGCCTGGGACTACCTGCCCCACGACCATGCCCGGTCCCGCGCCTATCGCTGGGGCGAGGACGGGATCGGCGGCTTCGGCGACCGCCACCTGAACTGGTGCCTGTCCCTGGCGCTCTGGAACGGGCGCGACCCGATCCTGAAGGAGCGGCTGTTCGGCCTGACCAACCAGGAAGGCAACCACGGCGAGGACGTCAAGGAACTCTACTACTACCTCGACGGAATCCCGACCCACGCCTTCATGCGGATGCTGTACAAGTACCCACAGGCGGCATTCCCTTACGAGTCCCTGGTCGAGGAGAATGCGCGGCGCGGCCTCGACGACCCGGAATTCGAGCTCCTCGATACCGGCCTGTTCGACCAGGGCCGCTACTTCGACGTCGAGATCGCCTACGCCAAGGCCGCGCCCGACGACATCCTGATGCGGGTCACCGCCACAAATCGCGGCCCGGACGCCGCCGACCTGACGCTGCTGCCGCAGCTCTGGGCCCGCAACACGTGGTCGTGGAAGCAGGGCACGCCGAGGCCGGAACTGATGGCCGGGTCGGAGGGCTCGGTCTGGGCGCGCCACCCCGAGATGCCGACCTTCCGCTTCTTCGCCGAGGGCGCGGGCGACCTGCTGTTCACCGAGAACGAGACGAACACGCACCGGCTGTTCGGCAGCGGCCCCGCCGAGGGCTTCTACAAGGACGGCATCGACCGCCGCGTCGTGGGCGGCGACCGGGCCGCCGTCAACGCGCTGTCCGGCACGAAGTGCGCCGCCCGCTACGACCTGCATCTCGGCCCGGGCGAGACGCGGAGCGTGCGCCTGCGCCTGCGCGCCGAGACCGCGCCGGGCGAGCCCTTCGCGGATTTCGACGCGGTCTTCGCCGCCCGCGAGGCGGAGGCCGACGATTTCTACGGGGCGCTCCAGGCGCCGATCGCCGACCCAGAGATGCGGCTCGTGCAGCGGCAGGCGCTCGCCGGCATGCTCTGGTCGAAGCAGCTCTACCATTACGACGTGCGCGAGTGGCTCGCCGGCGACCCGGCGCAGCCCGCTCCGGCGCCGGAGCGGCGGCACGGCCGCAACAGCGACTGGGCTCACCTGCGCGCCAACGACATCATCTCGATGCCGGATGCCTGGGAGTACCCCTGGTTCGCCTCCTGGGATCTTGCTCTCCAGGCGATCGTGTTCGGGCTCATCGATCCCGACTTCGCCAAGAACCAGCTCCTGCTCCTGGTCGACGAGGCCTACACCCACCCGAACGCCGCGCTGCCGGCCTACGAATGGGGCTTCGGGGACGCCAATCCGCCGGTCCACGCGCTGGCCGCCTGGCGGGTGTTCGAGCTGGACCGGGCCCTCACCGGCGAGCCGGACCACGCCTTCCTCAAGCGGATCTTCAACAAGCTCACCTTGAACTTCACGTGGTGGGTGAACCGGAAGGATTCCGACGACCGCAACCTATTCCAGGGCGGGTTCCTCGGCCTCGACAACATCGGCATCTTCGACCGGTCGAAGCCGGTGGGAGACGGCGCCACGCTGACCCAGTCCGACGCGACCGCCTGGATGGCGACCTACGCGCTGAACCTGATGCGGATCGCCATCGAGCTGGCCCTCGACGACCCGACCTTCGAGGACATGGCGGAGAAGTTCTTCGAGCACTTCCTCCTCATCGCCGGCGCCACCGGCGCGGGCGTGTGGGACGAGCCGGACGGCTTCTTCTACGACGTGATCGAGACCCGCGACGGCCAGCGCCTCCCGATCCGGGCCCGGACCATGGTCGGCCTGATCCCGATCTTCGCGGTGGCGGTGATCAATGAGTGCGACCTCGCGCGGCTGCCGTCCCTGCGCAGCCGGATGGTGTTCTTCCTCAAGAACCGCCCGGACCTCGCGACGCTGGTCTCGCGCTGGAACGAGCCCGGCGAGGGTCAGACGGCGCTGCTGTCGCTGCTGCGCGGGCACCGGCTGAAGGCCCTGCTCCACCGCGCCCTCGACCCGAACGAGTTCCTGTCGGATTACGGGCTGCGCGCCGTGTCCCGCGTCTACGCGGACGAGCCGTTCTGCTTCGCGTGGAACGGGCGGGACCTGGGGCTCGCCTACGAGCCGGCCGAGTCGCGCTCGCGCCTGTTCGGCGGCAACTCGAACTGGCGGGGCCCGGTGTGGATGCCGGTCAACTACCTGCTCATCGCCGGGCTGAACCGCTTCCACGACTATTACGGCCCCGACTTCCGCGTCGAGGCGCCGACCGGGTCGGGCCGGACCTACGCGCTCCGGGAGATCGCCGCCCACCTGTCACGGCGCCTGATCAGCCTCTCGACCCGTCGCCCGGACGGGCGCAGGCCGGTCTACGGCGACAGCCGGATCGAGCAGGAAGACCCGCATTTCCGCGATCTCGTCCTGTTCTACGAATACTATCACGGGGATAGCGGCCGCGGGGTCGGCGCGTCGCACCAGACCGGGTGGTCCGGGCTCGTGGCCCTGATGATCCAGGAAGTGGCGACCGCCGCCGCCGAGGCGCAGACTCCGCCCTGGCCGTGAGGGTCGGTCGCCGGCCTGGCGCGCCGGCGACCGACGCGACGTCACTCCGCGGCCTGCTGCATCCGCAGGCGCTGGCCCTGACCGATCTGGCGGGAGATCGTCGAGCGGCGGGCGCTGTAGGCGGCCGAGACCAGCGGGTAATCGACGGGCAGGCCCCACTTGGCCTTGTAGGCCTCGGGCGTGAGGCCGCGCATCGTCAGGTGGCGCCGCAGCGCCTTGTAGGGCTTGCCGTCCTCGAAGCTGATGAGCGTGTCGGGCCGGATCGAGGCCTTTATCTGCGCCTCGGTCGGCCGCCGGACCTGCGGCTCCGCCGGCTGGTCCAGAGCCGTGATCGAGCGGTGTACCTCGGAGAGCAGGTCGGGCAACGTTCCCGCCGGGACGCTGTTGCGCGTGACGTAGGCGCTCAGGATCTTTGCGGCGAGTTCGACGCTCGGCGATGTCATCTGCATGGTCGTCACCTCGATTCTACGTGTTTCGGATGTGGCGCTCGTCGGTTTCCGTCGGGCTCTTCGCCGCCGACGGCCGGTGCATGTCCCTGAGACGTTCTCGGCTCCGGCCGGAGGCGGCGGATGGGCTTATTATGCGCCCGTCCGCCGTCGCTACAACCGAGCCGCGCATTTATCGCGCCGATATTTCTACTTAGGATTGAGATTTAGGGTCAACGACGAATCAACGGGCGCGTCGTTGTTCCGGCTCAAGTGCGGTATTGAGGACTCACCTGCCCGTCCGGGCGCGCTGGAGAACGCGAACACATGGAGGTCCTGGTCGTCGGAGCCGGCGTCGTCGGGCTCGCCACCGGGCGGGCGCTCGCTCTGCGCGGGCACGCCGTCATCGTGGCGGAAGCGGAGGACGCCTTCGGCACGGGAGTCTCGTCCCGGAGCTCCGAGGTGATCCACGCCGGCATGTACTACCCGGGCGGATCCGAGCGCGCGCACCACTGCGTCGAGGGCGCCCGGCAGCTATACAACTTTTGCGCGAGTCACGGCGTTCCGCATCGCGCGTGCGGCAAGCTGATCGTCGCGTCCGACGACGGGGAGGCCGAGAAGATCGCGGCGATCCGCCGCCAGGGCGAGGCCAACGGCGTCCCGGGCCTCGAAATCCTCGACGGGAGCGCCGCCCGCCGGCTGGAGCCGAATCTCGCCTGCACCGTGGCGCTGCACTCGCCGCGCACCGGCGTCGTGGATAGCCACGCGCTGATGCTCGCCCTGCTCGGTGAGATCGAGGATCACGGCGGCGCGCTCGCCCTGCGCACGCCCGTCGAGGACCTGAGCCGGCGGGCCGGTCAGTGGCAGGCCGCGTTCGGCGGAGCCGAGCCCGGCACGATGGCCTTCGACGCCGTGGTCAACGCCGCGAGCTTCGGCGCGCCGGCCCTGGCCGCCCGCACGGAGGGCTACCCGGCCGAGCGCGTGCCGACGCTGCGCCTCGCTCGCGGCAACTACTTCGGCTGCACCGGCAAGCCGGCCTTCTCGCGCCTGATCTACCCGGCGCCCCGGATCGACGGCGGCCTCGGCATCCACCTGACCCTGGACCTCGCCGGCCGCACCCGCTTCGGGCCCGACGTGGAGTGGGTCGACGGGTTCGACTACCGGGTCGATCCCGGGCGCGCGGAGGCCTTCTACGGCGCGATCCGGCGCTACTGGCCCGGCCTGCCCGACGGCGCGCTGTATCCGGACTACGCGGGCCTGCGGCCGAAGCTGACCGGCCCGGGCGAGGCGGCGGCCGATTTCCGGATCGACGGGCCGGCCGAGCACGGCCTGCCGGGGCTCGTGCACCTGTTCGGGATCGAGAGCCCGGGCCTGACCTCCAGCCTGTCGCTCGCCGAGGCGGTGGCCGACCGGCTGGACGCCTGAGCCTCAGAACAGCAGGTGCAGCGCCAGGGGCGCGAGGACCGCCGTCAGGAAGGCGTTGAGCCCCATGGCGATGCCCGCGAAGGTGCCGGCGACCTCGCTGACCTGGAAGGCGCGGGCCGTCCCGATGCCGTGGGCCGCGAGCCCGGCCGCGAAGCCGCGGGCGCGCATGTCGCTGATCCGCAGGAGGTTCATCATCGGCGTCACGAGGATCGCCCCGATGATGCCGGTGAGGATCACCAGGATCGCCGTGAGCGTCGGGTCGCCGCCGAGCGCCTCAGCGATGCCCATCGCCACGCCCGAGGTCACCGATTTCGGCGCCAGCGAGACGAGGATCGGCTGCGGGATGTCGAGGAGCCGCGCGAGGCCGATCACCACGGCGAGGGTGGTGGCCGAGCCGGCCGCGAGGGCCGCCAGCATGGGCGCGAGGGCACGCAGGACGGTCGCCCGCCGCTCGTAGAGGGGCATCGCCAGAACCACGGTGGCGGGTCCGAGCAGGAAGTGGACGAACTGCGCGCCCTCGAAATAGGCCCCGTAGGGCGTGCCGGTGATGGCCAGGACCGCCCCGACCAGGACGACCGTGATGAGGACGGGGTTGGCGATCGGGTGCCGGCCGGTCGCGGCGGCGATCCGGTCCGCCAGGACGTAGGCGGTCAGCGTCACGGTGAGCCACAGGAGCGGCGTCTTGGCGAGGTAGACCCAGAGCGAGAAGTCGCCGCCCACGCGTCAGGACTCCCCGTCGGTGCCGCGGCGCTCGACCAGGGCGGCGACGGCGCGGAAGACCAGGACGGTGACCAGCAGCGACAGCGCCGTCGAGACGACCAGCACGAGCGCCAGCTTGGCGCCCTGGGCGCGCAGCAGGTCGAGGCGGCCGACGACGCCGACGCCCGCGGGAACGAACAGGAGCGACAGGTTCATCAGCAGCCCGCGCGCGGTCGTCTCGAGCGTGCCGTCGGTGAGCGGCTTCGGCAGCACGCGCGGCAGTCCGAGGCGGGCGTTGTCGCGGAGCAGCAGGAACGCGAACATCAGGCCCATGCCGATCACCGGGCCCGGGATCGGAACGCCCGCGCCGCGGGCGAGGGCCTCGCCCAGCAGCTGCGCGAGCAGGATCAGGGCCAGACTGGCGATCATTGCGGGCGGCCGGGGCTAGGCGGCCGCGACGCCCTGCTGTCCGCTGCGCCGGGCCGCCGCGACGGCGGCCTCGTCGAAGCCGAGCAGGCGGCCGAGGCGCTCGACCAGGGCCTCTTCGAACTCGTCGACGTGGCCGTCCGCCGCCGCGACCGACCACGCCATGGTCAGCAGCTCCTCGCGCTCGGACCGGTCGGCCTCGTGCGGGATCATCTCCACGAGGCTCGCCACGTCGCGCACCTCCGCGTCCATGGCGGCGGCGCGCTCGATCAGCGCCCGCGCCGCGTCCGGACCGTCGGCGTAGTGGCCCTGCACGAGGCGCGAGAGGCGCTCGCTCTCGGCCGGCGCCAGGATGCCGTCGACGCGGGCGACGTGGACGAGGAGCGCGGTGGCCGCCAGATGCGTCTCATCCACGGCCTCCTGCGTGCCGACGCCGAGAGCCTCGGCCGCGTAGGCGCGCAGGCGTGCGATCAGGGACATGGCGGCTCCGGGGGATCGTGCACCGCAACAGTTCGGGCCACGGCGGCGCGCCGTCAAGGACGCCGCCGCACGTCGCGCCGGACCGTGGCGCGGTTGCATCGCCGGCGCAGCGCTCACGTGCGGGCTGCGGCCTCCGCCCCCGTCACCAGCGGGGCGAGGATCGCCTCGGCCGTCCGCACGGTGGCGGGCCCGGCCTCGAAGGGGGTGCCGGCACTGAAGGGCGGTGCCGGGGCGTACTCGGCGACGAGCTGCGCGGTGCGCGCGTAGGCGTCCCCGCGCAGGCGCGCGGCGAGCGCCAGCCCGAGATCGAGCCCCGCCGAGACCCCGGCCGCGGTGACGCGGTCGCGGTCGAAGACGACGCGCTCCGCCACCGGCCGGGCGCCGAGGAGCGGCAGAACCGCGTCGCGCACGCACCAGTGCGACGTCGCGCGGTAGCCGCGCAGCAGGCCCGCCGCGCCGAGGATCAGCGATCCGGTGCAGACGCTGGCGATCCAGCCGGCCCGGGCGGCGCGGTCGCGCAGGAACGCCAGGAGCGCCGCGTTGCCCATCTGCGCGGGCGTGCCGTCGCCTCCGGGGACGAACAGGACGTCGAGATCCGCCGGGCAGGTCGCGAAGCCGTGGGTCGCCACCAGGGTGAGGCCGGTGTCGCTCGTCACCGGACCGGCCTCTGCGCCGACGAGGTGGAGGCTGCCGGGGGCGAGGCCCGCGAGGAAGGTCTGCGGCCCCACGAGATCGAGCGCGGTCAGGCCGGGATAGACCAGCATGGCGATCCGGACGGGACGGTCCGGCGGGACCGGCGCCGGATTGCCGACGGTGGCCGCCAGGGCCGGACGGAGCGGCGCGGCCAGGGCGGCCGCGAGCGCGGCCGCGACGAGATCGCGGCGGGTCTCCGGCGCGGTCACGGGCGCGCCGGGCGGCTCACAGGGTCCAGGCCGCGTCGCGGTAGGCGCTGTCCCAGAACTGCCACTCGAGCCGGGTGGCCTGCGTGAAGGCCCGGTGCATCCGCGCGCGCTCGCCCTCCGACGCGTCCAGCGCCGCGCGGTCGGTGGCGGCGATCATGGCCGCGACCGCCGCGGCGAACTCGTCGCCCGCGTAGGTGTCGATCCAGGCGCGGTACGGGTTGTCGGGCGCCGCGCGGGCGAAGATATCGTCGCCGACCGCCTTGTAGATCCAGAAGCAGGGCAACAGGGCCGCGCAGAGCACCGCGTAGGGCTCGGCGTAGGCGGTGGCCACGAGGTAGCAGACGTAGTGGTCGCAGGCCGGCGTCAGCGGCGTCGCCGCGAAGGTCTCCGGCCCGATGCCGTAGTCGCGGAAGAAGCCGCCGTGGAGGGCGCGCTCGACGACGATCGCCTCCTGCGCGGCGCGGGAGAACTGCACGATCGTGTCCGGATCCGGCGCCTTCGCGGCGGCGAGGCTCAGCGCCCGGCCGAAGCCGATCAGGTAGTGCGCGTCCTGCACGATGTAGTGCCGGAACCGGTCCTGCGGCAGCGTGCCGGCGGCGAGCTCGGCATTGAACGGCATCGACCGGATGGTCTCGTAGGCCGCGGCGTTGCGCGCCCAGGCCTCCTGGGAGAAGGCGCCCAGGGCGCCCGCCAGTCCGGGGGACGCCACGGCCTAGCCCTGCCGCTGCGCGTGGGTGACGGCGACGTGGATCAGCTCGGCGAGGGTGCGCACGCCGAGCTTCTGGCGCATCTGCGAGCAGGCGTTGGTCACGGTCTTGTAGCTCACCGACAGGTCGGCCGCGATGGCCCCGTAGGAGCGCCCCTGCGCGAGGCGCGCCAGGATCTGCTGCTCGCGGGGGGTCAGCTGCGATTCCGGCGCGCGGCGGGCATCGGCGCGCAGCATCGCCACCTCGGTCGCCAGGCGCCGGTCGAGGTAGACCTCGCCGACGCGGACCTTGGCGAAGGCCTCGAACAGCTCGGCCGAGGCGTGGTCCTTGAGGACGTAGCCGAGGGCCCCCGCCTCGAGGGCGCGGGCGACGATCACCGGGTCGTTGTGCATGCTGAAGACCAGGATGCGCGTCTCGGGTGCGACCGCCCGGATGCGCCGGATCAGGCCGAGCCCGGCCATGCCGCTGCCCTGGAAGGTCAGGTCGCAGATCACGACCGGCGGGCGGAGCCGGTGGAAGATCCGGTAGCCGCCGACGACGGTCGTCGCCTCCGCGATGGTCTCGACGCCGGAATCCTCCAGCACCCGTCGACAGCCCTGCAGGACGATGGGGTGATCATCGATGACGAGGACCGGCAGGCGGGTGGCGGCGGCGTCGATCTGGGATGCGATGGCGTTCATGCGCTCGGCGCGGTGTTGTTCTCGTCGCCCCGGTCAGGCGGAACGGGGATCGTGATCCGGACGATCGCCCCGGGGCCGGCATTGTCAAGGGCGAAGGTGCCGTCGAGGGCCTCCACACGCTCGCGCATCCCCGACAGACCGAGGCCGGTGCCGTGTTCCGGCGGGATGCCGGTGCCGTTGTCGCGGATGGTGAGGTCGATCCGGCCGCCGGTCTCGGCCGCCTCCGCCTCTACCCGGGTCGCGGCGCCGTGCCGCACGGCGTTGGTCGCGCTCTCCTGCACGCAGCGGAACACCGTGAGGTCCACGAGGTCGCCGTAGCCCCGGGCCAGCCCGTCGAACCGGCCCGCGAAGGTGATGCCGGGATGGCGCTGCCCGAAGCCGCGCAGGAGCAGGTCGAGGCAGGTCGACAGGGGCGCCTGCCCGAGGCCGTGCGGTCGCAGGCGGTTCAGGAGTTCTCGGTTGACGGTCTGGACCTGCCCGACGATGGCGCTGATCTCGGCCGCCCGGGCGGCGAGCTTCTCGCGGCTCGGCTCGGCCGCACCGGAGGCGATGCGGCCGATCGAGGCCGCGTTCGCCTCCAGGGCGAACAGGCACGGGCCGAACTCGTCGTGCAGCTCCAGGGCCGTCCGGCGGCGCTCGTCGTCCTGCGCGGTCAGGAGTTGGCGGTTGAGGCGGCCGTTGGCGGCCCGGACCTCGCCCAGGGCCTCGGCGACCTTGTTGAACCGCTCGGCGATCACCGCCAGCTCCCGCGCGCCGGGCGGCTCCAGGCGGGCGGTGTAGTCGTGATGCTCCAGCTGGGTCAGGCCGGCGCCGAGCCGCCGCAGCGGCGCGAGGATCCGGCCCAGCGCGATGTAGAGGGCGATCAGCATCGCGGCGTTGATCGCCAAAGTGGTGAGCGAGAGCGCCCGGGCGTAGCCCCAGATCTCGTCGATCTCGTCCATCGGCTGCGTGGTGATCTGCGCCGTGCCGAGCCGATGCCCGTTGACGACGATCGGCAGGACGTGGCGCTCGATCGGCGGCATGATCAGGTCGGCGAACCAGTGCGGCGCCTCCCGGTCGGCGCGCGGGGGCGGCAGCGGCCGGCCGACCTGGTCGCCGTCCGCGTCGAGCACCGCGACCCGGACGTGTCGCAGGACCTTGAAGCGCAGGTCGAGGGTCTGGAGCAGCGTGTCGGGCGCGGCTGTGTCCGACAGGCGGATCGTGTCGGCCACCAGAGACTCGACGGTGGCGAGTGACGCGCGGGTCTCGACGCGCACCGCCGACCGGGCGTTCAGCACGATGACCGCGCAGGAAATCACGGCCGCGAAGGCGTCGATGAGCAGGACCACCGCGACGAGCCGCGCGCGGGTGGACCACGCCGACCAGGGCCAGCGGCGGAGCCGGAGACCGTCCGGCGCGGCGGCCGTCTCGGAACGCGGGGGCAGGTTCGGGCGGGTATCCACGCGGTGACGCATAGCGACCGCGCCGGCGAAGTCCATCGTGCCCGCGGCGGGCGGCGCGCGGGCTGCCGGCCCGAACGCGCTCGGGCCGCACCGCCCGCACCGGCGCCAACGGCCCGAACACCGAATCTTAAGCGGCACGGCGTAATCTTGTGGATAGCCGCGCCAGGACTGGCTGGGCAGGCAATTCGGACCGACATCATTGCGCCGTATTGCAGCTCCTCTATCGCCACGAGAGTCGAACCACCTTCGAATCCTCGGGGTGTGGCGGCCGGTGAAGGGGAGCCCGGTCGCGCGCGGCGTGTATCGTGTCAGGGACCCCGGCCTATGATCGATCTCAACCTCGACCCGTCCGAGACCCGGCCCGACCGGATGTCGCCGGCCAAGCCCGGGCCGTCGCTGAATCTCAAGGTCGTGCTGTTCGGCGTGGCCGGCGCGAGCGCGCTTGTCGGCTTCGGCGTCGCCGCCTCGACGGTGATGGCCGGGCTCGCGGCCCCGACACCCGTCAAGATCGTCGCGTCCCGGCAGGCCGCGGACTGGCCGGAGCTGAAGGACGGGCTGCCCGCGATCAAGGGCTCCGTCCAGGCGGCCGCCGCCCCGGCGCAGCCCGCCAAGCCGGAGACGCCGGCGCTCAGGATGGTGTCGCTGCCGGAAGCCTTCGCGGCGATCACGCCTGCCCCGAAGGCACCCGCGCCCGCCCCGCAGCCCGCGAAGGTCGCCGCGGCCCCCGTCGCGCCGACGCAGCGCATCCCGGTCCCGACTCCCGTCACGCCTGTCACGGCCGCGCGGGAAGTCGCGCCGCTGGTGCCGGTCCGCACGGCCGCGCTTCAGACGCCCCGGGCCTCCGAGACGGTCCGCGCCCGCGAGCTCGTCGAGCCGGCCGCACCGAAGCCGGCGCCTGTGGTGGAGAGCACCGAACGTTTGGACAGGGCCGAGCGGGCGGAGAAGGCGGAGCGCGCTGAGAAGACCGAGCGTGCGGAGAAGGCCGAGCGGTCCGACAAGCCCGAGCGCAGCGAGAAGCCCGCGCCCAAGGCGGCGGCCCGCAAGACGCCGGCGCCGACGCGGACCGCCGACAAGGCGAAGGGCGTCCCGACCGCGACCGTCGCCCAGGCTGAGCCGGCCGAGGCGGAGGACACCGAGGTGCTCGGGATCAAGCTTCCGTCCCTGGCACCAGCCGGGCGGAAGCTGAAGGAGAGCGTCGACGCCCTCGGCGACGCCGTCAAGAATGTCTTCTGATCCGCCGCGCCGGCCCCGATAACGGGGCCGGACGGCTCACGCGGCCCGGCGCTCAGGCCCGGCCCGTCTGGCGCCCGGCCTTGTCGCCCTTGGGCCCGGTGCGCTCGACCTTCCGCTGGTGTTTGCCGGCGCGCGGGCTCGCGAACCCCTTCGGCCCGGCAGGCGGGCCCCTGCGCTCGGCCGGCGCCCCGTCGCCCGCCAGCGCCTCGACCTGGATCTCCGGCGAACCGTTGCGGGCGAAGGATTCGGCGAAGCGCGCCGCCGCGTTGCCCCGCACCTCGAACTTGGTCTCGCGGTCGAAGATCCGGATGGCGCCGATCTCCTGGCGCCCGATGCCGCCCCGGCGGGTCAGCATCGGCAGCAGCCGGCGCGGGTCGGCGTTGTCGCGGCGGCCGAGGTTGAGCCGGAACCAGACCGCCGGCCCCATGGCGGCGATCCGCTCCGGGTCCATCGGGTCGTAGGGCGGCCGCTCGCCGCGGGGCGCGCGGCCCTCGCCCGGATCGCTGACTTCCTCGGGCGCCGGAAGGCGGGTGCGGTACACCCGGGCCAGGAGCGCGGCGAGCTCCTCCGGGCTCTTGCCGGCGAGCAGCGTCTCGGCCAGCGCGACGTCCTCCTCGGCCGGCGGCTCGGCGAAGAGCGGGTCGGAGAGCATGCGCTCGCCGTCGAGCCGACGGATCTCGTCGGCCGAGGGCGGGCCCGACCATTCGGGGCTCACCTTGGCGATGGCGAACATCTGTTCGGCCCGGCGCCGCCGGGAATTGGGGATCAGCAGCACCGAGGTCCCCTTGCGGCCGGCGCGGCCGGTGCGGCCGCTGCGGTGCTGCATGACCTCGGCGTCGTGCGGGAGGTCCGCGTGGATCACGAGGCTGAGCGACGGCAGGTCGATGCCGCGGGCTGCCACGTCGGTCGCGACGCAGACGCGGGCGCGACCGTCGCGCAGGGCCTGGAGCGCGGCGTTGCGCTCGCCCTGGCCCAGCTCGCCCGACAGCGCCACAACGGAGAAGCCCCGCTCGGTCAGGCTGGCCTGGAGGTGCCGGACGGCGTTGCGGGTGTTGCAGAAGACGATCGCGGTCTTGGCGTCCGCCTCGCGCAGCAGGTTGAGCACCACGTGCTCGGTCTCCCGCGGCATGATCCGCACCGCCCGGTAGGCGATGTCGGCGTGTCCGCGGGTCTCGCCCTTGATGGCGAGCCGCAGGGCGTCGCGCTGGTAGCGCTCGGCCAGGGCCTCGATGCCCTTCGGCAGGGTCGCGGAGAACAGGTACGTGGCCCGCTCCGGCGGCGTCGCCGAGAGGATGAACTCGATGTCCTCGCGGAAGCCGAGGTCGAGCATCTCGTCCGCCTCGTCGAGGACCACGGCGCGCAGCGCCGTCGGGTCGAGGTTGCGGCGCTCGAGGTGGTCGCGGAGGCGGCCCGGCGTCCCCACCACGATGTGGGTTCCCTCCGCGAGCATCCGGCTCTCCCGGCGCGGATCCATGCCGCCGACGCAGGCCGCGACGCGGCCGCCGGCGGGGCCGTAGAGCCAGGACAGCTCGCGCTGGACCTGCAGGGCGAGTTCCCGGGTCGGGGCGATCACCAGGGCGAGGGGCGCCGCCGGGGGCGGCAGCCGGTCGGCCTCCCCGATCAGCATGCTGGCCATGGCGAGGCCGTAGGCCACGGTCTTGCCGGACCCGGTCTGGGCCGAGACGAGGAGGTCGCGGGAGCCGGCGGCGGCTTCCAGCACGGCGGCCTGGACCGGCGTCGGGTCGGCGTAGCCGCGGTCGCTCAAGGCCCGCGCGAGGGGGGCGGGCAGGGTCGGGAAAGGCAAGCTTCGGGAACTCTCAACGGCCGTGCCGCGCCCGGCAGCGCGCCATCGCGCGGCGGGGGAATCAGGCGCCGGACTTTATTCGGGTGCCTGGAAGGTAGCGCCAAGCGCGCCGACTGACCACTCCCGTTGCAGCATGGGGCGGTTGCGCGCGCTCGATCCGCGGCGCGGCGGGTGCGGCTCACGACGATCCCACGCCCGACGATCGGCCGCCCACCCGGTCGCCGCGCGGCCGGGAGGCCGACACCGAGGCCGACACCGGTGCTGCGACCTGCTAAGGCACGGTCGAGTCTCGTACATCGCAGCCCCGACGCGATCCGGCCGGAGTAGACGTTCATCATGATGGCAGCTCTGCGGGTGGCGGTAGCCTGGGCGACGGTTCTCGCCTTCGCGTGGTTCGGCAAGGGCTGGCTCGGAGACCTGTCGGACCCCCTGTTCGCGGGGAGCCTGTTCGCGTGGCTGCTCGGCGTGATCGTCTGGGCGGCCTTCGGCGTGGTGCACGAGGCCGAGGAGCTGGCGCACCGCCTCGGCGAGCCCCTGGGCACCCTGGTCCTGACCCTGGCCATCGTCATCATCGAGGTGGCGCTGATCTCCGCCGTGATGCTGTCGGCCAAGGACGCGCCGACGCTCGGCCGCGACACGATGTTCGCGGTGCTGATGATCGTGCTGAACGGCGTGGTCGGGCTGGGCCTCCTCGTCGGCGGCCTGCGCCACCACCAGCAGCGCTACAACCTCCAGGGTGCCTCGGCCTTCCTGTCGGTGATCATCCCGCTCACCACCATCGCGCTGATCATCCCGAACTTCACGAGCTCTACCAGCGACGGGACCCTCACGACCCTGCAGGCGGTGACGTTCTCGGTGTTCACCCTCGCCCTCTACGGCGTGTTCCTGCTGATCCAGACCGGGCGCCACAGCGAGTTCTTCATCGACGCGGAAGTCCCCGAGGCGACGGAGCCGTCGCACGGCGCGGATCCGGTCTCGGGCGGCAGCGTCGCCAAGCATATCGGCCTGCTGCTCGCCAACGTCGTGCCGATCGTGATCCTGGCCAAGAGCCTCGCGGTGATCCTCGACCACGGCATCGCCGCCCTCGGCGCGCCGACGGCGCTGGGCGGCGTGCTGATCGCCGCCATCGTGTTCACGCCGGAAGGGATCTCGGCGCTCAAGGCGGTGGCCCGCAACGAGCTCCAGCGGGCGATCAACCTGTGCCTGGGGGCGGCCACCTCGACGGTCGGCCTCACCGTGCCGGCGATCCTGACTATCGGGCTGCTCACCGGCCAGACCGTGGTGCTGGGCCTCAAGCCCACCGAGATGACCCTGCTCGCCGTGACGCTGATCCTCAGCGCGCAGACCTTCTCCGGCTCGCGCACCACCGTGCTCGAGGGCGCGGTGCACCTCGTGCTGTTCTTCGTCTACCTCGTGCTGATCTTCAGCCCCTGACAGGCTGTTCGTTTGTACCCTCGGTGGACGCGCCCCTCTCCGTCATCGCGAGCGCAGCGAAGCGATCCAGGGCAGCGCGGCCTCGACGGGGGTGGCACCGTCCGGATCGCTCCGCTCGCGGGACGACCGCGCCGACGTCCCCTCCGATGCGGAAGATCGCGGCGCCTTCAGGCGCCGAAGCGTTCGGTCCGGATCAGGCCCGGCGCGACGCCCTGCGCCAGGATCAGGTCGGAGGCCGCGGCCACGAAGCGGTTCGAGCCGCAGAGGAACACCTTCCCGGGTGCCCCGATCCGCGCGAGGGCGTCGGCGACGAGGGGCGCGTCGATCCGCCTGCCGCCGGGCTCGCGCGTCGTGGCGAGATGCAGGGAGAAGTTGGGGTCCGTCTCGGCGAGCCGTTCCAGCTCGGCGACCGCGATCGCCTCCGCGCGGGTGCGGGCCGAGTAGATCAGCGCCGCCGGGATCGCCCGCCAGTTCTGCGCCCGCCGCCGCAGCATCGCCAGGAGCGGTACCACGCCGGAGCCGCCGCCGCCCAGGAGCAGGGGCCCGCCGTCAGGTCCGTCCCAGGAGAACGAGCCGCCGATCGGCCCACGCAGTTCGACCCGGTCGCCGACCTCGGCGCAGTGCGAGAACCAGCCCGAGACCTCGCCGTCCGGCAGGCCCTCGATCATCAGCTCCAGGGTGCCGCTGCCGTCCTGCGCCGAGGCGATGGAGTAGCTGCGCTGCGCCTGGTAGCCGTCCTCCGCGGTGAGCCGGACATCGACGTGCTGCCCGGCCCGGTAGGCCTCGGCGAGTCCGCAGCGCAGCCGGACGCTCTTCACGTGCGGCGTGACCGGCGCGATCGCGGCGATCTCCGCCTCGTGCCAGCGGAAGACGATGGGCTCGATCGCCGGGTCCGCTTCCCTGTCCGTCACCGCGCCAGGCACCGCTTCAGCCACCGTTTCAGTCACCGATGTAGCGCTGCTCACGCCAGGGATCCCCGTACATGTGGTAGCCGCGCAGCTCCCAGAAGCCGGCGGTGTCGGTCTGGGTGAACCGGAGGCCCTTCACCCACTTGGCGCTCTTCCAGAAGTAGAGGTGCGGCACGAACAGCCGCGCCGGGCCGCCGTGATCCGGATGAATCGGCTGACCCTCGTAGCGCGTCGCCACGAGGGCGCGGCCGCCCACGAGGTCGGCCACCGGCACGTTCGTGGTGTAGTCGTCGTGGGATTCCGCCAGGAGGTAGCCCGTCGGCGCGGAGATCCCGGCATCGGCCAGGATGTCGTCGAAGCTGACGCCCTCCCAGGTCGTGTCGAACTTCGACCACTTGGTGACGCAGTGGATGTCGCCGTGCCAGGTGGTGCGGGGCAGCGCCTCGAACTGCGCCCAGCTCCACGCCTTGATCGGCCGGGACCCCTCGCGCAGCGTGAACCGCCACGTCGCCATGTCGACGGTCGGGTTGGGACCGATCTGGAGGATCGGGAAGTCGTCGGTCAGATACTGACCCGGCGGCAGGCGCGCGCTAGTCTCGGGCGGCTGCCTGCGTCCGACGAAGCCCCGTGTCACCATGACGGTCGCCGCTCCTCTCGCTCGCCCCTGGGTTTGGTGCGGCGGAGCACCTCACGTCAAGCCGGCACGTGCGGCCGAACAAACGCCCCAAAGCTCGGGTGTGGTAGCAGCTCTGTGCCGATCGATCGGCACGAATCGCCTGCTTTCAGGGGGATGTCATGAAGTACCTTCTCGCGACGAGCCTTGTCGTCGGGAGCCTCGCCACGCTCGCGCCGGCCGCCCAGGCCCGCGACGGCATCGGCGCCGGCGGCGCGGCCGCCCTCGGCGTGCTCGGCGGCCTGGCCGTCGGCGGCGCCATCGCGTCGGCCAACAACGGCTACTACCCGGGCCGCCCGGTCTACCGCGCCCCGCCGCCGGTCTACGTCGAGGAGGATTACGGCCCGGTCTGCCACTTCGAGCGCCGCCGGACCTACGATGCCTACGGCGACGTCTACATCCGCCGCGTCCGCGTCTGCGAGTAGGCGGCTTCCGGAGTCGCCGCCGCGACGGGCGCCGGTTTCAGGCGCTCGGCGCAGGCGATCCCGGCCAGCACCAGGGCCAGGGCGGCGGCCTCCGTCGTCCCGAACGGCTCGCCGACCAGCAGGACGGCGAGGATCGCGCCGAAGATCGGCACGAGGTTGACGAACAGGCCGGCGCGGTTCGGGCCGATGATCTCGACGCCGCGCATGAAGAAGAGCTGCGCCAGCAGCGACGGCCCGAGGCCGACGAAGGCCACCATCAGCCAGCCCTCGCGGTTGGGCCAGACGGCGTGGCCGGTCGCCCACTCGACGGCGAGCGGCGGCAGCGAGGTGACGAACGCCGCGATCGCCATCGCGGCGAAGAACGCCAGGGCCGGCACCTTCGGGCGCGTCGGCAGGAAGATCGTGTAGCCCGCGTAGAGCAGGCAGGCGCCGAAGACGAGCACGTCGCCGCGGTTGAAGGCGAGGTTCGTCAGCACGGAGAAGTCGCCGTGCGTGGCGGCGAGGCCGGCGCCCACCAGGGTCAGCGCCACGCCCAGCACCTGTCCCGGCGCGACCGGGACCCGGTAGGCGAGCCGGTTCAGGACGATCACCAGCACGGGGATCGCGCCCTGGAACAGGGCGAGGTTGATCGCGCCGGTATGGACGCCGGCCGCGTAGAACAGACAGTTGAAGGCCGTGTAGCCGAGGCCGCCCATCAGCAGGATGCGCAGCCAGTGCGGCCGCAGCAGCGGCAACGCGGCGGCGAGCCGGCGCCCGGCGAAGGGCATGAGCACCAGGCAGGCCACCGCCCAGCGAAGCGTCGTGATGACCTGGGGCGAGACGTGACCGGGCGCCCAGCGGCTGGTGACGGCGTTGCCGGCCCAGAGGAGCGCCGTGACGGTCAGCAGCAGGTAGGCGGGCGCGGCCGAGGAAGTCCGGCTCGCGCGCCCGGCCGTCAACGGCGGCGGAACTGGCCGCCGCGCACCGGCGGACGGGGTCCGGACGAGCGCTCGTCCTTGTGGCGGAACACGAGGCGGCCCTTCTCGAGGTCGTAGGGCGACATCTCGACCGTCACCCGGTCGCCGGCCAGCGTCTTGATGCGGTTCTTCTTCATCTTGCCGGCCGTGTAGGCCACGATCTCGTGGCCCTGGTCGAGCTGCACGCGGTAGCGCGCATCCGGCAGGATCTCGATCACGAGACCATCGAACTGCATCAATTCTTCTTTCGCCATGCACCTTCTCCAGTCGGACCGTCCGGCAGCAGGCGTTCCGGCAATGCGTGTTCGGCTGTCATCGAGCTCGGGAAACGCCGCAGGGCGCGGATCCGATCCGGGGGACCGCCCGCGCCAGCTCAGCAGCACCGCCCGCATGTAGTCCCCGCGGGAACCGGCCGCAAGTCACGGAGGCCGAACACCTTCCGTCATCGACACGATTCGCCGGCTTTCACGGCTCCGCGTCGTTGCCGGCGTAGTCGAGGCGCCCGTCCGGCGTCCGGCGCCAGATCCGCAGGGCGATCGGCGCTCCGGAGCGGTCGCCCCGCGCATCGAAGGCCACCGATCCGAGCAGCGTCCGGGACGGCCCCGTCCGCACGGCCTCCGCCACCTTGCGGCCATCGGCGATGCGGCCGGTCTTCGGGTCGGCGGCGCGGGCGCGCTCGGTCGCCTGCGCCAGCAGCTCCACGGCGGCGTAGGCCGCGGCCGCGACGCTCTCCGCCTCGGGGGACCGCGGCGCCGGGCGGGCGCCGCGCGGCTCTGGCAGGCGCGGCGGGTCGGGAACCAGGGTCATGACGGTGCCCTCCCCGTCCCCGCCGGCCGCGGCGGCGAAGGCCGGGTCGAGGATGCCGTCGCTCGCCACCAGCGTCGCGCCAAGGCCGGCCTCGCGCATGGCGTGGAGCAGGGTCGCGGCCTCCGGCGCGAGGCCGCCGAAATACACCGCGTCGGGGCGCGCCGCCCTCAGCCGCGCGACGACGTCCGCGAGGTCGCGGGTGCCCCGGGGGAAGCCGTCGAACAGCACCTCCGGCGTGCCGGCCTCCTTCAGCCGTGCCGCCACCGCGTCGGCGAGGCCGCGGCCGAAGGTCGAGCGGTCGCTGACGATCCCGACCCGGCGCCCCGCGAAGGCCTTCGCCAGATAGGCCCCGGCAGCCCGGCCCTGCTGCGCGTCGCTCGGTCCGAGGCGGAACAGGTTCCACAGGCTCCGCCCGGTCAGCGGCCCGTAGGCCGCCGCGGGCGCGACCACGACCGCACCCGCCTCCTCGTAGACGGGCGCCGCGGCCGCGACCGCCCCGGATTCGAGCGGCCCGACCACGAGGCGCACGTTGTCGGCGGCGAACTTCTTCGCGACCGCGGCGGCCTGCCGGGCCTCGCCGCCGTCGTCGGCCGGGACGAGGACCAAGCGCGGGCGCCCGCCCGCGGCGCGGTTGAGGTCAGCCACCGCCTGCTCGGCGCCCTGCCGGAGCCCCTGGCCGTAGGCGGCGTCCGGACCGGTCAGCGGCGCCGACAGCCCGATCCGCACCGGCGCCTGCGCGACGGCCGGGGCGGCCGTCCAGAGAAGGGCGAGGAATGGGACGAGGCGACGGATCATGGCGGCACTCTAGGACCGTCGGAGCCCTCACCGGAAGGGCGCTGGCGGCGGATCGGCGCCGGATGGTTGAGTGGATCGGGACGCTGATGCGCGCGGAAGCGCTGGCGGGCGGGCGCGATGTGCGGAATAAGGGCATCGGCCCGGCCCGTCGCCGGGCGTGCCGGCACCTCTCCACGCGTGGCCGGCCGAGACCCTCTGGGACGATTGACGATCATGACCTCGCTGTTCGCCGGCATCCAGGACGCGCCGCTCGACCCGATCATGCGCCTGTTCGAGGCCTTCAACGCCGACCCGAGCCCGAAGAAGCTGAATCTCGTCGTCGGCGTGTACACGGACGCGGACGGCAAGGTGCCGCGCCTGCGCGCCGTGCAGACCGCCGAGAAGCGCTGGATCGAGAAGGGCCTGCCCAAGACCTACCGGCCGATCGAGGGCACGAAGCCGTTCCGCGACGCCGTCCAGGAGCTGCTGTTCGGCAAGGGTGCGCCGATCCTGTCCCAGAACCGGGCCGCGACACTCCAGAGCATCGGCGGCACCGGCGCCCTGAAGACCGGCGCCGACCTGCTGGCCAAACTCTACCCGGGCGCCACCGTGGCGGTGAGCAACCCGAGCTGGGAGAACCACAAGGCCCTGTTCAGCCAGGCCGGCTTCACCGTGGTCGACTACCCCTACTTCTCGGCCGAGACCGGCGGCGCCGATTACCCGGCCATGAAGGCAAATCTCCAGGATCTGCCGAAGGGCTCGATCGTGGTGCTGCACGCCTGCTGCCACAACCCGACCGGCGCCGATCTCAGCCTCGACGAGTGGCGCGACCTCGTGCCCCTGATGGCCGAGCGCGGCCTGATCCCGTTCCTCGACATCGCCTACCAGGGCTTCGGCAACGGCCTCGACGCCGACGCCGAGCCGGTGCGCCTGTTCGCGGAGTCCGGCCAGGAGTTCCTCGTCGCCTCCTCGTTCTCGAAGTCGTTCTCGCTCTACGGCGAGCGCGTCGGCGCGCTGACCATCGTGGCCGAGAGCCCGGCCGCGAAGGCCAAGGTCGAGGCCTTCGCCAAGCGCCTCGTCCGGGCGAGCTACTCGAACCCGCACACCCACGGTGCGGCGATCGTCGAGATCGTGCTGACCGATCCGGAGCTGCGCGCCGACTGGGAGCGGGAGCTCGCCGAGATGCGCGACCGGATCCGCGCCATGCGCGAGCGGATGGCCGACAGCCTGCAGCAGCGCCACCCCGAGCGCGGCTTCGACGCCATCAAGGCGCAGAAGGGCATGTTCTCCTACACGGGCCTGAACCCCGCCGAAGCCACCCGCCTGCGCGAGGAGCACGAGGTCTACGCTCTGGAGACCGGCCGGATTTGCGTGGCCGCGGTCAACACCCACAACATCGACCACGTCATCGACGCGATCGACGCGGTGGTGAAGGGCTGATCCCGCGTGGCGGTCCGCAAGCGCGTCTGCCGATTCAACGTCTGGATCAACCCGGTCTTCGACGCGCGCTTGGGGGCCGAGCCCGACATCGACCTGCAGGTCGGCGACCTGCAGGGGCCGGATGACGTGCTGGCCGCGCTGCTGGCGCGGGCCCACGTCCTCCACGTCTCGCCGGCGCGGGACGAGCTGCCGCGCCGCTGGCACGTGACCGACGCGCTGCTCGCCGAATGCCCCGACCTCCTGGCGGTCTCGTCGGCCGGGGCGGGCTTCGACACGGTGGACGCCGCCGCCTGCACCCGGGCCGGCGTCGCGGTGGTGAACCAAGTGGGCGGCAATGCCCGCTCGGTGGCCGAGCTGGCGATCGGCCTGATGCTCGCCGTCTCGCGCAAGATCTGCGTCTCGGACCGGCTGCTCCGGACCGCGCGCGGCTTCACCCGCGAATCGCTCATGGGCCACGAGATCGGCGGCGCGACCCTGGGCCTGATCGGGATCGGCCATACCGGCCGGGAGGTCGCCAAGCTGGCCCGCGGCTTCGACATGCGGGTCCTCGCCCACGACCCCCTGCTCTCGGGCGATGAGATCCGGGCCCGCGGCGCGGAGCCGGTCGACCGGGCGCGACTGCTCGCCGAGTCCGACATCGTGTCCCTGCACTGCCCCCTCGACGACACGACCCGCGGCAGCTTCGACGCCGAGAGCTTCGCGGCGATGAGGCCGGGGGCAGTGTTCATCACCACCGCCCGCGGCGGCGTCCACGACGAGGCCGCGCTCGCCGCGGCGCTGACCGCCGGCCACCTCGCGGGGGCGGGCCTCGACGTCTGGTCGCCGGAGCCGCCGCCCCTCAACGCGGCCCTGCTGCAGCTCGACACCGTGGTGGCGACCTACCACACCGCCGGCGTCACCCACGAGGCACGGCGCAACGTGGCCGCCTGGGGGGCCGAGCAGATCGTCGGCCTGCTCCGCGGCGAGACGCCGCCGCGCCTCGTCAATCCGGAGGTCTGGCCCGCCGTGCTGGAGCGCCGGGCGCGGCTGTTCGGCGACGCGTGACCCGGAGCGGGTCCGGCGCCGCCCCGGTGGCGCACGATCCTGTGGACTATTCCCGCGCGACGCGGCGGGCTCGGGCCGTCCGGCACTGAACCGCTTCGGGTCCGCGTCGGCGTCCGGCGACAGATTCGCGCCGCTCTCCGGGGCGCCGCGGCCGGCCGCACAGCGCGAGGCGGCCCGCCGCGGGCTTGGCCCGAACCGTTGACGGCGCGACGGCGTTCACCGCGGCCCGTCGGGATCGGGAGGCCCGCCGCGCAGTCTCGTACCGACGAGTCCGGGCTGCCGCCAGACCACAGGCGCGATGTCGAACCCGCGCAGATTATAGTTATTCGAAATCCAGCCTTCGGGATGACCTCGAGAGCAAGCTTGACCGTGAGTGTTTCTCTACCGTATCTGGCGCCACTCGAAACAGAATGGTCGACATCGTGGTACGGCGTAACTGTGCAAATCCTTGCACACGGGCTTCGCGCGGCGTTTCCGGGCGCGCAGTCAAGATCTCCCTGATCCTCGCTCCGGTATTTCTTCCGTCCTCAGGCTCGGCACAAACTGCCGTTGACAGCGCCCAGGAGATCCAGCTGGAGGAACTCTCGGTGGCGGGGATCGGCGACGGGAATACCCGCGTCGACGGCTACCGGGTCGCGCGCGCGGTGAGCGCCACGCGGACCGACACGCCCGTGCGCGAGGTGCCACAGACCATCGTGGCGGTACCGCAGGAGGTGCTGGAGGACGCCGCGGCCACGCGGATCGACACGGCCCTCGACCTCGCGGGTGTCGGCCGCGGCAACAATTTCGGCGGCCTCGGCCTGACCGAGTTCACGATCCGCGGCGTGGCCACCGGCGAGTATTACCGCAACGGATTCCCGATCAATCGCGGCTACCCGAACAGCCCCGACATCGTCTCCATCGAGCGCATCGAGGTGCTGAAAGGCCCCTCGGCCTTCCTGTACGGCCGCGGCGATCCCGGCGGCACCTTCAACATCGTGACCAAGCAGCCCCTCGCGGCGCGCTCCCTCACGATCGGCACGCAGTACGGCAGCTTCGGCGCCAAGCGGAGCACCTTCGACGCCACGGGCGCCCTCGACGAGAGCGGGCAGGTGCTGGCGCGCGTCACCGGCGCCGTCGAGGACAACGGCAGCTTCCGGGACTTCGTCACCAGCGACCGCTACGCCCTCGCCCCGGTCATCGCCTGGAAGCCGAATGCGGACACGACCATCACCCTGGAGGGTGACTTCATCAGCACGGCGCAGACCTTCGACCGCGGCATCGTGCCGTTGGGAGGCAACGTGCGCGCCCTGCCGCGCAGCCGCTTCATCGGCGAGCCGGGCCTGCCGCCGGCCCATGTCGACAACGCCCTCGGCCAGCTGCGCGTCGAGCACCGGTTCGACCAGGACTGGGTGCTGAACGCCGGCGCGCAGGTGCTCGGCGGGAACCTGTCGGGTTACGGGGTCGGCGCCATCGGCCTGCTGCCGGATGGCCGGACCCAGCGGCGAACCCTGGAATGGCGGGACCTGACGTGGTCCGATCTCGACCTGCAGGCGAATCTCGCGGGCAAATTCGAGACCGGCCCGTTCCGCCACACGCTCCTGCTCGGGCTGGAATACGACAGCTACCGCTACCGCGAGGTGTTCAACCGCTCGAACGTCGCGACGAACCCGTTCCTCCTCGACCTGCTCGCACCGCGCTACGGCCAGCCGTTGCCGCCGATCACCGCGCGGGTCACGAACTTCCTGCAGAAGACCGAGAGCTACGCCGGCTACGTGCAGGACCAGATCGACCTGACGCCCCGCCTCCACGCGCTCCTGGGTGTGCGGGTCGAGGATCTCGGGCTGGTCTCGACGAACAACCTCACGAAGGGCACCACCAGCCTGCAGGGCCTGGTGGCGACGCCGCGCTTCGGCCTGCTCTACGACCTGACCGACACGGTCTCGGTCTACGGCAATTACGCCCGCTCCTTCCGGCCCAATATCGGCACGGATCGCAGCGGCCGGCCCTTCGCGTTCGAGGAGGGTGAGGGCTACGAGGCCGGCGCGAAGGTCAGCCTCCTCGACGGCCGCCTCGACGCCACCGCCGCCCTGTTCGAGATCCGGCGGTCCAACGTCCTCAGCACCGACCCGGTCGATCCGAACTTCAGCGTCGCCACCGGCGCAATCCGCAGCCGCGGCTTCGATCTGACCGCGGCGGGCTACCTCGCACCGGGCTGGCGCGTGATCGGGACCTACACGCGCGTCGACGCGGCCGTCGCCCGCGACAACACCCTTCCGGTCGGCACGCGCATCGCCAACGTGCCCGCCAACAGCCTCGCGTTCCAGACGGTCTACGAGTTCCAGAGCGGCGAGCTGAAGGGTCTGGGGCTCGGCGGCGGCCTCGACTTCGTCGGTCGTCGCGCCGCGGGGACGGCGCTCGCGACCTTCAACCTGCCGCAATACACGCTGGTCAACCTGATCTCGTACTACCAGATCGCGCCGGGCGTGCGGATCTACCTGAACGTCGACAACGTGTTCGACGCGACGTTCTACGACCGGGCATTCCAGAACCGCTACGCGACGCCGGGGCAGCCGCGCACGATCATCGGCGGCGTCGCGGCCCGGTTCTGAGCCCCCGGCCTACGCCGCGTCCGCCCTCATCCAGCCGAGCCCCGCCTCGGTGCCGGCCGCGGGATGGTACTCGCAGCCGACGAAGCCGGAATAGCCGACCTCCTCCAGGGCGGCGAAGATCGGGTCGAAGGCGATCGTGCCGGTCCCGGGCTCGTGCCGCCCGGGGTCGTCGGCGATCTGGACATGGGCGATGAGCGGCGCGTGCGCCCGGATCAGCGCCGCCGGATCGTGGCCGAGGCAGACGCAGTGATAGGCGTCGAACAGGAGCTTGACGTTGTCGCGACCGATCGCCCGGATCGCCTCGACCGCCACCAGCGGGTCGTCGATCACGTAGTCGGCGATCGAGCCGGGGCCGATCGGCTCGACGATCACCGTCATGCCCCGCGCGCCGGCGGCGTCGGCCGCGAAGGCGAGGTTGTCGAGGTAGGTGTCCCAGAGCCGCGCCCGCTCGACCCCGGCAGGCCGGACGCCCGCCATCGGGTGAACCATCCGGCAGCCGAGCTGCGCGACGTAGTCCAGGGTCGGCTCGATCGTGGAGCGGTAGTAGTCGATCCTGTCGGGCAGGGCCGCGAACCCCTTCTCGCCCTTGGCGGCGTCCCCCGCCGGGAAGCCGGTCTGGACCAGCGGAACGCCGGCCCGCTCCAGCCAGCCCGCGACCTCGCGGGCCGGCGTCGCGAACAGGTTGGGGTGCTCGACGGCGCGGAACCCTGCCCGGGCCGCCGCCGCGAAGCGCTCGGCCAGCGGCAGCTCCGTGAACAGGAAGCCGCAATGGCCGCTGAGACGATCCTTGTAGGACCCGAGCTTCATGGGTCGCGTCATGGCTCAGGCGCTCCCGCCGGTCTCGATCACCGCCCGCATCCGGTCCACCGCCGCGTGGGGCGCGGTCAGCACCGGGATGTCGACGGCCTTCCGCACGGCCTCGGCCGCGCGCGAGGTGGAGAAATGCGCGAGCATGATCGCGTCGCAGTCGCGCAGGTCCGGCGCCCGCTCGGCGATCAGCCGGTTGTGGGTCTCGGCATCGCCGGCGCGCAGCCGCGCCATCGCGTCGTCCACCAGGACCGTCCGCAGGCTTGCCGGGCGCCCGGTCTCGGCGACGAACTCCTCGAACTCGTCCGTCATCGTGCCGACCGAGGGGCCGAAGGTCGCCAGCATGCCGATGCGCGCGCCCTGAGCGATGGCGGCGCGGAACATCGCCTCGTTGGGCTTGAGCACCGGCACCGGCACGCTCTCGATCAGCCGATCGATCGCCGGCCCGAAGGCCGAGCAGGTGATCAGGATGCCGTCGGCGCCCATGTCGTGGCCGTAGCGGCCGAACCGCACGAAGCGCTCGATCATCCTCTCCGAGATCGCGCCCGGCTCCTTCGCCCGGTCGAGGGACAGGCCGTCGTCGAGCAGGTTGACGGTCTCGGCCTCCGGCCAGCGCTCGGCGAAGGCGGCCTGGATCGGCGCCATGGCGACCGGCGTCGCGTGCAGGAGGACGATGCGGGGAGCCATGCTGTGTTCCGGAGAGGGCGCGGACCCGGCCGCGCCGGTCCGCATGTTGTAAGCGATTTCAAAGCGGTGGCAAGATAGCGCAGGTCAGGCGCCGGTACGCCTCGGCGGGGCCGTGCTGGCGCGCAGGATCAGTTCGGCGTCGATCTCGGTGAGGCGGACCATCGGCCGCCCCTGGATCCGGGCGATCAGGTGGTCGCCGGCGGCGTGGCCGATCTCGGCGGAGTGGATGCGGATCGTCGTCAGCGCCGGGTCCAGGAAGGGCGCGAAGTCGGAATCGTTGTGGCCGATCACCGACAGGTCCCCGGGGACGGAGAGCCCGCGGGCCCGCGCCTCGATCATCGCCCCGAAGGCGATCTGATCGGTGCCGCAGATGATCGCGGTCGGCGGCGGCCCGCCCGCCAGCATCTGGCGAAACCCGTCGCGGCCGCCGCCGATCCCGTAGGAGATCTCGATGTCGTGCTCCGGGGCGAGCCGCAGGCCCCGGGCCGCGAGCGCCGCCGCGATGCCCGTGACCCGGGCGCCGCCGCGATCGTTGTCCTTGCGCAGACCCGAGATCACCCCGATCCGGCGGTGACCGAGGTCCATCAGGTAGTTGGCCGCCCGGGCCGCCGAGGCGGCGTTGTCGAAGCCCACGCAGGGCCGCTCGCGGGACAGGCTGAAGGTCTGGACCATCGGGATGCCGGCGCGGGCGATCCGGGCGTGGAGGTCTGGGTGGTGGATGTCGCCGACCAGCATCAGCCCGTCGACGCCCCGCTCCAGCAGGAACGTCGCCTCGCGGAGCTCGTCCTCCAGGTCGTAGCCGGCATTGGCCGCGACCAGGGTGTAGCCCGCCTGCCGCAGCCGGTCCTGGAAGCTCGACAGGACGCGCACGAAGGCCTCGTTCTCGATGTTCGGCACGACCGCGCCGACCGCCATGAACCGTCGCGTGGAGAGCGCCCGGGCCGCGCCGTTGGCGACGAAGCCGAGATCCTGCGCGGCCCGCATCACCGCCTCGCGCTTGTCGGCCCGGACCCCGGCGGAGCCGTTGAGAACCCGGGAGACCGTCGCGGTCGAGACGCCGGCGCGGCGGGCGACGTCCCGGGCAACCGGGCCGCGCGTCGGCGGCTCGAGGATCTCTTCCGGCAGGTCCAGCACTGAGATCGATCCCCCACCCCCGAGCGGCCCGACGGGCATCGCGCCGGTACCGGATACGCGACGCGGCGATGCCCGGCCAACTGAGCCGGACCGGCAGAATATTGACACCTCGCCCGGCCGCTGGCTATCTGAAAGCGCTTTCAAGAGGCCGCGCGATCCGGCGACCCGCAGGAGGACCCGATGGCGACGCTCGACCGGCCGGCCTCCGGACTGGGAGCCCCCGAGCGCGCGGCGCCGACCGTCGGCGGCGCCGACGCGACTGCGGCGGGCATCGCCGCCCCGCAGGCCATCGTCACCAGCCTGAAGCGGAGCGACGCGGTCACGCCCTACCGGTTCCGCGACCTGCTGGCGCTGGACGACTTCGAGCGGCACGCGCGCAAGCTGCTGCCGCCGATGATCTTCCAGTACGTCTCCGGCGGGGTCGAGACCGGCTCGGCCCTGGCGCAGAGCCGCGGCGCCTACGCCGACTACGCCCTCGTGCCCCGCCTGATGCGGGACACCTCGGCGCGGGACACCGCCACCACGCTGTTCGGCCAGACCTACGCGGCGCCCTTCGGCATCGGGCCGCTGGGCGGGGCCGCCTTCATCGCCTACCGGGGCGACCTCGTGCTCGCCGAGGCGGCCCGGCGGATGAACCTGCCGATGTGCCTCAGCGCCTCCTCGCTGATCAGGCTGGAGGACGTCCACGCCCAGAACCCGCAGGCCTGGTTCCAGGGCTACCTGCCGGGCGACCAGAACCGGATCGACCGCCTCCTCGACCGGGTCGAGGCCACCGGCTACCGGACCTTCGTGGTCACGGCCGACACCCCGACCCTCGGCAACCGCGAGCACAACATCCGCAGCGGCTTCTCCATGCCGATCAAGGTCACGCCGAAGGTGGCGTGGCAGAGCGTCACCCACCCGCGCTGGCTGCTCGGAACGGTCGCCCGGACCTTCCTCAAGCACGGGGCCCCGCACTTCGAGAACACGGAGGCCGAGCGCGGGCCGCCGATGATGTCCCAGGGCGCGGTGCGCAACACCATCGCCCGCGACCAGCTCTCGTGGAAGAACCTGGAGGCGATCCGCAAGCGCTGGTCCGGCAACCTGCTGGTGAAGGGCCTGCTGGCGCCGGAGGATGTCGACATCGCGCGGGCGTGCGGCGCCGACGGCGTGATCCTGTCGACCCACGGCGGCCGCCAGCTCGACTACGCCGTCGCCCCCCTCGACGTGCTGCCGGAGATCGCCGCCCGGAAGGGCGGGCTGAAGATCATCGTCGACAGCGGCGTCCGCCGGGGCACCGACGTGATGAAGGCGCTGGCGCTGGGCGCCGATTTCGTCCTGCTCGGCCGGCCCTTCATGTTCGCCGCGGCGCTCGGCGGCGTCCCGGGCGTCGAGCACGCGATGCGGATCCTCAAGGAGGAGCTCAACCGCGACATGGCGCTGATCGGGGTGAACCGCCTGTCCGAACTCAATCCCGATTTCCTGCGCCGCGCCCCGCGGCGGGCCTGAGCCAATGGCGGGAGGATCGACCATGATCGTCTTCCCGAACACGCGCAGCGCGCCGGTCCCCGCGAGGCGGACCCCCTCCCGGGGCGCCGGAGCGGCCGCTCTCGGGCGGCCGGCATCCCCGCGGGGTCGATCCCGCAGGCTGCCGCCGCAGCCTTGTTCCCGATCCGGATGCTCCGCATGACCGATACCGCCCCCCGCGGCCTCGCCTTCGTGGGCTGCTTCACGACCGAGCGGCGCCGGGCGCGCGGCCAGGGCATCGACATCTACCGGACCGGCCGCGACCTCGGCGACTGGACGCGTCTCGGGCGGGTCGAGAACCTGACGAACCCGTCCTTCCTGGTGACCGACCCGGCGCGCGCGATCCTCTACACGGTCCAGGGCGACGGCGAGGCGGCGAGCGCCTTCGCGGTCTCGCCCGACGGCACCCTGCGCGGTCTCGGCAGCGCCGCCACCGGCGGCACCAACAGCGTGCACCAGGCCCTCGCCCCCGACGGCCGCTTCCTGATCGTCGCCAACTACGCCAGCGGATCGGTCGCCCTCATGCCGGTGCGCGCCGATGGCGGCCTGGAGCCCGCGCGCGACGTCCTGCCGCTGCCGGGCGAGCCGGGCCCGCATCGGACCGAGCAGGCCTGCGCCCACCCGCACCACGTGGTCCTGTCGCCGGACGGCCGCCACGTCGTCGTCCCCGACAAGGGCCTCGACCGCGTCTTCGTGCTGAAGCTCGCGGGTGAGCGGCTCGCCGTCGTCTCGCAGACCGCGATGCGGCCCGGCGCCGGCCCGCGCCACATCGCGTTCCACCCGCACCGGCCCCTCGCCTTTCTGGTCAACGAGCTGGACTCGAGTGTCGCCACCTGCCGGTGGGACGCGGACGCCGGGACGCTGACGCCCCTGCACCTCGCCTCGACCCTGCCGCCGGACTTCTTCGGGGCGAGCACCGCCGCGGCCATCGCGGTCACGCCGGACGGGCGGTTCGTCTACGCGTCGAACCGCGGGCAGGACGGGATCGCGCGGTTCCGGGCGGACCCGGCCGGGCGCCTCGAGCCGGCGGGCTGGACGCCCTCCGGCGGCCGCGACCCGCGCTTCATGATCCTGGCACCGGACGGAGGCCACCTGCTCGTCGCCAACGAGCAGGGCGACAGCCTCGTCGCCTTCGCCATCGATCCCGAGACCGGGGACCTGACTCGGACGGGCGAACGCCCGAGCCTCAGCCCCTGCACGATCGCGTTCTTGTAGGAGGCGCCGACGCGCGTTCGGGCCCGCGCCGAGCGTGGGCCTGACCATGCCCCTCAGGGGCAGGAGAGGCGGAGCCGGCGGCGGTCGAACCGTGACCTCTGGCCGCCGGGCCGCACCGAGCAATCAAGAAAAGAAAACCATAAATATTTCGGAGGATGCCCAATGTTCGCCAAGCGTTACAGATTCCTGATCGCGTTCCTGCTGTTCATCGCCGGTATCATCAACTACATGGACCGGGCCGCGCTCGGCGTCGCCGCGCCCTTCGTCAAGGAGGACCTGAACCTGTCGCCCTCGGAACTGGGGGTGATCTTCAGCACGTTCTTCTTCGGATACGCGCTGTTCGCCTTCGTGGGCGGCCAGCTCGCCGACCGCTACGGGCCGCGCAGCGTCTACAGCTGGGCCGCCGCCGCGTGGTCGGTCCTGTGCATGCTCACCGGCGCGGTGACCGGCTTCGCCCAGATGTTCGTCGTCCGCGCCCTGTTCGGCTTCGCCGAGGGTCCGATGAACTCGACCACGAACCGCACCATCACCACGTGGTTCCCCCGCGAGGAGACCGCCCGGACCATCGGCTTCACCTTCTCGGGCCAGACGGTGGGCAGCGCCATCGCGGCGCCGGTCGTCGGCCTGCTGGCGATCCAGTACGGCTGGCGGGTGGCGTTCGTGGCCATCGGCGCCGTCGGCCTGCTCTGGGTCGTGGCGTGGCGGATGCTCATGACCGACCGGCCCCAGGACAATCCCCGGGTCGATCCGGAGGAGATCGCCCTCGTGGAGCGAAGCCGGGCCGTCACGCACCTCGCGCCGTCCGACCATGCCCGGTCGCTCAAGGAATACCTGTTCCTGCCGAGCACCCTGTCGCTCGGGCTCGGCATGTTCGCGGTGAATTACACCCTCTACATCTTCCTCTCGTGGCTCCCGAGCTACCTCACCGACGCGCTGCACATGCCGGTGAAGGAGATGGCGCTGGTCGCCTCGATTCCCTGGGCCTGCGGCTTCGTCGGATACGTCGGCGGGGGCGTGGTGGCGGACTTCGTCTACACGCGCATGGGCGACAAGCTCGCCGCGCGGAAGATCACCACGATCGTGCCGCTGGCCGTCGCGGGCGTCGCCCTGCTCGCCGTCAACGCCGCGACCAGCACCGCCATGGCGGTCTCGCTCATCGCGCTCGCCGTGCTGATGCTGACCAGTTCGGTGCAATCCTGCTGGGCGACGATCCACGAGCTGGTGCCCGAGGCGCGGGTCGGCGGCGTCAGCGGCTTCATCCACCTCCTGAGCAACATCTCGGGCATCATCGGGCCGACCGCCACGGGGCTGGCCGTGCAGTATCTCGGGGGCTACGCCAGCGCCTTCGTGATCGCCGCCCTGATCGCGGCGGCCGGCGTCGTCGCGATGGCGATCTTCGTGCGGCGGCCGCGCAACCCGGCGGAAGCCGGTCCCCTCACCGCGGCCAAGGCCGTCTGACCGAGGCCGTCTGATCAAGGCTGCCCGACCAGGCCGCCGAAATCTGGAGCAGCGTCCCATGAGTGCCGAGACCGTCCCGTCCAAACCCGTCCTCCTGACCGGGGCCTCCGGCGCCCTCGGGCGCGTGCTGACCCGCGCGCTCGGCGCGCAGGGCTGGACGCTCCGGCTCACGGACCGCGTCCCCTTCCCCGATCCGCTACCCGAGGGGGCCCGGTTCCAGGTCGCCGACCTGGAGGACGGGCCGGCGATCCTGCGGCTGGCGGAGGGCTGCGGCACGATCCTCCATTTCGGGGGGATCTCCGTGGAGCACCCGTTCGAGACGGTGATCGGCCCGAACATCCGCGGCCTCTACCACGCCTACGAGGCGGCCCGGCGCGAGGGTGCCCGGATGATCTTCGCCTCCTCGAACCACGCGATCGGCTTCCACGCGCGCTCGGAGGTGCTGGACGACGATTGCGGCCTCGCACCCGACGGCTATTACGGCTTGTCCAAGGCCTACGGCGAGCTGATGGGCGGCCTCTACCGCGACAAGCACGGGGTCGAGAGCGTCTTCCTGCGGATCGGCTCGTGCTTCCCGGAGCCGACCGACGCGCGGATGCTGGCCACGTGGCTGTCCTACGCCGACCTGACCCGGCTGATCACCCGCGCCACCCTGGCCCCGGACCTCGGCCCGACGGGCTCGGTGGTGATCTGGGGCGCGTCGAACAACAGCCGCATGACCTGGTGGCGGAAGGACGGGCGCGCCGTCATCGGCTGGGCGCCGCAGGACAGCGCCGATTCCCACGCGGCGGCGCTGGAGGGGAAGACCAGCGGCAACCCGGTGGTGGAGCGCTACCAGGGCGGCGGCTTCACGGCGATCGACTATTCCCGCGCCGAGCCGCCGCGGTGACGGTCCGGCTTCTCGGCGCGCGGACCATCGCCCACTCAGCCTGAGGCGGCCGCGCAGCGACGCCCGAGGGCGGGCCAGCCGAGCCGACGTGACCCGGCGGAGCGCCGGGGCGCCCAGTTCCAGAGACGAAGCACGAGACCCATCATGGCGAACGAGCGACCCGAGACACGCCTGAAATGCGCGCTGGTGGTGCGCGGCGCCTTCGACGCCCACGTCGTCCCGGCCTTCGAGGCCGCGGGGGGCCGGACGACGATCCACTGGGCGCCGACCACCGTCATCATGAAGACCCTCTCCGAGGGCGAGACCGCCGACGCGGTGCTGGTCCTGTCGGACGCGATGGACCGGCTGGTCGCCGAGGGACGCGTCGAGCCCGAGAGCCGGGTCGACGTGGTGCGCTCGCGCTACGGCATCGCCGTCAAGGCCGGAGCTCCGCATCCGGACATCGCGACCGTCGAGGCGCTGAAGCGCACCCTGGTGGCGGCGCGCTCGGTGGCCTACTCCCGGACCGGCGCCAGCGGGATCTACTTCGCCGGCCTGCTGCCGCGGCTCGGCCTCGCCGAGGCGGTCAACGCTAAGGCGACGATCATCCCGCAGGGCTTCACGGCAGAGAAGCTCGTCTCCGGGGAGGCCGACATCGCCGTCCAGCAGATCAGCGAGCTGATGGTCGTGCCCGGCATCGAGGTGGTCGGCCCCCTCCCCGACCCGGTGCAGGAGATGACCACCTTCGCGGCGGCGATCCTGCGCGGCGCGACGGACCGGGACGGCGCGGCCCGGTTCCTCGCAGGCCTGACGACGCCGCGGGCGGCCGAGGCCTACCGGACCAGCGGCCTGGAGCCGGCCTTCTGACGGGCCGCCAGCGCCCCCGTCCGCGCCGGCCCCGCCGCCGCCGCGCCCCGCCGACCGCGCCGCCTAAGTTGCGGCCCCGGGGCGGAACCGGGGTTCGCGACCGCAAAAAAGTCCTTATGCTCGTGCTGTCCGGACGCCCAATCCCGTCCGACCGGATCGCTCCATTCATGCTGAAGACAGCCTTCGTTGCCGCCCGCGACCGCCAGCGGCTGTCGGAGATCGCGACGATCCTCATCGGCTTCGGCGTCACCCGCGTCGTGGACCGGCTCGGCCTGCGCTACCTGCCGCTGGTGCCGCGCCGTCAGCCTCGGGTCGACGTCACGCGCCTGTCCGAGCCGGAGCGGCTGCGCCGGGCGATCGAAGCGCTCGGGCCGACCTTCATCAAGTTCGGGCAGGTGCTGGCGAGCCGGCCGGACCTCCTGTCGCCGGCCTGGACCGAGGAGCTGCAGAAGCTCCACAGCCAGGTCGTGCCGGTGACGTGGGAGCAGATCGGCCCGCAGCTCGAGCTCGATCTCGGCGCCTCGCCCATGGAGGTGTTCGCCGAGTTCGACACCAACCCGATCGCCTCGGCGTCGATCGCCCAGGTCTACCGGGCGCGGCTGCACTCGGGCGAAGACGTCATCGTCAAGGTGCTGCGGCCGAACCTGCGCAAGATCATCGAGGCGGATCTGCGCCTGATGGCGCACGGCGCCCGCATCGTCGAGAACGAGTGGCCCGACATGGCCCGCTACCAGCCGCGGGAGCAGATGCGCCACCTCGCGGAGGGCCTGAACGGCGAGCTCGACCTGCTCAACGAGGCGCGCAACTGCGAGTTGCTGGCCCAGATCTTCGAGGACCGCGACGACATCGTCTTCCCGAAGATCCACTGGGAGTACTGCTCCGAGCGGGTGCTGGTTCAGGACTTCATCCACGGCATCCCGCCCAACGACGAGGCGGCCCTGCGCGCGGCGGGCATCGACAAGAAACTGCTTGCCCAGAAGGGCACCGACGCGTTCCTGCAGATGGCGCTGATCGAGGGCGTGTTCCACGCCGACCCGCATCCCGGCAACATGCTGGCGCTCCCGGGCAACAAGATCGGCTTCATCGATTTCGGCATCATCGGCCGGCTGTCGCAGCGGCGGCGCTCGCAGCTGCTCGTGCTGATCGGCGCCATGCTCAAGCAGGACGCGGACGGCCTCATGGCCGTGCTCCTCGACTGGACCGGCACTAGCAACCCGGACCTCACCCGCCTCCAGGTCTCGGCCCAGTCCTTCGTGGAGAGCCACTCGTCGATCCCGCTGAATCTCGGGCTGGTGCTCACCGACTTCATGAACATGGCCCGCGAGAACGACCTCGCCATGCCGACCGACCTCGCCATCCTGTTCAAGGGGCTGGTCACCGCCGACGGCGTGATGCGCCACCTCGACCCGAATTTCGACCTGTTCGCCGCCGCCGGCCCGACGGTCCGGGCGAGCATGCAGACGCAGTTCTCGCTCTCGGCCCTCAAGCAGAAGGCCGAGGCCCTGGGCGTCGGCCTCTACGGCGCCGCCTCGGAGCTGCCGACCCTGATCCACCTGATGCTGGTGCGGTTGAAGCAGGGCCGCGTCACCGTCGAGATCGAGGTGAAGGGCCTCGACAAGGTCACCCGCGGCATCGAGCGCGCGGCCGCGCGCGTCGCGGTGGCCCTGGTGGTGGCGGCCTTCGCCACCCAGCTCGCGCCCCGCCTCATCGATCTCGGCACGCCCGTCTTCGTCTCGATCGGATTGATAATTTTTATCCTCGGGATTGGCTGGCTCGTGCTGCTGATGCGAAACAAGTAACCGTCTTCGCATCGGCCAGAGACATCAACATAAGTTTACACCCGCAATCGAATACGGGACTGAGTTGATAATCCCGCGCGGCATGGTAGCGTGACACATCCAACGATTCGCTCGGCTGCGGGCGGGGAACCGGCACCAGAAGCGGTCTGAACCGCCGGTGCGGCCCTGCCTCCGACATCCGTCGCCGCGCCGCGGTCGGGGACCTCCGACGGCGCGCCGCGCACGGGCGCCCCGTCGCGACGACGTGGGGGGCGGGCGATGGAAGCGGACATCGTACGGCCGCGGACCGACGGGGCGGAGCGCCGCGTCGAGACGCTCGAGGCGGAGAACATCCGCCTGCGCCGACTGCTGAGCCAGGCAACCGCGCAGGCCGACTGGGAGCGGCAGCGGAGCCGGCGGCTCGGCCGCATCATCGAGGCGGCGAGCCGTGTCGAGGCCGGACGCATGGCGGCCGAACGGGCCGAGGCGCCCCGCGGGCCGCCGCCCCGCGAAGGGGCCGGGCTCGCGCCCGAGGCCCGGGCGCGCGCTGCCGGCCGCGCACGCCCGGTCGGCCTGCCCCAGGCCCCCAACGATTACCTGGAACTGCTGGACCGCGACGGCTGCCTGATCACCGCCAGCGAGGATGGCCCGGCCCTGTCGGCCGCGGGAGACGAGGCGGAGGCGATCGGCCGGCCGTGGATCGACGTCTGGACGCGCCCCGAGGACCGCGAGGCGGTGGCCGAGGCGCTCGACCGGGCGCGGCTCGGCCGGCCGAGCCGGTTCCAGGCGCAGTCGGAGACCGGCGGCGCGATCCGCTGGTGGGACGTGGCCGTCACGCCGATCGGCGCGGCGCCGGACCGGCCCGAGCGCATCCTGGCAGTGTCGCGCGACATCACCGACCAGAAGCTGTCCGAGGCGCGCCAGACGCTGCTGATGCAGGAACTCGCCCATCGGATGAAGAACACCATGGCCATGGTCCAGGCCGTCGCGGCGCAGACCATGCGCAACGCGCCGTCGCTGGAAGCGGCCGGCGAGGCCCTGGCCGCGCGGCTGCTGGCCCTCGCGAAGGCGCACGACGTGCTGCTGCAGGGCTCCTTCACCCGGGCGTCCCTGAGCGGCCTGGTCGAGGGGGCCGTGTCGCTCCACGGGGACGGCGTCGCGGGCCGGTTCCGCATCGCCGGCCCCGACCTGACGCTCGGCCCGCGGCACGGCATGACCCTGGCGCTGATGCTGCACGAGCTCGGAACCAACGCCGCCAAATACGGCGCGCTGTCGGTGGCCGCCGGCTGGGTCTGCATCACGTGGAACGTGGCCGAGGCGGCCGGCGCCCAGACCCTCCGGTTCCGCTGGGAGGAGAGCGGCGGACCGCCGGTCACGCCGCCGACCCGCACGGGGTTCGGCACGCGGCTCATCGCCCGCAGCCTCGCCCACTGCTTCGGCGGCACCGCCCACATGAGCTACCCGCGCGAGGGCGCGGTGCTGACCTTCGAGGCTCCCCTCGACGCGGTGGTGGCGGCCTGATCCGGCTGCGCGGCGCTAGGCGCTCAGCCGAGTCTCCGCCTGCAGGTCCCGCAGGGCCGCGACCGTCCGGTCGCGCAGGGTCCTGAGATCGACCAGCGATCGGGTCAGATCGTCGCCCGCCATGGCCGATTCCTCGAGGCCGCGGCAGGCCCGGGAGAGCTCGGCGCATCCGAGCATGCCGGACATCGAGACCAGCGTGTGCGCCTCGCGGCCGTAATCGTCGTTGGCACGATCCGGCCCCTCGAAGGCGGTGGTGAGGCTGACGACGAATCGGTCGAGGATGCGGACGAGCTTCTCCGTGCCGATCACGGCCGTGAGTTCCTCGAGCGCGTCCCGGTTCACCAGGGAGTGCGACACCGTCGGTCTCCATGTACGGATCCGCGACAGCGATCCGAGAGAGGCGCGCAACCAAGGCGCCGCACAACGGCCAAGTTTGCAGCCAAGTGTTTACACCGCGTTGCGTCAGCTTTTCAACGAAGCTCGACCGTTTTCCGGTCCTCGCAGGATTGAACCGGGCGCATGGATCGGCGGTGGCGGCGGCCGAAAGACCGGTCCGAAGCGGCGGTCAGACGCGGCCTATCGCGAAGGCCCGAAGCGTCGCTATGGGCATTGCGAATCAATTCGGCCCCTCCTAGCCTCAAAGGCCTGTCGCGCTCGCATCAGGGAGGGGGCTGCATGATCGCCAAGTTCTCGACCCTCGGAGCAGGACGGGTCGGCGCCCCCGCGCGGATCGGCTAGCCGCCTCCCGCTCCCGCCCGGCCCCGTGGCCCGGCGCCTCTGAACCCAGTCCCGTCTGATTTCGCCGGCGCGCATCGTTCGCGATGGGACGCCCGCGTCACCCGGAGCCGACGCTGTCCCTGCGTCGGGCATTTGCATGTCTCTGTCGTCACCCCGGAAGGCGGACGCGGTCCGTCGCGTCCTGACCTACGTCGTCCGCAGCTGGCGCGCGCGCTGGCCCCTCGTCGCGGGTCTCACCGGCGCGATCACGCTCGCCACCCTGGCGGAAGTGCTGCTGCCGCTCTACGCGGGCCGCTTGGTCGACGCGCTCTCCGGGAGCGAGCGCGGCGCCGCGCTGGACGCGGCCTGGCCGGCCTTCCTGGCGATGACCGGGCTCGGCCTCGCCACCGTGCTGCTGCGGCACGTCGCCTGGAGCCTGGTGGTGCCGCTCTCCCTGCACACCATGAGCGATATCGTCCGCAACGGCTTCGCCCGCGTCCAGCGCTTCTCGACCGAGTGGCACGCCAACACCTTCTCGGGCTCGACCGTCCGGAAGATCTCCCGCGGCATGTGGGCGATCGACGGGCTCAACGACACGCTGCTGCTGTCGCTCCTGCCCGCGCTCGTCGTCCTGGTGGGCACGGCCCTCGTGCTCGGCCTGCACTGGCCGGCCCTCGGCGCGACGGTCGCGATCGGCGCGGGCGCCTATATCGGCGCGACCGTCCTCCTCGCGACCCGCGTCATCGCGCCCGCGGCCGCCCTGTCGAACGCCCTCGACACCCGCCTCGGCGGCGCGCTGAGCGACGCGATCGGCAACAACGCCGTCGTCAAGGCCTTCGGCGCGGAGACGCGGGAGGAGGCGCGGCTCGGCCGGCTGCTGGGGAAGTGGCAGCGGCGGACCCGGCGCACGTGGATGATCGTCACCTGGGGCGGCACCGGCCAGCTCGGGCTGCTGCTCGTCCTGCGCACCGTCATCGTCGCCATCGCCCTGTGGCTGTGGTGGCGGGAGCGGGCGAGCCCGGGCGACGTCGCCTACGTCCTGACCTCGACCTTCGTGGTGCACGGCTACCTCCGCGACATCGGCGGCCACATCAACCACCTGCAGCGGGCCATCAACGAGATGGAGGAGCTGGTCGCCCTGGAGGCCGAACCCGTCGGCGTCGCGGACCGCCCCGGCGCGGTTCCACTCGCGGTCGCGGGCGGGGCGATCCGCTTCGAGGCCGTGCGCTTCCACTACGGCGACCACACGCGGCCCCTCTACGACGGGCTGACCGTCGCGATTCCGGCCGGCCAGCGGGTCGGACTGGTGGGGCGCTCGGGCTCCGGCAAGACGACCTTCGTCAAGCTGATCCAGCGGCTCTACGACGTGTCGGGCGGGCGCGTGACGATCGACGGACAGGACGTGGCGTCGGCGAGCCAGGCGAGCCTGCGGGCGCAGGTCGCCATCGTGCCCCAGGAACCGGTGCTGTTCCACCGCTCCCTGGCCGAGAACATCGCCTACGCCCGGCCCGGCGCCTCGGCCCGGGAGATCGAGCGGGCGGCGCGCCTCGCCAACGCGCACGACTTCATCGCGCGGCTGCCGAAGGGCTACGCCACGCCGGTGGGCGAGCGCGGCGTCAAGCTGTCGGGCGGCGAGCGCCAGCGGGTAGCGCTGGCCCGCGCCTTCCTGGCGGACGCGCCGATCCTGATCCTCGACGAGGCGACATCCAGCCTGGATTCGGAATCGGAGGCGCTGGTGCAGGAGGCCATGGCGCGGCTGATGCGCGGGCGCACCGCCATCGTCATCGCTCACCGGCTGTCGACGGTGCGGGCCCTCGACCGCATCCTCGTCTTCGACCGCGGCCGCGTCGTCGAGGACGGGTCGCACGCCGCCCTGATGCGCCGCCCGGACGGGGCCTACCGCGCCCTGTTCGAGCGGCAATCGGACCTCGCGGAGAGCGCGTGAGGATCCGGTTCCTCCGCGGCCGGGCGCGCGCCCGCAGCCCGGCCGCGGAGCGGATCTTCGCGCGCCGGACCCGGATCGACACGGCCGGCGCGGGCGCCTCCCTCGACGCCGGGGAGCCGGTGGACGCCGACTATCGCGCCGGAGCGGAGATCAACGGCGTCACGGCGCGCGCATCGGCGCGAGCTGCACGCTGATGCGCCGCCCCGGGGCCGTCCTGGGCGGCACCCGCCGCGCCTGCCCCGACGCCCCGACGCGCACGGCCTCATGGCACCGGCCCTGCTGGCGCTGCTGAACGCGCGCGCCGGCCGCTTCCCGCCGCGCCGAGCCCCCACGGCCAGCGCCCGGCGCATTGCCGTTTTTTAATCCTTCGGTCATGCGACCAAATGATGGCTGATCTATTATCTGAACACGGAATGAATGAGGCCAATGCAGATGAAGGCCTTATCTCCGGCACCAGAGGGAGATATTATCATGTCCTATCGCAAATCTATGGCTGCGGCTCTCGTGCTCACCACAATCCTCGGTGGAACTGCCTACGCGGCGGAGCAGGCCGTCCAGAACAACGGCACGCAGATCAGCGCGAGCCAGGCGGCGGTCGACAAGGATGTCGGCAAGCTCTCGAAGGACGGCGCGCAGGGCTTCAGAGATCTTCAGCTCACCCGGCTCGCGATCTTCGAGGCCAACCCGAGTCAGGCCAAGGACATGATCGCCAAGGCGCAGGCCGCCTTCGCGAAGGCCAAGACCGACGACGCGGTGTTCACCAAGGCCGAGGCCGATCTCAAGTCGCCCGCCGACATGGCCGCCCACAAGGCGACCGCGCCGAGCGACAAGACCGACGCCAAGGCTGATACCAAGGCGGCCTCCAAGGAGCAGGTGGCCTGGGTTCCGGTCGACGCGCAGCTGACCCTCGGCGACGACTTCGTGGCCACGCCCGCCAAGGCCTCCGCGGTGACCGAGGCGAACAAGAACCTCGCCCAGGGCGACCAGAAGGGCGCCCTGGAGAAGCTCAAGCTCGCCCACGTCGACGTCAACTTCACCATGGCGGTCCTGCCCCTGAAAAAGACCATCACCGACGTCGATCAGGCGGCGACGCTGATCAATCAGGGCAAGTATTACGAGGCGAACGCCGCCCTGAAGTCGGCCCAGGACAACATGCGCTTCGACGTGATCGACGCGATCGCGGTGCCCCAGAAGGCGACCGCCGCCACGGCCGACAAGGGCGCGCCGCAGGCCACCGGTACGACCGCGGGCGCCAAGACCAGCAAGTGACCGACCGCCGAGGACGGCCGCGCCCGACGGATCTCGGGCGCGGCCCGGTCGGCGCGCACAAGGGAGGGCTCCGTGCGGCGATTCTGGATCTCGACCATCCTGGGACTCGAGCTGCTCCTCGGCGGAACCCCGGCGGCCTCCGCCCGGACGGCGGGCGTTCCGCACTTCAACATCCGGGCGATCTGCGCGCCGGAGCACCGGGCGGGATCCAACGCCGTCGATCGGGCGAGCTACCGGGGTTGCCTGTCCGACGAGGCCGCCGCGCGGCGCACCCTGATCAAGCGCTGGCCGACGTTCGACGTGGCGGAGCGCCGGACCTGCGCTGCGGAGAGCCAGATCGGCGGCGCCCCCTCCTACGTGGCGATGCTGACCTGCGTGCAGCTCGGGAGCGACGCCCTGCCGATCAACCCGTCGGGTCCGCCGTGAGACGGCACCATCCACGCGGCGGACCGGATCGCACGTCCGTGATCCGCGCAAGTGGAACCGGCGATATCTCCAAGACGTCTCGCACTGTCAATTGAATGGAGGAGGCATCATGTTCAAGACTACGGCGCGCGCTGCACTTTGCCTGGCCTGTCTCTGGTCGGTCACGCCGGCCCTGGCGGCCCCGAAGGAGATGCCCCAGGGCAAGCGCGACGAGATGTCGATGAAGGACACCAAGCACGAGGTGGTGATGCAGCGGAAGGAGAATAAGGAAGCCAACAAGAACGTCGACAGCCTCATCACGAACCGCAAGTGAGCGGGCGCGCCCACGCCGACGACTGACTGTCTTTCTGTCCGAGAGGAGCACCGGACGCGGCGCACCTCTCCTGGCGGTCCCGGGCCTGGCCCGGGATCGCCCGCGCGCGGTGCTCCGTCATCGCGATCCTGCGCGCCGTCCTCGCGTCGTCGAGTGGTCACGGGGCCGGGCCTTGGCGTAGGAACGGGGTCCGGGCGCGACGCCGCCGCAGGAGCCAGCGCCATGCCGGGTCGGACACCGCCGTGACGGCCTACAGCCTGCGCGCCCGGCTGCTCGCGCTCTGGGTCCTGCTGCTCGCCTCCGCGGCCGCGACCGCCTACCTGATGCTCGGCGTCTACGACCAGTCGACGGGTGTCCAGGTGGCGCAGGCCGACCTCGCGGTCGGGCGGGCCTGCCGCGAGATCATCGACCGGTACGCCGCCCTGGTCCGGGCCCGCGGCAAGGGTAGCGCAGAGGCCGACCTGGTCGGCACCCTGTCGACCGCGCTGGCGCGCTTCCCGGGCCTCGAGGGCGGGATCTGGAGCGCCGCCCGCGGATCCGTGGCCTACGCCTATCCGACCTACGAGGGATCCGGGCCGAAGACCGACTTTCCGGCGGCCGAGCGCGACGCCATCGCGGCGCTGAACGCGCAGGCGCTGCGGGTCGACCACGCGGTCTCGGAGCGCCGGCCGAGCCGGACCCAGGTCCTGATGCTCCAGGCCTGCCCCCTTCACGGGCCGGAGGCCGGCCTGACCGCGTGGTCGATGACGCGCGCGCACGTCAACGACGGCCCCACCTACACGCGCTTCCTCGCGGGCCTCGGCTTCCTGGCCGTGACGGTGCTCGGATCGGCCGCGTTCCTGAGCTGGTTCCTGTACGGGTTCTCAGGGCGGATCGCCCGGCTGGAGGCCGCGCTCGCCGCGCCGCGCCCGGACGGCCAGGATCTGCCCCATCTCGACCGCACCGGCGAGCGCGAACTCGACCGGCTGGTGGACGCCCTGAACGCCGCCGGCGGGCGGCTGCGGGAGGCTCAGGCGCGCATCGTGGCGACCGAGCGACTGGCCGCCGTCGGCCGGCTGGCGGCGAGCGTCGCCCACGAGATCCGCAATCCCATCGCGGCGATGCGCCTGAAAGCCGAGAACGCCCTGGTCAGCGGCGATCCCCACCGGACCGCTGCCGCCCTCGAGGCGGTGCTCGGCCAGATCGCCCGGGTCGACACGCTGCTGCGCGACCTCCTCAACCTGACCCAGGCGCGGCCGCTCAACCGGATGCCCACGCCGGTAGAGCCGCTCCTGGCCGAGTGCGCGCACCTGCACGAGGAGCTGGCGAGCGCGCGGTCGGTCCGGATCGCGGTCGCCGCCGACGGGCTGCCCGCCACGGACCATCCGCATCTCGACCGGGCGCAGATCGCCCGGGCCGTCGACAACCTGCTGCTGAACGCCCTGCAGCACGCGCCGCCGGGCGGCCGGATCCGCCTCGGTGCCGAGCGGGCGACGGTCGACGGCGCGCTGCGGCTGCGCCTCAGCGTCGCCGATACCGGCGCCGGCGTCGATCCGGTGATCCGCGCCGGCCTGTTCGAGCCGTTCGTCACCGGCCGGCCCGACGGGACCGGCCTCGGGCTCGCGATCGTGCGCGAGATCGCCCTGGCCCATCGGGGCGAGGCGAGGCTGGTCGAGGGCGCTCCGGAGACCACCTTTGTCCTGGACCTGCCATGGCAACCATCCTGATCGTCGACGACGACAGAGCCCTGCGCGACGGGCTCGCCGAGACGGTGACCGATCTCGGGCACACCGCGCTCCCGGTCGCCTCCGGCTCGGAGGCCCTGGCGCGGCTGGCCGAGGGTCCGGTGGCGGCGGTGCTCCTCGACCTGCGCATGCCCGGCGCCCTCGACGGCATGGCCACGCTCGAGCGGATCCGCGCCCTGCCGGAGCCGCCCCCCGTGACGGTGCTGACGGCCTTCGCGAGCCCGGCCAACACCATCGAGGCGATGCGCCTGGGGGCGCACGACCACCTGACCAAGCCGATCGGCCGGGCCGATCTCGCCGCCGCCCTCGACGCGATGCTGCGCGACGCCCGCTGCGATCCCGGCAGCGCCGCCCCGCCGCCGGGCCACCCGGTCCTGATCGGGTCGAGCGCGGGCATGCGGAAGGTCCAGAAGACCATCGGCCTCGTCGCCGACAGCGCCTCCACGATCCTGATCCAGGGCGAGACCGGCACCGGCAAGGAGGAGGTCGCCCGGGCCCTCCACGCCTTCTCGCGGCGCCGCGCGCGGCCGTTCATCCCGGTGAACTGCGCGGCGATCCCCGCCGACGCGCTGGAGAGCGAGCTCTTCGGCCATGTCCGGGGCGCCTTCGCCGGGGCGGCCTCGGACCGCGCCGGCGCCTTCCACGAGGCCGAGGGCGGCACCCTGTTCCTGGACGAGATCGGCGACATGCCGGCGGCGATGCAGGCCAAGATCCTGCGGGTGATCCAGGACTGCGTCGTCACCCCGCTGGGTGGCCGGTCCGCCCGGGTCGATGTCCGGCTCGTGGCGGCGACGCATCGCGACCTGCCGGCGCTGGTCGCCGAGGGCACGTTCCGCGCCGACCTGTACTACCGGCTGAACGTCGTGCCGATCGCCCTGCCGCCCCTGCGCGAGCGGCTGGCCGACATCGTGCCGCTCGCCGAGCACTTCCTGGTCCCCTCCGGCAAGCGCCTGAGCGGCGGTGCCGCCTCGCGCCTGCTCGCCTACGAGTGGCCCGGCAACGTCCGCGAGCTGCGCAACGTCGTGGAGCGGGCCGCCGTGCTGGTGCGCGGCGGCGTGATCGCGGCCGAGGCCATCGATCTGCCGGCCGCGCGGCCCGAGCGGCGCGGCGACGACGCGGTGACGGACGGGCTCGCCGGCGACCTGCCCGGCGCCGTGGCCCACCTGGAGCGGACCATGATCGCCGCCGCGCTCCGCGAGGCCGACGGCAACCGCGCCCGGGCCGCCCGCCGGCTCGGCATCCAGCGGCAGCTCCTCTACGCCAAGATCGAGCGCTACGGCCTCGCCGCGCCGGGGATCGATCTGTCGGAAGAGACGACAGATGCTGTCGGAAATCCCGACGCTTCGGCGGGCACCGACCCGGCCTGAGGCCCATCGGGCCGGAGAATCGTTCACATCCCGCGTGAGGTCCCGGCGGCGCGGGAACCGATGGCGCGCGCGGGCGTCGAGCCCCGCGTGCGACGGCGCGGCCCGGATCGGAGCCGCGCCGTCCGTCGGTCGGGGGATCGCGGCAGGATGAACAGCATCGAGACGGGCGCCCGCGGCGCCGGCAGCCGGACGCCCTCGGCCAAGGCCCTGCGCGGCCTTGACGCGCTCAACTTCTTCCTGGCCGACGTGCGCGACGGCCTCGGCCCCTACCTCGCCATCTACCTGATCGCCGTGCGCGGCCCGGACCAGGGCTGGAACGAGGCCACGACCGGCCTCGTGATGACGATCGCGGGCATTCTCGGCCTCGTGGCGCAGACGCCCGCCGGCGCGCTGATCGACGCCACCAACCACAAGCGCGCGGTGGTGATCGGCGGCGCCATCGCGGTGACGGCCAGCTGCCTCGTCCTGCCGTTCATCACGAACTTCTACCTCGTCACCGCCACCCAATCGATCGCCCACGTCGCCGGGACGATCTTCCCGCCGGCGCTGGCCGCGATCACGCTGGGCCTCGTCGGGCCGAAGATGTTCGCCAAGCGGATCGGCCGGAACGAGGGCTTCAACCACGCCGGCAACGCGGTCTCGGCCGCCGTAGCGGGCGGACTCGCCTACTTCTTCGGACCGGTGGTGGTGTTCTGGCTCATGGGCATCCTGGCGGCGCTGTCGATCGGCGCCATGCTGATGGTGCCGGCCGACGCCATCGACAACGACCTCGCCCGGGGCATGACCGAGGACGAGGAGCAGGCGCAGGAGAAGCCCTCCGGCCTCGCCACCCTGCTGCAGAACCGGGCGCTCCTGATCTTCGCGGTGCTCTGCGCGATCTTCCACCTCGCCAACGCGGCGATGCTGACCTCGGTGGGCCAGCTCCTGACGCACGTCTCGGGCAAGGACCACGCGACCTCGCTGATCGCGGTCTGCATCGTGGCGGCGCAGTGCGTGATGGTGCCGGTGGCGATCTTCGTGGGCGCGAAGGCCGACGTGATCGGGCGCAAGCCGATCTTCCTCACCGCCTTCGGCATCCTGGCGCTGCGCGGCGTCCTCTACACGCTGTCGGACAACCCGTTCTGGCTGGTGGGCGTCCAGCTCCTCGACGGAATCGGCGCCGGCGTCTACGGCGCGCTGTTCCCGATCGTGGTCGCGGACCTGACCCGCGGCGGCGGCCGGTTCAACGCCGCCCAGGGCGCCGTGGCGACGGCCCAGGGCATCGGTGCCTCCCTGAGCGCGACGCTCGCCGGCGTGATCATCGTGTCGGCGGGCTACGCCACCGCCTTCCTGGCGCTGGCGGCGATCGCGGCGCTCGGCTTCGTCCTCTACCTCGCGCTGATGCCCGAGACCCGCGACGCGGAGCGCGCGGGCAGCGAGCCCGAGAGCGGCGCCGGCATGCCGCCGGCCGTGCCGGCGAGCGCCTGAGCGCCGCGATCGGGTCCCGAGGCCGCGCTCAGGACGCGGCGGCCAGCTCCGGCGCGGCCTGACTCGGCACGACTTCACCCGGCACGACTTCGCCCGGCACAGTCGCCTCCGGCGGGGCCTTCCGCGAGACGTAGTAGATGTCGACGGCGCGCCAGAACGCCCCCTGCTCCTCCGTCGAGCGGCGCGCGAGGGACGTCTCGAGGATCGACATCGCGGCCCGCGCGGGCTCGCTCCGCTCGAGTTCCTCGAGCAGGCCGGCGAGATGCAGCATGGCTTCTACCTCCGAGCGGACAGCAACCGCCATCAACGCCCGAGCTTGCGTAACGATCCGTCGCGCCCTGCGCGTCGGCGCCCTGCATGATCCTTGCCTCGGCCGGAGGCGCGGCTACCATCCCCGCGGCGAGTCCCACTCGCTCTCCCGTCAACCGTCGAGGATCTCCGATGTTCTCCTGCCGAAGCGGCGCGGCTCTTCCCCTGCGCGGAGCGGTCTTCGCCCTGGCCCTGGCCAGCGGATTCGGGGCGGCGCCCCTCGTCGCCCGCGAGATGCCCGAGGCCGGCGCAGCCGCCGCAGCGAAGAAGCCGAACGTCGTGATCCTCGCCACCGGCGGGACGATCGCCGGCGCCGGCGCCGACGCCGCCAACAGCGCCACCTACACGGCCGCCAAGGTGCCGGTCGACAAGCTGATCGCGGCCGTGCCGCAGGTGAACACCATCGCCAACGTCCGCGGCGAGCAGGTCTTCCAGATCGCCTCCGAGAGCTTCACCGACGCCCAGCTCGTCCAGCTCGGCAAGCGCGTGTCCCAGCTCCTGAAGCAGGACGACGTCGACGGCGTCGTCGTCACGCACGGGACCGACACGCTGGAGGAGACCGCGTTCTTCCTCGACCTCGTGGTGAAGAGCGACAAGCCGATCGTGGTGGTCGGCTCGATGCGGCCGGGCACGGCGATCTCGGCCGACGGCGCCCTCAACCTGCTCGACGCCGTCACGGTCGCCGCCAGCAAGGAGGCGATCGGCCAGGGCGTCACCGTGACGATGAACGACTACATCCAGTGCGGCCGCGACGTGAACAAGCGGACCAACATCGTGCCCAGCGCCTTCTACAGCCAGTGGGGGCCGCTCGGCATGGTGGTCGAGGGCAAGACCTACTTCTTCCGCTCGCTGACGAAGCGGCACAACATGAGCTCCGAGTTCGACATCGACCAGATCGACAGCCTGCCGCTGGTCGGCATCGTCTACGGCTCGGGCAACATGATCCCGGGGGTCTACGACGCCGAGCTCCAGGCGGGCGCGAAGGCGATCGTCAACGCCGGCACCGGCAACGGCTCGGTGCCCGGCTACCTCGTCGACAAGCTGAAGGACATCCGCTCCAAGGGCGCCATCGTGATCCGCTCGTCGCGGGTGCCGGACGGCTTCGTCCTGCGCAACGCCGAGCAGCCCGACGACAAGTACGACTGGGTGGTCGCCCACGACCTCAACCCCGCCAAGGCCAAGATCCTGGCGGCCGTGGCGCTCACCAAGACCAGCGACACCAAGGAGCTGCAGCGCATCTTCTGGGAGTATTGAGTCCAGGGACGCGCTGCGCCCCTGAGGTTCAACCCCTCGCTGAGGCAGGCCTCGGAGGAACGCTTCGAGACCTGCCGACGTCGGGCGTCCGCGCAGGGGCGTGGACCCACCGGCTTCGCGAGCGCAGCGAAGCGATCCAGGGTCGCGCTGCCCTGTGTCACTTCGCTCCGCTCGTCACGACGAGGCCGGCGGCATCGATCGAGGGCGTGAGCGTTCGCTGCCCTGAACTCGGGGTTTCCCGAGCCGGCGGGCAGACCGCATGGCGTCGCCGGCGCTCGCCCCGGGTTACATCCCGCGGCGCACCCCCTTAGATACCGGCCACCGACGACGCGGCCGCGCGGCCGATCCCGACTCGCGGCCCCGGCCGCGCGCCCGTCGGCACCGAGCCTGGAGGAACGAGCATGACCGAGCTTCATCCCGAGGTCGCGGCGGTCACCGAGCGCGTCGTGGCGCGCTCCCGCGAGACCCGGCGCGCCTATCTCGACCTGATCGCCCGCGAGCGCGAGGCGGGGGTCCGGCGCGGCAAGCTCGCCTGCGGCAACCTCGCCCACGGCTTCGCGGCCTCCGGCGAGGACAAGGCGGCGATCCGCGACGAGCGGACGGTGATGAACATCGGCATCGTCACCGCCTACAACGACATGCTCTCGGCCCATCAGCCCTACGGGCGCTACCCGGAGCAGATCAAGCTGTTCGCCCGGGAGCGCGGCGCCACCGCGCAGGTCGCTGGCGGTACGCCGGCCATGTGCGACGGCGTCACCCAGGGCCAGAGCGGCATGGAGCTGTCGCTGTTCTCCCGGGACACGATCGCGCTCTCCACCGCGGTGGCGCTGAGCCACGGCATGTTCGACGGGGCGGCGCTCCTCGGCATCTGCGACAAGATCGTGCCGGGCCTGCTCATCGGGGCGCTCCGCTTCGGCCACCTGCCGACGATCCTGATCCCGGCCGGTCCCATGCCCTCGGGCCTCGCCAACAAGGAGAAGCAGCGGATCCGCCAGCTCTACGCCGAGGGCAAGGTCGGCCGGGCGGAACTGCTCGAATCCGAGTCCGCCTCCTACCACGCGGCCGGGACCTGCACGTTCTACGGCACCGCCAACTCCAACCAGATGATGATGGACATGATGGGCCTGCACATGCCGGGCGCGTCCTTCATCAACCCGGGCACCAAGCTGCGCCAGGCCGTGACCCGGGCGGCGATCCACCGCCTCACCGAGATCGGCGGCGCCGGCAACGACTACCGCCCCCTCGGCCTCTGCGTCGACGAGAAGGCGATCGTCAACGCCGCGGTCGGCCTCCTCGCCACGGGCGGCTCGACCAACCACGCGATCCACCTGCCGGCCATCGCGCGCGCCGCCGGCATCGTGATCGACTGGGAGGATATCGACCGGCTCTCCAGCGCCGTGCCGCTGATCGCCCGCGTCTACCCGAACGGCGCCGGCGACGTGAACCACTTCCACGCCGCGGGCGGCATGAGCTTCGTGATGGCGGCGCTGCTCGACGCGGGCCTCCTGCACGACGACATCCTGACCGTGGCGGGCCAGTCGCTGCGCGACCACGCCCGCGACCCGAAACTCGACGGCGAGGATCTGGTCTTCGAGGACGCGGTGCCGGAGAGCCTGGACGACACGATGCTGCGCCGGCCGGGCAACCCGTTCCAGCCCGACGGCGGCATGCGGCTCGTGAAGGGCAATCTCGGCCGGGCGACGTTCAAGACCAGCGCCGTCGAGGAGCACCGCCGCACCATCGAGGCCCCGGCCCGGGTCTTCTCCGACCAGGACGAGGTGCTGAAGGCGTTCAAGGCCGGGGAGCTGGAGCGCGACGTCGTGGTCGTGGTCCGGTTCCAGGGCCCGAAGGCGAACGGCATGCCCGAGCTGCACAAGCTGACCCCGCCGCTGGGCGTGCTGCAGGACCGCGGCCACCGGGTCGCCCTGGTGACCGACGGGCGCATGTCGGGGGCGTCGGGCAAGGTGCCGGCCGCCATCCACCTGAGCCCCGAGGCGCTCGGCGGCGGCCCGATCGGGCGGATCCGCGACGGCGACATCGTCCGCCTCAGCGCCGCCGACGGGCTGCTGCAGGTTCTGGTCGACGACGCGGAATTCGCGGCGCGCCCCGAGGCCGAGGCGCCGGAGGCCGCGCAGGGCACCGGGCGGGAGCTGTTCGCGTTCATGCGCCAGGGGGCCGACACGGCGGAGCGGGGCGCCTCGGCGATGCTCGCCGCCGCCGGCCTCTGAAACCGAGAGGGAGTTGCCGACCATGAACGATCTGACCAGCATCGACGCGCTGATGCGCTCCGTGCCCGTCATTCCGGTCCTGGTGATCGACGACGCGGCCCAGGCGCGGCCCATCGCCGAGGCCCTGGTCAAGGGCGGCCTGACCGCCCTGGAGGTCACCCTGCGGACCCCGGCCGCCCTCGACGTCATCCGGGAGATGACGCGGGTCGAGGGCGCGGTGGTGGGCGCCGGGACGGTGCTCAACCCGCGCGATCTCGAGAAGGCGCTGGCGGCGGGGGCCGAGTTCATCGTCTCGCCGGGCCTCACCGAGCCGCTGACCGACGCCGCCAAGGCCAACGGCGTGCCCTACCTGCCCGGCGTGGCCACGGCGGCCGACATCATGCGCGGCCTCGACCACGGCCTCGACCGGTTCAAGTTCTTCCCGGCCGAGGCCGCGGGCGGGATCAAGGCGCTGAAGGCGCACGCGGCCGTGTTCGGCGCGGTGCGGTTCTGCCCCACGGGCGGGATCACCGAGGCGACCGCTCCCGAATGGCTGTCGATCCCGTCCGTGCTCTGCGTCGGCGGCAGCTGGGTGGTGAAGCCCGGCGCCCCCGACCCGGCGGCGATCGAGCGGGCGGCCCGGGCCGCCGCCGGGTTGCGGACGGCGTAAGCCTCACGACCGAAGCCCTTGCGAGCAGAGCGAAAGGTCCGGGGTCGCGCCAAATCTTCGAGATGTCGCGCTGCCCTGGATCACCTCGCCGCGCTCGCGATGACGGACAGGGCACGGCGCCCGCGTCGATCGGCGGAAGACCGCAGGGCTGAGCAGCCGGACATCGGCTCCCCTCCCGGCGGAGGGAGGGCCGGTCGTGCCGCCGGCTACTCTGCCGGCAGCGGCTGCCGCTGCACGCGCGGGACGAACACGCCGCTCTCCGACTCGAGCGCGATGCGCCGGTCGTGGAAGGCGTCGAGCGTCGAGCGATGGCCGATCGACACGATCGTCGTGCCGGGAAGCCGCTCGCGCAGCATCCGGTAGAGGGCCGCCTCGGAAGGCTCGTCGAGGGAGGCCGTCGCCTCGTCGAGGAACAGCCATTCGGGCTTCGCCAGCAGCGCGCGGGCGATGGCCAGCCGCTGCTGCTCGCCGCCCGACAGCCGCCGCTCCCAGGTGTCGCTCTCGTCGAGGTGGTCGACGAGGTGGGCGAGCTGGGCGGCCGTCAGGGCGTCCCTGATCGCCGCGTCCGGGAACTGGTCGGTGGTGTTCGGGTAGACCACGGCGCCGCGCAGCGTGCCCTGCGGGATGTAGGGCCGCTGCGGCAGCAGCAGCGCCGACTGCCCGGCGGGCACGTCGACCCGGCCCTTGCCGAAGGGCCAGATCCCCGCGATCGCCCGGAACAGGGTCGACTTGCCCGAGCCGGAGGGACCCGTGACCAGGGTCGCGCCGCCGCGCGGCAGGGTCAGCGCGTCGGCGGTGACGATCGGCTTCCCGTTCGGAAGGGCGAGGACCAGGTCGCGCGCGGTGACGTCGCCGGCGCTGTCGTTGCCCTGGACGAGGCCGTAGCCCGCCGCCTCCAGCGCCTCGGCCTTGGTCATGGCCCGGCGGAAGGAGCCGAGACGGATGGTGTTGGCCTTGTAGGCCGCCAGCGTCGTGTACGAATCGACGAAGAACGACAGCGAGCTCTGCACCTGGCCGAACGCCTGGGAGGTCTGCTGCAGCGCGCCCAGCGTGATCTTCTTGGCGAAGAAGGACGGGGCCGCCAGCACCATCGGGAAGATCACGCTCGCCTGCCGGTAGCTGAACGTGAAGGCGATCAGCTTGATGCGGCGGAAGATGATCCCGACGTAGTTGTCGATCACGCTGTGGAACAGGCTCGAGAGCCGCGAGGCCTCCGCGCGCTCGCCGCGCAGCAGGGCGATCTGCTCCGAGTAGATGCGGTTCCGGGCCAGCGCGAAGCGGAAATTCGCCTCGACCTGCTCCTGCCGGAAGTCCAGCCCGATGAGCGGCCGGCCGATCAGGTGGGTGAGCCACGTGCCGACCACCGCGTAGGCGATCACCAGCCAGACCAGGAAGCCCGGGATCACCGTGTCGGTGAACGGCACGACGAAGTCGCGCGACAGGGTCCAGAGGATCACGATGAACGAGACGAGCTGCGCGGCCTGGCTGAGCAGCCGGATCGACAGCGTCGTGGTCTGCACGATGAAGCTGTTGACGTCGGCCTGGATGCGCTGATCCGGGTTGTCCGCCTCCTCGTCGGTGAACGGGATGCGGTAGTGCGTGCCGTTGCCGAGCCAGCGCTCGTACAGGCTGTGGGTCAGCCACGTGCGCCAGCGGATCAGCAGCGAGGAATCCACGAACAGGTCGAACATACCGATGGCGATGTTCAGCGTGGCCAGCGGCACGAACACCCAGAGCAGCTGGTACCAGAACGCGTTCGCGTCGTATTCCTGGAGCGAGTTGTAGATGTCGCGGTAGAAGAAGTTGAACCGCAGCGTCAGCGCCACGTCGGCGAAATTCACGAAGATGGACAGCGCCACGAGGTTGCGGCCGATCCGGCCCTCGGTGGTGCCGAACCAGCGGAACAGGCCGATCTCCTTGGTCGGCTTGTCGCGGTTGGCGAAGTACGGGTCGGCGATGTTGGTGATCGCGCGGATCGGCTCGAGATGCGAGATGCCCAGCACGATGGCAGCGAAGACCACCGCGCCGGTGGCGGCGAAGGCCGGCGGGAGCAGGGCCGCGACCACCGGCGGCAGCAGCCCCATGGCGGCGACCGTCTTCGAGCCCGCGAGCAGCAGGTAGCCGACGCCGTAGACCGAGACGAAGACCTTGAGGTAGGCCGAGATGCCGTTCGAGGCGATCAGGATGCCCGCCATGGCGAAGCCGGCGAGGGAGACGTAGAGCGGCGGGCTCGGGATTCCGGGGAACGCCAGCAGGATCAGCGCGGCCAGGGCGGTGAGCACGGCCTGGATGCCCAGTCCGGTCCTGAGTGCTGCCACGCGTCGATCCCCCATCCGTGCGCGCCCGCTCGGGACGCCACCGGCGGCCTTGGCCCCGGCAGATGGCCAGATAGTGGCACTCTGGCCGCGCTGTCGCGTGAAACTTTGGTCACCTTCCGACGGTGCGGCGATTTACGCGGGTGGCGCGGGCAGCGCGGCTACCAGTTCCACTCCTCGAAGCCGGGCTCGCGGCAATGGTAGCCGATCGGGCATTGCGGGTTGTCGCGCGTGGGGGCGAAGCGCAGTTCGGCGATCTCCGAGCCGCTGCACTGCCCGGGATTGCTGACGAAGCGCTCCGGCGCCGTCCCGGCGGCGATGATCACGTCGCCCTCGTTCTTCACCAGGGCCATCGCCTCGGAGCAGGTCATGCGGGCCGTCATCGAGCCGCGCGGCGGCCGCGTCTGGGCGCGGGCCTCGACCCCGGTCGCGACGGCGGCGAGGTGGGCGAACAGCAGAGCGAGGGCCAACGGCCTCATCGGGCACGGGTTCCGGTACGCACCCGGGAAGAAAGCCCGCGGGTCTGGCGCCATCCTGCACAAGCAGGCCGTCCGAGACTGTCACCGGAATGCGCCACCGGGCCGCTTTCGCCGTCGGACCGCCGCAATCGGCGGATTAGGAGATTCCGGGATTGCCGAAAGCCGCTTTAGATTTGTGATCGTGGACGCCTGCGCGGGCGGCCCCGGCACGACGGCTGGACCGGCCCCCCCGGCACGCGTCTCCGGCGCCCCGCGTGCCGGCCGACCGGCGCCGGAGCCAAGGGACCCAGCGATGTCCGCTCTCTCGATCCTCGACATCTCCGCCGTGCGCGCCGCGCCCGTCTCCCGCGAGCCCTACGCCTACACGCTCGGCAGCAACGTCCTGAATCCCGAGGCGATCGACGACATCCGGCGCGACTTCCCGGACATCGCCAAGCCCGGCTACCTCACGGTGGACGAGGTCGCCCTCAAGGGCCGGTTCAAGGCGCTGATCGACGAGCTGGAGAGCGACGCCTTCTCGGAGATCCTCGGCGAGAAATTCGGCATCGACCTCGTCTCGTGCCCGCGGCTGACGACCATCATGCGCCGCAGCCAGCTGAAATACGGCTCGATCCACACCGACGGCCCGTCGAAGGTGCTGACCCTGCTCGTCTACATGAACGATGCCTGGGACGCCCCCGCGGCCGGCCGCCTGCGGGTGCTGTACGACGGCCGCAACTACGAGCCCTTCGCGGTGGAAGTCCCGCCGACCATGGGCACGATGTTCGCCTTCCTGCGGGCGGACAATTCCTGGCACGGCCACGAGCCCTTCGAGGGCGAGCGGCGCGTGGTGCAGGTGGCGTGGCTCAAGGACGCGTCGGAGCTGGAGCGCAAGCGCAAGCGCAACCGCACGGCGCAGTTCCTGAAGGGCATCTTCGGCCGCTGATCGGACGAGAAGGGGGCGGACCATGGGGGCGGTCGTGCTGGCGGATCCGGGCGACGGGGCGCGTGCCGGCTCCTGGCGTCGCTTCGCCCTGCCGACGCTCCTCATCCTCGGCTGGGTGGGCCTGTTCGCCTACAGCGCCGCCTACCTGACCGAGGACCTGCCGTTCCGCCCGTCCATGCCGGAAGCGGGCCCGTCCGCTGGGAGCTCCGCCGGTCCGCGCGCCGCGCGCCGCGTGGTGATGCTCGACGAGCCCGACCAGCCCGCGCCCCCGGCCGAGACGCCCGGCCAGACCGCCATGGCCGCCGCGGCGGCGCCGCCGGCCCCGCAGACCGCCGCGGCGGCGCCCGCGGTCGCGAACGCCCGGCCGGTGCCGGCTCCGGTCCCCGCTCCGGCCGTCGCGTCGGCCGCGGCCGAGTACGTCGGCGTCTGGGGCCCGACACCCGAGGCCTGCGGGGCCCGGTCGCGGCGCCGCGGCTACATCCCGGCCACGATCACGCAGGACCGCGCCCGCGCGGGCCGCACGCTCTGCCTCTTCCACGACATGCGGCGGAGCGGCGCCGCCTGGGTCACCGCCGCCGAGTGCAGCGATCGCGGCCGCCGCTGGTCGTCGCAGGTCCGCCTGCAGGTGGACGGCGAGCATCTGACCTGGTCGAGCAGCCGCGGGACCTCGACCTACATCCGCTGCGGCCGCCGCGCCGGCTGAGGGGGACCGTCACGCCGCCGGACCCGGCCCCCGCCCCTCGGCCGCGCGCAGGACGATCCGCGCCGCCGCGCGGCTCGGCGTGTCCGCCGCGGCGAGCCGCATCCGCCCGTCGATGCGGCCGAGGGCGGCGAGCTGGACGTCGCGGTCGGCACCGCCGGCCAGGAGTGGCCGCAGGGCGCCCGCGAGGCGCTCCGGGGTGCAGTCGGCCTGGACGAATTCCGGCATCGCGTTCTCGGCGAGGATCAGGTTCGGCAGCACGATGCTCGGGACCTGGATCAGCCGGCGGGCGATGAACTCCTCCGCCCGCGAGACCTTGTAGGCGACGACCATCGGCACGCCGGCGAGCGCCAGCTCCAGCGTGACCGTGCCGGAGGCGGCGAGCGCCGCCCGGGCCTCCCGGAAGGCGGCGTATTTCGGCGCCTCGCCGGTCACGATGCGGACCGGCACCGCCCAGTCGGCCGAAAGCCGCTCGATCAGGGCCCTGTGCCGGGTCACGGCGGGCAGCACCGCCTCGACCGCGAGGCCCTCGGCCACGCGTGCCAGGGCCGCGCCGAAGACCGGCATCAGCCGCTCGATCTCGGACCGACGGGAGCCCGGCAGGACCACGAGGCTGTAGGGCACGGCGTCGCGCCGCCCCCGCTCGTCCGCGCCGGGGCGCAGCTCCGGGAGGCGCTCGATCAGCGGGTGCCCGACATAGGTGCAGGGGGGGCCGCCGAGCCGCAGATGCGCGTCGGGCTCGAAGGGGAGCAGGGCCAGGACGTGGTCGATGAACGGACGCATGCCCTTCGCCCGCCAGGGCCGCCACGCCCAGACGCTCGGCGACACGTAGTCGATGATCGGGATGCCGGGGGCCGCCCTGCGCACCCGCCGGGCCACCGCGTGGGTGAAGCCCGGGCTGTCGATGATCACCAGCACGTCCGGCCGGGCGCGGATCGTCGCCGACACCGTCTCGCGGATGCGGCGGAGCAGCGTCCGGGCGCGGGCGAGAACCGGCAGGTAGCCCATCACCGCCACGTCATCGAGCGGGAACAGCGACGCGAACCCCGCCTCCGCCATGGCCTCGCCGCCGACGCCGCCGAAGACGGTGTCGGGCGCGGCCTCGCGCAGGGCACGCATCAGCTTGGCGCCGAGCTGGTCGCCGGAATCCTCGCCGGCGACGAGCCAGATCGTCCGGGGCCGGCCGGTCACGGCGCGCCTCCGTACCCGACCACGAAGAGGCCGAGGCGATCGGCCTCCGCGGCCGTGGCCGCCCGGTCGATGACCAGGGTCCCGCCCGCCTCCAGGGCGAGGCCGACGCAGCCCGCCCGGGCGGCGTTGCGCACGGTCCGCGCGCCGATCGCCGGAAGATCGATGCGGCGGTCCTGGCCGACCTTCGGGGCCTTCACCAGCACGGTGGAGGGCATTGCCCGGCCGAACCCGAAGGGGCGGCGCCCCAGGGCCCGCGCCCGGGCGAGCATGCGGTCCGTGCCCTCCGGCCCTTCCACCGCGAGGATCCGGTCGCCGGCCAGAACCACCGCCTGCCCCAGATCGTAGGGCGAGAGGGCGTCCAGGACGCCGCGCCCGGTGCGGATCGAGGCGGCGGCCTCGGCGTCCGGGGCCCGGCGCCCGAGGGGGCCGTCTGGGCAGAGCAGGTCCGGCGCGGCCTCGTGGACGCCGACGACGCGGTGTCCCTCCTCCTCGACCAGCGCGACGGCGGCCCGCAGCAGGCGGTCGTCCCCGCCGCCGGCGATCGCCCGCAGGGCCTCGCGGTTGCGCAGGGCGGCGCCGGCGTTGAGGATCGCGGCCGGGCTCGGGCGGGAGACGCCGCCCGCCGGCACCACGGTCGCCGGACCCCAGCGCCGCAGCAGCTTCAGGGTGGCCGCGAGATCGAGGAGATCGACCGTCGCGTCGGCGCCGGCGCGCAGGGCCGGCCCGGTGAAGCCGCGCAGGGCGATGACCCGGAAGGGCCGGCGCGCCCGGCGGAGCGACTCGGCGACGAGTTCGGGCAGGCGCCCCGCCCCCGCGATCAGGACCAGGGCCCCCTCGGGGGCGGGATCGGCCTCGGTCACGGCCCGGCCGCTCAGGCGGCGCTGATCGGGGTCGGAACCTCGCGCGGCGTGCAGATCGAGCGCTTGCCGCCGAGGCGGATGAAGTCGAGGATCTCGGCGACCGCCGCGTGGGATTCGAAGGTCGCGGCCACGTCCTCCACCCGCTCCATCAGCGTGCCCTCTGGGGCGAAGAGCAGGCGGTAGGCGCGCCGCAGCGCGTGGATGTCCTCGCGGGCGAAGCCGCGGCGCTGCAGGCCGATGATGTTGAGCCCCGACAGGTAGGCCCGGTTGCCGAGCACCATGCCGTAGGGGATGCAGTCGTTCTCCAGGCCCGACAGGCCGCCCACGAAGGCGTGCGCGCCGACCCGCGCGAACTGGATCACGGCGGCGCCGCCACCCAGGATCGCGTAGTCGCCGACGCTGCAATGGCCCGCCAGCATGACGTTGTTGGAGAAGATCACGTGGGCGCCGACCCGACAATCGTGGCCGACATGCGAGTTGGCCAGGAAGGTGCAGTGGTCGCCGACCAGGGTCTCCAGGCCGCCGCCGCTCGTGCCCGGGTTCATGGTGACGCCCTCGCGGATCAGGCAATCGGCGCCGATCGTCAGGGTCGAGGCCTCGCCCCGGTACTTCAGGTCCTGCGGCTGGTGGCCGATCGACGCGAAGGGGAAGATCCGGGTGCGGGGGCCGATCGTGGTCCGGCCCGCGAGGACCACGTGGCTGATGAGCTCGCAATCCGCGCCGAGCACGACCTCGGGCCCGACATGGCAGAAGGGGCCGATCCGCGCCCCGTCGCCGATCCGGGCGCCGGACTCGATCACGGCGCTCGGGTGGATGGCGGGCGCGGTCACTCCGTCACCAGCATGGCGCTGATCTCGGCCTCGGCGACCAGCGTGCCGTCGACCCGGGCCTCGCCGCGGAACCACCACATGGTCCGGCGCTGGTTCAGCTTCGTCATGTGGAAGCGCACCTGGTCGCCGGGGGTGACGGGCTTGCGGAACTTGCACTTGTCGATGGTCATGAAGAACACCTGCTTGGTGTTCCGCCCGTCCGCCCGGATGTGGCGGCAGCAGATGGCGCCCGCCGTCTGCGCCATGCCCTCGATCAGGAGCACGCCCGGGAAGACCGGCATGTCGGGGAAGTGGCCCATGAACTGCGGCTCGTTGGCCGTGACGTTCTTGATGCCGACGCAGGATTCGTCCCGGTCGATCTCGACGATGCGGTCCACCATCAGGAACGGGTAGCGGTGCGGCAGCAGCTCCAGCAGCGTCTGGATGTCGGCTGTGCCCAGCTCGGTGCCGGTCTCGCGCGCCGCCTCACTCATCGAAATCCGCACCTCGACTTGCCGCCTTCGGCGGCCCGCAATCCGGCCGCCTCCGGCGCGCCGACCGCCCTCTTCGGAAGAAATCGCCGGAAGCGCAAGGCCTTCCCGGTCAGGCGTCGTCTCCCGCTTGGTCCTTGCCCGAGCGTTCGGCGAGACGCGCGAGCGTCGTCAGCTCGCGGAACCACGCCCGCACCGGCTTGGCGGGCGTCCCGCCCCAGCGGCTTCCCGGCGGCACGTCGCGGTTGACGTTGGACGAGCCGGCGATCTGCGAGCCGCGGCCGATGCGCAGGTGGCCGACGACGCCGACCTGCCCGCCCAGGACGACGTAGTCCTCCAGCGTGGTCGAGCCGGAGATGCCGACCCCCGACACGATGACGCAGTGGCGCCCGATCACGACGTTGTGGGCGATCTGCACGAGGTTGTCGATCTTGGTGCCCTCCCCGATCACCGTGTCGCGCGAGGCGCCGCGGTCGACCGTGGTGTTGGCGCCGATCTCGACGTCGTCCTGCACGATGACGCGCCCGACCTGCGGGACCTTGAGATGGGTGGCGCCCATGGCGAAGCCGAACCCGTCCTGCCCGAGCCGCGCCCCGGGATGGACGATCACCCGGTTTCCGAGGAGGGCGTGGCTCAGGGTCGTGCCGGCGCCGATCGCGCAGTCGCGCCCGATCCGGACGCCCGGTCCGATCACGGCGTTGGGTCCGACCACCGTTCCGGCGCCGATCTCGGCGCCCGGCCCGATCACCGCGCCGGGATCGACCGTGACGCCGTCCTCGAGACGGGCCTCGGGATGGACGTGGGCGCCGGGGGCGACGCCGCGGACGGCGAATTGCGAGCCGGGACGCAGGGCGTCCGGATGCAGGCGGCCGAGCAGCGCGGCGTAAGCGCGGTAGGGGTCGCGGCTGACGAGGGCGACCGTGCCGGCGGGACAGCGCGCCGCGAAGCGGGGCGAGACGAGGCACGCGCCCGCCCGCGTCGCCGCGAGGGCGTCGCCGTAGCGGGCGTTGTCCATGTAGGCGAGGTGGTCCGGGCCGGCGCTCTCCAGGGAGGCCGCGCCGCTGAACCGGCGATCCGGGTCCGCCCCCTCGGGGAGGCCGGTGCCGGCGGCCGCCGCGATCTCGGCCAGGGTGAGGCCTGTGGCGGCGGCGGTGAAGAAAACGGGATCTGACATGTTCGACAACGCGCCGGCCGGAACAATCCGGCCGGCGCGCGGGATTTTTATCAGAAGCGCGAGCCGCCGGAGAAGCGGAACGCCTGGACCTGATCCGCGCCGATATGGCCGTACTTGCCGAGGATCGGGACGAACACCTTCTGACCCTCGTCCTTCGACAGCGCGTAGGCGTAGTCGAACCGGATCGGGCCGAGCGGCGAGTTCCACAGGATGGACGCGCCGATCGAGGAGCGGATCGCCGCCGTATCGCGGACGTTCACGCATTCCGGCTCCACGCCGATCGTGAAGGCGTTGAAGTTGCACTTCCCGGTCGTCGGCGAGACACCGTTGATGAAGGCGTCGCCGTTCACGTTGAAGTTGCGCTGGCCGTGATAGCCGAACAGCGTGCCGGCGTCGGCGAAGAGCGCGCCCTTCAGGCCCAGATCGCGCGGAACGAGGGGCAGCGGGAACTGCACTTCGAGGGTGCCGCCGATGTAGGTGGAACCGCCGATCGCGTTCGAGCGGGCGTCGGCGATGCCGACGTCGCGCGGGCCGATGCCGTTCGGCGCGAAGCCGCGGACCAGCGACGGGCCGAGGAAGAACTGGTCGGTCACCCGCAGCGGGTCGTTGTTGAGCGACGAGATGTGGCCGCCCTGGAAGCGGATGAAGCCGACCACGTCCTCGAAGATCTCCTTGTAGTACCGCGCGTCGGCGGTCACGCGGAAGAACTTCGAGTCGCCGCCCAGGCCGGCGACGTCGGGCTTCAGCTCGGCGTAGAGGCCGTTGCGGGGCGCGCCGATCACGTCGAGGGTCGAGTAGGCGAGCGTCAGGCCGGCCAGCGACGTGAGCGTGTTGCCCTGCGAGCCCTTGATGGCGATCGAGGCCTCGCCGTCATACGCGCAGTTCGGGTAGATCGACTGGCCGCCGATGTTCCGGCCCGTGTTCGGGTCGATCGTGCCCGCCGCGTAGGTGGCGGTGTAGCCCGGGATCGGGATCGAGCAGTCGTTGTACGGCCGCTTGAGGGTGTTCGGCACCTTCAGCTCGGTGTTGTACAGCGAGTAGCGCAGCGTGATGCCGAATTCCTCGGTGATCGGCAGGCCGAGGCGCAGCTGGCCGCCGTACACCGTGGTCTCGTAGCGCGAGTACCGGGTCAGGTCGGAGTACTTGTAGAAGGCATCGAAGCCCGCCGCGAGGCGGTACCCGAGGAAGTACGGCTCGGTGAACGAGAAGTCGACGCCGCGCGAGTACTGGCCACCCGTGCCGGCGAGGCGGACGTACTGGCCGCGACCGAGGAAGTTCGACTCGGAGACCGAGACCTCGCCGATGATGCCGTCCTGGGTGGAGTAGCCGCCCGCCACCGAGAACGAACCCGTGGGCTGATCCTCGACGTCGATGTTGATGACCACGCGGTCCGGGGCCGAGCCCGGCTCGTTGGAGAAGCGGACCTTCTTGAAGAAGCCCAGGCCGTTCAGGCGGCGCTCGGCGCGGTCGGTCAGCACGCGGTTGTAGGCGTCGCCCTCCGCGATATCGAGCTCGCGGCGGATGACGTAGTCGCGGGTGCGGGTGTTGCCGCGGATGTTGATGCGCTCGACGTAGACGTGCGGGCCGTCCTCGACCACGAAGCCCAGGGAGACCTGGTGGCTCGCCGGGTCGCGCTGGCCGGTCGGGCGGACCTGCGCGAACGGGTAGCCGGCGCGGTTGACCTCGCGGGTGACGTTGTTGAGCGTCTTCTCGACGTCGTCGGCGTTGTAGATGTCGCCCACCGAGGTGGCGATGTCGCTGTCGAGCTTCGTGGTGTCGAGGCCCGGCAGGCGCGAATCCACCTGGACGGCGCCGACCTTGTACTGCTCGCCCTCGTTCACCGTGATGGTGATGACGTAGCCGGACTTGTCGCCCTCGACGTAGCGCGCGTCGGCGCTGACCACCTGGAAGTCGGCGTAGCCGTTCTTCAGGTAGTAGCGGCGGACCTGGTCGAGGTCGTTGGTGATGCGGTCGGGATCGTAGACGTCGGAGGTCTTGATGAACGACAGGAAGTTCATCTCCGAGGAGCTCATCAGCCCCTTCAGCGTCCGCTCCGAGTAGGCGTTGTTGCCGACGAAGTTGATCGAGATGATGCCGGTCTTATCGCCCTCGTCGATCTGGTAGATCACGTCGACGCGGCCGTTGGGCAGGTCGACCGTCCGGTAGGTCACCTTGGCGGTGCCGCGGCCGAAGCGCTTGTAGACGTCGCGGATGCGCGCGAGGTCGGCGTTGATGATCGCCTCGCTGTACGGCCCGCGGGCCTTGGCCTCGACCACGCCCTCCAGGGTGGCCTTCTCGATCTTCTTGTTGCCCTCGAAGACGACGCGGTTGATCAGGTTGTTCTCGCGGACCGTCACCACCGTGCGGCCACCCGACTGGGCGACCTTCACGTCGGAGAACATCCCGCTCGCGAGCAGGTTGCGGCGGGCCTCCTCGGCGGAGCCGGACGCCGTCCCGGTCACGTAGGACCGGATCGTGTCGGCATCGACGCGCTGGTTGCCCTGGACGACGATCTGCTGCGCCTGGGCAGCCCCGCTCAGGACGACACCCAGACCGGCAGTGACTAGGACGATGGTTTTCCGCACCGACTTACGTCGGGGCTTCCCCGTCAACGACATCATGCAATCGCCCGTTTCTGTTCTGGTCGCGGGGGTTAGCCCGTCACAGGCGACCGTTGATCGGCCGTCCCGTCACCTGGTCCAAGCGTGGCTTCGGTCCAAGCGTAGCTCTTAGCGGGATTCCCCTGCCAAGCAAACGCGCGGGAGGCCATCGTCAGGGGATTTTGGGGGGTCGTGGCCTTCGCGCCACTTAACGGTGCGGTCAGCCTGCGGGCAAACCGCGGATCGTGGTGAACGACCCGTAAACGTCTGGGCCGTCGCACCTTTTCAGCGGCCCTCGCGATCCCGTGAACGCGATTTTAACCCCGTTTCGACGCGCCGGCGGGGCGTCATCCGGGCGGTGTCCGGGCGAGATCGCGGCGGGATTGGGGCAGCGTTTCCGGTGGAGATCCGGCGGGGATACCGGGATCCCCGCCGGCCCCGGATCAGGTGTTCCGCCAGGAGGCGCCGAGGTTGAGGATGTCGTTCCAGGCGGCGAACAGCATCAGCATCAGCACCAGGGCGAGGCCGATGCGGAAGCCGATCTCCTGGGCCCGCTCGCTGAGCGGGCGGCCGCGCACCACCTCGAAGGCGTAGAACAGCAGGTGGCCGCCATCGAGCAGCGGCACCGGGAACAGGTTGAGCAGGCCGATCGAGACGGAGAGCAGGGCGATCAGCCCGACCAGACCGCCGACGCCGCCGGTCTTGGCGACCTCGCCGGAGACGCGGGCGATGCCGATCGGACCCGAGAGCTGGTCGGCGGATTCCCGGCCGGTCACGAGCTTGCCGAGATACGAGAAGGTGCGCTCGACGACGAAGTAGGTCTCCTTCACGCCGAGATTGAGCGAGTCGAGCGCGCCGTAATGCACGAGCCGCGCCTCCGAGCCCGCGGGGGAGCGGATGCCGAGCCGGCCGATCCGGTGGCGGCCGAACGGCGTCTTCTCCTCGAAGGTCGCCGGCGTCGCCTGGATGGTGATGGGCTGGTCGTTGCGCTCCACCGTGAAGGTCAGCAGCGTCCCGGCGCTGCCGGTGACCGTGCGGTACATGGCGTTGAAGTCGCCGATCTTCTCGCCGTCGATGGCGGTGATCACGTCGCCGGGCTGGAAGCCGGCCTGGGCGGCGACGCTGTTCGGCTCCACCGACGAGACCCGGGCGGGCAGCTCGTAGCGGCCGCCGAGCCAGATGGCGCCCGCGAAGAGCAGGATCGCCAGGATGAAGTTCGCCACCGGGCCAGCGGCGACGATCGCGGCGCGCTTCGACACGGGCTGGGTCGGGAAGCTGATCGCCCGCTCCTGCGGGCTCATCCGGGCGACGGCCTCCGGATCCGGCATGCTGGCGCCGTTCACGTCGCCGTGGAACTTCACGTAGCCGCCGAGCGGGATCGCGCAGACCTTCCAGCGGGTGCCGCGCCGGTCGTTGAAGCCGAACAGCTCGGGGCCGAAGCCGAGCGAGAAGGCGTGCACGCCGACCCCGCACCAGCGCCCGACCAAGAAGTGGCCCATCTCGTGCACGAACACCACGACGGTGAGCACGAACAGGAACGGGATCACGGCACCGAAGAAACCGCCGGCGGTCCCGCCCATCGCGTTGAGGAAGTCCATAAGCCGTATTCCTGGCCGTCTCGGCGCCGGCTTCTCGGGCCGGCCATCCGCCCTGTCTAGCAGATCGGCGGTGCCGACCGCCAACGCAATCCTGCGGCTCGGCCGCGGAACGTCGCACGCACCGTCCGAAACCGCACCGTCCGATACCGCACCGGCCGATCGCGCGCGGCGGTCCCGCCCGTCAGTGGCCGCCGCCTCCGCCCGCGCCGGCATTCGGCCGCCGGATCATCGGGACCGCGCAGGCCATCGCGAGGAACAGGACCGTGAGGGTCAGGAACACGTCCTCGAAGGCCATGACGAGGCCCTGGATCCGCACCGTGTTGGTCATCGCCTTCAGCGCCATGCCGGAGGCGGCGCTGCCGTAGGCGTCGAAGCCGCGCTGCAGCGCGTCGAGGCGCTCCAGCGCGGCCGTGTTCGCCCAGGTGAAGCGCTCGTGGAGCCGGGCGAGGTGCAGGTCCCAGCGGTCGTTGAGGATCGTGTTGATCAGCGCGAGCCCGACCGCGCCGCCGAGGTTGCGGGTCAGGTTGAACAGCCCCGACGCGTTCTTCATCCGCGCCGGCGGCAGCGTGCCCAGCGCGATGTTGTTGATCGGGATCATGCACAGCATCAGCGAGCAGCCGCGCAGGATCTGCGGCAGCAGCAGCTCGTAGAAGTCCCAGTCCTTGGTGAGCCCGGTGACGATCCAGGTGCCGCAGGCGAAGCCGACGAAGCCGATCCCCATCATGATGCGGGGATCGACCCTGCCCGAGAGCCGGCCGGCGATCGGGGCGGTGGCGAACATGCACAGGCCGGAGACGAACATCGTCTCGCCGATCATCAGCGCCGAGTAGCCGCGCACCCGGGCGAGGTAGACCGGGTAGATGTAGGTCAGACCGTAGAGGCCGATGCCCAGCACGAAGCTCGCCACGCAGCCGCTGGCGAAGTTCCGGTCCGAGAAGGCCCGGAGATCGACGATCGGCTGCTTGGCCGTGAAGACCCGCCAGAAGAACAGCAGCGCCGACGTCCCGCAGACGACCGCGCAGGCGAAGACCGCCTCGTCCTGCAGCCAGTCGTGGTTCGGCCCCTCCTCCAGCACGTACTCGAGGCAGCCGAGGAAGCCGGCCATGAAGGCGAGGCCGGCCCAGTCGAACGATCTGATCAGGCCGTAATTGGGCTCGTCGAAATCGACCAGGATCCAGGTCGAGACGGTCACGAAGATGCCCGGCACGACGTTGATCAGGAACAGCCAGTGCCACGACATCAGGTCGGTCAGGTAGCCGCCCACCGTCGGGCCGATCGTCGGCGCCAGCGTCGCCACGAGGCCGATCATCGGCGAGACGATGGTCCGCTTCGAGGGCGGGAAGATCGTGAAGGCCGCGGCGAAGACGGTCGGGATCATGCCGCCGCCGATGAAGCCCTGGAGCGCCCGCCAGACGATCATCTCGCCGATCGACGAGGAGGTGGCGCACATCAGGCTCATCAGGGTGAAGCCGCCCGCCGAGATGGCGAACATCCAGCGCGTCGAGAGCACCCGCGACAGGGTGCCGGAGAGCGGGATCGAGATGACCTCGGCGATCAGGTAGCTGGTCTGGACCCAGGGGATCTCGTCGCCGGAGGCCGAGAGGCCGGCCTGGATCTCGTTCAGGGAGGCCGAGACGATCTGGATGTCCAGGATCGCCATGAACATGCCGAAGACCATGCAGACGAACGCCACCATGCGGCGGCGGTCGAGGGGCGGATCGGCGGCGCGGATCGGCGCGCCGGGCGCGAGGGCGGCGCTGGCGGCCATGGCCGGTCTCAGCGGCTCGCGGTGCTGACCGGCCGCGCCGCGGAGGCGCGGTCGAGGACGGAGCGGTCCGCGCCGGTGCGGGTATCGACCCGCACCACCGCCGACAGGCCCGGCCGCAGCAGGCCCTCCCGGGCGACCTCCTCGGGCACGCGCACCCGGACCGGCAGGCGCTGGACGATCTTGGTGAAGTTGCCGGTGGCGTTGTCGGGCGGCAGCAGGCTGAAGACCGAGCCGGAGGCCGGCGAGAACGATTCCACCACGGCGTGGATCTCACGGTCCGGATAGGCGTCGACCGTCACGGTCACCGGCTGTCCGGGACGCATGCGCTCGACCTGGGTCTCCTTGAAGTTCGCGTCGATCCGGACGCTCTGGAGCGGGACCAGCGCGGCGACCCGCGTGCCGGGCCCGACATAGGCGCCGGCCTCGACGGCCTTGTTGCCGACCACACCGTCGAAGGGCGCGCGGATGACCGTGAAGTCGAGGTCGCGCCGGGCCCGGTCGACGGCGGTGCGGAGTTCCGCCGCGAGGCTCTCCGCCTCGCGCTTCTGCGCCTGGAGCACGTCCACGTTGGCGCGGGCCGCGAGGAGGCCCGCCTCCATGGCCTTCACGGAGGCCTCGGTGCGGTCGCGGTCGGCACGGGTCTGGTCGATGCGCGACTTGGCCACGTAATCCGCCTGCATCTGCGTCGACCGGGCGAAGTCGGCCTGGGCGCGGACGGCGTCGGCGCGGGTCGCGTCGAGCTGCGCGGCGGCCTGGGCGACCTGGGCCTGCGCCGCCTCGGCCTGCCGGCCGATCCGCGCGATCGTGCTCTCCTGGGTGGCGAGCTTGTCCTGCGCCGCCTGCAGCGCGAGGCGGTAGTCGCCGTCGTCGAGCTTGGCGATGACGTCGCCCTTCCTCACCGCGAGGCCGTTCACCACCGGGACCGACTGGAGATAGCCCGGGATCTTGGCCGCGAGGACCGAGATGTCGGCCTGGACGTAGGCGTCGTCGGTCGAGACGAAGAACCGCCCGACGGTCCACCACTGCCACCCCTGATACGCGCCGCCGCCCAGGGCGGCCGTCAGCAGTCCGAGCAGGACGAGCCGCCTCATGGAGCGCTTGCGCGCGGGCGGCGCCTCGACCGGCACGGGCGTCGGCAGGGACGCCGCGGTGGCGGCCGGCGCGGTGCGCTCGGCACGCGCCTCGTCCCCGGCCTCGATTCGGGTCTCAATACCGGTCTCGAGACCGGAACTCGGCCGATCGGCGTCCTCGCGAAGGGACATATCAGCGCCTCGAAAGAGATGACCGAACCGTTCGGTCAATAACCAGGCACGACTTGACGCGCCCCCGAAGAAGCCGCAGGTTATTTTGACCGAACGGTTCGGTCAAGCGTGACGGTGTCACGGTGCGGAGCGGGATGATGGCTCAGGGTGCGGCGCTGGAGCGGGGTCAGGCCCAGCACGAGGGCGACAAGCGGCAGCAGATCCTCGAGGGCGCGCGGACGGTGTTCCTGGCGGCGGGGTTCGACGGGGCCAGCATGGGCGAGATCGCCCGGGCGGCCGGGGTCTCGAAGGGCACGCTCTACGTCTACTTCGAGAACAAGGAGGACCTGTTCGAGGCGCTGGCGATCCAGGAGAAGGCCAGCCTCGCCGAGGCCCTGTTCACCCTGGACGCGGACGATCCCGACGTGCCGGGCGTCCTGACGCGGCTCGGAAGCAGCTTCCTGACCGAGATGTGCCGGCCGGCGCACGTCTCGCTGGTCCGCATGGTCATCGGCGCGAGCGAGAAGTTTCCGCGCTTCGGGCAGGTCTACTATCAGGCCGGTCCGGCCCGCGGCGTCGAGCGCCTCTCGCGCTACCTCGACGCGCAGGTCCAGGCGGGGCGCCTGACGATCGCCGACACCGAGCTCGCGGCCCGGCACTTCCTGCATCTCTGCCAGGCGGGTCTGCTGACCCGCCTGCTGTTCGCGGCGGGCGGCATCGCCGGCGAGGCCGAGATGCGCCATCAGGTCGACGAGGCAGTCCGGGTGTTCCTGGCCGGGTACGGCCCCGCGCGCTGAGGCGCAGCTCAGGCGGGAAACGTCGTTGCGAGCGCGGCGAAGCGATCCAGCGGCGCGACGCTCGCAGAATGTTGCGCCGACCTGGGTTGCTTCGCCGCGCTCGCAATGACCGGGTTTAGCCGGCGGCGCGCAGCTCCGGCAGGGCCTCGGCGCTCCAGATCCGCACGTGGGCATCGATGGCGAGCGCCTCGTCGACGTCGGCGGGCGCGGTCCGGTACCGGCCGGCGAAGTGCGCGCAGGCGCGCTCGACCAGATCGCTGATCCCGTAGAAGCCGATCCGGCCGGCGATGAAGGCCGCCACCGCGATCTCGTTGGCCGCGTTCATCACGGTCGGCGCCGCACCGCCCGCCGCCAGCGCCGCGCGGGCGATCCGCAGGCACGGGAAGCGCGCCTCGTCCGCGGCCTCGAAGGTGAGCGATCCGAGCTTCACGAGGTCGAGGGGGCGGCCCCGCTGGATCGTGAGCCGGTCACCGAGGCCGAGGCAGTGCGAGATCGGCACGCGCATGTCGGGCAGCGCCAGCTCGGCGGTCACGGCGCCGTCGAGCCAGTAGACCATCCCGTGGATCACCGATTGCGGGTGCACCACGACGTCGAGCCGCTCGGGCTCGATGCCGAACAGGTGGTGCGCCTCGATCAGCTCGAGCCCCTTGTTCATCAGGCTCGCCGAATCGATGTTGATCTTCATCCCCATCGACCAGGTCGGATGGGCGGCGGCCTCGGCCGCGGAGGCGGCGGCGATCCGCTCGCGGCTCCAGGTCCGGAACGGGCCGCCCGAGGCCGTGATCATCATGGTGCGGACGTCGGCGAGCGGCCGGCCGGCCAGCGCCTGGCTCAGCGCGTCGTGCTCGGAATCCATCGGCAGGATCGTGGCGCCGTAGCGGGCGGCGTCGCGCATGAAGGCGTCGCCGGCGCAGACGAGGCTCTCCTTGTTGGCGAGGGCGACCTTGCGGCCGAGCCGAAGGGCCGCGTGGGTCGATTTCAGCCCCGCCGCCCCGCTCACGGCGGCGACGACGATGTCGGCGTCGCGGGCGGCGGCCTCCATGACGGCCGCCTCCCCCGCCCCGCTCGGGATGCCGGAGCCCGACAGGGCCTCGGCCAGCGCCGGGCCCGCGGCCTCGTCGGCGAGCGCCGCGAAGGAGGCGTTGAGCTCGCGGGCGACCTTGGCCAGGGCGACGGGATCCTTGCCGCCCACCAGGGCGCCGACGCGGAAACGGTCGGCGTGCTGGGCCAGGAGGTCGGCGGTGGAGCGGCCGATCGAGCCGGTGGCGCCGAAGACGGTGACGACCTGGGTCACGGGTTCAACTCCCTCATCGTCACGGGATCAGACCGCCGCCGCGCAGGGCGAGATAGACAGCCGCCAGCACGGCGACCGCGAAGAATCCGTCGAGCCTGTCCATGACGCCGCCGTGGCCGGGGATGATCTTCCCCGAATCCTTGACGCCGTAGCGGCGCTTCAGGCCGGATTCGATCAGGTCGCCCGCCTGACTCAGGACCGAGGCCAGCGCGCTCACGCCCGCCACCACCGGGAGGGAGGCGGCGCTGGGCAGGGTCGTGCCGGCGAGGTCGGCGACCACCGGGACCAGCGTCCCGGCGGCGACCGCGCCGACGAGGCCGCCGAGGGCGCCCGACCACGTCTTGTTGGGCGAGACCCGCGGCATCAGCTTGGGGCCGCCGATCTTCCGACCGGCGAAGTAGGCCGCGATGTCGGTGGACCAGACCACCGCGAACATCCAGGCCGGCCCGACGAGGCCGATGGCAGGATCGTCGCGCAGGGCCACCGGCACCGCCGCGATCGCCGCCGCGCCGAGCACCCCGAGGAAGGCGCGGAGCCGGCCCCGGCCGGTCCGCGCCACCGTGGCGCAGGCCGCGGCGCCGAGCAGCAGGACCGCGAGGCAGGCCGGCGTCGGGGCGCCGCCGCGCTGGCAGAGCAGCAGGGCGCCGAGCGTCGCCGCGCCCAGCGCGATCAGCACCTCGCGGGGCTCCGTGCGGCTCATCACCATCCACTCGGCGAAGCCGACGATGCCGGCGGCGAGCCAGATCCCCGCGAAGAGCCAGCCGCCATAGACGAGCGCGGCCAGCACGCCGGCCCCGAGCACGAGGCCCGAGGCGACGCGCAGCCACAGCTCGCGCCGCCCCGAGGGACGCGCGGCCGGTGCGGCGGCGGAGGTCACGCGCGTCCCGTCCCGCGCCTCAGACCTGCATGATCTCCTTCTCCTTGGAGGCCAGCACGCCGTCGATCTCGGCGATGTACTGGTCGGTCGCCTTCTGAACGTCGGTGGCCTGACGCTTCTCGTCATCCTCCGAGATGGCGCTGTCCTTCAGGAGCTTCTTGAGGTGGTCGAGGCCGTCCCGGCGCACGTGGCGCACGGCGACGCGAGCCTCCTCGGTGTACTTGTGGGCGACCTTGACCATCTCCTTGCGGCGCTGCTCGTTCATCTCGGGGATGCGGAGCCGGATGGTCTGCCCCTCGGTCTGCGGGTTGAGGCCGAGGTCGGATTCGCGGATCGCTTTCTCGACGGCCGTGACCATGCTGCGGTCCCAGACCGAGATCGACAGGAGCCGGGGCTCCGGCACGCTGACGGTGGCGACCTGGGCCATCGGCATCATCGAGCCGTAGGCGTCGACCTGGATCGGGTCGAGGAGCGACGGCGTGGCGCGCCCGGTGCGCAGCGAGCCGAGATCCTTCGAGAGCGAGGCGACGGCGCCCTGCATGCGGCGCTTGATGTCGTTGAGATCGAATTCCGGTGTGGCCATGAGGGTCGTCCCGAGACGTCTGACGTGGTCTTGAGCCCGGCGCGGGCAGTCGCGGCCTCAATGGACGAATTTTTTCAGGGCCGCAAACGGTCGCGACCCCGATCGTGCCGCGTGTCAGGGCGCCACGAGGGTCGAGGGCGCGTCGCCCGACAGGATCGCGGCGATCGAGCTCGGCGGGTGGAGCGAGCCGACCACGATCGACAGGCGGCTCTCCCGGGCCAGCGCGAAGGCGGCGGTGTCCATCACCTTGAGGTCGCGGGCGATCGCCTCGTCGTGGGTGATGCGGTCGTAGCGCGTGGCACTCGGATCCTTCTTCGGATCCGCCGAGTAGACGCCGTCCACCTGCGTCGCCTTGAGAACCGCGTCGCAGCGCAGCTCGGCGGCGCGCAGCACCGCGGCGGTGTCGGTGGTGAAGAACGGGTTGCCGGTGCCGCCGGCGAGGACGACAACCTGGCCCTTGTCCAGATGGTGCAGCGCCGGCTGGCGGGCGTAGGTCTCGCAGATGGTCGGCATCGACACCGCCGACATGGTCCGCGCCTGGACGCCCGCGGCGTTGAGCGCCGTCTCGATCGCCAGCGAGTTCATCACCGTGGCCATCATGCCGAGGGAATCCCCGGTCGCCCGGTCGATCCAGCCGGCCGCGGAGATCCGCGCCCCGCGGATCATGTTGCCGCCGCCCACCACGATGGCGATCTCGGCACCCGCCTCGATCGTGCGGGCGATGTCCTCGGCGAGCGCCGCCAGGGTCGGCGGATGCAACCAGTAGCCGTCCGGAGCGGCGAGCGCCTCGCCCGACAGCTTCACGAGGATACGGCGAAACGGCGTCGTCTCCGGCATCTGGGCCCCCGGCTCCATCCCGCATCGCGCAAGCGGGGAGGCTTCTACGTCAACCGCCCGAGCGCCGTCGAGAGGCCCGGCACCGATACGGCGGGGATCGTGGGCCGAAATGCTACCGGCGCGCGAGCGACGTGCGAGAGACGGTCGCCCGGGGAGGACGTCTGCGCCGCCGGCGCGGTCCGAATCCGGAGCGCCGGCGCCGGCTCTCAGCTGCCGGCGAGGACGCCGACGGCGCCGAAGACGGTCATGGCGAGGCCGGAGGCGAACACGCCGATCATGAGGTAGGAGAAGGGTTTCAGAGCCATGCCGGGAACGTAGAGCGGCGCCGCGAGGCGGGGCGTGCGGCGCAACACGGCCCGGCGTGGATCGATCCCGCGACTCCGGAAACGCGAAGCCCCGCCCGGCTCGTGCCGGACGGGGCTGGTCACGCGCGAGCCCGGCAGGCCCGGCGCTCGCGCTCGAACTCAGGCGCGGCCGGCCTGCTGGGCGACCTCGGTGGCGAAGTCCGGACCCTCTTCCTTCTCGATGCCGTCGCCCAGCGCGTAGCGGACGAAGCCCGTCAGGGTCACGGGGCCGCCGACCTTGGAGCCGGCCTCCTTGAGGACCTGGCTCACCGTCTTGGAGCCGTCGTGCACGAAGGGCTGCTCCAGGAGGGTGACCTCCTTGTAGTAGCTCTTCAGGCCGCTCTCGATGATCTTGGCGAGGACGTGGTCCGGCTTGCCGGCGTTCTTCTCGCGCAGGATGTTCGACTCGCGCTCCACCGTGGCGGCGTCGACGCCCGAGGCGTCCAGCGCCACCGGGTTGGTCGCCGCGATGTGCATGGCGATCTGGCGGCCCAGCGCCGAGAGCGCGTCGACGTCGCCCTCGGACTCGAGCGCCACGAGCACGCCGATCTTGCCGAGGCCCTCGGAGATCTGGTTGTGCACGTAGGAGGCGATGACGCCCTTCTTGACCTCGAGCTTGGTGACCCGGCGCAGGTTCATGTTCTCGCCGATGGTGGCGATCAGGGCCTGCAGCTTCTCCGAGACGGTCTCGGTGGCGCCCGGGAAGTGGGCGGTCTGGAGCCCCTCCAGCGTGCCGTCGGTGTTCAGGGCGATCTTGGCGGCTTCGCGGGCGAAGGCCTGGAAGGCGTCGTTGCGGGCGACGAAGTCGGTCTCGGAGTTCACCTCGACCACGGCGGCGTGGTGGCCGGCGGACTCGACGGCGACGAGGCCCTCGGCGGCGACGCGGCCGGCCTTCTTGGCGGCCTTGGCGAGACCCTTCTTGCGCAGCCAGTCGACGGCGGCCTCGATGTCGCCCTGCGTCTCGTTGAGCGCGCCCTTGCAGTCCATCATGCCGGCGCCGGTCTTCTCCCGGAGCTCCTTCACCATCGCGGCGGTGATGTTGGCCATGGCGGTCCCTTTCGTGTGGTCTGGATGCGAGAGGCCCGGCGCGCGGGTGAGCGGCCGGGCCCGGTATGCCTGGATTCGCGACGGCCCGATGACGGTGCCGCCGCGAAGCCCCGTTGGATCAGGCCGCGGCGGCGGCCTCGACGAAGCCGCGGGCCTGGGAGACCCACGAATCGCGGTCGATGCGGCCGTTGAGCTTCAGGTCGGCATCGACCTTGGCGACGTCCTCGGGCGTCATCGCGGCGAGCTGCCAGTAGTGGTAGATGCCGGCGTCGTTGAGCTTCTGCACGATCTGCGGGCCGGCGCCATTCAGCTTGGTCAGGTCGTCCGGCGCGCCGCGCGGGGCGGCGAGCAGCTCGAAGTGCTCGGTCGACTCGGCGAGCATCGCCACGTCGGCCGGGTCGAGGGCGTCGGACTCGACCGTGACGGCCGCGTCGTCGTTCGCCGGCAGCTCCTCGGCCATCGGCTCCTCGGAGGCGCCGAGATCCATGCCCGACGAGCCCTGGGCGCGCGAGATGCCGTCGATGGCGGCCTTGGCGATCAGGTCGCAGTACAGCGCGATCGCGCGGCCGGCGTCGTCGTTGGCCGGGACGATGTAGCTGATGCCGTCCGGGTTGCAGTTGGTGTCGACGATGGCGGCGACCGGGATGCCGAGGCGGTTCGCCTCCTTGATCGCCAGCTGCTCCTTGTTGGTGTCGATCACGAACAGCAGGTCCGGGACGCCGCCCATGTCCTTGATGCCGCCGAGCGCCTTCTCGAGCTTCTCCTTCTCGCGGGAGAGCATCAGGCGCTCCTTCTTGGTCAGGCCCGGGCCGCCGGTCTCCAGCGTCTCGGTGACCTTGCGCAGGCGCGAGATCGAGCCCGAGATGGTCTTCCAGTTGGTGAGCATGCCGCCCAGCCAGCGGGAGTTGACGTAGTACTGGGCCGACCGCTTGGCCGCCTCGGCGATCGTGTCGGCCGCCTGGCGCTTGGTGCCGACGAACAGCACGCGGCCGCCCTTAGCGACGGTGTCGCTCACCGCCTGCAGCGCCTGGTGCATCGCCGGCACGGTCTGGGCGAGGTCGATGATGTGGATGTTGTTGCGCGTACCGAAGATGTACGGCTGCATCTTCGGGTTCCAGCGGTGCGCCTGGTGACCGAAATGTGCGCCCGCCTCGAGGAGCTGACGCATAGAGAAATCGACGGCCATGTCTTTGTGCTCTCCGGTTATATCCGCCGCGGAGGGATGCGGCCGGCCGAGATCTCGGACGACCACCGGAAACGCCTCATTCAGGCATGAGGCCGGCTCCGCGTGTGGGATGGGCGGGCGCTTAGCAGAGGGCGGGTCCGAAGGCAAGAAGCGGCGGGGTGGCGCGGGCCATCCCTCGATCACAGCCTGGGTTCAGAGCGCTTGCACCGCGCGGGCGCGCCTCGCGACAGTTCGGACCGTGGCGGCGGTCGCCTTCGACACCCTGAAATCCGCCCGGACCCTCCGGGAGAGAGCCAAGCTGTCCCCGGAACAGGCGGAGGGCTTGCCCGATGCCATGGCGGAAGCGCTGCAGGGCGATCGCGTCACGAAGGCGGATCCGCGCGTCGAGCTGGCGGATACGCGGTCCGAAATCGTGCGCTGGGTGGCGGGCTCGATCGGCTTCCAGACACTCGCTGTCATCGGCGCGGTCGTCGCCCTCGCCCGGGCTCTGCACTGACAGGCGCGCAGCCCGGATCACCCGCCCGCGAACACCGCCGCCACGTCCTCGGCCGTCATCACCCGGTGCGCGCCCGCCGGCAGGTCCGCCGGCAGAGCGAGGCCGCCGACCCGGTCCCGGTGCAGCGCCGCGACGTGGTTGCCGACGGCGGCGAACATCCGGCGGACCTGGTGGTACCGGCCCTCCGTCAGGGTCACCGCGCAGCGGGTCGCGTCCTCGACGTCGAGCCGCACCGGCAGGAGCGGGCGCTCCTCGCCCTCCAGGACGAGCGTGCCCGCGGCGAACACCTCCGCCTCGCGGCCGGTCAGCGGCCGGTCGAGGGTCACGCGGTAGCGCTTCGCCACCTGCGCCTTCGGGCTGATGATCCGGTGCAGCAGCGCCCCGTCGTCGGTCAGCAGCAGCAGGCCCGAGGTCTCCTTGTCGAGGCGTCCCACCGTGGAGAGCGGCGGGTCGCGGCGGCGCCAGCGCTCGGGGAGGAGCCCGTAGACCAGCGGGCCGGCCTCCTTGTGGGAGCAGGTCACGCCCAGCGGCTTGTGCAGCATCAGGCACAGGCCGGGGAGCGGGTCGAGGGATTCGCCGTCGACGGTGAGGCGCTCCGGCAGGTCCGGCGCGAGGGCGACCCGGTCGCCGGCATCCGCGAGTTCAGCGCCGTCGAGGCGGATCGCGCCGGCGCGGGCGAGGGCCTGGATCTCGCGGCGCGAGCCGTAGCCGAGATTGGCGAGGAGCTTGTCCAGGCGGACGGATCTCGCCGCGCTCATGGAAGCGGCGCCCTCATCGGCGGGCCTCGTAGACCCGGTAGCCGTTCGCCTGGACGGCCACCGCGACGTGCCGGAACGCCTCGCGCAGGCTCGCCTCGTAGGGCAGGTGCGCGTTGGCCACGAGCCACAGCGCCCCCCCGGGGCGCAGGGCCTCGGCCGCCCGCGCGATGAACGCCCGGCCGAGCGCCTGATCCTCGCTCCCGCCCTCGTGGAACGGCGGGTTCGTGACGACGAAGTCGAGGTTTTCCGGCACCGCGCCGGACGCGCGGATATCGGCCCAGAGGATCGTCGCGCGCGGATCGGCGACGTTGCGGCGCGCCATCTCGACGGCGCGCCGATCGATCTCCAGCAGGGTCAGGGCGGTCACGGCCTCGGACCCCAGGACGGCCCGCGACAGGATCCCGAGGCCGCAGCCGAAATCGGCGCCGCGGCCCTTGAGGGCGGGGAGGTTCGCCAGGAGCAGCGCCGTGCCGGGATCGAGCCGGTCCCACGAGAAGATGCCGGGCTGCGTGCACAGGGCGAGGTTGTCGACGTGGCGCGGGCCGCCCTCGTCGATCGCCTCGGCGACGCCGGCGAGGTCGGTCGGGCGCTCCGCCGTGCAGATCCGGTGATGCCGGCGCGGCTGGTCGGCGGCGGCGCAGCCGAAGGTCGTCAGTTCCTTGGCCAGGCGGGTTCCGCCGCGATCCTTGGGCGCCAGGGCGACCATGCGGCCGCCGGGCCCGAGGGCGCGCAGCACCTGGGCCAGCACGTAGCGCCGCTCGACCGTTCCGGGCGGCGCCAGCACGGTGGCCGCGTCGAGGCTGTTCTCGGACAGGTCCTCCAGCCGCGCGGCGCCGGGAATCAACGGGGAGAGCTGGACGGCGTCGCCCGGGACCTCGGCGAGGTCCACCGGCGGCAGGCCGTAGACGGCATGGCGCATAGACAATTCGGGATTTGGAGTGCCGAATCCGGAACGCGAATCCGCGGCGGAGCGGGGTAAACCCGCGCCCGACTCGGTTCATCCGGGGGGAACACCGCTTTTATACCGGAACCCGCCGGGAAGCCCAGCCTCCCGCGCGCGACCCGGCGCGTCAGCCCCGCGGGAATTCCAGGCCCATCTCGCGGTAGCGGGCCGGATCGTCGGCCCAGTTCTCCCGCACCTTCACGTGCAGGAACAGGTGGACCTTGGCGTCGGCCGCCTCGGCGATCTCGATCCGGGCCGCCTGCCCGATCGACCGGATGGTCTGGCCGCCCTTGCCGAGCACGATCGAGCGCTGGCTCTCCCGCTCGACGAAGATCGTCTGCTCGATCCGCACCGAGCCGTCGGGCCGGATCTGCCACTGGTCGGTCTCCACCGTGGAGCGGTAGGGCAGCTCCTCGTGCAGCCGGTCGTAGATCTTCTCGCGGGTGATCTCGGCGGCGAGCATGCGCAGGGGCGCGTCCGAGACCTGATCCTCCGGATAGAGCCAGGGCCCCGGCGGCATGCGGGCGGCCAGCGCCCGGCGCAGGTCGGCGACGCCGTCGCCGTTCAGCGCCGAGATCATGAAGGTCTCGGCGAAGGGCGCGGCGGCGTTGAGCTTCGCGGCGAGATCGAGGAGCCGCTCGCGCGGGATCAGGTCGATCTTGTTGAGGATCAGCAGCTTCTCGCGCTTCACCTCGCCGAGCCGGCCGAGCACCGCCTCCACCTCCGCGTCGACGCCCTTGCGCGCGTCGACCAGCAGGCAGACGGCGTCGGCGTCGGCGGCGCCGCTCCAGGCCGAGTGCACCATCGCGCGGTCGAGGCGGCGCTTGGGCGCGAAGATGCCGGGGGTGTCGACCAGGACGACCTGGGCCGACCCCTCGATGAGGATGCCCCGCACCAGGGCCCGGGTCGTCTGCACCTTGCGCGAGACGATCGAGACCTTGGTGCCGACGAGGTTGTTGAGCAGGGTCGACTTGCCGGCATTCGGCACGCCGATCAGCGCCACGAAGCCGGCCCGCGCGTCGGCGGGCGTGCCGGGAAGGGTGGACGGGTCGCGCGCGGGCTCCCGGGCCGGCGCGCTGTCGGGCCCGTCCCGCTCGTCGTGATCGTCCTGCTCGTGCGCGCTCATGCTGTCTCCGTCGGCTCCGCATCCGCGGAGGCCCCGATTCCCTCCCGCTCCATCAGCGCCCGGGCGGCGGCCTGCTCGGCGATCCGCTTCGACGTGCCGTCACCGAGGCCGGGCTCGAGGCCCTCGACCTGCACGGCGATGCGGAACCGGGGCGCGTGGTCGGGACCGGTGCGCTCCACCACCGCGTAGGTGGGGATCGGCAGGCTGCGGCCCATGGCCCATTCCTGCAAGGCGGATTTGGCGTCGCGGCCCCGGGCCGCCGCGGTCGGCTCGCCGGGGCGGAAATGGGTCTCGACCACCGCCCGGGCGGCGTCGAACCCGGCGTCGAGGTAGATCGCGCCCAGGATCGCCTCGCAGACGTCGGCGAGGATCGTCTGGTTGCGCCGGCCGCCGCCCATGACCTCGCCCTGGCCGAGAATCAGGTGCGGGCCGACCTCCCAGGAGGCGGCCACGGCCGCGCAGGTCTCGCGCCGGACGAGGGCGGCGAGGCGCCGGGAGAGGTCGCCCTCGTCGGCCTCCGGGAAGGCGCCGTAGAGCCGGTCGGCGACCGCGAGCCCGAGCACCCGGTCGCCGAGGAATTCCAGGCGCTGGTAGCTGCCGCCCCGGCCGCTCGCCTTGCTGGTGTGGGTCAGCGCGCGGGTGAGCAGGTCCTGATCGCCGAAGCTGTGCCCGATCCGCTCCTCGAGGGCGGTCAGGGGCGGGCGCGGCTTGTGGGCCCGCCGGGATCGGGCGTTCGCCCGGGGCTGCGCGGCGTCGTCCAAGTCCGGGCCGGTCAATGGATCGTCGTGAACAGGCGCGACCAGCGCACGTGGGCCGGCCAGTTCCAGACCTGCCACGCCGGCGTGCCCTCGTCGATCGAGAAGAAGATCATCTCGGCGCGCCCGACCAGATTGGCGAAGGGCACGTAGCCGACATTGGCGAGATCGCGCGAATCGGTGGAGTTGTCGCGGTTGTCGCCCATCATGAAAAAGTGACCGGGCGGGACCGTGTACAGCTCGGTCTTGTCCCAGAATCCGTTGTCGCCGTCGCGCTCGATCACCCGGTGGACCACGCCGTTGGGCAGGGTCTCCAGGTACTGGGGCACCTTGGTCGGCTGGCCGTAGGGGTCGGTGGTCTCGTAGTCGGCGATCCGCTCGCGCTTGACCGCCTTGCCGTTGATGTTGAGCACGCCGTCGATCATCTGGATCTTGTCGCCCGGCAGGCCGATCACGCGCTTGATGTAGTCGGTCGAGTTGTCCTTGGGCAGCTTGAACACCGCGATGTCGCCGCGCTTCGGGTCGGCTCCCCAGATCCGGCCGTCGGCCTGGATCGGAATGTATTCCGAGAGAGGCAGCGAGTACTTGGAATAGCCGTAGGAATATTTCGACACGAACAGGTAGTCACCGATCAGCAGCGTCGGCACCAGCGAGCCCGAAGGGATGTTGAACGGCTGGAACAGGAGCGTCCGCACCACCAGGGCGATCAGCAGCGCCTGGATGCCGACCTTCAGCGTCTCGCGGATGCTGGCCCAGGTGCCGGTCTCGGCAGGTTTCCTGAGCGGCTTGCCGTCGTAATCCACGCGCGCGTTCCGTCTTCGGTTGAGGTGCATCGCCCGCGCTCAGCGGGGCGCGGCCCCGCCGCGCGCGGCCTGATGTGCGGTTGTCCCGAGGAATGCGCCGCAATCGTGTCCGCCGTGTCCGGCGGTCTAGACCATGCGCGAGCCCCCCGCAACGCGCGACCGCCGCTGGCTAATCCGCGACGCCGGCCTCAACCGGCGACAGAGACCGGCAAGGCCTCGATGATCACGAAGGCCTGCGCCATCGGCGGATCGTCCGTGAGGCTCACGTGCAGGCGCGCCGCGTGCCCCGCCGGCAGCAGTTCCGCGAGCCGCTCCGCCGCGCCGCCCGCGAGCCGCAGGGTCGGCTGGCCGGAGGGCAGGTTCACCACCTCCATGTCGCGCCAGAAGACGCCGGCGCTGAGGCCGGTGCCGAGCGCCTTGGCGCAGGCTTCCTTGGCGGCGAAGCGGCGGGCGTAGCCCTCGGCGCGGGCGGCCCGCCGGTCGCAGCGGGCCCGCTCCCCGTCGGTGAAGACCCGGTGGGTGAAGCGCGCGCCGTGCCGCTCCAGGGTCCGGGCGATCCGGCGGATGTCGCAGAGATCCGAGCCGATCCCGACGATCATGGGTGCCGCGCCCGGTCCATGGCGGCCCGCATGTCGCGCACCGCCCGGTCGAGTCCCACGAAGATCGCGTCGGCGATCAGGGAATGGCCGATGTTCAGCTCCCGGATCTGCGGCAGGGCCGCCACCGGGCCGACGCTGCCGAGGGTGAGCCCGTGGCCCGCGTGGATCTCGAGGCCGAGGCCGGCGCCGTGCTCCGCCGCGCGCCGGATGCGGGCGAGCTCGCGCGCGGTCCGGGCGTCGTCGTCCTCCAGAGCCGCCTCGCAGTAGCTGCCGGTGTGCAGCTCGACCACCGGCGCCCCGAGGGCGCGGGCGGCGTCCATGATCGCGGGCTCGGGCTCGACGAACAGCGAGACGCGGATGCCGGCCTCCGCGAGGGCCCGGATGCGCGGCGCCAGGTGCTCCCGGCCGCCGACGATGTCGAGGCCGCCCTCGGTGGTGCGCTCCTCGCGCTTCTCCGGGACGAGGCAGGCGGCGTGCGGGCGGGTGTCCAGCGCGATCGCCACCATCTCGTCGGTGGCGGCCATCTCGAAGTTGAGCGGCACGGACAGGCCGCGCTTGAGCGCCGCGATGTCGGTGTCGCGGATGTGGCGCCGGTCCTCGCGGAGATGCGCGGTGATCCCGTCGGCGCCCGCCTCGACGGCGAGCAGGGCCGCGCGCACCGGGTCCGGGTAGTCGCCGCCGCGGGCGTTGCGGACGGTCGCGACGTGATCGATGTTGACGCCCAGGCGCAGTTTCTCGGAGGTCATCCGCTCGTTCGTCCCCGTGTCGGCGCGGTGCGACAGGCATACCGGCGGGGTCCGGAGGGCGCGGCGCGCCCTCACCCCGTGCCGGCGATATGCGGAGGATCGCGCGCGCCGGCAAGACGCCCGGGGCCCGCGGCGTCACGCGACCGGGACGCGGGCGGCCTCCGGCGGCCGCCCGCTTCTCGAGGGGCCGGTGCGGCCCGCCCGGTCAGGCGAGCCGCAGGCGCGACCGGCTGTCCTTCCGCTCGGGCAGTGTGTCGAGGGCGGTCCGGACGATGGTTTTGGCGTCGAGGCCTGCCTCTGCGTACATCTTCTCCGGGCTGTCGTGGTCCTGGTAGGCGTCCGGCAGCGTCATGGTCCGCACCCGCACGCCGC
>Ga0268288_10030_pt1 | contig 179179 bp, 162 predicted proteins | sample BraspS3V5C_FD_191349 | JGI IMG/M metagenome (GOLD analysis project Ga0268288, IMG submission 191349) | Soil microbial communities from Anza Borrego Desert, Southern California, United States - Bradyrhizobium sp. S3-V5C | ecosystem: Environmental > Terrestrial > Soil > Desert | place: USA... | reverse complement strand
TCTCTGGCCGCTGCAGCCGCAGCACCAGCTCGATCAGCTCTTCGCGGCTCAGCCGTTCCAGTTCGCTGCGGCCCATCTCACGAGAGAATCAGCGAAATCCGTCCCGCGCAAGGGCGTGGGTAATTACATTCATCCCTATTGACCTCGGCGAGACAGGCCAGTTTTGTTTGCAGGTTAACGCCAATTGTAAGTAGACACGCAACTGTCGCGTGTCCATTTCGGACATTAATTTCCCCCACTCTCCTGTCGCGCGGGAAATTCCGGGCAGTCTACTGTTGGCAATTAGGAAGTATGGAACGGGATAAACTGGCAATAGGCGCGCCGACCCCACCGGGTGAGCCGTGCGCGGAGGTGCTGCACCCCTTCCTGCCGTGGTTGACCGGCAGCCTTCTGCTGGTGGGACCGAGGCCCGACGCGGGGAGCAGGGCGCGCTGGGCACCCACCGCCGCGGTGGTCCACACGGCGGATGGCGCCGACCTTCCGGCCTCGACGCGCTTCGATGCCGTCGTTCTGCTGGGTCTCCTGTTCCGACGAGACGACGGGGGCGGGTGCGCGCTCGACGCGACGATCGCCTGGGCTCAGGAGCGGCTGCGACCCGGCGGGCGGCTGATCCTCGTCGTCGACAACGCGCTGTCGCTCCACGGCCTCGCCTCGGGGTCCGAGACGGCGGGGGAACGCGGCTTCCCGAGCCTCGAAGGGCGCCCCCGATCCGACGGCGCCCGGCTGCCGACGCGGGCAGGTCTGAAGCGGTCCCTGGGGGCCCGCGGCCTGGTCCATCAGGACTGGTGGTTCCCGTTTCCGGACCAGGGGCGACCCCTGAGCCTCGTCGCCGAGCGCGGATTGGCGCGGCCGGGTGGGTTCGACCCCGGAATGCTCGCGATCGGCGCAGCCGGCCCGGAACCCGCAGCCTGCGCGGGCGCACTTTTCTCGCCCCGGCGCGCCTGGGGGCCGGTGGCGGATCTGGGGCTCACCGGCGATCTGGCGCCGGCCTTCGCGGTCGCGGCGTCGGAAGCGCCGCTGCCGCCGGATGACCGGCTGGCGATCCACCTCGGACTGCGCCGCCGCCCGGAATTCGAGCGTCTGGTGACCTTCGCGGATGCCGGGTCGCGGATCGCGGTGCGCCGCGCGCGCGTGAACCCTGATCTTCCCGCCGCGGTCGCAGGGGTGACGAACCTGTTGCCATCGGAGACCTACGCGCCCGGTTCCCTCTGGTCGGCGGATCTCGAGGCGCGGCTCGCGCGGGAGGGCTGGTGCCCGGACGCGGTCGCCTCCTGGGCCGGGACGTGGCTGGAGGCCGTCTCCCGCTGCTTCGCGGCCGGGGCGCGGATGGGACCGGACACGTTCCTCCCAGCACGGGCGCTCGACGCGATCCCGAAGAACCTCGTCTCGGGTACAAACCGGACGTTCATAGACCTGGAATGGGACCTCGGCGTCCCTCTGGACGCGGGTCATCTCGCCGTGCGCGGCCTCGTCAACGCGCTGACCGACGCGCCGGACTGGCGGCCCGGCGGAGGGTCCGGCCTGATCCTGCTGGACGCCCTGCGCACCCTGTTGCCGAGGCTCGGATACGCCCTGGACGATGCGCAGCTCGCCGACCGGCTGGCCCGGGAGAGCCGGTTCCAGTCCATCGTCAGCGACCGCGTGATCGAGCGCGGTCTGGGCTGGGCGGCGGCGACGCGCCTGCCGGCCGGCGGTCCGGCCCGCAGCGGCGCGAATCCGCGCGCGGCGCTCGTCGAGGCGTCCGCCGAGATCGCCCGGCTGCGCGAGGAGAATGCGGCCCTGCGCGCCGCGCGCACCGCCGACGCCGCCGCGCATGCGGACACCGAGTGCGAGAGCGCCCGTCGCACCGACCGCGTGATCGCCTACGCGGCCGAACTGCACCGCGCGCGCGACCACCTCCAAAACACGCTCGACGCCCGCCGCGCTTCGTCCGCCTACGGGCGCCGTCTGCCCCTTCGCCTCCTGCGCCTGCTCAGAGGGACCCCGTGATGCGGCTGCTCGTGGCCTGTGACCACCTCGCGCTGACGGGCGGCCTCCTGCGCTTCGAGCGGGTCGGGCGCGTGCTCGCGCGTCGCGGGCACACGTTCTCTTTCCTCACGTTCGGCACGGGCGAGGACGGGTTCGAGACGCGTCACCGCGTCCTGCACCCCGAGGAAGCCGCGCGCGAGAGCTGGGACGCCGTCATGGTGCCGGGCGGCGGTTTCCCGGATGCCACGATCGAGGGTTTCGCGGACCTGCGGGCCCCGAACTTCGGCGCCCGGATTCAGCACTTCCTCAACGCCCCGGCGCGACGGGACGCCTACGCGCGCGTCACGCGGACCTTCGCGCCCGACCTCGTCGTGGCGAACAACGCCCACTGGGACGATGCGGCCCTCGACGCCCTCGGCCTGCCGTGGCGCCGACTCGTCGGTGCAGTCGATGCCGGCCTGTTCGCGCCGCCCGTCTCGAGGCCGGCGCGCGGCGCGCGGCACCGGCTCGGCGGCATCGCCAACAAGCGCCCCGCCGCGCAGCTCGCCGCGCTCGACAGGCTCGGCGACGCGTGGGCGCTGCACTGGTTCGGACGGCCGGATTGGGGGCTCGTGGGCGCGCGCGCCGATCTGGTGGCCTCGGGCCGCCTCGTCGTCCACGGGCCGCTGGTCGAGGCCGACCTGCCCGCGTGGTACCACGGGCTCGACGCGTTCTGCAGCGCGGAGGCGCATGCCGGCTGGTGCAACCCGGCCGCGGAGGCGATGGCCTGCGGCACGCCGCTCGTCACGACCGTGCACGGCACGCTGGCTTTCGCCGAGGACGCCGTGACCGCCCTGGTGGTGCCGGACGGTCCGGACGCGGCGCTCGGTGCCGCCGTCGCGCTGGCCGCGGACCGGATCGTCACCGATCCCGCCGCCGCCGCGTCCCGCGCCGAGGCGGGACGGGCGCGGATCCGGGCGCTCGACTGGGACACCTACGCGGACGGGCTGCTCGCCGCCGTCGCAGAGGCGATCGCGCTGCGGGCCGACCGGGCCACGGCGGCGCGCCCGTCCGGCACGCCGCCCCGCGAGACCGTGCTGCGCCTCGCCGACCTCGCCCGCCGGGACGGGGCGCTGCCGGAGGACTTCGACGCGCTCGGCTATATCCGGCTGCATCCGGACCTCGCGGCGCTGTTCGAGCACGCGTGGCAGGGGCAGTTGCACTACCTCGAGCACGGCCGGCGGGAGGGCCGGATCTACCCCTCGAACCTGACGCGGGCGCAGCAGAAGGCCGCCCAGGCATCGCGGATCGCGCTCGCGGTCGACGGGCTCGACGGCTCCGGCAAGTCGAGCATCGCGCGTCGCGTCGCCGAGGCGCTCGGTGCGACAGTGCTCAATCCCTTCAGCGGTCAGGTCGGCGCGATCCTGGTCCATCTGGCCCGGACGGGGCAGCACGCGCTCGCCGACGACGTAGCGCACGCGGCCGTCGCGGCGGCGATCGCCAACGCGCCGCCGGGACCGGTCGTCTTCGATCGGCACTGGTTCACCGCCTCGCAGCTCCTGTCGCCGGCCTATCGTCCGGGATGGGAGCCGCGCCCGTTCACCGTCATGTGCTGGGCCGACCGTCCCACCACCATCGCCCGCATGGTCGCGCGCGGCGTCCCCAACCCGTCGGAGCACATGACCGAGGACCGGATCGCCGGCTACCGGACGCTCGCGGAGGAGCTGCGGCTGCCGCTCCTCGACACGTCCCGCATCGCCCCGGAGGAGGGGGCCGCGCAGGTGCTGGCGATGTTGGGCGCGAACGGCGACGCGGCACGGCGCGCGTGAGTGCGGCCTCGCGGAGCGGCGTGTGAGATCGGCGCGAAGCGCGAGAGGCTGCGGGGCGACAGCCTCCGCAGGACCGGGAATTGCCGGACCCGCTCCGATATGGTCGCTTTCCGGAATCCGGTGGCGACGGCAGGCCACGGGTTTCGCGGGAGGACATGGCGTTCGTGTTGGAACAAGCGCGCGGCGACCGCGGCCGGAACCTCGTGCTGCTCGGCATCAGCCTCCTCTTCGTCGCCGCCGGTCTCGGGATGATCGTCACCGGCGCGGATGGCGGCGTCGCGACGACGGTGTTCTTCGGCGTCTGCGCGGCCGTCGCCGTCTGGCAGCTGCGGCCGGACCTCCTCGAATCGGAGAGCCGGTCGGCGGGGTCACTGGCGGCCCAGTTTCCTGGCCCAGTGACCTTGCGCGCCTCGTTGCGGAGACTCCTGTTCCTCGCCCTGATGGCCGCCGGCTTCGGCGGGGTGACGCTCTGGATCCTGCTGCACGAGACGCGTTCAACCACGATGCACCTGCTGCTGTGGCCGGGTGTCGTGCTCTTCCTCGGAGGCGTCCCGGTCCTCATCCTCACGGCGATCCGCGGCTCGGCGCTGCACCTCGACGAGACCGGATTCACCGTCGTGCAGTTGGGCCGGTCGCGGCGCGTACGGTGGCATGACGTGAGCGAATTCGCGGCGGTCGCCGCGGCCGGCTCGGGCCAACGTCTCGTCACGTTCGACGACGCGAGCGCGATCACGACCCGCCTCGGGGCAATGAACCGTCGCCTGATCGGGCGCAACGCGGTGCTGCCGGAGAACTATGGACTGGATCCCGACACGCTCGCTACGCTCCTCACGGCTTGGCGCAAGCGGGCCCTGCAGACGGAGGCCGGTCGGCTCTGAGGCGATCCGGCCAACGCGGCGGCGGTGCCGGCGCACCGTCGACGGCGCCCGGTCGACGGGCGGGGCGCGCGCGCCGGCGGCGGACGACACCGCCTGCCCGCGCCTTGACCATCGTCTCTCCAGCGTGGCCTGATCGGCGCGATGGAACCGCTGACCGACCCGATCGCGCGCGCTCGCTCTCCCGGTACGGGTCAGCCCCCGGAGGGCGGATTCGCCGCCCTGACCCCCGAGCTGAGCGTCCGGGACCTCGATGTGAGCCTGCGTTTCTGGTGCGATCTGCTCGGCTTCACGGTCGCCTACGATCGACCGGCCGCGCGCTTCGCTTATCTGACGCGAGGCGGCGCGCAGATCATGCTGTGCCAGCACAACGGCCGCTGGAGCACGGGCCCGCTGGATCCGCCCTGCGGCCGCGGGGTCAACTTCCAGATCATGGTCGATCGGCTGGATCCGATCCTCTCGGCGCTCGCCGGCGCGCGATGGCCGCTGTTCGAGGCGCCGCGGGAGGCCTGGTACCGGACGGGTCCGGTCGAGGGCGGCCAGCGGGAATTCCTCGTCCAGGATCCCGACGGGTACCTCGTGCGCCTCGCCGAGGATCTCGGTCACCGAGAACCCGCGTAGCCCCCGCCCGTCCGGACCGGGAGACGGCACCGTCGCGGCCGCAGGGGCCGCGTCAGCGCGTGACGATGCTCGGCTCCTGCCGGCCGGGACGGGGTTGAACCACGAGGAGTCCGGCCGAGTAGACCAGCGAGACGAGGAGCGCGACCGTCAGCGCGAGCGCGGCACCGAACGGTTGAATCATCACGTGGAGCGTCAGCAGGGTCAGGCCGAAGCCGAACACCCCGCGGATCGCGACGCTCGCCAAGCGCGCCATCGCCGCGCCTCCGATTCGGCGATGAAGGATGACGAAGGCGCTCGTCATCGTAACCGGGAAGGCGGCGATCACCCCGGTCCGGGCAGGACCGAGGGCGGTGCTGAGCGCCAGCAGGGCCGCGACGAACAGCGCGACGGCACTCGCGCGGATGAGCAGATCCAGCGGGCGCGGCCTCGCGACGACGGCGCTCCGCACAAGGGTCGCGCGCACCACGTGCCGGGTCGAGACGGCGCCGGCCCCGTAGACGAGGGCATTGAGCAGGAACGCGGTCGTCGGCGTCCACGCGAGCGCCGAGACCGGCAGGGCCGCCGCGAGCCACGCCAGGATCGCCGGCCCGAGGGTGGCGATCATGTCGCGACCGGCCGCCCGGTGGGCGTAGACGATCAGGAACAGGCCCATCGCGGCGTTCGCCGCGAAGCCGTTGAGGGCCGCCCCGGCGACGAACGCGGCGTCGTGCTCCATCGCCATGAACACGTAGGCCGGCCCGGCCGACACCGGCAGGCTGACGACGAGCGCGCCCCAGACCGGCCCCAGCCATTCGGCCAGGACGGAGGCGAGCACCACCACGGTCCCGGAGGTCAGCGCCCGGATCAGGGCCGTCAGCCAAATCGCCGCCAAGGTCGTTTCCCGCGCGTCGCGTCGCCGACCCGGGTCGGCATCGGAGCCGCGCCCTCGCTATCACGGGCGACCGGTCCCGGCCAAAGCGGCCGGCTCGCGAATCCGCGCTTACGAAACCGGACGGGGCGACCTGCTCGTCGGCCCGCGCGACCGCCGCCGTGCCGCCCGCGATGGTCCCGACGCAGCGGGCGGCCGTGTTTTGCGATCGCGATAGACTTTCACCCAATTCTCGACTTCAATGACCGAGATTGGTGCAGTCGAGAGCACGGATTTCGGCGCTGAGAGCCGGCCACGGCGTACCTTCCGTGGCGCTTGGCAACACCGATCCGCCGGATAGGACTTCGGATCTTCACGGCCAGCTCGGCGCACCGCCCGCGCGACGCGAGCTGGACGCGACACGCCGGAAAGATTCTGCCGACCACGATCCTTGGGCGTGGGAACGCGGCCGGGCGGCTCAGATGTAGGTCGAGGCGAGCGCCGGCGAGCCGTCCAGGGCGTGGGCCAGTCTCTCCAGGCCGTGGGCGATCTGCTGTCGGGTCGAGGGGCCTCCGAGGCAGAGCCGGACGGCCTCGGGTGGCGCTCCGGCGACGCAGAAGGGATCGCTGCCGACCACCCCGAGACCCGCCGCGCGGCCCTGGCTGGCGAAGGCCGAGCGCGTCCATCCAGCCGGCAGGGTGATCCAGATGTGGAAGGCGTGCGGGTCCGCGACGTAGGCCTCGGCGGGCAGCAGCGCGGCCGCGAGGCTCTGGCGCGCGGCCGACTCGGCGCGGACGAAGTCCACGATGGCGTCCGCCGTCCCGTCCACGATCCAGCGCGTGGTCAGCGCGGTCGAGATCGGCGACGCCATCACGGTCGCAGCGCGCAGGGCATCGCCGAGGGGCAGGGCGGCCCGCGCGTTCGGCGCGACCAGGAAGGCCAGGCGGAGCCCCGCGCCCAGGCACTTCGCGACGCCCGCCACGTAGTAGGTGATCTCGGGCGCCAGTTCGGCGAAGCTCGGCGGCGGTGCCGGGCAGATCCGCGCGTAGGCGTCGTCCTCGATGATGGTGACCGCGTAGCGGCGGGCTGTGGCCACGATGGCGTCGCGCCGCGCGCGGGATAGGGTTGCCGTGGTCGGGTTCTGAAGGAGCGGATTGAGGTAGAGGGCCTTCGGCGCGCCGCGGGTACAGGCGGCCGCGAAGGCGTCGGGGTCGATCCCGTGGCGGTCCATCGGCAGGCCGACGAGGCGCAGGCCCCGATGCGCCGCGAGGGTCCGGATGCCCGGATAGGTGATGCGCTCGGCGCAGATGGTATCGCCGGCCTGCGCGACCTGTCCCAGGATGCTGGAGAGGGCGCTGTGCGTGCCCGGGCAGATCAGGAGGCGCTCGCGCGCCGCGACGATCCCGCGACCCCCGAGCCAGCGCAGCGCGGCCTCCTTGTCCGCCTCCGTCCCGCCGAAGCCCTGGTAGCGCAGCAGGTCGGCGAGATTGCCGGACAGCTCCGCGAAGGACGACCGCATGCGGGCCTGCAGGCCCGGCAGGTCGGGCTCCGGGGGCAGGTTCATGGTGAAGTCGACCGGTCCGGGCCGCCGGGCGTGCGCGGCCTCAGCGGGACGGGTCGTGTCCGCCGGGTCGACCACGAAGGTGCCCCGGCCGACCCGCCCCTCGATCAGGCCGCGCCTGTGAGCCTCGACATAGCCGCGGGACACGGTCGTGAAGTTGAGGTCGAGCGTGGCGGCGAGCGCGCGCTGGGTCGGCAGGCGCGTGCCCGGCAGCAGGTGACCGGTCCGGATATCGTCCGCCAGCGCGTCCGCGATAGCGAGGTAATGGGGCTTGCCCCAGCGCTTGAGGTCGGGCGTCCAGACATTGTCCGCGCCGCCCCTATCGACGAACCGAACTCCCCGCCCGCTCGCCCTCATCCGTCCTGCACCCGCGTCGTGAAAAGCGATCAATGATCGATTGTATGGCTTGCAAGCACCGTACCGGGCGCCGCATCGCGTGTCACGGCTCATACGATCCGTTCAATGCGTACAATATTCGACGCCGAAACAGGCGTCGATTGACCATGGCATGCGCACGACTTGGTGATGAAATGTGCGAAAGGAAATAGATCTTCGCCGGTCGCCGACTGTCCATTGATCGCAATATTGTATGTATCGCAGGGCGACGCATTGACTGGATCCATGATCGCGCTGTTCTGGCACACCGCTTGCCATTGCCTCGGCTGATCGCGCGCAGCGCCGACTGCAGCGGTCCAGATCACCGAGGAGCGTGAGCAATGCCTGCCGTGAATCGCGAGCCGCACAAGAAGGGCGACGTTCTGGTCGACTACGAGGAGAAGGTCTTCGAGGACGTGAAGGCCGAACCGGGTCAGAAGGCGCTCGTCACCTTCCACACCGTCGCGTTCGAGGGCTCGATCGGCCTCGTCAACCTGCTCCAGGCCACGCGCCTGCAGCGCAAAGGCTTCGAGACCTCGATCCTGCTCTACGGCCCCGGCATCACCCTCGGTGTCCAGCGGGGCTTCCCGCGGCTCGGCGACGAGGCCTTCCCGGGCCATCTCAACTTCAACAACCAGCTCGAGAAGTTCATGGCCGAAGGCGGCAAGGTCTACGCTTGCCGCTTCTCGACACAGGCCCTGTACGGGCACGGCGAGGCGGCCTTCATCGAGGGCATCCGCATGATCAACCCCCTCGACGTGCTCGACTGCATCCTCCTGCACAAGCGCGACAACGCGGTGATCATCGACACCTGGACCGTCTGACGACCGCGCTAACGCTCCCGGCGGCCGCGCGGGACGCGCGCGGCCGCCGGCTCAGCCGGAGGACCACCCATGTCAGAGACGCAGATCGTGCGGGCTGCCGCGGTCCAGATCGCGCCGGACCTCGACCGCCCGGACGGCACCCTGGAGCGCGTGCTCAATGCGGTCGACGAGGCCGCCGCCAAGGGCGCGCGCTTCATGGTCTTCCCCGAGACCTTCCTGCCCTACTACCCCTACTTCTCATTCGTCCTTCCGCCCGCGCTCCAGGGGCCCGAGCATCTGCGACTCTACGAGCGCGCGGTCGCCGTGCCGGGCCCGGTGACGCAGGCGGTCTCGGCGGCCGCGCGGCGCCACGGTGCGGTGATCGTGCTGGGCGTGAACGAGCGCGACCACGGCTCGCTCTACAACGCGCAGCTGATCTTCGACGCGGACGGCGCCCTGAAGCTCAAGCGCCGGAAGATCACACCGACCTACCACGAGCGCATGATCTGGGGTCAGGGCGACGGCGCCGGGCTCGCCGTGGTCGAGACGGCAGTCGGCCGCGTGGGGGCGCTGGCTTGTTGGGAGCACTACAATCCGCTCGCCCGCTACGCCCTCATGGCGCGCCACGAGGAGATCCACGCCGCTCAGTTCCCGGGCTCCCTGGTCGGCCAGATCTTCGCCGACCAGATGGAGGTGACGATCCGTCACCACGCCCTGGAGGCGGCCTGCTTCGTGGTCAACGCCACGGGTTGGCTCACCGACGAGCAGGTCGCGCAGGTCTGCCCGGACGAGCGCCTGCGCGGCGCCTGCCGGGGCGGCAACTGCACCGCCATCGTGTCGCCCGAGGGCAAGCACCTCGCTGATCCTCTCGGGCCGGGCGAGGGCATCCTGATCGCCGACATGGACCTCGCGCTGGTGACCAAGCGCAAGCGGATGATGGACTCGGTCGGCCACTACGCGCGGCCCGAACTCCTCAGCCTGCTCCACGACGACCGCCCGGCCGCCTCCGTGCAGCGGCCGGCCCGTTCGCAGCCCGCCCACCGGAGCCTCGACCATGAGCAGCAGCCCGCTTCCGACGAGTCGTCGCGCGTCCCCGCCGGTCCCGACGGGCCTCATCGGGATGCCGACGGAGCGCCTGATCAACGCGTTGCAATCCTACGGCGTTAGGCTCGCCGACAGCCGCGCCGGGGCGCCGAGCCGCCGCGGCGGCGCCGGGCCGTCGGATCACAAGGCGATGACCATCGCGGGCCGCACCGTGATGGTGCCGGTCCATACCGAGGCCGCCTTCGACTCGCCCTTCCTCGTGCGCCCGCCGGACGCGGACGGGATCGCGGTGATCGAGCACGCGGGCGTCGTGGTCGGCCGCGTCACCTTCCCGGGGCGCCCGCGCTTCTATGCCCTCTCCACCTTCGACGGCGTGCCCTACGCGAAGATCGCGGTGCTGCACGGGCGCGACGTCCTCGCCACGACGGTGCTGCAGACCTGCATCCGCTACCAGAGCCGCGCCAAGACCTGCCAGTTCTGTTCGATCGGCCAGTCGCTGGCCGCCGGGCGGACCGTGGCGCGCAAGACGCCCGAGCAGCTCGCCGAGGTCGCCCGCGCCGCCGTGCTGCTCGACGGCGTGAAGCACATGGTCATGACCACCGGCACGCCGAACGCTACCGACCGCGGCGCCGCGATCCTGTGCGAGAGCGCCTTCGCGGTGAAGGCCGCCGTCGACCTGCCGATCCAGGCCCAGTGCGAGCCGCCCGACGACGACCGCTGGTTCGAGCGGATGCGGGCGTCCGGCGTCGACGCGCTCGGCATGCACCTGGAGGCCGTCACGCCCGAGGTGCGGGCGCGGATCATGCCCGGCAAGGCGAGCGTGCCGCTGGAGCGCTACTTCGACGCCTTCGCGGCGGCCGTGCCGGTCTTTGGGCGCGGCCAGGTCTCCACCTACATCCTCGCCGGCCTCGGCGACGCGCCGGACGCGATCCTGGCGACGGCCGACCGTCTGATCGGGATGGGCGTCTACCCGTTCGTGGTGCCCTTCGTGCCGATCTCCGGCACGCCGCTGGAGAGCCATCCGGCCCCCGGGCCCGACTTCATGCACGCCGTCCTGAAGCCGCTCGCGGAGATGCTGGGCCGGGCGGACCTGCGCTCCGCCGACATCAAGGCCGGCTGCGGGCGGTGCGGCGCCTGCTCGGCGCTCTCCACCTACGAGCGCGCGGGCGGGGCGGCGTGATGTTCGACCCCGTGCCGCCGTACCGGCCCAGCCACTTCCGGGTGAAGTTCGCGGTCGCGCCCTGGGAGCGGCGCGCCTGCGCGGCCCTGCGCCGGCAGGTCTTCTGCGCGGAGCAGGGGATCTTCGCCGAGGACGATTGCGACGCGATCGACGCGCACGCCCTCCCGATCTGCGCCCTCTCGACGCTCGGCGGCGACGCGGACGCCGTCGTCGGCACCGTGCGGATCCACGAGGACCGCGCGCGTCCGGGAACGTGGTGGGGCTCGCGCCTCGCCGTCGCCAAGCCCTTCCGCAGCGCCGCCGCCCTCGGGACCGGGCTCATCCGGGTCGCGGTGTCTTCGGCCCGCGCGCGGGGCTGCACCCGCTTCCTCGCGCACGTGCAGGAGGGCAACGTCGCGCTGTTCGAGGCCCTGCACTGGGAGAGCCTCGACGCCCTGGACCTGCACGGGCGGCCCCACCGCCTGATGGAGGCGGATCTCGCGGCCTACCCGCCGATGCACGATCCCGAGAACGGGCTCCTCACCTTCCGCAGGGCCGCGTGACCGCCGCGGTCGACACACGGGCGCTGGCCCGCCAGATCCGCGAGGCCCGCGGGGTCGGCCACAAGCGCGACATCGACGCGGTCGTGCGGCGGCTCGGTCTCGGAAGCCGGCACGCGGCCGTGCCGGTCGGCGACGACTGCGCGGCGATCCCCGACGGCGACGGGCACCTCCTGCTGGCCATCGAGGGCTTCCTCGACAGCTTCGTGGCGGACGACCCCTACTTCGCCGGCTACTGCGGGATCATGGTCAACCTGAGCGACGTCGCCGCCATGGGCGGCCGCCCGCTCGCCGTGGTCGACGCCCTCTGGAGCCCGGATGGAGCGGCCGCCGATCCGGTCCTGGCCGGCCTGTCCGACGCCGCCGCGCTCTACGGCGTCCCGGTGGTCGGCGGCCACACCAACACGCGCGCGGCCGCCGGCAACCTCGCGGTCGCGGTGCTCGGCCGGGCGGGGCCGCGCCTTCTGACGAGCTTCGACGCCGCGCCCGGCGACGACCTCGTCGCCGCCATCGACCTGCGCGGGCGCTTCCGCGACCCGCACCCGTACTGGGACGCCTCCACCGGCGCGCCGGGCGCGCGGCTGCGCGGTGACCTCGCGCTGCTGCCGGGCCTCGCCGAGGACGGCCTGGCCCACGCCGCGAAGGACATCAGCATGGCCGGCATCGTCGGCACGGCGCTGATGCTGCTCGAGTGCTCGGGGGTGGGCGGAGTCATCGACCTCGACGCGATCCCGCGTCCCGACCACGTCCCGCTGCCGCGCTGGGTGAACGCCTTCCCGAGCTTCGGCTACCTCGTGAGCGTCCGACCCGACCGCACGGCGGCCGTGGTGGCGCGCTTCGCCGCGCGCGGCATCGCGGCGGCGCAGATCGGGCGCCTCGACGGCAGCCGGGTCGCCCGGGTGCGCGACCGGACGTGCGACGAGGCCGTCGTCTGGGACTTCGCTGCCGACGCGCTGACCGGCTGCGGCCGCGAAAGAGCGGAGGCCGTGCCGTGACGGGCCTGCGCGTCGCGATCCTGACCCATTCCACGAACCCGCGCGGCGGCGTCGCCCACAGCCTCGCGCTCGCCGAGGCCCTGTGCGCCCTCGGCCACGAGGCGGTGGTGCACGCGCCCGACCCGGCAGGCCGCGGCTTCTACCGGGACGCGGCCTGTCCCACGGTGGCGGTGGCGGCCGAGCCGGTCGAGGGTGCGACGGTCGATCTCGTGCGGGCCCGCATCCACGACTACCTGCGCCACTTCGCGACGCCGGCCGCCTGCGACTTCGACGTCTTCCACGCCCATGACGGGATCGGCGGCAACGCCCTCGCGACGCTCAGGCACCGGCGCCTGATCCCGGGCTTCGTCCGCACCGTGCATCACGTCGACAGCTTCGCCGATCCCGTGCTCGCGTCGTGGCAGGACCGCGCGATCCGCGAGGCCGATCGGCTGCTCTGTGTCAGCCGCCTCTGGGCCGACTGGATCCGGGACACGCTCGGCGCGGAGGCCGGGATCGTCGGCAACGGGGTCGACCTGTCGGTCTACCGGCCCGCGCCGACCGGGGCGGACGCCGCGTTCCGGGACCGGTGGGGTCTCGGCGGGGGGCCCATTATCCTGAGCGTCGGCGGCTTCGAGGCGCGCAAGAACGCGCTCGGCATCGTCGGGGCCTTCGCGCGCCTGCGGGCGCGCCACCCCGGCGCGCAGCTCGTCGTCGCCGGCGGCGCCTCGCTCCTCGACCACGCCGCCTATCGCGACCGCTGCCGCGCGGCCCTGGCCGCCGCGGGCCTCGAGGTCGGTCGCGGCCTCGCGGTCGTCGCGACGGGCCCGGTCCCGCAGGCCGACATGCCGGCGCTCTACCGAGCCGCGGACCTGCTGGCCTTCCCGTCGTGGACGGAGGGGTTCGGCTTGTGCGTGCTTGAGGCCATGGCCTGCGGAACGCCCGCGATCGTCTCCGACCGCCCCCCCTTCACCGAGTACCTCGCGCCGACCGACGCGCTGTTCGTCGATCCCGCCGACCCGGACGCCATCGCGGACGCCATGGCGGCGGCGCTGGAGCCGCGGACCCGCGCCCGCCTGCGAGCGGCGGGGCTGGCGCGTGCGGCCACCCATTCCTGGCGCGCCTGCGCCGCGCGCCACCTCGACGCCTACGCCGGGTGCGCCCGCGGCGCGGCCGCCGGGCGCTCCCAGTCTCTCGCCGGTCCGGCAGCCCTCACGGAGTTGGAGCCATGACGTCCACGACCCGTCACGTTCCCGTCGCCATCGTCGGCGGGGGGCAGGCCGGCCTCTCGGTCAGCTACCACCTCAAGCAGCGGGGCATCGCGCACCTCGTGTTCGAGAAGCACACGGCCGCGCATACCTGGGCGACGCAGCGCTGGGACACGTTCTGCCTCGTCACGCCGAACTGGCAGTGCGACTTGCCGGGCCACCGCTACGATGGACCGGATCCGGACGGGTTCATGAGGAAGGATGAGATCGTCGCCTACCTCGAAGCCTTCGTCGCCAAGGTGAGGCCGCCGATCCGCGAGGGTGTGGCGGTCACGCGCGTGGCGCGGCGCGACGACGGTCTGTTCGCGGTCCAGACCTCGGAGGGCGACTACACCGCGGACGAGATCGTGGTGGCCTCCGGCGGCTACCACACGCCGATCATCCCGCGCCTGGCCGAGAGGCTTCCGCCCGCGATCACCCAGATTCACTCGAACGCGTACCGCAATCCGGCGCAACTGCCCGACGGCGCGGTCTTGGTCGTCGGCTCCGGGCAGTCCGGCGCGCAGATCGCCGAGGACCTGCATCTCGCCGGTCGGCAGGTGCACCTCGCCGTCGGCGACGCGCCCCGCTGCGCCCGATTCTACCGCGGCCGCGACGTCGTCGCGTGGCTCGCCGACATGGGCTACTACGAGAAGACCGTCGACGATCACCCGCTGCGCGACGGCGTCCGGGACAACACCAACCACTACGTGACTGGTCGCGACGGTGGCCGGGACATCGACTTGCGCCGCTTCGCCCTGGAGGGCATGGCGCTGCACGGCATTCTCGACGACTACGCCGACGGCGCGCTCCGCTTCCGCGACAACCTGCGGCGCTCGCTCGACCAAGCCGACCGGACCTACAACGGCATCAACGCGGCCATCGACGCCTACATCGCCGAGGCCGGCATCGCGGCGCCTGTCCAGGCGCCCTACAGCCCGGTCTGGGAGCCGGGCGAGCCCGTCACCGCGCTTCCCCTCGAAGGATCCGGCATCACCAGCATCGTCTGGTGCATCGGCTTCGCGCCGGATTTCCGGTGGCTCGACGCGTCCGTGTTCAACGGCGCCGGGCGGCCGAAGCACCGGCGCGGCGTCACGCAAGAGGCGGGCATCTCCTTCGTCGGCCTGCCCTGGCTGAACACCTGGGGTTCGGGGCGCTTCGGCGCGGTCGGCCGGGACGCCGAGTACATCGTGCAGGTGATCCAGGCGCGTCTCGGCGCCGGCGCGGTCGGTCTGAAGCGGGCGGTGTGAGCCGGGTTCTCGTCGGGGCAAAGTTGCGCCGGCGCGCGTCGCAGATATTGCGGCTATTCGGGCCGGACATGCGGGGTATCCGCAGCACCGAAGCGCCGTTGGGATCCAGTGTTCGGCGTCGTACCTCGTTCAGATCCCGGCTTGTTCGCCTGTATCGCATCGGTTAGCCAAGCGCCGTTGCGGCGTCTGAGCCGCGGAGACCCAGGAATTATCCATGCGAGGACGTATCGTCGGTGTCGGGATCGCGACGGCTCTATCGGTGATGACCGGCGCGGCATCCGCCGAAACGTTGCCGGCACGCAAGGCCGGCTTGTGGGAGAGCAAGACCACCTCGACCGACGGCAACACGACGGCGCGCCAATGCATCGATGAGAAGACCGATCAGATCGCGCAGGCCGCGTTCGGCGGTGGGCAGAACTGCTCGAAGCGCACCATCGTGAAGACGAGCACCGGCTACAAGGGCGAGACGGAGTGCAAGCTCGGCCCGATCTCGGCCGCGGGCAACACCGTCATCACCGGTGACTTCAACAGCAAGATCCACATGGAGGTGGATACGACGCTGACGGGCCTGCCGAACGCCAAGGAGCCCATGCGGCGCCAGATGGTCATCGACGCCACCTATATCGGTCCCTGTGAGGCTGGACAGAGCCCCGGCGACATCATCCTGCCCGACGGCAAGATCGTGAAGATGCCCCAGCCGGCGCCCCGATAGGCGTCTCGACAGGCTCGTCGGGCGTGGGAGAGGCTGTGGGAGCTCCGCACACGCCGCACGCGCGTCGCACCCCGTCCTAATCTCTGCGGCGCGCGCCACGGCGTCCGAGTGGCTCCGATCCGCGGCGAGGATCCATGCCGCGAGGCCGGCGCCGGCCCACGCCGGCGAGCAAGCTCAATTTATGGGATATTAAATACATTCGGCTAATCGTGCGCCCTGCAGCCGCAGAATTGTTCTATTCGGCTGCCGCGAGGCCGCCGTGTCGCTACAGAGTGTCTCAATTCGCACAAAACTCGTGGTCGCATTCTCGATTCTGACCGTCTTCGTGGTCGGACTCGGCATGCTCGGGCTCATGAGTACGCGCAAGCTCCGCGAGCAGGCGGTCGAGATCGATACGAACTGGATGCCGAGCATCCGCGCGCTGGGCGAGATCGACACGCTCACCGCACGCAGCAGCGGTCTCCTGCTGCGTCACACACAGGCGACCGATCCGGCGCTGCTCGCCACCATCGAGAAGGACATGGACAGCTTCGATCGGAAGCTGGCCGACCGGATCGCCGTCTACAAGGGGCTGATCAGCTCCCCCGACGAGCGGACGCTCTTCGATGCGTTCAACCAGGAGTCCCAGACCTTCAAGACGGTGCGCAACGACGTCGTCGACCTGTCGCGGGCGGGGAAGAAGGCCGAGGCCTATCAGCTCTACGAGACGAAGGGACTGATCCCGCGTCGCGCCGCGTCCAAGGCCCTGGAGAAGCTGATCGCCATCAACAACGCCGGCGCCGACGCCGCGCAGGCTCAGAGCACCGCGATCTTCAACGAGACCTGGACGCTGAGCCTCGTCGCCATCGGTCTCGCCGTGGCTGTCTCGGTGCTGTCGGGCGTGATCATCGTCCTCGGCGTCACCCGCGGCATCGCCTCGGTGGTGCGGCCGATGCAGGCGCTGATCGCCGGCGACCTGTCGGCCGAGATCCCGTACCAGGGCGAGAAGACCGAGATCGGCACCATCGCGTCCGCCGTCGCGGTGTTCAAGCAGGGGCTCGTCCAGATGAAGGCGCTGGAGGCCGAGACCGCCCAGGCGCGCCTCGCCGCCGAAGAGCAGCGCCGGATCGGCATGCGCCAGATGGCCGACAGCTTCGAGGCCGCGGTTGGCGGCATCGTCGGGCAAGTCTCCGCCTCCGCGACGGAGTTGCAGGCCACCGCCGGCTCCATGTCGGCCATGGCGGGGCAGACCTCGGCGCAGTCCGGTGCGGTCGCGGCCGCCGCCGAGGAGGCGGCCTCGAATGTCAGCACCGTCGCGGCGGCCGCCGAGGAACTCGGCGCATCGGTCCAGGAGATCGGACGTCAGGTCCAGGGCTCGGCCGAGCTGGCCCGTTCCGCCGCCGGCGAGGCGGACGAGACCGGGGCCCTCGTGCAGGAACTCAGCACCGCCGTCGCCAAGATCGGCGACGTGGTCGGCCTGATCTCCTCGATCGCCGGTCAGACCAACCTCCTGGCGCTGAACGCCACGATCGAGGCCGCCCGCGCGGGCGCGGCGGGCCGCGGCTTCGCGGTGGTGGCCTCGGAGGTGAAGGCCCTCGCGGAGCAGACGGCCCGGGCGACCGGGGAGATCTCCACCCAGATCGGCCGGATCCAGGGCGTCACCGGGCAGGCGGTCTCCGCCATCGGGACGATCACCGGGCGCATCCGCGAGATCAACGGCGTCGCCACCTCGATCGCGGCCGCCGTCGAGGAGCAGGGTGCGGCGACGCAGGAGATCGTCCGCAACGTCACCCAGGCCGCGCAGGGCACGGGCGAGGTGACGAGCAACATCGCCGGCGTGGCCGGTGCCGCCGAGGAGACCGGCGCCGCGGCGAGCCAGGTTCTGGGCGCCGCCTCCGAGCTGTCTCGCCAGTCCGAACACCTGTCGGCCGAGGTCGGACGGTTCCTCGCCACCGTGCGCGCGGCCTGACGCGCCGCGCGACGAGGGCAGCGCTCGATAGTCAATCGCCGGGGTGTGCCGCAGCACCTCGGCGGGGAAAGCTTGAGCTTACATCAGGGTCATACCGCGAACACAGTCGCGGACCTGATGGAGACTTCGATGACCCGCGTTGCCCGCTTCACCCTCGCCGCTGCCGCTGCCGCCGCCACCGTCGCGGTTCTCGCCGGCACCTACGTCGAGATCCTGGACCGCGCCCTCCCGATGCACTTCGTCTGAGACGGCGGGTGCGAAGCGGATGAAGACCGCATCCCGGGACGCCGCCGTCCGGCGACGGCGCCCCGGGATGCGGGAGGGAGGTGGCCGATGAATCGATTCCTGACTTCCGTCGTCGAGGCCGCCCTCGGTTTCGGCGCGGCCGTGCCGCTGATCGTCGACCCGTCCGGCGATCCGCCCGCGAGCTCGAATACCGGCACGCCCGAGACCGGCGCAAATGCGATCCGAGCGTGAGCGCGCCTAGCGCTTCTGCGTGTTCGGTGCCGACTGGTCGGTCTGCGGCTCCATCTTAGTGGAGTCGGGCTTGGTCGGCGTGCTGTTCTGGGCCTGCTTGTCATCGCAGCATGCGAGACTGAGCAGCAGTAGCCCGGCGAGCGCGATGCGCGTTCCTACCGTCATGGATCCTCCCTGCGGCGTGTGAGCGGCGCCCGTCCGCGGGCGGGACAGCGCCGCTCGCGCCGTGACGCGGTCCCGTCAGCGGCTGCCGGCCGGCGGCTTGGAACCGGATCCGGCATCGTTCGGGCCGGTGCTGTTCGTCGTGCCGGAGCGGCTCATCGAGCCGGTCGACGGTCCGCTCCCGGCGGCGCCCGGCGTGGAGCCGGACCCCGCATCGCTCGGTCCGGTGCTGTTGGCCGTGCCCGACCGGCTGGTCGCACCGCCGGTATTCTCCGCGGCCGCTGCGGGGATGGCGGCCGCGAGAAGGGCGGCGATGGCGAGACTCGTGAGCTTCATGGCGGATCTCCCTCTGGTCCGGCAATCGCGCTCGCGGAGCCGTTACCGGTCATCCGGGCAACCGCACGCCGCCGCGCCTGTTCCGGCCACGTCTTCGACGCGCCCGCGCGGGTGCCGGATCAGGATGCCTCCGGCGGCGCGTCCGGCCGGACTGCCGCCGGGGTAGCTACACGCGCCTGCTCGTCCGGCATCCGGTAGCCCCGATCCCAGGTGGCCCACGCCTCCGAGTCCGGCGGATAGGGGTTCGCGGTGATCGGATCGCCGCGATCGCGGGCGTGGCGCCCCTCGTCGCTGATCGCGGCGGGTGAACGGGTCGATGGCGTCATCGGCACTTCTCCAGCACTGACGTCTCGATCGCGGTCCGGGTCAGTGGACGATCGGGGCCGGCTCGGCCCGCATCTGCGAGCCGGAGGCGGTGACGCGCCACACGGCGCCGCCGACATCGTCGGCAATGAGGAGCGCGCCGTGACCGTCCATCGCCAGCCCGACCGGGCGCCCGCGAGCGTGTCCGTCATCCGTGAGGAAGCCGGTCACCACGTCCTGGGCCTTACCGGCCGGCCGGCCGTTCTCGAAGGGGATGTAGACCACCTTGTAGCCGTTCAGCGGCTCACGGTTCCAGCTGCCGTGCTCGCCCACGAAGGCGCCGGCACGATAGGCCTGCGGCAGACCCGCGCCGCTGGAGAAGGTCATTCCCAGGGGCGCCACGTGCGAACTCAGCGCGTAGTCGGGCATGAGTGCGGCGGCGACTAGGTCCGGACGCTGCGGCATCACCCGCGGATCGACGTGGTTGCCCCAGTAGCTGTAGGGCCAGCCGTAGAAGCCGCCATCCTTCACCGAGGTCATGTAGTCGGGCACGAGGTCGGGCCCGAGCTCGTCGCGCTCGTTGACCACGCACCACAGGGTCTCGGTCTGCGGCTCGACGGTCAGGCCGTTGGGATTGCGCAGGCCCGTGGCGTAGAGCCGGTGCGCGCCGGATGTCCGGTCGATCTCCCAGATTGCGGCCCGGTCCTTCTCCTCGTCCAGCCCGTTCTCCGTGATGTTGCTGTTCGATCCGACGCCGGCGTAGAGCTTGGAGCCGTCCGGGCTCGCGGTCAGGCTCTTGGTCCAGTGGTGATTGATGCGGCCCGCCGGCAGGTCCACGAGCTTCACGCCCGGCTCGGTGATCGCGGTGTCGCCGGACTTGTAGGGGTAGCGCACGACCGCGTCGGTCTCCGCGACGTAGAGGTCGCCGCCGACCAGCACCATGCCGAAGGGCGCGTTCTGCTTGTCGAGCAGCACGGTCCGCTGCTCGGCGACGCCGTCGCCGTCGGCATCCCGCAGCAGGGTGATGCGCTGACCCGGGGTCTCCGCGGAATGGGACTTCCGCTCGAGCCAGCCCATGATGATCTCCTTGGGCCGGTTGATCGGCGGCGTCGGGCCGCCGCTCTCCGCCACCAGGACATCGCCGTTGGGCAGGACGAGGAGCGAGCGCGGGTTCTTCAGGCCCGTTGCGAGGGCCTTCACTTGCAGCCCGGATGCGCCCTCGGGCGTCTCGCCGTCCTTCCAGCCGACCGCGCTCGAGACGTGCATCGGCGGCAGCAGGTACTGATGCAGATCGGGCAGTGGCGGGTTCGGTCCGACCTGGGTCTGCGGGTCGATGGGATCGGGCCCGCAGGCGGCGAGCGGAAGCAGAACGCCGGCGACGAGGAGCGGGACGCGCCGGATCATGCCGGCTCCTCCGTTCGCATGCCGACACCGTGCCGGTGCACCAGCGCGGCGCCGCTCCAGCCAGTGACCAGCAGGATCAGCACGACGACGGTCGACAGGATCAGACCGGTCGGCACGACCGACGTGTAGGCGTCGCGACTGTGCACCAAGACGTTGATGAGGCTCAGGACCAGAGCCACCGCGTTGCCGGCGGCGTGGATCCAGGCCGGCCGAAGGCGGCGGATACCGCGATCGCCGAGAAAGTCGATGAGCCCCGCCACCGCGGCCAAGGTCGACGCGATCAGGCCGACGCTGAGGAGCCAGGCCGAGAAATTCGCCCACTGCATGTTGGCCGTGAGCCAGTAGGCGATGTCGGTCACCAGCGTCCCCACGAAGCAGACGACCGGGATCGGGACCAGCATCACGTGGATGGGGTGACCTGCGATTCGGGCCGTCGCTTGCGGGGTCTTCGGGATCAAGCCGGGATCCTCGGCGGACGGAGCTGCTTCGATGCAGGATGTACCGGCGGCCGGAGCCGAATGTTCCCGGCTCCGGCCGCCAGGCGAGGTCCTACGCTCTCGCGTGGCCGAGCGATGTCGGTCGGTATGAGGTCGTTCTGTCGACGACCTGTGCAGAGGGATGGGCGGTGGTTAAAGCAGAGCCGCCCGGCCCGATCTGCCGGAACGCCCGCTCGCCGATCTGCACGCGCTTCCGCTGACGCCTGCGGTCACGGGCGTGCGCCAGGCCGTATGCCCGCCGCTCCCGCGTCAGTGCGATCGATCGGCGCGATCCGGTGCTCGGCCTTTCGTGCTGTGGGTATGGTGGCTGTCCCGCTCGCCGCCCCCACCGGAGACGTGGGACTTCGAGTCGTTGGTCGGGCTTCCCGGCGCGGGCCCGTGTTCCGCCGCGTCGTGCGGCTTCGTGGCATCCTGATGGCTGCTGCCCGGTCCGCCGTGATGACGGTCGGCTGCGGGGGTCTTCTTCGATGTGCTCATACCGTTCCTGCTGATGCGCCCGCCGCGCTGGCCGTCTCTCCGAAGATCCGCGCGGCACGAAACCGGTCGGCGATGTCTGGCCAACCCTGCGGGTCCGACGGTGTTCCTGCGGGAGCGGTGCCGCGGCGGTACGTTCGGACTCGGGAACAGGCCGATCCGCCGTTCATTAAAGCGGCGGGTTCGGCGCAGAGGAGGATTCTCTTGGACGGCTCGTCGCGTGTCGCCGCGCTGACGGCAGGAGCCGTCACGCTCGCAGCCGTCGGCCTCGTCGCCTGGGCCCGGCGTTCCCGGGTCAGCGTCCGTGCCAAGCTGGTGAACGACGTGGCGCTGCCGCTGTGCGGCATGAAGCGCAGGGCGCGCGACGCGCAGGGGCTGCGGCGCGAGATCGCCCGGCACCGGCGGATCGAGCCCGCACGGCCGACCCTCTGGCAGCGCCGCGAGCGCAGCGTCCGAACCGACCTACTGGACGGCGCGGAGGTGATCACGGTCAGCCCGCGCGGCGGAAGCTCGGGCATCACGATCCTCTACCTTCACGGTGGCGCCTGGGTGTTCGACGTTCTCGGTCCGCATTGGCGTATCGTCGACGCCCTCATCGCGCGCACCGGTGCCCGGGTGATCCTCCCGCGCTACCCGCTGGCGCCCGAGAGCACCTGGCGCCAAACTTACGCGTTCCTCGAGGAGCTCCTGGGCTCGATCGGCGCTGAGGCGCGCGACCGGCTGATCGTCGCGGGCGATTCGGCGGGAGGCTGCCTGTCCCTCGGAATCGCGCAGCGGCTGCGCGCGCGGGGGGAGCCGCTCCCCGCAGGTCTGCTGCTGTTCTCACCCGCGCTCGACCTGACGTTCTCGGATCCCGGGGTGGCGGCCATCGCGCCGCGAGATCCGATGCTGGCGGTGCCCGGCTGCCGGGAGGCGGCGCGCCTCTGGGCGGGCGGCACGCCGCTGACGGATCCGCGGATCAGCCCGCTGTTCGGGTCCCTCGAGGGGCTCCCACCGACGGCGATCGTCACCGGCACGCGGGACATCCTTCATCCGGATGCCCTGCGCCTGTCAGACGGCTTGGCGCGGGCGGGGCGCGAGGTGGCGCTGTACCGGTATCCCGGCCAGTGCCACGTCTTCGTCGGGGCGCCGATCCCCGAGGCGACCCGCGCCCTCGACGAGGCCGGCGCCTTCATCCGACGTCGTGTCAGCGCGTCCGACGCACGCCGTCAGCGACCTGTATACCCCGAAGCTGCGGCCGCCTCTTTCAGGCGCTCGAACGCCGTGGCGTAGCGCTCGCGCAGGAACGCGGCGTTGGGCGGGATCCGGCTCGGACAGAGGTTGTCCTCGGTATCGGACATCTTGATCAGCAGCGCCGCGAAATTGCCGGCGGCGATCAGGGCCGTGACCCGCTCGGAATAGGCGGTCCGGCTCGGCGGCTTGGTGAGAAGCGTCACCGTCTCGACGATGTCCGCCTCGAAGCCGGCGGCGCGGAGGTCGGCTGCCGTGCGCGGCGTGTCCTCCAGCACATCGTGCAGGAGCGCGGCCTGCATGACTCGCATCGGGTCAATGTCGAGCCCGTCGATGAGTCGGGCGTGACCGGCCCGGGCCTGGGCGGCGTTCGCGACGCGTTCCAAGTGCCGCATGCACGGCTCGCCGCCCTTGTCGAGCTGGCCCGCATGCGCGGTGAGGGCGAAGGTATGGGCATCGAAGATCGTCGGCACGCACCCGGCTCCCCAGAACGACCGACCCGAAGCTACGCCGCGCCGGCCTTCCGCTCCGGGAATTCGCCCGCCCGCCGCGGCGTTCCCGCTCAACCGGCCGCCGCGCCCGCCGCGCGGCGCCGTGACGCCGTACGCTTCGTGGCGACGCGCTTACCACATTTCGTGGATGCGCAGTCTTCGCTGTCGATTCAAAAGTTCACGTTGGCAACACTATTGCCCAGCTCCCGTGGAATCGCCATCTCTTGTTCCGTAATCGGACAAGCGGCGGGTCGCGCTTCAGGATCGAGACAATGATGTCCGGGACACTCGAGAAGCCGCTGGATGTCGGTGGGCCGCTGAGCCGCCGGGCGGCGGCGCTGGCCAACGTCCGGTGGTTCCGCGCGCTGGCGTGGCGGGCCCTGCGCGACGGCGGTCCGCGGGCCGAATTGCGCGCGTCCAACGCGCGAGCCGCGGCGCGGATCGTGCTGCGTCAGGCCAAGCGGGAGGCCCTGGTCGCCCGGCTGGCGCGTCAGGCCCTCGACACACCCCTCTAGGCGCGGTCGCGCCGCGTCGGGGCCGCGGGACCGCTGGGTCGGCCGGGCACTGCGCCCGGCCGCGGCGTTGGTGAGCGTCAGCGCTTGAACTTGCCCTCGTACTTGAACTCGGGCGCCGCCTTCAGCTGATCCTTGCTGGCGCCGATAATGGCCTTCCACTTCTTGGCGTCGGCGTCGTAGCCGATCGCGATCGAGCTCGGGGCCACCGCGACGTAGCGCTCGCCCATACCGAGGAAGCCGCCGACGGAGACGATGTATCCGGCCAGCTTCTCGTGATCGATCACGAGGTCCTTGATCTCGCCGACCGTGTTGTTCTGCGCGTCGGTGACGTTGAGGCCGATCAGGTTGTAGCTGAGCACCGCGTCCTGCGGGACGGTCTCGAATTTCGGCGCGACCGTCGCGGGCGCCTCGTTGGCGGCGAAGGCGGGGCCGGCGAGGGCGGCGGATGCGAGGGCAGCGAGGACGAGGCGGCGCATAGTGAACTCCAATGGCCCGGTATGGGTGCTCGGAAATCGTCGCCTCGATCGCATCGTTCCGCGACAACACGGAAATGTTAATGCGCGGAACATGGAACCTTCGCCCGGTGCGCGGGCAGGGTGGCAACGCGGCCACGCCGTGGGCGAAGCGGCAACTGTATTGAAGATCGGCCGGGACAGATCGCCCGACTGCGCACCGATCGTTCCTGGCCGACCTTACCCCGGGACGGCATGCCGGGACTCGCAGAGGTCGGGAGGAGACACCGTGGCGGGAGGAGTGCTCGAGACGAGGCGCGGATCGGCGACCGGCGCCTGGGTGGACGGCCTCATCGGCGTCACGATCTTCAGCGCCTCGCTCGTGGCGACACGCCTCGCGCTGACCGGCATGGACGCGCTGTTCCTCAGCGCGGCCCGGGCTGCGCTCGCGGGCCTCGCCGGCGCAACAGCTCTGCTGGCGCTCCGACAGGCCCGCCCGCGTCGAACCGATCTCCCGGCGCTCGCCATCGTGGCCGCGGGCGTCGTGGTCGGCTTCCCGCTCCTCACCGCCCTGGCCCTACGGACGGTCGGCGCCGCGCACGGCACCGTCTTCGTCGGCCTGCTGCCCCTTTCCACCGCCCTGTTCGGTGCGCTGCGCTCCGGCGAACGGCCGTCGCCGATCTTTTGGCTGCTCTCGATCACCGGCGCGCTGGTGACGGTCGGCTTCGCCGCGCGCGGGCTCGACGGACCACCCTGTGCCGGCGACGCCTTCATGCTGGCCGCGATCCTGCTCTGCGGGCTCGGCTACGCCGAGGGCGGCGTCCTGGCCCGCAGGCTGGGCGGCTGGCAGGTGATCGCCTGGGCCACCGTCCTGTCGCTGCCGGTCAGCCTGCCCCTCGCCCTGCTGCTCCGGCCTGCCGAGCTGGCCGCGATCCCGCTGCCGGCCTGGGCGGGCCTCGGCTACGTCGCCCTGTTCAGCATGCTGATCGGATTCGTGTTCTGGTACAGGGCTCTGGCGCGCGGCGGCATCGCGTCGGTCGGACAGCTCCAGCTGCTGCAGCCCTTCCTGGGCCTCGGCGTCGCCGCGCTGATCCTGGGCGAGCGGATCGAGCCCGCGATGATCGGCGCCGCCCTGGCAGTGGCGGCCTGCGTGGCGCTGGCGCGGCGCTTCGCTTGAGAGCGGGCCGGGCGCCGTCGGCCGGCCCTCGTCAGCCGGACTTGGCCACCACCTCGATGTCGCGGTCGAGGCCGCTCTCGACCTTGAACTCCCGGGTGTAGACCTGTCCGTCGTGGCGGGCGATCAGCACGTAGTCGCCCTCCGCGAGAGTCACCTGTGGGAAGGCGCCGATCGCCTCGCGGATCGTGTCACCGCCGGGGGTCAGGACCGAGAAGGCGGTGCCCGCGAAGGCCTCGGCGCCGGGAGCGGCCACAAGCTTCAGGGTCACCGTCGCGGCGCGGTGGTTGAGCGTCGCCTCCGTGACCTTGCCGTTCTCGACGCGCAGGTCCGCGCGCTGGATCGCGTTCGACTCACCGTAGGTCGAGACCACGTGATACGTACCCTCCGGCAGGCGCAGCAGCTCGCCGGTCTTGATGCCGGCGCGCACGAGCCGGCCCTCGGAGTTGGTCCCGACCGGGACGAAAACCGAGAACGTCACCTGCCCGGGCGGGATCTTCTGGTCGCCCACCGCGCCCGCGAGCTTGAGGGCGCCTGCGGCCACCCGGAGCGTGTCGGTCGTCGGCTGACCGCCCATCACGATCCGCTTCGACGCGCTCGCGAAACCGTAGGTTACGGTCGCCACGTAGGCGCCCGGCGCGAGGGTGAAGTGCGGCTCGGCCTCGGTCGAGCGGGCGACGATCGACGGGCGCGTGCCGTCACCGCGATCCTCGTAGATCCGCCACGCGAGCCCCTGGCGCAGGGCCGTGCCAGGGCCCGACAGGAGCGCGGACAGGGACAGCTGCGCCTCCGGCTCGGCGGGGGGAAGAGACGGCGGCAGGTTCGGGGTGGTGATCGACGGCGACGGCAGAGCGCCGCCGAGCCGGTTCTGGAACGGGTCCTGCTGCGCGCGCGCGGCCGGCGGGCCGGCGGCGAGAATCGCCAGCGCGGTCGCTGCAAGCCTCATGCGCATCGGTCGGCCCTTCTCTGCTCGTCACGCCGGTCGCGACACCGGATCGTCCGGGTCCGCCTCTGACCCCCGACCATGGCGGCGGCAAGGCCGCTCTTCCACAGGCGGCCCGCGCATGCCACATCCCGGTCGGGACGCGATACCGGGACGGAGCGCATGACCGCCACCCTCGATCTCCTGAAGACCCGCCGCTCGGTGCCGCCGGTGCTGCTGGACGAGCCCGGGCCAGACCGGGCGCAGCTGGACACCATCCTGACCGCCGCCGCGCGCGTACCCGACCACGGCAAGCTGGCGCCCTGGCGCTTCATCGTCATCGCCGGCGACGCCCGGGCCAAGGTGGGCGAGGTCATCGCGGCGACCTTCGCGGCCGACAATCCCGACGCCGGACCCGAGCGGCTCGCCCAGGAACGGGCCCGCCTGACCCACGCTCCGGTCGCCATCGCGGTGGTCTCGCGGGCGGGGCCGCACGTGAAGATCCCGGAATGGGAGCAGGTGCTCTCCGCCGGCGCCGCGACCATGAACCTCCTGATCGCCGCGAACGCCGCCGGTTTCGCCACGTCCTGGCTGACCGAATGGTTCGCCTACGACCGCCGCGTCCTCGACGCCCTCGGCCTCGCGCCCACCGAGAAACTCGCGGGCTTCGTCCATATCGGCCGGGCGCGCGAGGTGCCCTCCGACCGGCCGCGGCCGGCGCTCGACGAGATCGTCACCTACCTCTGAAGGGACCGGCCGTGCACTACGATCTCGACCTGCCGCGCGAGGCGCGCGCCCTCCCGCACAACCCGCTCAAGGCCATCGTCGCGCCGCGTCCGATCGGCTGGATCAGCGCCATGAATCACGACGGCGCGCTCAACCTCGCGCCCTACTCGTTCTTCAACGCCGTGGCCGACAATATGGTCGCGTTCTCGTCCTCTGGCCGGAAGGACGCGATGACTTTCGCCGAGGAGGGCCGGGAATTCGTCTGCAGCCTCGCCACCTGGGACCTGCGCGACGGGATGAACGATTCCTCGGCGCCGCTGCCGCGGGGAACGAGCGAGTTCGCCTTCGCCAATCTGGAGACCGCCCCCTCGCGGAAGGTGCGGCCGCCGCGTGTGGCCGCCTCACCGGCGGCTCTGGAGTGCCGCTGGCTTCAGACCGTGCCGCTGGTGCCTCTCGGGGGCGGCGAGGCGGAGAATTTCCTGGTGATCGGACAGGTGGTGTCGATCTACGTCGACGAACGTTTCGTGACGGACGGCATGGTCGATACGGCGGCGATGCATCCGATCATGCGGGGCGGATACTTCGACTACTTCCACGCGACCGCCGACACGCGCTTCCAGATGCGCCGGCCGAAGGGCGCGGGCGAGTTCACCGGGTCCTGAAACAGGAACCGGTTGTGCGCGGCCGATTGAGGACTTGTTTACCATAGCGGGCGCAGGTTCGGGCGGTCTCCAGCACCGTGCCCGCCCGGATGTTCCTGTTCACCACGCCGTCGAGCCCACCGGAGAACCCGCCGCCCCAGGCGCGGGCGCTGCCGGGCACGCCCGCCTCCGGGCCGGTGGTCCAGGCCATCCGTGACGGGGCGACGGCGAGCGGCGTCGGCTTCGACTATCTCCTCGCCACGGCGCGGCGCGAATCCGCCCTCGATCCCGCGGCCAAGGCCGGGACCTCCTCGGCCACCGGCCTGTTCCAGTTCATCGAGCAGACTTGGCTCGGGGTGATGAAGAATGCCGGGCCGCGGCTCGGGCTGCAGGCGCAGGCCGACGCCATCACCCGGCAGTCGGACGGCACCTACACGGTGCCCGACGCGAGCCAGCGGCAGGCGATCCTCGACCTGCGCCGCGATCCCAAGATCTCCGCGACGCTGGCCGGCGCCCTGACTCAGCAGAACGCCGACGCCCTCACGAGCGCCCTCGGCCGTGAGCCGACCGCGGGCGATCTCTACGCGGCGCACGTGCTGGGCGCGAAGGGCGCGGCCGCCCTGATCTCGACCGCCCGCGCCTTTCCGGAGCGCGCCGCCGCCCTCGACCTGCCGGAGGCGGCCGGCGCCAACCGGGCGCTGTTCTACGACCGCGCCGGCCGGCCGCGAAGCGCCGCCGAACTCTATGCCAGCCTCGCGGCGGCGGCCCAGGGCGCCGCCGCCACCGACCTGACCGGCCTGCGCCAGGACGGCGCCGCGGCGCCGCATGCCGTGTCGGCCTACGCCAGCGCGGCGACCGCCTTCGGCGGGACCTCGGATCTGCGCAGCCTCTTCCAGACGGACCAGCGCGGCGCGGCCTCCGACGCCGCGGCCCGACTCTGGCAGGCGCGCAACGGCGCTGCGCCGGTGCAGCACGCGGCGCCCACCTACTTCCCGCGCTCCGACTCGGAACCGCCGCCGCGCGTCGCCGCCGTGGAGCCCGACGTCACGGGCGCCCTCAGCGAACCGGCGACGCCGCCGGGCGCCGCCCTCCTCAATCCGCCGCTGCCGCCCCGCCGACCCGCGGAACTCGCGGCCGCAGCGTCCATGTCCGGCAACAGGACCAGCCTGTTCGCGCCCCGGAGCGGTCGATGATCATCCGCGACTTTCTGGCCTGGACTCAGGACGCCTCGGCCGAGCGCCGGGCCGAGGCGACCGCGACGCTGGCCCGGACCTACCTGTACGGCGACCTGGGCGCCGAGGCGGCCTGGGAGGCCAAGACCGCGCTGCTCGCGCTCCTCGACGACCCGTCGCCCCGGGTGCGCCGGGCGCTCGCCGAGACCTGCGCCGCCTCGGCGCGGACACCGCGGCCGCTGGTCGTCGCCCTGTCCTGCGACGTTCCGGAAGTGGCGCGGCCGGTGCTCGCGCGGTCGCCGGTCCTCACCGATGCCGACCTCGTGGACGCGGCCGCCCTCGGCGACGAATCGACCCGCGCGGTGATCGCCGCCCGGCACCACCTGTCCCACGCGGTCGCGGGCGCGCTCTCCGAGATCGGCGAGACCGACACGCTGGTCGTGCTCGCGGCCAATCCGACGGCGAAGATCACCGCGGGCCGGATGCTGCGCATGATCGAGCGGCGGGGCGACGAGGCCGCCTTGCGCGAGGCACTCCTCACCCGCGCCGACCTGCCTCCGGAAGTGCGCCACGCCCTCGGGATCGCGGTGGCGCGGGCGCTGACGGGGTTCGTCACCGACCGCGCCTGGCTCGGCGCCGAGCGCTGCGACCGGATGAGCCGCGAGGCCGGCGAGCGGGTGGCGCTCGAGGCCTGCGACGGCTTCGGCGCGGCCGCCGTCACGCGGCTGGTGACGCACCTGCGCGCGACCCGCCAGCTGACCGCGGGCCTGATCCTGCGCGCCGTGCTGTCCGGCCGGACGGACTTCGCCCTGGCCGCCCTGGCCGACCTGTCGGGCCAGGATCATGCCGGCGTCGCCCGGGCCATGCGCGACCCGCGCCTGTTTGCCGACCTGCACGACCGCGCCGGGCTGCCCGGCGCGCTCCTGCCGGCGATGCAGGCGGCGCTGTCCGCGTGGCAGGATCTCGTCCGCGAGGCGGCCCCCGTTCGCGGGACCGGCCTGTCCCGGCGCCTCATCGAGTCCGCCATCGCGGCCTGCGGTGACCTGTCGGATCCGGACATGCATCCGGTGATCGCGCTGCTCAACCGCTACGAGGCCGAGGCGGCGCGCGACGAGGCCCGCGAGGTGGCGCGCGCCATCGCCGCCCAGGCGCTGGCGCGCGAGACGGCCCGCCGGGAGGCCGAGGCCGCCGACGCCGCGTGGCGCGCCGCCCTGGAGACCCAGCGCTCGACCGCCTTCGCGAAGGAGGCCGATACGGAAGCCCCGCTCGTCGTCGCGGTCCCCGAAACCGCGGACGTCCCGCCCGAGGTCGAGCCGGTCAACCCGGTCGGCGCGATCCTCGACGCGCTGCCCGAACAGATCCTGGCCTGGTATCGCCCGGAGGGGTTGGACCCGGAGGTCCAGGCCGCGACCGACCTCGTGCTCGACGGCCTCGGCGACAGCCTCCTCGATCATTTCCGCGCCAGCCAAGGCCGCGCGGAGCCGGAGCCCGACGCGAGCGCGGACAAGCCGGAGCGCATCGCCGCCTGATCGTCGCGGCGCCGGCCGCACGGGGGCTTCCGAGCCCCGCGTCCCGTCCAGCAACGTCAGGTCTCGCGGTGGGGTGATAGCACCGGACATGTCCCGATACCGTCGGCTCCCGGGAGCGGAGCCGCGCTACGTCCTGGCGGCGGCACGGACGCTGATCGCGGAGCGCGCCTACCGGTTCAGCCTCTACGCGGTCGACGTGGCCGCTTCCGACGGTCAGACCGGCCGCCACGTTCTCGCCGTGCCGGTCGCGATCGGCGCGGTCTCGATCACGGTGGGCCTCGTCCTCACCGAAGAGGATTCGCGTCGGGCCGACCGGGGCGATCTCGAGGGCATCGCGGCCGTCGCCCAGGCCGTGCAGAGCGGATACCGGCGCTTCCGCACCTTCCCGGCCAACGAGCTGGGGCGTTTCGTGCTCTGATGACGCAGTCCGGCAGGCTCAATTGGGCGGCCGATAGGCCTCCGGCGGCAGGTCGCGGAAGAACGTCTCGCCGGGGGCTTGCCCCGGGGCAGGCTTGGGCGCGATCCCGCTGCCGCTCCCCTCCGTGATGTAGCGCTGGCCGCCCGGCTCCGGCAGGACCGCCGCGGGGGCCTGGGGGGTTGGCGGTACGATGTACCGCTTCTGATCCGGCGTCGCGGCGCTGGGAGGGGGTGCGACGGGCGGCGCGACGGGCGGCGCCACCGGCGTCTGCGGCGGTGGCGCGGCGGGCGCCCGGGGCGGCGGGGCCTCGTCCTTCCGCGCCTCGGCCGCGGCCGGTCGGCTCGGGCGCCGGACGACGGTTCGGGGCACGGCCCGGCGCGGCCGCTCGCGCACGACGGCCGGCGGCGGGCGGGTGCCCGGCAAGGTGATCCGGAGGCTCTCCACCGACCGCACGAGGTCCCCGAGGCTCGCGTCGGCGGTGCGGCACAGCCGGATCCGCAGGGAGATCGCGCGGCGCGCGGTCGGCTCCGCCTGGAACAGAGCGGGCGGCTGCCCGCCGGCGACAGCGGCGCCGCGGCCGCCCCCGATCCACTGCCACGCGTAGAGGCAGTCGGTACCCAGCGCGATGCCCACCGGGCCGTAGGCGTTCCGGAGCGGCGGCCGCACCGTCATCGCCTGCCCGGGGAACCGGACGGCGATCTCACCCGCGATCCCGAACTCGCTGGGCTTGGCCAGCCGCGGCGGGAAGGCGAGGAGCAGGTCCGCCGTCTCCCGCCGCAGGGCGATCTCGGCGTGATTGCGACCGTCGCCGCCGGCGTAGCGCAACCGCTGGTCGAACCCGTCGCGCTCGCGGGTCTCGATCACCGCGGTCAGCGCCCCGGCGCCGGGCAGCGTCAGGACCGGCACCGTCTGCGCCCGCGCGCCGGCAGGCAGCAGGAGCCACGCCACGGCAAAGAGCCGGACCGAGCGGATCGCCGCGCGCCTCACGGGGTGGTCCGCTCGGTCGTGGCGGATGTGTCGTAGGCCGAGCGGCCGGGCATCTGGAACCGCTTCCCTTCCGAGTTCTCGGACCGCCCGCGCTCGGCCTGCTGGTCCTGCCACAGGGTCCCGGCGGCAGGCGGCGACAGGAATTCCGGTTTATCGATGCCACGATAGTCGGGCAGCAGGGCGTAGCCGAACCGCTCGTAGGGCATCGGCCCCGCGCCGGGTACGCGCCGGGCCACGAGGGGCGGCGCCTGGGTCGCGGGCTCACGGACGTAGGTCCCCGCGGGGACGGGCTCGGCCAGGGCGCGCACGAGCCCCGGCGGCGGGTAGCGGAGCGCGTTCTCCAAGGAGACCGCCAGGGGAAATTCGCCGCGCTGGACGGCGAGCGGTTTGGTGTCCGCCGCGACCGAAGGCAGGTCCGGCCGCGGCACCCGGTTGGCCGTCGGCGTCTCGGCACGCGTCGCGGGAGCCGCGTGCCGCCCGGGCGCGGCCGCGGCGGTCGAGGACGCGGGTTCGCAGGGCAGCGGCGGCCCGCCTGTCGTCTCGCGGAACAGCAGGTCGACCACCTTCGGAAAGAGGCCGTCGTAGCGGTTCACGACCTCTAAAAAGGGCCGCTGCCGCTTCAGCCGCTGCAGCGTGAGGGCGTAGCCGAAGACGGTTCCCTCGCTGGGCATCCAGGCGACGGCCCGCTGGAACCATTCCAGCGCCGTGTCGAACTGGCAGGAATTGTAGGCGTACCACGCGAGCCCCTGGGCGCCTTCGCCCGAGGTGGAGGCCGTCACGACCTGGGCGTAGCGCGCGATGCGCGCCGGCTCGATCGCGGGCGGACGGGGCAACGTCAGCTTCTGCTCCAGGATGTCGATGTAGAGCAGCTCGTTGCCAACGAACCGGTCGCGCCACGCGTAAGCGACCTCCTCGGCCTCGCGCGGCATGTCGAGCTGGCGCAGGGTCAGGGCGAGACCGTGGGCGACCATGGCGTCACCGCCCCGGGCGATCGCCTGCTTGAACCACTCGAGCGCCTCCCGGAACTGGCGGCGCTTGTAGGCGTACCAGCCGAGCAGGCTGGTCTGGCTCGGATCTCCGCTCTTGCGCGCGACGGCCTGGAAAGCCGCGAGATCGGCCGGGGACGGGGTCTCGGCGCTCTCCTCGTGCAGGAAGGCGGCGATCCGCGCGCGGGTGATGTCGAGGCGGATCGCGTCGAACTCCGAGGCCCCGTTCGCGCCGCGGTGACCCATCTCGATCAGGCGCTCCGCCTGCGCCATGCGCAGATGCGCCATCGCCTTCTGGATGGTGGCGAGGCGCACCCCGGAATCGGCGCTGCCGTCGAGGATCGACTTATAGAGCTCGAACGCCTCGTCGCCCGAGCCGGAATCGCCCAGGGCGTCCGCGACCGTCCAGATGCTCTGGACGTCGAGGGGGTCGAGGGCGCCGGGATCGGCCCGGTAGAGGTCGATGATCGCGTCGGCCTCCTTGCCGGTGAGCGCCGTGATCCGGGAGCGGAATTCGGCCCGGCGAAGCTTGCGCGCCAGCTCCTCGGAGGGCTGCCACGCGGGATCGATCGAGCGGCGTGCGGCGATCGCCGTGCGGAGGTCGTCGAACCGCCCCGCGGTGAAGAGATCCCACAGGGGCGCCTCCTCGGGCGGGCTCGGCTGCAGCGCGTCGAGGTCCGGCGGCTCGTTCCAGCCCGGATAGAGACGCTTCAGGCGGGCGATCTCGGCCTTCATCCGCGCCGTCTGCTTCTGGGCCGCGTAGTAGCGGAGCGCGCTCTCGTCGACCATGTTGGTCGTGCGGGACGTGGCCGGGTCGGCCAGGATCGCCGGCGCGCGCGGGCCGTCGCCGTAGACGATCCGGGGCTCGGTCCGCGTCGGCGCGGCGGAGGGCTGCGGCGGTTGTCCGGAACGCGCGTCGACCTGCGCCGCGGCCGGCGAGGCGGCGAGCGCGAGGAGTAGGAGGCAGGGGGCGGCCGGTCGCACCCGGGCCGGCGGAGGGCCCTTCAGGACTTCAGGCATGACGGGTAGCGCATGCGGGCCGCGGTCAGGGCGAGGAGGCTCAGGGTCGCCGGATAATAGTTCTGGTTGCCGATGTCGCCCCGGGCATCCTCCGGAAAGGGCGTGCCGTCGAGGGCGCAGGCCACCAGGGCGGGGATCCCCATGTAGCCGGCCTCGGTGAGCCACTCGACCTTCCGCCCGTCGCCGGTGTCGACGATCGGCAGCCGCTCCCGGTCAGAACTCGACCACAGGGCCTGGAACGGCGCGAGGTCGTCGGGCCGCACCAGCCCCGCCCAGGCGAGATAGAGCGGGACGCGGATGGCGTTGTAGGAGAACAGGGGCGGGAAGCCGGTTGCGGGGTGCGGAGCGTCCTTGGCGGAGATCCACTCGGTGGGCAGGTTGCTCGGACCGAAGCGGGACTGCCGCAGCAGGGAGAGGCCGCTGCGCGTCAGGGCCGCCCAGTCGTATTCCGGCGCCACCAGGGCGAGGCGCGGGAAGGCCGGGAAGATCCAGTAGGAGAGGTTGACCAGCGGGCCGTCCGGGCGCTCGCGGGCCGAGAAGCCCGAGACCGCGGGGAGCAGCAGCGCCCCGTGCGGGTCACGGAACAGGATGGTCTTGCGCCCGAACTCGATGGCGATCCGACGGGCCGCGGTGCGGTAGCTCGGCTCGTTCCAGGCCTCGGCCGCCTCGGTGAGGGCCCAGGCGACGAGGATGTCCCCGTCGGTGGCGTTGTTCATGTCGCTCACCGCCGGCCGCTTGTCGGGCGACCAGCGCCACGCCAGCAATTCGTCGCCGCGGACCATCAGGTTGGCGCGGGTCCAGCCCCAGATCCGCTCGAAGCTGACCCGGTCGCCCGCCGCCACGGCGAGCAGCATGCCGTAGCCCTGGCCCTCGCTGTGGCTGATCAGACCGTTGGCGGTGTCCACCACGCGACCCTGATCGGTGATGAACCGGGAGCGGTAGGCGCGCCATGCGGCGTCATTGCCGAGCTTGCCGGCGAGGCCGGGGCTCGCCGCCCTGGCGGTTTGAGCGGGCTGCGTGCCCGGTTGCGCGGTACTCGGTGGCACGGCAGGCTCGTCCTGCGTCGAGACCGCGGCCGCGGGCAGCATCGCCGCGACGAGGAAGGCCGCGGCGAGAGGGGCGCGGTCGCGGCGGCTCATGAGTTCTTCCTGCCGACGTTGCGCACGAGGCTCGTGGTCGCGAGGCCGAGGCAGAGGGCCATCGCGAGGGTCATGCCGACGTAGTATTCCGTGTTGATCGACAGCCACGCCGCGGACACGAGGCGCAGGTTGGCCAGGGATCGCGGCTGCGTCTCGACGATCTCGATCCGCTCGGACCGGGACGTCACCAGCGTGCCGTTCGACGCGTCGAGGAAGGCGGCGCTGCCGCCGAGCCTCGCCCAGACCACGGGGTCGACGAGGCAGGAGACGGACGCCTTCAGCAGGGACGCGTTCGGCGCGGTGACGATCACGGTGTTGCTCGACTGGACCGGCGGACCCTCGGCGATGAGCAGCGAGGCCGTGGCCGGGACCTCCACTGTCTCGTCCGGCTTCACCTGCGCCGTCACCGTCTGGCGCAGGGAGCGCGCCGTCCCGGTGATCTCGTTCCAGACGGAGTCGAGGGCGGCCCAGATCTGGCGCGAGCCGCGCGTCGACGCCTCCCAGCGGTCGATGAGCTCACGGTCCGAGGAGGAGCCTGGAGCGGTGGCCGGGACGGTAGCCGAGGTCGGCGCGGGCGCGGCGCTCGCCTCGCTCTGGGACGCCGGTGCCTGAGCGGGCTGAGCCGGGCGCACCTGCGGGATCAGGGTGGGCAGGGCGCAGCGCATCGGCAGGTTGCGACGCAGGCGATCGAGGGTGAGCACGCCCTCGGGGCCGAACTGGCCCGGTGTGGCGACCATATCGGCGCGGCCTTCCCAGACTCGCTGAACCTGCTGCGGATCGAAACCGACCGCCTCGAGGAGCGCGGGGTCGAGGGCACGGGCGGGCGCGACGACGAGCTGGCTGGTATCGGACGCAACCTGCTGCTGGGTCACCACCTCGAAATCGATGACCCGCTCGGCGGCCATGGCCAGCCGGGCCGCGAGAGTCGCGGCCGCGTCGGCGCTGTCGCGGTCGGGCGTCGGCAGCACGAGGCGCGGGCGCCGTCCCGGGACGACGAACGGCACGGCGCCGCCCTTGATCGCCGCGAGGTCGGGGCTGCGCGCCGCCCGGGCGAAGTGCGGGATCTCGATCCGGGAGCGGTCGAGGAACAGGAAGCGCGCCTGCTTGGCCGCGGGGCTCAGGGTGTCGCAGACCTGGTCGGCGGCGTTCGGCAGCTGCGCCGAGATCTCCACGTGGTTCACCCCAGGACGCCACAGGCTGAAGGGCAGGGGTATCGCGCTGTCGTCGAACACCTCGCCGCGCGCGTCGGGGAGCGGGACGCTGGCCGCGTTGCGTCCGTTGATGTCGATGACGATGCGGGCGTCCGAGGAGAGCCCGGCCACGTACGCCCCAGCGAGGTGCAGCATGACCTTGCCGTAATCGGCCGGGACGAAATCACCGGGAAAGCGAAGGGCGAAGCCGACATGGAGCAGCCGGCCCGAGAACTCGCGGGACGTCGCGCCGAGCCGGTCGAGCGTCAGGTTCTCGCCGCCCTGTACCATGTAGCCGCGGAAGAGTTGCACCGCCTTCAGCCCGTTCGGCGTCCCGGTGTCGGCCGGGACGGCGAGATTGGTGATGGCCTGACGGACGTCCTCATCGCGGGCCCCGGTGACCACCAGGGTCGGCGGAGTGTTCGGCCGCGTCGGCAGCATGGCGAGGCGGGGCCCGGTGATCGGGCCGAGTTCGGAGACGCCTTCGACGCCGGCGATCTCGGAGGCGGTGCCGACGACGAGGTTGATGCCGTTGCGGCCCTGCAGGGGCGGCCCGAAGGTCACGGTCGGCCGGGCGACCCGCCCCACGAGCGCGAGGGCCTGCGCCGCCTCGATCATGCGCTCCAGGCGGGCCAGGTTCGGACGCTCATTCAGGATGACCTGGATCGGCAGGGCGCCGCTCTCGTCGGGCTCCGCGGCAGCGAGTGACCGGACGTCCATGTCGGTCGCCGTTCCCACCACGAGGCCGGACCGCGACGGGTCGATCTGCGTCCACAATTCGTAGGTCGCGCCGACCGAGCAGTCGACCCGGTGGCGCTGGCTGGCGGTGAAGGTCACGGCGTTGAAGCCGGCCTTCAGCACGCCGTCGGGAATGGCGAACTCCACCACCTTCACGGCGCCGGGCGCCTGGATGCGGGTCCAGCCGACCTTCGCGCCGTTGACGAAGGCGGCGAGCTCGGAGCTCTCCGGCGCCACCGAGATCGCCGAGAGATACGAGAGGCGCAGCCTCACCGGTCCCCGCGTCTGCGCGTCGGTGAGGTAGACCGGGTAGCGCAGGGAATCCTCCTCGCCGGTCAGGCGGAAGCCGCGCGGGCCGGACGGAAGCCGACGCGCCGGCGCGATCGTCGACTGGATCACCGCGCGCGGCACCGTCTGCGGCGCGGCGGCCCGCGGCGGCTCGGGCGGTCGCGGCGTCGATTTCGGCTCCGCCGCCGCGGCGTCCGGCCGGCGCGCGGGGCTTGCCCCATCCTCGGACGGCGCGCGCAGGGCGTTGCCGCTGGGCGGGACCGTCAGCCGCTCCGCGGGGCCCGTGCCCAGGAAGCTTTGGCCGAGGGCCGGCCCGCTCGCGAGACAGACCAGCAGCCCCAGCACGGGGAGGCGCAGCCGGGTCGCCATCGCCGTCACGCCGCGCTCGTGCGCCGGCCGCGAAGCTCGGCCAGGGTGCGCTCGTTCTCGTAATCCATCATCAGGCGGACCCAGTCGTCCCCGCTCTCGACGTCGGTGGGTTTGGCGGCCGTGGGCAGTGTCGGCGCCGCACCGGCCGTCGCCGCGGCCGGGACGGACGGCGTCGGGGCGACGGCCGCCGACGGCGCGTCGTAGACCGGAGCCTCCTCGATCTCGACGGGCCGCGGGCGCCGGCTGGCCAGGAGATAGCGCAGGGCGCGGATCGGCTCGACGAGACCCCACCACGCGAATTGCAGCGTGCCGGTGGGGATGTCCTTGTGCCGCCGCCGCCGCAGTTGGAAACGGCGCATCGCCTCGGCGTCGCCGTACATGAGGCCCGCGAGCGCCGGGTAGTCGCGAACCGCCAGCGTGCCGAAATTCACCCGCATGACGAGCTCAGGGCCGTCGCGCGTCGCATGCTCCAGATGGACCGGCAGCGGCGCGGCCCGGCGTGCCCCGGCCGTCGGCTCGACGCTGAGCGCGCCCCGCAGCGGCGGGCGGGTGAGACCCGGATCGAGGGCGCCGCTGAGGAGGCGCAGGGTGCAGGCGTCCGCGGAGACCCGCTCGATCGCCACGTCGACGCTGTGCCCGGAGAGGCTGAGGACCCCGCGGCGATCGATCGCCAGCGACGGCGTGCGTTCGAGCTGGCGCCGCTCGGCGCAGACCCCGAGCGACGCGCCCGCGGTGAGCAGGTTGAAGAAGTTCCAGAGCCCGACCACCAGCATCAGGTTGGTCACGCCGGGCTCGTACAGGTAGCGCCACGCCGCGACCGCGCAGCCGAGCATCAGGAGCAGGTAGATCAGGAAGAACGGCAGGGCGAGCGACGAGATATGGTCGTGGTCGAGGGTCGCGCCCTTGTTGGTGACATTGAAGGTCGGCTTGCGCGGCGAGGCGATGACCGAGACGATCGCCTTGGCCAGGTAGACGCCCTGAATGTACTCGTAGAGCTCCGACACGAACGGCCAGCGGAATTTGCCGTAGACGTAGTTCTGGATCATCAGGTTGATGACGATGTAGGTCAGCGTGTAGGCGATCGACTCGTCCACGCTTGCCACGAAGATCTTCAGGTCGAAGAAGATGTGCAGCAGCGGCGCGAACATGAAGATCAGCCGCGGGATCGGGAAGAACCAGAAGGTCATGCTGGAGAGGTAGGCGATCTTCTGGATGGGCTTGAGGCCCTTCTGGAAGACCGGGTTCTTCAGGAGCAGGATCTGGAACATCCCCTGGCACCAGCGCGAGCGCTGGCCGATGAAGTCCGCCAGCGTGTCCGGCTGAAGGCCGGCGATCAGCGGCTTGTCGACGTAGGCGCTGGTCCAATTGCGCGAGTGCAGCTCGAAAGCGGTCTCGCAATCCTCCGTGATGGTGATGCCCGAGAAGCCGCCGGCTTCGTCGAGAGCGGTGCGCCGCAGCAGGGCCGCCGACCCGCAGAAGAACGAGCCGTTCCACTTGTCGAGGCCGCGCTGCGTGACCGCGTAGAACATCTCGTTCTCCGAGGGCATGCGCTCGAAGGTTCGCAGGTTGCGCTCGACCGGGTCGGGGTTGAGGAACGCGTGCGGCGTCTGGACGAGGAACAGGCGCGGGTCCTGCGCGAAGTAGCCGACGGTCTCGGTCAGGAACGAGCGGAACGGGACGTGGTCGGCGTCGAGCACCGCCACGAGGTCGCCCCGGGCCTGGGCGAGGCCGTTGTTGAGGTTGCCCGCCTTCGCGTGCTCGTTGCGGGCGCGGGTGAGGTAGCGGGCGCCGAGCTCGTCGCACAGCGCTTGCAGCTCGCCCCGGCGGGCGCGCGCCGCCGCGGCCTTGGCCGGGTCGGCATCGCTGCACTTCTGGTCAGTGCCACCGTCATCAAGCAACCACACGGTGAGCTTGTCGGGCGGGTAGTTCAGCTGCCGCGCCGCCGCCAGGGTCATGGCGAGGATCGAAGTGTCCTCATTGTAGCTCGGCACGAACACGTCGACCGTGGGAAGGTCGGCCGCCGGGGCCGCCGGCGGCGGGTCGCGCCGCAGCGGGTCCGCGTTGATGATCAGACTGACGAACAGGATGAAGACGCAGTAGAGCTCGGCCACCAGCAGGATCAGGCCGAACCCGAAGCTGACCGGGTCGCCCGGCAAGGGCAGGGTGTTGGTGAGCCTCCACAGGATGTAGCGCAGCACCACGAGGCTGCCGAGCGCCATGAAGACGAACCGCGTTCGCGGCCCGTCGAGCACCGCCCACAGCACGATCATCACCGCCATGGCGGCGAGGCTCATGGCGAGCTGGGCCTGCGTCCCGACGGGCTGGCTGAGCAAGGCGAGGCTGGCGACTGTCGCCCCAACCCAGGCCAGCCAACGCAACGCCTGCCTCACGCTACAGCCTCCCGGGCCAACAAACCCTCGGATCGAGGTGCAACGGCTCTAAGGCCGGCTTTGTACAGCGACGAAGGTCAATGAACAAACCCATTCGCAATATCCGGCAAGATGCACTTGATCGAAAATTACAGCTAACTAAGGAATGCGGCCAGCCCAGTCGGGAGCCGGCGTCACGAAGTGGATCTGGCTGCAGCAGCGGACTTGAGACGCGCCGCCACGCTGAATACATTAACGATCCGTTCGTAAACTTCTCGATAATCGGTGATGGCCCGGCGCATGCGAGGAAGAGCGCCACAAATAGTCGTTGCGATTTAGGCGTTCCGGCCGGCCGGCTGGGCCTGGACCCGGTGCCGCCGTCTCGGTGCGCCGCGGGCCTTAATCGACCCTTAACGAAAATCGAGCCTCGCTCGGGACCGACCCCCGGGCGTACGGATGACCGCGAAGCCGCTGAAGATCTCCCTCGGATTGCTCAACGCGCTGCAGGTGGCGATTGCCGCCGCGGCGGGGTTCGCGGCCGCCCTCCTGATCGTGGTGCCGGCCGCCCAACCCGGAACCGCCTCGTCCCCGCAGGAGATGGTCGACTCGGCCTCGCGCGCCTACGTCGCCGCCATCGCGGCGCGGCTGCGGCAGACCGTGGGCGAGGCGCGCAACGCTGCTCTGACGCTCCGCGACGACGACGGCCTGCTCTCCGCCGACCAGCGCGCCGCGCGCCTGCGCGCGTGGCTCGCCCTGAACCCGGCCTACCGGGACGCGGTGCTCGTCGCGCCCGACGGCACCGTGCTGGCGGCCCGAGACGAGCACCGCATCGGCAGCAGCGTCGCGCGGCAGACCTGGTTCCTGCGCGGCCGCGCGGCCGGGGTCATCGTGGTCAGCGACGGTACGGAGGCCGACGCGCCGTTCGGGGCGGCCGTCGCGCTGGGCGAGCGCGGACAGGACGGCCTGCTGCGCCTCGACGCCGACCCGAGCTACTTCACCAAGGTCGAGGAGGACGTGCGGCGCGCCGGGGCGCTGCCCGAGACGCTCGCGTTCCTCGTCGCCACCCCGGACAGTCGGGTTCTCTCCGGGACCCCGAGCCCGTTCCGGACAACGGGCGCCTCGGCCACGACGCCGATGCGCGTCGCGGCCGAGATCGGCTCCCCGGGATGGCTGGTGACAGCGCAAGCCGTCCCCTCCGGCGCGGCGCGGACCGCGCCGCCGGACTGGCGGATGCTCGGCATCGGCCTCGTCCTCGTGGCCTGCGCGGCGGCCCTCGGCTACGTCGCGGGGGAGCGGCTGACGCGACCGCTGCGCCGCCTCATGAAGGGGGAGGGCGGGACAGCTGCGGGCGAATCCGAGGCGCCACTGCCGTGGATCGGCGAGTTCGCGGCGCTCTCGGACGTCCTCGCGGGTCATCGCCGGAGCGCCGGGCTGATGATGGCCGGTGCCGGGTCCGAGGTCGCGCGGCTCAAGGCGCGGCTGACAACCTTCGAGGCGGTCTCCGGCTGGGCCTGCTGCGAGATCGATCCCGACACCGGCCGGACCCTCCTGGATGCCCGGACCGCGCTCGGCAGCGACGGAAACCCGTCCGCCGCCCCGTTCGCCGCCTGTTTCGTTGCCGACGACCGCCCCGTTCTCGACCGGGCGCGCGCTGCCGCCCTGGGAGCCGACGGCCCGCACGACGTGGTCCTGCACCTGCGCGACTGGCCGGAGCAGCAGGTTCAGGTGAGGCTGCTGAGCCTCGCCGATGCCCGGGGCGACCGACGGCTCTTCGCCCTCATGCGCAAGCTCCCGGGCGGCGAGGCGGCGCCCCTGCCGCAGCAGGTCGAGCCGCGCCGCAATCTCGTTCTGCGGCGGGTGACCGACGGCATCGTCCACGAGTTCAACGACGTCCTCACCGTCGTTCTGACGAATCTCACGCTGCTGACGCGCCGCCACGCCCTCGCGCCGGAGCAGGAACGGCTCGTCGCGCGGGCTACGGCCGGCGCGCGCCGGGGCGCGGCGCTGACCCGCCGGATGCTGCACCTCGTGCGCGGCGACGAGACCAGCATCACCCTGGCCGAGACCGACCTCGCCACCACCTTCGAAGGCTACCTGCCATTCCTGGCCGCGAACGCCCTCGGCGAGATGCCGGTCCTCAATCGCATCCCCGCCGGGTTGCCGCCCGTCCTGTGCAGCGAGCGCGTGCTGGAACTGCTGCTCCTCAACTTGGCCTTCCATATCCGCGACGCCGGCCTCGCCGGCTTCGCCATCGCGGCGGTCGAGGGCGCGCCCGAGGACGCGGGCGCCGAGGCGGCGTTTGCATCCTACGTGCGGGTGCTCGTCAGTAGCGGTCGCCGCCCCGAGGCCGCGCCGCTGCCGGCCGGCACCGGACCGACCCTGACGTCGGCCGCCGCCCTCGTGACCGAGAGCGGGGGCCTCTGGCGCCTGATCCGCGACGGGACCGACTCCGAGCCCTTCCTGGCCGAGTTCTGGCTGCCCGCCGCGTCCCCGGCCGTCGCCAAGCTCCCGCCGGCCCGCGCGGCGGGCCTGAAGATCCTGCTCGTCGAGAGCGACGGTCTCGTGCGGGCCAGCGTCGCCGAGGTGCTCGCCGATCTCGGCCACGCGGTGGTGCAGGCCGCCTCAGGCGCGCACGCCCTGGAGATTCTCGCCCGCGACCCCGCCTTCGACGCGATGATCGTCGACCAATCCATGCCGGTGATGGCCGGCCTCCAGCTCGCCGCCACGGTGGTCGAGCGGTATCCGGAGATTCGGATCATCCTCGCCAGCCCGCACGGCCAGCTGCCGCAATCCGCCGACGCCTTCCTGCGGATCGACAAGCCTTTCCGCAACGAGGACCTGCAGGTCGTCCTCGACGCCGCGGCGAGCCGCGCCCGCGCGGCCTGACCGCGGCGCGCTCCGGCACGCCACGCGCGGTTCGCGAGCGCGCGTCGCCCGACCTCGATGACGCCGCCGATATCGAGAAGCAGTCACCACAAAATCGGATGTTAACCATTGTCGCCGAGTGTTGGTTAAAGCGTAAATCGTACCTGAACGGAGCCGGCGAATATGGGCGGGACTGCGGAACCGACTGCCCGACGTCCTTTCACGCCGTTCACGACTGCTCTCGCTCTCTCGTGCGCCTGCGCCGCCGCATCGGTCACGCACGCGACCGCCGCCGACCTGCCGGCCCGGGGGGCGAGCGCCGATTGGTACACGGGTGCCTCGCAGCAGGCGGTCGACGACAGCTGGGCCGTCGCGGTCGACGGATCGACCAGCGTCACGTCGAACAGCTCGGCCTTCGGCTCCGTGACCGTCACCGCCGCACCCAACGGCTCCCCCACCCGGGACGGCCTGCGGGTCCGCGTCGACGCCATCGGGGGAACTTACTCGTATCCCGGCAGGTCCGTCGCGACGCGGGTGACCGGCTACCAGCAGGAAGGCGCCCTTCAGGCGGGTTACGAGTGGGTCTGGAAGGACGCCGCTCTCGCCGGATTTATCGGCTTCAACGTCCGCAGCAATCAGCTGTCCATCCCCGACCCGGGCAACCCGGTCGTCGGTACGGGCGTCGGGCTCAAGGTCGCTGGCAACTTCTACGCGACGCCGACCGACCGGACCATGATCTCGGCCTACGGCTCCTACTCGACCAAATTCAACGCCTACTACTCACGCCTGCGTGTGGGCTACATGCTCGCGGACGGCGTCTATATCGGGCCTGAAGCGCTGTTCCTAGGCGACGACTTCTTCCGCCAGTACCGCATCGGTGCCCATCTGACCGGCGTCCGCTTCGGACCCGTCCAGATGTCGGTGGCCGCCGGGTACGTCCGGGATCGGGTGCAGGGCTCCGGCTACTATTCCAGCATCGAGGCGCGCTCGACCTTCTAGGGTGATGCGCGGGCTCTCGAGAGCGACCCGCGCGCTGCCACTGCGACCGCGCTGACCGGCGACCTTACCGCGACGTCGTCAGGAGGCGGCCGGGCCTCAGCGGGTCCCAGACGCCCTCGAAAACCGGCTGCATCGCGTCGTTGAGCGCGTTCACCCGTGACATCGGCGACGGGGCCACCCTGGGCTGACTGCCGATGAGCGTGGCGGACGCGCCGGCGAGACCGATCAGGCACAGACCGGCGATCGCCCAGCGCGGCACGCCCCAGGTGTGGAGCACTCCAGCCAGTGTCACGAAGATGGCGAATAGGCCGATAAACTGATGCATTAGACACCTCTGAGCGGTGTCAAAAGCGAGAATAGCGCCAAGAACTTTGTTCCATATCGGAACAAGAACTCATACAGGCGCGGATACGGCCGGCCCAATCTCGGACCTGGTCCGAGGTTCTCGCGGGCTGTCGCCGACGTTTGCTCGAGCCCCGATCTGTCCCTGCGCCGGAGGCCGGCGCGGACGCCGCACCGGCAAGATCGTCCGAGCGGCGTTGAGGGGCGCTTCCGAAGGGGCGACTTGGGAGTAGGAGAGATGTGCCTGCGCCCGCTAAAGCCGCTTCCGATCCTGTCGCAACGGAATGGAAAGCCGGCGACCCCGGTCGAGGCATTCGCGCCGTGCCTCATGCGTGAGGGAGAGGGCTGGGGTCGGAGCGAAGACGCTTCCCGATCGCGCGCCGTCGCGGGCTCGATCAGGCCATCCTCCTTCGGCACGAATTGATCCCTCACCCTGTCCCGGCCCCGCAGGCGATGGGGCATCCGCGCCACAGACGGCAGGGGCTCGGCCAAGGCCTCGGTCCCAACCCGATCGCGAACGGCGCTACCATCTCGGACAGGGCCGCGCGCCGCTATCCCCTCGACGCGGAGCCGACGGCGGCGCGCGGAGATCGGCGTCAGAGACGGCTGACCAGGAAGCCGAGCCCGAAGCCGACGAGACCGGCCAAGATCAGGGAGGCGTGAGGCCACGCGACGGATGCCTGATGGCCTTCCCACGCGGCGTGCCGGCTCCGGTCGTAGGCCTCGGCAGCCCGGTCCGAGACCTCGTCGGCCGCGTGCCGCACGGCGTCCTTGGCCTGGCCGTAGAGAGTCTCGGCGGTGCCTTGCGCCTCGCGCAGGCGCCCCTCGACCGAGTGTCGGTTCGAGCCGACCGCGTCGCCGACTGCGCCCTGTACCTTGCCGCCGAGCTCGCGTGCGGCGCCCGTGATCCTGTCGGTGTCGACCATTGCCATGCTCTCCGAATCCGTCGCGGACCGGTGTCGGAGCCGCGGCGGCCGAACACCCATCCCTTTGTGGCGACTGGGGCAACAGCGGTCGCCTCCGCCCGTTCCCGAGATCGCTCGCGATCACCGGTCGATTCGCTTGGGGCCCCCGTTCCGTCGCCTATTGAAGCGACGACTTCGTCGCTCACGGGCCGTCGCTGTGCCGTCGACGCGACGCGCGGCGATCACTCGCCCCGTCGGGCTGTCCGGCATCGCGACTTCCGAGACCTCGTGCGGCTGGTCCTGGACCCGTCGGGGGGGGGCTCGGCGCCCCCGGCCGCGTGCGCGGCGGTCGTCCCGGAATCCGCTGCCTTCAACCCGGTCGGAGGCGAGGCCAGGCCGTGGCGCCGTGGACCCGAGCACCGGGAAACCCAGGCATGCGCATGGCCGGCGGACGATGGCGTCAGGCGCGTTCCGCAGCCTCATTCAGGCCGCACTCACCGCCGAAGCGGCAAGCTTGAGTGTGAGGGGACCGGATGAACCAGGGCGGACGAGCACCGCGCGGCGAGCTGCCCATACTGCACCGGTCCCTGCTGAGCAGCGCTGCCGCGCCGCCGGCTGACGGCGCGACGCCGCTCGACCGGCGACGCCTGAATCGGCGCTGGCTCTGCGCCAGCTCTCTGATCGCTACTTGCGGCGCGGCCCTGATGGGGGCGGCGCTCCGCATGTCCGTGGACACCGATCTCAGGCCCGCCCCGCCGACGTTCCGCAAGGGTCCCGCCCAGGTGGCGGAAGGGCAGGGTGTGGCCGGACGGCGCGGCGACCGCCTCGTACGGCACCAGCTCGTCGCCTCGGACCGGGAGGAGTTCTCCGCGCCGGTGGCTCACCAAGTCGGCGCGCGCGAGATCATCCGGACCCAGCCCTTCGTGCGGCTCGTGACCAGCCTGTCGTCCGGCGACGAGGTCGACGGGCAGATCCCGCCCTTCGATCCCACGCGCCAGCTCGCCGAGGACGGGCAGGTCGCCGCGGTTTCCGACGAACCGGAGGACGATCCGTCCGGCACCATGGTCACGATCACGCGCTCCGGTCTCGCGGGAGCGCCGGTCCCGGACGACGCGCCCTGCCTGAGCGACGAGGATGTCACCGCTCTCGTGGAGACGCGGGCGCAGGTTGCGCGGGAGGCGGGTTCGCGGATCGCCGTGCCGTTCGCGCCGCAGAGGCAGCTCTCCCAGATCCTGGTCGCCGCGCCGGACGACGGGGCCGCGAAGGCCGCCGGCGCGGATGCGGGCCATGACCCGTTTCACGCGATCGAGGTGCGGGTCGTTCCGGAGAACATCACGGACCTCGCCGAGACCGAGCCCGCCTCCGGCCTGAGCCTCACCGAGACCCGCGACGTCGTGCTCAAGCGCGGCGAGACCCTGGCCGACACGCTGGCGGCGAACGGCGCCGAGCCCGCGCGCGTGAAGGCCATCCTCGCCGCCTTCAGCGACCACGCCCGCACCGGCCTCTCCGAGGGGCAGCATGTGGACCTGCTCCTCATCCGGTCGCGCGCCGGCCAGTCCGCGCGGCAGATCAACCGCGTGACGCTCTACGGCGCGGGGGGCGTCGAGGAGATCGTCGCGGAACGGGATTCCGGCGGCTTCGTCACGGTCGCGCCGCCGTCCGCGCAGTTCGCGGCGGCGCGTACGGGCGACGATGGCGACGGCTCCGGCGCGACCCTCTACAGGAGCATCTACGAGGCGGTCCTGCGCAACGGACTGCCCGGCATCCTGGCCGAGCGCATCGTCGGAATCTTCGCATTCGGCCTGGACATGCAGCACCGGGTCAACCCGTCCGACCGGCTAGAGGTGCTGTTCAGTCCGAGCGAGAAGGCGGGTGGACCGCCCGAGGTCCGCTACGTTGCCCTGACGCTCGACGGCGTGAAACACCGCGCCTACCGGTTCGAGGCGCCCGAGGCCGGGGCGGCCAGCTACTTCAGCGAGACGGGCAGCTCGCTCCGCAAGTTCCTCATGCGCATGCCGATCGCGGAGGGGCGGATCACCTCGCCGTTCGGCACGCGCGTTCACCCGATCCTGCACTACGCCCGCTTCCACAATGGCGTCGACTGGGCCAACAAGGCCGGCACGCCGATCATGGCGACGGGCGACGGAACGGTGGCGTATGCGGGTCCGCGCGGCGGCTACGGCAACCGCGTCGAGATCCACCACGCCAACGGCTACGTGACGGCCTACAATCACCTGCAGCGGCTCGCGCACGGCGTTCAGGCCGGCGCCGCCGTCCATCAGGGGCAGGTGATTGCCTATATGGGCTCGACCGGGCTCTCGACGGGGCCCCACGTCCACTACGAGGTGAGCGTCAACGGCCACTTCCTGGATCCGATGGCGATCCGCCTGCCCGACAGCCAGGGGGTATCGGCCAAGCTGATGACGGCCTTCGAGCGGCAGGTAGCGGCCACGAACACACTTCGCCACCACGGAGCCCTGGCGATGTCCGCACTGCCGCTCTGAGCCGGTCGTCCGCGCCAGTCAGACGGCCTGTGCCCGCCGCTTGGCCTTCTTCAGGCGCCGCAGACCGCGGATCGCGCGGACGAGGCGCTTGGCTTGCCGCTTCTCGCACGTCTCCGTGACAGCGCGGCCAGCGACCTTGACCATGAAGTGCCCGTCGGCAGCCTTCTCCTTGGTGACGTAGTGCATGGCGGGAACTCCTGCTGTCCGAGGTTCGGTTGCCGAACGGCCTGTCTCCGGAATTCGCGAGCGCGGCCCGCGTCTCTCGAGGAAGAAACGCGGTGCCGGCGGGAAATAACGGCGTCGGGCGGCCTCGCAACCCGCCTCCCGCCTTCGTGATCCGGCCGAAGCAACCTCGCCGTCATCGCGCGGAGGCGGCGCCGGCCGCCGCGATCTCGGCCCTGGCGCGCCCGAGATCTTGCTGGAAACGGGGATCGCGCAGCAGTGCTTCCGCGATCACGGCCGCGGCGATCCGCCCGGCCTCCAGATCGGACGGGAAATGGGTCCCGGCGATCATCCGGTTGGCGCCGTAGCCGACCGCGAACGCGAACAGGGCCCGGCGCTTGGCCGGGACGAGCTGCGCCAGCACCGTCGCCGCGAGGTGGCCGAAGGTCGCGTGGCCGCTCGGGTAGGACGTGCTGTCGGAGCGGTGCCCGTACGTCGCGAGATCGGGCTCGAGCGTGTAGGGACGTGGCCGGCCGATGGCGGTCTTGGCGGCGAGCACGGCCAGTTCGCCGTCTTGGAACACGCGCTCGATCAGCGCGGCGGTGACGGGCATCGCCCGTGCCGTGAAGGCCGGTCCAAGAACCTCGGTGAAGCGGTCGAGCGTGCAGGGCAGGTTCGCCGTGATGCGGCGCTCGTCGTCAGGGGTGCGGGCACCGACGGCGGCCTCGACAGCCCGAAGATCCGCCCGCTGCATCTCGGAGTCCGCCTCGGGCGGCGGCGGCAAGACCCGCTGCAGCGCCAGCACCTCCGGGTCGATGTAGGTGCTGTGCAGGGTGCCGGCGGCCGCCGGGGCAACCGCTGGGAGGGCGAACACGACGAGACCGGCGAGGCAGGCAGCCCGCGCGCGGCGCTCCGCACCGGTGATTCGACGCCTCATGATTCCTCCCTACGCGCCTCTCGACACGCCGCCGGGCACGAGACCCCGCAGCCACGCGCCCGGGCTGCCGCGCGGCGCGTCGGGGGCGCTCTCCGGCATCAGCAGCACCAGCACCGCGAGCGCCGCAACGGCCACCGCGGCGCAGGCGAGGTAGGCCGCGTGGAATCCGGCCGCCTGGACGAGGCTCCCGGCGATGACGAAGGACAGCGCCGCGCCCGCGCCCTGTAGGGTCCCGATCAGTCCGTGGGCGGCGTTGTAGCGGCCGGTTCCGCGGGTGATGTCGGCCATCACCAGGGGTTTGACCGCGCTCAGCAGCCCGGCGCCGACGCCGTCGAGGCATTGGACGGCGATGAGCCAGAACGGGTCGCGCCAGACGAGATAGAGCAGGGCCCGCGCGGGCAGGGCGGCGAAGCCGATCACCAGCAGCGGCTTGCGGCCCCAGCGCTCGGCCAGGCGGCCGACGAGGAGGCCCATCGGCACCATCACCGCCTGCGCGCCGATGATGCAGACGGAGACGATGACGGACGACCAGTCCGGCCGGGTCTGGCCGATCTCCTGCGCCACCAGCGTCAGCAGCGGCGCGTTGGCGAAGTGGAACAGCATCACGCAGACCGCGAAGACCATCAGCGGACGGCAGGTCAGCAGCGTCCGCCAGCGCGTCGGCGCCGCGTCCGCCCCGCCTTCGCCGCCCCCGCGGGCCCGCCGCGCGTCGATCGCCCGGCGGGGTATCGCGTAGAGCGCTGCGGCGGAGACGATCGCGCAGGCCGGGACGAGCAGGAAGACGGCGCGGTCCGGGAACAGCCAGCCCACGAGGCCGATCAGTCCCGCGATGGCCACGTTCCCTGTCCGCTCTAAGGCCGCGTTGCGGCCGAAGCGCCGGGGCAGTTTCCCGGCCGGGAACAGCCCGAGGGTCAGCGTCGCGATCGTCGGGCTGAGCATCCCGCCGACCGCGGCGAGGACGCAGGAGGCGGCGAGGACGGGCCAGAAGTGCGGCGCCACGGCGACGAGCACGGTGGCGAGTGACAGGGCCACGAGCGCCCCGAGCAGGATCCGCCGCTTGTCGCCCACGGCGTCGATGGCGGTCCCGATCGGCGTCTGCGCCGCGATGCCGACGATCCCCGACACCGTGCCGACGAGCCCGACCGCGGCGTCGTCCCAGCCGCGATGCACAAAGAGGTACACGTTCAGATAGGGCTTGATCGCCCCATTGACGTCGATGAGCAGGAGATTGAGCAGATCGAGGGCTCGGGCGACGGACGGTTCCCGCGGGGCCGGATCCGTCCCTCCTCGCTCGCTCATGTCCTGCGTCAACCGGCTGGCTCCCTTTTCAGCCAACCTAGGGCACCGGGCGCCGGCCCGGAGGGGGCGGCCCACTCCCGGACGGTCACCGGGAGGGCCCGTCGCCGCGAACGCGGCTCAGCGCGACGTCTCCGGCGTTCCTGGGGCGCCCGCCCGCGCGCCGCCATCCGCCGGACTCGGGGCGGTGCGGGCGCCCATGGCCCGGGCGATCAGCACGTAGAAGAGCGGCGTGGCGAACACGGCCAGCACGGTCGCGGTGACCATGCCGCCGAGCACGCCCGTGCCGATGGCGCGCTGGCTGTTCATGCTCGCGCCGTTGGCGACCGCGAGGGGCACGACGCCGAGGATGAAGGCGAACGAAGTCATGATGATCGGCCGGAAGCGCAGCTCGCAGGCCTCCAGCGCCGCCGCCTGGACGGGGCGGCCCCGCGCCACGAGGTCCTTGGCCACCTCGATGATCAGGATCGCGTTCTTCGCGGTCAGGCCGATCACGGTGATCAGGCCGACCTTGAAATAGACGTCGTTCGGCATGTCGCGGACGAGCATGGCGAAGATCGCCCCGACCACGCCCGTCGGCACCACGAGCAGCACCGCCAGCGGGATGGCCCAGCTCTCGTAGAGCGCCGCGAGGCAGAGGAAGACGCAGACCAGCGCCAGGGCCAGCAGGTAGGTCGCTTGGCTGCCCGAGAGCTTCTCCTGCAGCGACTGACCGGTCCAGGCGAAGTCGAAGCCCGGCGGCAATTGCGCGGCGAGGCGCTCCATCTCGGCCATGGCGTCGCCGCTGGCGTAGCCCGGCGCGGCGCTGCCGGAGATCTTGATGCTCGGGTAGCCGTTGAAGCCGACGATCTGCGACGGCCCCATCGTCCAGGCAATTCGTGCGAAGGACTGGAGCGGCACCATCTGCCCCTTGGCGTTGCGCACGTTGAGGTCGAGCAGGTCCTCGGCCCTCATGCGGCGCCCGGCCTCCGCCTGCACGATCACGCGCTGCATGCGCGCTTGGTTCGGGAAGTCGTTCACGTAGGCCGAGCCGAGGCTCGTCGAGAGCGCGTCGTTGATGTCGGCGAAGGTGACGCCGAGCGCGTTCGCCTTCTGACGATCCAGGGTCAGCTCGATCTGCGGGGCGGTCGGCAGGCCCTCGACGTAGACGCCCTGGAGGATCGGGCTCTGCTGGGCCGCCTTGAGCAGCTGGTCGCGCGCGGCGGCCAGTGCGGCCTGCCCCTGCTGCGCCCTGTCCTGCAGGCGGAAGGCGAAGCCGCTCGAATTGCCCAGGGCCTCGATGGCCGGCGGCGACAGCGCCATGGCGATGGCGTCCGGCAGGCCGCCGAGCACCGCGTTGGCCCGGGCGCTGACCGCCTCGGCGCCGTTGCCGGGACCGCGCTCCGCCCAGTCCTTCAAGGTGACGAAGGCGATGGCGGCGTTCTGGCCCTGGCCCGAGAAGCCGTAGCCGAGCAGCGTCGTCCGCGCTGCCACCGCCGGCTCGGCTCCGAAATGGTCCTCGATCCGCCGGACCACGTCGAGGGTGCGCCCCGCGGCCGATTCCGGTGGCGTCTGCGCGTCGACGATGACGTAGCCCTGGTCCTCGATGGGCAGGAAGCTCGTGGGCATGCGCAGGTAGCCCCAGCCGAGGGCCGCTACGAGGGCCGCGTAGACGAGGAGCGCTCGCACGGGCCGGCGCAGCATCCCGGCGACGCCGGACCGGTAGGCCCGCGTGCCAGCCTGGAACCGGCGGTTGAACCAGCCGAAGAAGCCACTCTCGGCGTGGCCCTGGCCGGCCTCGACGGGCCTGAGCAGCGTCGCGCAGAGCGCGGGCGTCAGCGACAGCGCCAGGAAGGCCGAGAAGGCGATCGAGGTCGCCATGCTGACCGCGAACTGGCGGTAGATCACCCCGACCGAACCGGGGAAAAAGGCGAGCGGCACGAACACGGCGATCAGCACCGCGGTGATTCCGACGATGGCGCCGGTGATCTGGCCCATGGCCTTGCGGGTCGCCGCCGTCGGAGGCAACCCCTCCTCGGCCATGATCCGCTCGACATTCTCGACGACCACGATGGCGTCGTCCACGAGGATGCCGATGGCCAGCACCATGCCGAACATCGTCAGCACGTTGATCGAGAAGCCGGCGACGAGCAGCGCGCCGCATGTTCCGAGCAGCGCCACCGGCACGACGATGGTCGGGATCAGGGTGTAGCGGATGTTCTGCAGGAACAGGAACATCACCGCGAAGACCAGCGCCATCGCCTCGGCGAGCGTCATCAGCACCTTCCGGATCGACACCTCGACGAAGGGCGTCGTGTCGTAGGGCACCGTCACGCTGACATTGGCCGGCAGCGTGCGCTGGAGCTTCGCGATCCGCGCCTTCACGCCGGTCGCGGCCGCGAGGGCGTTGCCGCCGGGCGCGAGCTGGATGCCGATGCCGGCGGCCGGGCGGCCGTCCTGGCGAGTCTGCATCGCGTAGGACTGGCCGCCGAGCTCGACCTCGGCCACGTCGCGCAGGCGCACGAGCGAGCCGTCCGGGTTGGCGCGCAGCACGATCTCGGCGAACTCGGCCACCGTGGTCAGCTGGCCCTTGACCAGTACGTTCGCGGCGATGCGCTGGCCCTCCGCCGCCGGCTGGGCGCCGACGGTCCCCGAGGCGACCTGGGCGTTCTGCGCCTGGACCGCGGCCGTGACGTCGCCCGGCACCATGCCGAGCCCGACGAGGTTCACCGGATCGACCCAGATCCGCAGTGCCTTCTCGGACGAGAACAGGGTCGCGCGCCCGACGCCGGGCACGCGCCGCAGCTCGCCCAGGATGCGCCGCGCGGCGAGGTCGCCGAGATCGCTCTCACTCAGGGATCCGTCGCGGGAACTGACCACGACGAACTGCAGGAAGCTCGTGCTGGCCTCCTCGACGATGATGCCCTGCTGGGTGACCGCCCGGGGCAGGCGCGCCTCGACGCGCTTGATGCGGTTCTGGACCGCCACGGTGGCTCTCGACGGGTCCGAGCCAGGCGCGAAGGACGCGAGGATCTGCGCCTGCCCCGACGTGTCGCTCGTGGACTCGAAGTACATCAGCCCGGGGATGCCGTTCAGCTCCTCCTCGATGATCCGGGTGACGCCGTCGTAGAGCCGCTCGGGCGGCGCGCCCGGGTAGATGGCCGTCGTCTGGATCGTGACCGGGGCGACGTCCGGGTACTGCGAGATCGGCAGGAAGACGATCGAGATCGCGCCGACCAGCACGATGAAGATGGAGATCGCCCAGGCGAAGATCGGGCGCTCGATGAAGAAGCGGGTCATGGCGGGTCGAGCCTGCGTGACGGAGTCAGGGCTGCGGGGCGGCGGTGGCCGTGCGGCCGCCCGCCCACGGCACCGGATTGACCGCCAGGCCGGGATGGATCTTCTGGAAGCCCTCGACGACGACGGTCTCGCCGGGCTTCAGCCCGTCCTCGACGATCCAGCCGACCTCGGTCATCGCGCCGGTGCGCAGGGGCCGCAGGGCCAGCACCCGGTCCGCGCCGACCACGAAGGCCTGGGCCTCGCCGGCGCTGGAGCGCTGGATCGCCTGCGCGGGCACGATGACGGCGCCCGGCTGCACCCCGCGCGCGACGCGGATCCGAACATAGGCGCCGGGCAGCAGGGAGAGACGCGGGTTTGCGAAGGCGGCGCGCAGGCTGACTTGACCGGTGCCCGGATCGACGCTCACGTCCGAGAACAGGAGCTTGCCGGGATCGGTGTGCAGGGTGCCGTCCGCGTGGACCAGCCGGACCTCGGCGCCTCCGGCCCCACCGCGGTCCGCCAGCAACCCGTAATCGGACGCGGAGGCGTTGAAGTCGGCGAAGATCGGGTCGACCTGCTGGATGACCGCGAGCTTCGTCGCCTCGCCCTGGCCGACGAGCGCGCCCTCCGTCACGAGCGCCCGCCCGATCCGCCCGCCGATGGGTGCTCGAACGGTGGCGAAGTCCAGGTCGATCCGGGCCCGGTCAAGCTGCGCCCTGGCACTCGCCACGTCGGCCTCGGCCTGTCGCAGGGTCGCGACGGCGACGTCGTGCTGGGCGGTGCTGGCCGCCTGCCGCTCCAGCAGCGTCTCGGTCCGCTCCGACTGCTTCAGCGCCTGCACCCGCGACGCCTCGGCTCGGGCGAGGGACGCGGCCTTCGCGTCGACCTCGGCCTTGTAGACGGCCGGGTCGATGCGGAAGAGGACGTCGTCCTTCTCGACGAGGCTGCCTTCCTCGAACGCGCGCTCCCGGATGATGCCCGAAACCTGGGCCCGGACCTCCGCCACCCGCGTCGAGGCGAGGCGCCCCGGCAGGTCGAAGAGGCGCGGCACGGTCGCGGGCGTCACGGTCGCGACCGACACGTCCGGCGGTGGCGTCTCGACCGCGGCCGTGTCGGTGGCGGCGGGCTTGCAGCCGCTCAGCGACGCGCTCACCACGAGCGCGACGAGGGTCGGGCGCCGGAAGCCGCGCGCGGTCGAGATCGACATGGACCAAAATGCTCCTTCCACTGAGCGGGATCCGGCACACCGGTCCGCCGGCCCCTGAAATCCGGCCCGCGTCGGCGCCACGAGGGTGTCGCGCCGCTCCGGCGCTTGCGCCTTGGCGGCCGGCTGTTTAATTCCATCCGTATGGATTGAAAAGGGGAAAGGTCTGGATGGGGCGGCCGCGGAGCATCGACCGGGACAAGGTCCTCGACATCGCCGAGCGGATCGTGCGCGAGGAGGGGGCGACGGCGTTGACCTTCGACGCCGTGGCGCGGGCGGCCGGGATCACCAAGGGTGGCCTGCAATACTGCTTCGGCAGCAAGGACGATCTGGTCGCCGCCATGGCCGACCGCTGGCTGGCGGGCTTCGACGCGGAGGTCGCCCGCCACACACCGGCCGACGGGACCCGCGTGGACCACGTGCGCGGCTACGTGACGGCGTCGGCACGGATCGACGAGGCCACACAGACCAAGATCGCCGGCATGCTCGTGAGCTTGCTGCAATCGCCGAAACATCGGGAGCAGGCGCGCGGCTGGTACGCGGCGTGGCTGACGCGCCTCGAACCCGGCTCCGAGGCGGAGCGGAGGGCCCGCGCGGCCTTCTTCGCCGCCGAGGGCGCCTTCTTCCTGCGCAGTCTCGGCCTCGTGGCGTTGGACCAGGGCCAATGGGACGCCGTCTTCGACGACATCCTCGCGCTCCTCTGAACCTCCGGGATCCGGAGCGACGACCGTCACCGCACCGCTCTAGACTCGCGGGCAAGGTGGCTGCCGCTGAGGAACACCTCCCGGGCCGGCTGATCCGGCCGCTCGATCCCCTCGAACAGCAGGCGCATCGCCTGGGTGCCGATCTCGGCGACTGGCTGCTCGATCACGGTGAGGGCCGGCCCAGCGAACTCGGTCAGGGCTCGTTGCCGAAGCCGGCAGGTGCGAGGTGGCGCGGGAGCACGAGGTTCACGGCCTTGGCCGCCCGCACGGCGCTTGTCGGGATGAGCCCGTTCGGGACGACGCGCGCCACCGGCTGGCCGGGCTCCTCGAGCCAGCGCGTTGCCTCCTCCCTCGCGGCCGCCGCGTTCGGGGCGACACTGCGGACCTGCAACGCCAGACCGTGCCGCCCCATGGCCTCCAGATAGGCGGCGCGGCGCTCCTGCGCGGCCGAATTCGACGATCCGAACAGACTGTCGATCCGACGCGGGTTGTGACCGGGCGTGCCGCGGTGCTCAGCGGCCTGTCGGCGATGATCCGGTTCGGCCGCTCGGGCATAGCCCGGTTCGACCAGATCGTGTGGCGGCCGCATCCCGGGGAGATCTGTGGCCTGACGCCGCTCCGCGTCGCGATGGCCGGCACATCGGGCCGGCCCGTCGGGGAGCCCTCCCTGGAGATCGGCGCCCGGTAGACCGGCACCTTCGCGGGCCGGCCGCTCGACGCGGTCGCTGTCGTCTTCGAGAGGCGAGCCTGCGGCCCGCTCGCCCTGTCCAGCATCGCCCGGACGCGGAGCGCGCCGGGACCGGTCCACGAGATCCCGAGCAGGCCATGATGGAGCTGGATCCGGGGATCCAGATCAACCCGGGGCTCCGGCTGCCACCGAAGCGCCAGAACATCGACGATCCGGATCAGACCCGATTTCCATTGCGCCACAGAAACATACCGGACACCTCCGTGGTCGGCGCCAAACCGTCGGTTGATCTCTTCTCCCTCGTGAGGCTCGCGGGGACCTGGCAGCTCGTGACCGCTGGCCGGACGTCAGCTGGCCGCGGAGGGCCGGGGGCCGGCCTCCGGTGGGGCGCCCGCGCCGATCATCCGGCGGTCGACGGCGGCGAGGGTATCGAGCAGGCGCTTCCGGAGCCGCGCCGCACCCTCCAACTCGAGCGCGTCCACGTCGACGTAGAAGTCGATCCCCCGGGCGTGCTCGGAGAAGATCGTCTCGGTCGCCTCGGCGGTGAGGTCGCCCTCGACGGCGTAGGGGACGACCTCGCGGCTGATGCCCTTCATGCGGATCGGCTCCTGCGGGCTCGCCTGGACGATATCGCTCACCAGCGCGTAGGTTTCGTAGCTCAGGGTGATGCCACCCGGCATCGCGGCCGCCTGGAGGCGGGCGGCGAGGTTCGCTTCCGCGCCGATGATCGTGTAGTCCATCCGCTCGTCGCTGCCGAAGTTGCCGACGTTGCAGTAGCCCGTGTTGATCCCGATCCGCGCCTGGAACGGGCGCTCGATGCCGGACCGCCGCCAGCGGGCATTGAGCTGGCCGAGGCGCGTCTGCATCTCGATCGCCATCCGGACGCAGGCCTGCGCGTCCTCGCGGACGCCCCGGCTCTCCGGATCGCCGAAGAAGACCAGCATCGCGTCCCCGATATACTTGTCCACCGTGCCGCCGTGCTTGACCGCGATGGCGGTCATCTCGGTCAGGTACTCGTTGAGGAGTGCGGTCAGCTCCTCGGGCTGCAGGCGCTCGGTGGTGGCGGTGAAGTCCTTGATGTCGGAGAAGAAGATCGTCAGCTTCTTGCGCTCGGTCGCCATCGACACGTCCCGCTCGCCGCTGAAGATGCTCTTGTAGACCTGGGGCGAGATGTACTTCGCGATCTGCACCGAGACCGACGCCAGAAAGCCGTTGGACTCGGTCAGCTCGCGATTCATCCGGTCGATGAGGCGCGACTGTCGCGCCTGCAGCAGCAGGACGGTGGTGCCGGCGAGCGCCGCCAGGATGAAGTAGCCGAGCAGGTACTTGAAGGCGAAGACGTTGGCGGCGATCGGCTGGTGCAGGACGATCTCCTGGATGCCGCGGACGTCGCCGACCTTCCAGTCCGTCTTCGGGCTCAGGGGATGGGCATTGTGGCAGCGCACGCAGGCGGATTCCATGCGAATCGGCGCCGCGATGCGCACCTGCCGATCGAAGATCGATCCCGTCGTCTCGCTGACGAATCCGGTCTGGGGACGGGCCCGGAGGTCCGCCAGCGCCTGGACCTCGAACGCGTCGAGATCGTGCGGCTTGCGGTCCTTGAAAGGGAGATCGGAGACGAAGCGATACTTCACCGAGCCGTCCCCGCCGCTGATCCGCTCGCCGAGCTCCAGGGAGAGCGTCGCGGGGATCGGGATCGCGTTCGGTACGCCCTTGTAATCGTGCCGCGTCTCGACCCGGCCCGTCGCCGCGTTGACCGCCTGGACCACGTCACTGGCGTAGAAGCTGCGCATCTGATCGATGATCCGGCCGGTCTCGATCGCCTGCGTGGCGAGCATGCGCTCGGACAGGCCGCGCAGGTCGAGCCACACCGCGACCGGCAGCCCGACCAGGCCGAACAGGATCGCCGCCACGAGGAGCGGCCCCATGAATCGCTGCTGGCGCGCGACCGACTCGTCAAAACCCGACATCACCCACAACCCCGAGGCACCAGCACATAGCCCCTTGCTTGGCTCCTTCCATATACAGGCAATTCTTTGCCGGGACGTATTTACTTTCCGTCCGAAACGCGGACCGCGGCGCCAATTCAGTGTCTGTGGGACATGAAGTCAACAGAGTCTATCAACCACAAGATGTCGTGCTGCGCATGGACAGCCGCGCCGGACACCGAGACCTGGCGCCAGGCCGATCGCCGCCGGCTGGGCACACCGTCGTCCGGTTCGCTCAGATCGCTCCGGGCCCTCCCAGCATGGGATTTCGCGAACGGCCCCTATAGTCGGCGCCTCGACTGTCTGATCGCGAGGACGCGGGACCGGACGGAGAACCGTGTCGCTTCAGCGTCGACCCGGGGAGGGTGCGATGGCGGATGTTCTGATCGTCGGGGCCGGACCGGTCGGCCTGACACTCGCCTGCGAACTCGCCCGGCACGGGGCGCGCTGCCGGATCGTCGACGGCGCGGCGCAGCCGTCGCCCTATTGCCGCGCGATCGGGGTCACCCCGCGCACCCTCGAAGTCTGGGAGGACATGGGCCTTGCCCGCGAGATGATCGACGCGGGTCTCTGGCTCACGGGTCTGCGCACGGTTCTCTACGGCCAGCCGCCGGTCGACGCGCTCAGTCCGCCCCTGGACCTGCCCTACGCGTCGCTCGGACTTCCGCAGTCCGAGACCGAGCGTGTCCTGACCCGCCACCTGGAGCGCTGCGGCCTGCGGGTCGAGCGCGGCCTGCGCCTGACCGCCCTGGAGCAGGACGATGCCGGTGTCCGCGTGCGACTGCAGGATGACGGCGGAGCGGTCGCGGAGGCGGGCTTCCGCCACGTCGTCGGCTGCGACGGCGCCCACAGCACGGTCCGGCGCCCTCTGGCTGACTTGCAGGTGGGGCGGAGCCGACACAGGCTATGTCGCCGATACAGACGTATCGCTCGGTCCAGCCTTTCGCCGCGACGTTCTCGCCGAGAGCGCCCAGTGGGGAGCGCGGCGGATGATCGCCGATCTCCGAGGCCCAGGCGGCGTGATTGTCCTGCGGATACGGATGGAGCGTCTTATCAGAGTCGCCACGGTAGCGGAGGTCGGACGCTTGCCGGGCCGGCTTCTGCGACAGTCCCTAGAGGCTCCACGAGGCTCTGGGGCTCCGCGGCAACCGCCGCATCCGCCGGAGCGAGGGGCGAGACAGGTGTTCCGCCGAGGTGCGCGATCGCCGTCACCCTCGGCAAGGTCGGCGTCGTCCCGGTTCGCTGCTTGATCTCATCGGAGCGCGGCGACACCGCGGCCTCGGTCTGGGGGCGATCGTTGAGGCAGGCACGTGCGATGGAGGCTCGTCCTGTTCCGATGCTTGGAGGGGATCATCCGGCGGTTCGGCGATGGCCGGAACGGTCGTGTCGCAGGTGCATTCTCTTCCGGATCGAAGAGGAGCATCAGCATGCGCATCATTGGACAAGCATCCGTCATCGCTCTCGTGACACTCATGAGCGTCGGCGCGGCTGAGGCGAAGGGCTGCATCAAGGGCGCGATCATCGGCGGTCTGGCGGGCCATTACCTGGCCGAGCGCGGCGTCGTCGGCGCCGTCGCCGGCTGTCTCGGCGGCCGCTACCTCGCCAACCGGCAGGCGCGGCGCAGGGAGATCGAGTACGGCTCGCGGGTCCAGCCGCGCGACACCGGTTACGGCGCGCCCCAGGCCTACCCGCGCCGGTCCTACAGCTACTGACAGACAGCGGGGGCGGCTCGGGCCGCCCCGCACCCCTCGTGGTCGAACCGGCACGTTCCGTGCGCGGCGGGAACGCCGTCAGACCATCGTGAGGCTGATCCCATGCACCGAGACGAGCCGACGGCGTGCCGGTTCGCCCAGCGCGGAGGCGCGGTCACCCCGGTGAGGGCAGCCGCTCCGGTCTTCGAGTTCCGACCGGTCGGTTCGGTCAGCCCTTCTTGCCCTGCTTGTAGCTCTGAATAGCGCCCTGGCAGCCCGGCGAGAGTTTCGCCATGTTCTTCTCGAAACAGGCCTGCGTCTCGGCCCCCTCGTCGGGCGGCATGTCACCGCAGAAGGTCGTAAAGTCGCCCATGCATTGCTGCTGAAGCGTCGCCTTGTCGTCGGCCGACATCGGGGCGGCGAGAGCCGCCGTGGCCGCCACGGACAGAAGCAGGGCGGTCGTAATCAGACGTACCGGCATGGTGATGCTGTTCCTCGCGTCGATGAACCGCTCAGAAAGCCGAAGGGGCGGGAAACCGTTGCATGCGATGAACCGATCGCGACCATAAAAAACGAAGGGGCGCCCGGCTGGGCGCCCCTCTGAGCCACTTGTGTTCCAGTCCGATCAGTCGTCCCAGTCGCCATCGTGGTGGCCGTAGCCGTACCCGCGACGCTCGATCACGCGAACACCCGGACGATCCCAGTCACGGTGGCCGAAGCGGACGCCGCGATAGCCGTCGCGGTAGCCCTCGCGCACGATCACGCGGGAATGACCGTAACCCGGTTCGTAGCCGTAGCCGCTACCCCACTCGTGAGCCTGAGCGGCGGAGGCGGCGCCCAGGACCGCCGCGCCGGCAGTCAAGGTCATGACGAGCTTTTTCATGATCAATCCTCTAGTTACGATTTCAAACAACAAATGCAGAAGGCACTTATCGCGTTCCATCGAGGGCAATTTTCATCATCCAGTGTTGTTCATCCGAAATTCATGTTCATCCGCGCCCCGGTTCCGAGCCCAAGCTCGGCCACGCGTGTTCGACATCTTCGAATGACCGGTCTCTGCTCAGACCAACCCATCCGGCCGAAAGCTCCGGACGGGACGAAGTCTCTGTCAGCGACGGGTGACGGTCGTGTCGCTTCCGAGGCTGCCAGCCCCGCCGCCGCCGCTCTGCGTGGTCAAGCCGGTCGACTCCGTTCCGCCGAACTTCGTCTCGTGGCCGGCTGCGCAGCCGGACGCACCCGGGCTTCCGGCAAAGCGCCCACGATGCTGCATCTCGCGGCCTGGAGACGTGGACGATGCGCCCTGTTCCGTAGCGCCTGCGCTGGCCCCGAGAGCCAGGGTAGCGAGGACGATAATCGGCAAGCGTGGCATCGCGCATCTCCTGTTCTGGAGGCACTCACGGCAGCTTCGCCGAGACCGTTCCAGGGACCCGCGCCACCTTCGCTGTCGTGACGGCACGCAGTCACGCTCAGCACGCGCGTTTCGGGCATCGCGATGCGGGTAGACCGCGGTCCGGATCTGCGCTCGGTCTCGCGTGATACCGAATACTGCAGCGTTGCTCGCGGGAATGCCGGGCTTTAGCCACGCCTTCGTTACGCCCGGGAACGGTTCGGTGCCGGACGCCGTATCTGGACTGACGCGGGGCAATCCCCGCTACGAGGGAGCCATCCATGATCCGCACGCCAACGTTGATCCTCCTCGGCACACTGGCGCTGGCCGGGGGTATTCTCGGGTCCTCGTCGGCCGCCATGGCCGATCCGCCCTGGGCCCGCGGGGAGCGCGGCTTCCGGCACGGCGGCCCGCCACCCTGGGCGCCCGCTCACGGCTATCGCCGCCAGCACGAATTCGGCGGGTACGGCCGCCGGGATGCGCGGTTCTACGAAGGGCGACGCTACGGCGGTTACCGCTACGATCGTTACTGAGCGACGGGCCGCTCGCGCGGCGGTGCTGCCCGGAGCATCCAGCCTCGCCTGGCCGCGTCGACCAGACGATTGCACACCAGCGCTGCGTCGTAAAACGCTGACGGGACGAGGCGAGCACCGTCGCTTCGGCCGTCTTCCAGCCGCGCGGGCACGCCCTCTGGCAAAGGGCGCTCGTCGAGCGCTTCGGCGAGACCCGCTCCGGCCTCGGCTCGGACTTCGACGGGGCCGTCGTCTCGAACGCCATCCGCTCGATGGCCGGCACGCAGGCGACCTTCCGGGCCCTCGCCGCGTGAGGATTCGGGCGGGCCCTGATTGGGAACCCCGCGCTCGGGATCTGGATGCGCGTCTTGGAGCGGATGATCGGCTGATCGTCAGGCGACGGCCGGGTGGACTAACGGGGCGAGCGCCGCACCCTCCTCAACCCGACGACCCGCGCTCACGCCGTCCCGGTCAGCGCCCGCCCCGGCAATCGGGTGGCCAGGACCTTGTCGATGCGACGGCCGTCCATATCGACCACCTCGAGGCGCCAACCCTCCGCGACGAGGGCGTCGCCCGCCGCCGGGATGCGGCCGAGCTGGAAGATGACGTAGCCGGCCAGCGTCGTGTAGTCGTCCGTATCGGGCGGGTCGGTGAAGGCGAGGCGCTCGAACGCGTCCTCGGCCGGCATCATGCCGTCGATGAGGAGCGAGCCGTCCTCGCGCTCGACCACGGCCGGATCCTCCCCGATCTCGGGAATGTCGCCCGCGATGGCCTCGAGGAGATCCGTCTGCGTGACGAGCCCCTCCAGGCTGCCGTACTCGTCGACGATCACCGCCAGCTGCACGGGGTTGCGCTGGAAGCTCTCCAGCGCCGTGAGGACCGTCATGCCCTCGTGGACGACGTTCGGCGGCCGCATGGCGGCGGCGATGTCGAGGGGCTGCCCGTCGAGGATCTGATCGAGCAGATCCTGCTTGCGCAGCACGCCGACGACCTCGTCGATGCCGCCGCGGCTCACCAAGACATGGGCGTGGCTGCAGGCGCGGACCGCCCGCGTGATCTCCTCGGGCGATCCGTCGAGGTCGACCCACTCGACCTCGTGGCGCGGCGTCATGATCTCGCGGACCCGCCGATCTCCCAATCGGAAGATGCGCTCGACCGCTTCCTGCTGCGCCTCGCGGATGAGGCCGGCCTCGCGGCTCGCCTCGACCAGGAGATTGAGTTCCGCCGTCGAGTGGTGTCCACCTTCGCCGTGGCCGGGCTGCAATCCGCAGAGGCGCAGGACGCCGTTGCCGAGGCCGTTCAGGAACAGGATGGCCGGGCGGAACACGAACAGGAATACGCTGAGCGGGCGGATCACCGCGAGGGCCGTGCGCTCGCTGCGCTGGAGCGCGAGGCTCTTCGGCGCCAGCTCACCCAGCACGATGTGCAGCGCCGTTATGATGACGAACGAGATCACCACCGCGACCGTGTGCGCGGCCGCCGTGGAGAGCATGTCCGGCGCCCACGTCAGGGCGGGCAAGATCAGGTGGGCCAGTGCCGGCTCGCCGACCCAGCCCAGCGCGAGGGACGAGATGGTGATGCCGAGCTGAGTCGCCGCGAGGTGGGCGTCGAGGTGGTCCGTGGCCCAGAGCAGCGCCTTCGCGTTCACGCGCCGCTCGGCGACGAGTTCGGCCACGCGGCTCCTGCGCACCGCGACCAGGGCGAATTCCGCTGCCACGAAGAAGCCGTTCGCCAGAACCAGGGCGAGGACGGCAAACAACCCTAAGGCAGTCGCCCAACCGTCGTCCAAAATCGACACCTCCCGTGTGGCCATCATGCCGCCCGCGTCCCGACGGTCTGTACAGGAGAGAGGCCGCGCGGCCTACGGGCTTCCGGGCCCGAGCGGCCTCGGCGTTGTCGCCGACGAACCCCGGGACACCTCGGCGGGCTGCCTCTGGCCCAGACCGATCCTGCAGGTGATCGAGAGCGCACCTATCAGCGGGGTGATGCGGCCGGTCGCGAGGCGGCTTCGAGCTTCGCAGACGGCGGTGCGCCGGGCATCGCCCGCCGGCTCCGGGGATCGGTTCATCCCCGCGCGCCGAGACTCGGGGCGCCCTTGCCCCGCGGCACGAGCCCGCCCCTCGCGGTGTCAGTGGCTGCCGCCGAGATACGCCGCCCGCACGGCCGGATCGTTGCGCATCTGCTGGGCCGGGCCCTGGAAGCGGATCCGCCCGTTCTCCAGCACGTAGGCGTGGTCGGCGACGCCGAGCGCCGCCATGGCGAACTGCTCGACGAGCAGCATCGTCACCTGCTCGGCCTTGAGCAGCCGGATGATCCGGAAGACCTCCTCCACGAGCTTCGGGGCGAGACCCATCGAGGGCTCGTCCAGCAGGAGGATCTCGGGCCGCAGCATCAGGGCCCGGCCCATGGCGAGCATCTGCTGCTCGCCGCCGGATAGGGTACCGGCGAGCTGCGTGCGCCGCTCCTTCAGCCGCGGGAACATCTCGAAGGCGCGCTCGCGGTCGGCCGCGACGTCGCCCTTCGGGCGCGAGCCGGTGAGCCGCGGGAAGGCGCCGAGCGTCAGGTTGTCCTCGACCGAGAGCGTCGGGAAGACCCGCCGGCCCTCCGGCGAGTGCGCGAGGCCGAACCGGGCGACATCGTGGCTGTCGAGGCCGCCGATCTCGCGCCCGTTCAGGCGGATCGAGCCCGCCCGCGGACGGATCATGCCCGAGAGGGCGCGCATCGTGGTGGTCTTGCCGGCGCCGTTGGAGCCGATCAGCGCCACGACCTGACCCTTCGGAACCTGGAAGTCGAGGCCGTGCAGGACCTCGACCTGGCCGTAGCCGGCCGACAGACCCGTGACCTCAAGCATGGGTCATCTCCTCGTCGGCGACGGGACTGCCGAGATAGGCCTCGACCACCTTCGGATCGGCCTGGACCTCGCGGGCGCTGCCCTCGGCGATCTTGTGGCCGAAATCGAGGACGCTGACGCGGTCGCAGAGCCCCATGACGACATCCATGTGGTGCTCGATCAGGATGACGGTGATCCCGGCGTCGCGGATCTTGCGGATGATCGCCGTCAGCTCGGCGATGTCGGGGGCGGTCAGGCCCGCGGCGGGCTCGTCGAGGAGAAGGAGCACCGGGTCGAGGGCGAGCGCCCGCCCGATCTCGAGGAGGCGCTGCTTGCCGTAGGGCAGGTTGCGCGCCTCCACCTGTGCCAGGGCGCCGAGGCCGACGAAGTCGAGGATCGCCATGGCGCGGGCGCGCTGCTCCCGCTCCTCCCGGCGCCGGCGGGGCGTGCCGAGGATCGCGTCCAACAGGGTGCCGCGGAAGCTGTGGTGAAGCCCGACCAGCACGTTCTTCAGAGCCGTCATCTCGCGGAAGAGCTGCACGTTCTGGAAGGTGCGGGCGACGCCGGCGGCGGCGATCTCGGAAGGCGTGCGCCCGTCGAGGCGCTTCGTCCCCTGGCCGCGCGCGAGCGTCACGCTGCCGCCGGTCGGCCGGTAGATGCCGGTGAGCACGTTCATCATCGTGCTCTTGCCGGAGCCGTTGGGGCCGATCAGGCCGTGGATCGTGCCCGGCCGCACGGTGAGGTCGACGCCCGCCAGGGCCTTGAGGCCACCGAACTGCATCAGGGCCTGCTCGACGGAGAGGAGCGGGTCGGCGCCCCGGTCGCCGCTCTGCACGCTGAGCGCCGCGCCCTCGGCGTGGAGGCTCTTGCCCTCGGCGGTGTGGGCCGGGCGCAGGGCGGGGATCTTCTCGCGGAGGAAGCCCACGATCCCGTCCGGCAGGTAGTAGACCACGAACAGGATCATCAGGCCGAACACGGTCAGCCGGAAGTCGGTGACGGATTCGAGCGCGAGCGTCGCCGGGAAGAAGGCGAGGCAGAGGCCGACCGGCACCAACAGGGCGTACCGGTTCTCCCGGCGGCGCAGGAAGGCGAGCCCGCCCACCACCAGCGCCGCGGCGGCGATGATCCCCGCCATGATCCGGACGAGGCCGATATCGGCGAGCACGTTCGGCATCATCACGATGATTGCCGAGCCGATGATCGGCCCTGCCCGCGACTTGCGGCCGCCCATCGTCACGGCCAGCAGGAACAGCACGGTCAGCTCGAACCCGTAGGAGTTCGGCGCCACGTAGCGCTCCGACCACGCGAACAGCGCGCCAGCGAGGCCCGCCAGCGCCGCCGAGATCACGAAGGCGTAGACCTTGTAGCGGTAGACGCTCACGCCCATGCAGTCGCAGGCGATCGGCGAGTCGCGCAGAGCCTCGAAGGCGCGACCATAGGGCGAGCGCACCACCCGATTGACCACCAGGATGGTGGCCAGCAGCGCCAAGCAGACGAGATAGTAGAACTCGAGCTTGCGCCCGGCCGCGCCCCAGGGGGCCTGCAGGCCGAGGAGCGAGAAGTCGAGGACGCGGGCCGGGGGCAGGGTGATGCCCAGCGGGCCGTTGGTCAGCGGCGTCAGCTCATTGATGAAGATCTGGACGATCGTGCCGAAGGCCAGCGTCACCATGGCGAGGTACGGGCCGGTCACCCGCAGGGCCGGCACGGCCAGCAGCACGCCGAAGGCGGAGGTCACGCCGATCCCGGCCAGGATGCCCCACCAGATCCCGAGCTTGAAGTGCAGGAACAGCACCGCCGCCGAGTAGGCACCGACACCGAACAGTCCGGCATGGCCGAGGCTCACCTGGCCGGTATAGCCGACCACGATGTCGAGCCCGAGGATCAGGATCGCGTAGATGGCGATCACCACCATCAGGTGGATGTAGTACGAGCTCGTGACCACGTGTGGGAACACGGCGAGGCCGACGACCAGCAGCACGGCACCGAGGACGCCCATGTGGCGCGACAGGCTGGGGGCGGCGGCCGGGATCGGCGCGTCGGTGGGGGCGAGAGTCTGCGCCATGGCTCAGGCTGCCGTGAGGGTTGCGCGGGCGGTCACGGTCAGACCTTCTTGATGACGGCCTTGCCGAACAGGCCGACCGGGCGGATGGAGAGGACGACGAGAAGCAGGATCAGGCCCGGCACGTCCTTGTAGCCGGTCGAGATGTAGAAGCCGGTCAGCGTCTCCGCGACGCCGAGGATCAGGCCGCCGACGATGACGCCGAGGCCGGATTCGAGGCCGCCGATGATCGCCACCGCGAAGGCCTTGAGGGCCAGGACCGAGCCCATCGTGGCGCCGGTCAGGGTGACGGGCGCCACCAGCACGCCCGCGAAGGCCGCCGTCATGGCGCTGATCGAGTAGGAGAGGGTGATTACCTTCTGGGTGTTGATGCCCATCAGCCCGGCGGCGTCGATGTCGTTGGAGGTGGCGACCACCGCCTTTCCCCAGATCGACTTGCGATTGAAGATCTCCACCGCGAGCATCATCAGCAGTGCGCCGGCGACGATCAGCAGCTCCATCGGCAGGATGCGCACGCCGCCGACCTGCAGCGCCGTCTCGGGGAGCGGGGAGGGGAACTTCAAGTCGTCGCGACCCCAGATGTTCTCGGCGACGTTCTTGAAGATGATGCCGAGCGCGATGGTCGCCATGATCCACCCGTACTCGGACTTGATCTTCACGGCGGGACGCACGCCGAGGCGCTCGACCACCGCACCGAGGGCGAAGCCGAAGACCAGGACCAGCGGGATCATCAGCCAGTAGCCGACGAACGGTACCAGGGTGAGCCCGAACAGGGCCCCGAGCGCCAAGGCCTCGCCCTGGCCGAAATTGAGCGTCTTCGAAGTCGCGAAGGTGAGCTGATAGCCGAAGGCAATGGCGGCGTAGATCATGCCGACCGCGACGCCGGAGGCGATGAGCTGGAGCAGGATTTCCATGGGATCGCTGTCACCGGAGGGACGTCCGGTCGCGCGGCGAGGGCCGCGCAACCGTGCTGCGTAGCGGCGGCCGCGCCCGGGAAGGCGCGGCCTCACCGGGCCTCAGTTCGAGGACTTCTCCTTGACGCGGACCACGCCCGCGTTCTTGGCGTCCTCGTCCTTCGCGTAGACGATCTTGCCGTCCTGCACCTTCCCGAACACGACCATGTTGCGCGAGATCGCGTTGTGGTCCTTGGCGGTGAAGGGCTTGTCGTAGGTAGTGACGACGCCCTCGACCTTCTCGTTCAAATTCTCCAGCGCCGTGCGGATCTTCGCGCCGTCGGTGCCGCCGGCCTGCTTGATCGCCGCGGCCAGCAGGTAGATCGAGTCGTAACCCTGGGCGCCGGCCACGGGTGTCGGGATCTTCGTCACGCCGTAGGTCTTGTAGTAGTTCTCCAGGAACGCCTTGCGCTTCGGCAGGGTCTGATCCTCGATGAAGGTCTGCGGCATGATCACGCCGTTGCCGTTCGTGCCGGCGATGTCGATGAAGCTCTGCATCGAGGACGGCCAGCTGGTGATCATCGGGACCTTCCAGCCGAGCTTGGCCATGCCGTTGGCGATCTGGGCCAGCTCCGGCCCGATGCCGTAGGCGAGGATCACCTCGGCGCCGGCCTGCTGCGCCTTCAGCAGCTGGGCCGTCATGTCGACGTCCTTGATGTTGAACTTCTCGACCGCGACGGGCTTCACGTTCTTGGTCGCGAGGTACTTCTCGATGTCCTCGCGGCCCAGCTGACCGTAATTGGTCGAGTCGGCGAGGATCGCGATCTTCTTGTGGCCCTGGGCGAGCGCCTCGTCGACCATCAGTCCGGCCTGGAGCACGTCGTAGGCGGAGTTCCGGAAGACGTAGTTCGCGTCGTAATCCGGCTCCTTGAACTGGTTGGTGATGATCGTCCCGGTCGCGACGTTGTTGAAGACGGGAATCTCGGCTTCCTGATAGAAGCGCTGGGCGGCCAGCGCGACGCCGGTGTTGATGAACCCGACGGTGGCGACCACCTTCTCCTTGTTGATCAGCTCCTGAGCGACCTGCGCGCCGACCTCGTTCTTGGCCTCGTCGTCGCGCTCCACGAGCTGGATCGGCCGGCCGAGCACGCCGCCGGCCTTGTTGATCTCGGCGGCGGCGAGCTTGGCGCCGTCCCGCATCGAGACACCCATCGAAGACGACCCACCCGTGAAGGGGCCGCTCAGCCCGATCTTGATCGGGTCCGCGGCCCGCGCCGGGGCCGACACCATCGTCAATAACAGCACCGCGGCTGCAGCGCGACCTGCGAAGACCATCGTTTCCTCTCCAAGATTCCGCACGCGCGGTGTGCCCTTCGACGTGGCACTCTGGAAGGCTGATCTCCCGACTCAGGTCGAGCCGTCAAGCTACCATTTTGCTGGATCCCAGACGATTAATACAGATTGTCGGTCTGGGACGACCGAAAAGCTGCAGGTGAGCAAATTTACGGCAGGTCGTCGCTGACGGCGGATTAAGCGCGGAGGGCGTACGTGATGGAGGCGCCGCCGGCCGGGGTGATCTACTCTCAGAGGCGTCTCACGCTTCGGGCGCTCGCTCATGAACGCGCTCGCTCCGCCTGGGTCAGCCCATCGTATCCCCAGCTGTCCTTCGGCACCTCGTGGATGACGATATAGGACACTTCGGTCAGATCGGCCCCGAGCACAGTTTTCAGAAGCCTGTTCGCCTCGACGATGAAGCGCGATTTCTCGTCGGCCGTGTTCGTGCCGGCGCTGACGGTGGCATCCACCTGCGCGACGCGGGAAACCGGCTCGCCGCCGACGCGCCATCCCGCCAGGGGTACTTCTTCGACCAGCACCCCGACGAGAGGGCCGACCTTGTGCAGGATGTCGACCATCAGTCTGGTGATGCCCGCCTGGATCGACGCGATCTGGTCTCGCTCCAGCGGCCGGCCCGCGATTTTGACGTTGATGAAGGGCATGGACGCCGCTCTCGCTGTTCGAGACCGCCCGAGCGGTCCGCGACGCAGGTCTAGCTGAGAGGTCGAGTTCGGAAAATTCGGAATTTCTCTGGAGATACTTCGGCAAAATCGAACGCTACGGCATCGAGCCGGAGCGTCGCGACGCGGGCTGACAGCGGTGCACCGGCGAACGAGCGGGCCCCTTCCAACCGATCGATACGCGATCCGTCGTCGCGATCCGGGTCCGCGACCGCGCTGGGACGGATCACCTCCACCGAAGTTCGGTCTCTCCGTTGACACCCGTCACGACGGCGCTTCCCGATTCCCCGGGAACATTCGTGATTCACGGAGAGGACTGAGCGAAGGAAGTCTCCGCCTCACGCCACGTGAGCGCCGATCGTTTCGAGAAGGATGTCGGTCAGGCGCGCGACGGCCGGCGACAGCTCGGCTTCCGCCTGATGGAGCGTCAGAGCGGCGTTCGGGAGGGATGGCAGGCCGGTCGCGGCGGGGTCGAGGACGCTCAGCGTCTTCGGCAGGCCGACCGCGGTGCGCGCGGTAATGCCGAGGCCACCCTCGGCTGCGGCCCAGAGGCCCGAGAGGCTGGGGCTCGTGAAGACCAGCCGCCAGGGCAGGCCGCGAGCGTCCAGGGCAGACACGGCCGCAGACCTGAAGGTGCACGGCGGGGCGAAGGCCGCGAGGGGAACGGGTTCCCGCCCGAGACCTGCGAGACCCGGCCAGTCCGGCGGGCCGATCCAGCGGATCGGCACGTCCGCAACCCGCTGCGCGTGAGGGGCGCCGCCGCCGTCGCCCCAGACTAGCGCCACGTCGAGTTCGTCCTTCAGGGTCTTCTCGATGAGCTGCGCGCCGAGCCCGACCTGCACCTCGATGCGCACCCTCGGATAGGCCCGCGAGAACCGCTTGAGCACCGCCGGAAGCCAGCTCTCGGCGAAATCCTGCACGAGGCCCAGCCGCGCCCAGCCTTCGAGTTCCGTTCCGCGCAGTCGGTCGACCGCCTCGTCGTTGAGCTCCAGAAGCCGCTTCGCGTAGCCGAGCATGCTCTCGCCGGCGGCTGTCAGCGCGAGGCCGCGTCCGGCCTTCTGCACGAGCGGCTGCCCGACCTGCTCCTCGAGCTTCCGGAGCTGGGTGCTGACGGCGGATTGCGACCGTCCCAGCCGCTCGGCGGCGCGGGCGAAGCTGCCGAGCTCGAACCCGGTCACGAAGGTTCTGAGCACGTCCATGTCGAGATTGGTGCGCGCGGCCATCGTTCGGTTTTACGGAAGTTTTAGTTTCAGAAATTCAAATATTCCGGACGATGATGGGCAGGTATCGGGGGAGGCGTCAAGCCGGCCGGATCGTGCCGAGAGACTTCGCTGGAGACCGTCACCTATGCCTCTCGTTCGGATCTCGCTCATAAAGGGCAAGTCATCGGAGCACATCCGCGCCCTCTCCGACGGCGTTCATCGCGGGCTGCGCGACGTCTACGGCGTACCGGCCGACGACCGCTTCCACCTCATCCACCAGCACGCGCCGGACGAGTTGATCTACGATCCCGACTATCTCGGGCTTCACCGCACGGACGACGTGGTGATCATCCACATCGTCGCGGGGAACTGGCGGGACACGGCGCAGAAGAAGGCGCTCTACAGGGCGATCACCGACAACCTCGTCGCCGATCCAGGCCTGCGTCCGGAAGACGTGCTCATCGTCTTGTCGCCGAACGCGCGCGACGAGTGGTCCTTCGGCAACGGCTTGGCGTCCTACAGCCAGAACGACGTGCGCTGACCCGACCGGCGCGCCGCGCGCTGTTGGGGAGGCATGCCGTCTCGATGGCTGGACTGCGGCGGTCTTCACACAGGCCGCCGCCGCACCCGCGGATGCCGCGGTCGAGGTCGCGATCGCCGCGTTCGCGAGGCACAGCTGCGCCGAGCATCTCGCGCCACCCTCCGCGATTGCGCCGACGGCGACGGCAGGCTCGCGGTCTCGGAAGCGACCGAGTCGCGGCGGGCGAGCCATCGCAACCGATGGCTCGCCCGCCGCTTCAGGCTCGAAGTGTCAGGGGCTCAAGAGCACCCTGTCGTCGAACCGCAGGTGTCGCACTTCAGGCAGGTGCCGTTGCGGACCAGCGTGAAGTTCGCGCATTCCGGGCAGGCCTCGCCGACGTAGCCCTTCATCTTCGCCTCCGCGCGGCGGTCGGCGACGCTCCGCTCGGCCTTGGCGAAGGGGAGGGTGTCGGCGATCGTCTCGGCCTGACCAGCCGTCGCCGGCTCCGCCTTCAGCGCCGCGCTGCCGCGGATCGCGTGGACCGTACCGCCGGCCGGAGCCGACTGTCCGGCGCTCGCCGCACCCACGCCGAGGCTAGCGCCGGCCGGGCCGCCCTGGATCAGGGTGAGCCGGTCGGCCGAGCCGCGCAGCAGGCCGCGGGAGACGACCGAGGAGGCCGGCGCCGGCTTCGGACCCTCGCGGGTCGTATCGCCGCTCTCGCCGCCGCCGATCACCGTGCCGCCGATCTCGGCGGGGCTGACATGGGCGAGATCGGCGCGGCCGAGATACGAGACTGCCAGCTCGCGGAACACGTAGTCGAGGAGCGAGGTCGCGTTCTTGATCGCGTCGTTGCCCTGGACGAAGCCGGCCGGCTCGAACCGCGTGAAGGTGAAGGCCTCCACGTACTCCTCCAGCGGCACGCCGTACTGGAGGCCCAGCGAGATCGCGATGGCGAAGTTGTTCATCAGGCTCCGGAAGGTCGCGCCCTCCTTGTGCATGTCGATGAAGATCTCGCCGAGGCGGCCGTCGTCGTACTCGCCGGTGCGCAGGTAGACTTTGTGGCCGCCCACCACCGCCTTCTGGGTGTAGCCCTTCCGGCGGGCCGGCAGCTTCTCCCGGGAGCGGATTCGCTCGACGCGCTCTATCACCCGCTCGACGATCTTCTCCGCGGCGGCGGCGGCCTTGGCGGCGGCCGGCGCCTGGATCAGGGCCTCGATCCCCTCATCGGCCTCGTCATCGTCATCCGAGATGAGGGCCGAATTGAGCGGCTGCGACAGCTTCGAGCCGTCGCGGTAGAGGGCGTTCGCCTTCAGGGCGAGGCGCCAGGACAGCAGGTAGGCTGCCTTGCAATCCTCCACCGTGGCGTCGTTCGGCATGTTGATGGTCTTGGAGATCGCGCCCGAGATGAAGGGCTGCGCCGCCGCCATCATGCGGATGTGGCTCTCGACCGACAGGTAGCGCTTGCCGATCCGGCCGCACGGATTGGCGCAGTCGAAGACCGGGTAGTGCTCGAGCTTCAGGCCCGGAGCGCCCTCCAGCGTCATCGCTCCGCAGATGTGCGTGTTGGCGGCCTCGATGTCCTTCTTAGAGAAGCCAAGGAACGGCAGCAGCTCGAAGGTCGGGTCCGACAGCTTCTCCGCCGGGACCTTCAGGGTCTGGGTCAGGAAATCGTCGCCCAGCGTCCAGCGGTTGAACACGAACTTGATATCGAAGGCCGACTTCAGGCCCTTCTCCACCGCGGCGATCTTCTCGTCGGTGAAGCCCTTGGCCCGCAGCGTCGTCGGGTTGATGCCCGGCGCCTGACCCATCGAGCCGTGGCCGACCGCGTAGGCCTCGATCTCGGCGATCTCGGATTCGCGGTAGCCGAGCGCCCGCAGGGCGTCCGGCGCGGCCTGGTTGATGATCTTGAAGTAGCCGCCGCCGGCGAGCTTCTTGAACTTCACCAGGGCGAAGTCCGGCTCGATGCCGGTGGTGTCGCAATCCATCACGAGGCCGATCGTGCCGGTCGGCGCGATCACGGTGGCCTGGGCGTTGCGGTAGCCGTGCTCCTCGCCGAGCTTCAGCGCCCGGTCCCAGGCGGCGCGGGCGTGGTCACCCAGATCCGCCTGCGGGATGTTGGCGTGGTCGAGGGCGACCGGCGCGACGTTCAGGAACTCGTAGCCCTCGGCCTCGCCGTGCGCGGCCCGGCGATGATTGCGGATGACGCGCAGCATCGCGTCGGCATTCTCCTCGTAGGCCGGGAAGGTGCCGAGCTCCGAAGCCATCTCGGCCGAGGTCGCGTAGGCGACACCCGTCATGATCGCCGTGAGCGCGCCGGCCAGGGCCCGACCCGCGTCGGAATCGTAGGGCAGGCCCATGGTCATCAGCAGGCCGCCGATATTGGCGTAGCCGAGGCCGAGCGTCCGGTAGCGGTAGGAGAGCTCCGCGATCTCCTTCGACGGGAACTGCGCCATCATCACGGAGATCTCGAGCACCACCGTCCAGAGGCGGTTGAGGTGCTCGAACGCCTCGGCGTCGAAGCGCTTGGTCTCCCGGTCGTACATCGTCAGCAGGTTCGCAGACGCGAGATTGCAGGCGGTGTCGTCGAGGAACATGTACTCGGAGCACGGATTCGAGGCCCGGATCCGCCCGCCCGCCGGGCAGGTGTGCCAGTCGTTCATCGTCGTGTTGAAGTGCAGGCCCGGATCCGCCGAGGCCCAGGCGGCCTCGCCGATCCGCTCCCACAGGTCACGGGCCTTGAGGGTCTTGGTGACCTTCCCGGTGGTGCGGGCGGTGAGCTGCCAGTCGGCATCCGCCTCGACGGCGCGCAGGAAGTCGTCGGTCAGCGAAACCGAGTTGTTGGAGTTCTGGCCGGCAACCGTGAGGTAGGCCTCCGAATCCCAGTCGGTGTCGTAGACGGGGAACTCGATCTTGGTGAAGCCCTGGCGCGCGAACTGCACCACGCGCTTGATGTAGGAATCCGGCACGGAGGCGCGGCGGGCGGCCTTGATCTCGCGCTTGAGAGCCGGGTTGCGCTCCGGATCGAAGCATGCATCCCCTTCCGCCTCGCACTGCGTGCAGGCCTTCATCACCAGCGTCAGGTGCTTGGAGACGACCTTCGAGCCCGTCACCAGGGCGGCGACCTTCTGCTCCTCCTTCACCTTCCAGTCGATGAAGGCCTCGATGTCCGGGTGGTCGATATCCACGATCACCATCTTGGCGGCGCGCCGCGTGGTCCCGCCCGACTTGATGGCGCCCGCCGCCCGGTCGCCGATCTTGAGGAAGCTCATCAGGCCCGACGACTTGCCGCCGCCGCCGAGCTTCTCGTTCTCCGAGCGCAGCATCGAGAAGTTGGAGCCGGTGCCCGAGCCGTACTTGAACAGGCGCGCCTCACGCACCCACAGGTCCATGATGCCGCCGTCGTTGACGAGGTCATCCTGGACCGACTGGATGAAGCAGGCATGCGGCTGCGGGTGCTCGTAGGCCGACGCCGACTTGGTCAGCACGCCAGTCTGCGGGTCGCAGTAGTAGTGGCCCTGGCTCGGTCCATCGATGCCGTAGGCCCAGTGGAGGCCGGTGTTGAACCATTGCGGCGAGTTGGGCGCCACCATCTGGCGGGCCAGCATGAAACGCAGCTCGTCCATGAAGGCCGAGGCGTCCTCCTCCGAGGAGAAGTAGCCGCCCTTCCAGCCCCAGTAGGTCCAGCAACCCGCGAGCCGGTCGAAGACCTGTGTGGCGGAGGATTCGGAGACGAAGCGCTCGTCCTCGGGGAGTTCCGCCAGGGCGGCGTCGTCCGGAACGGAGCGCCACAGGAAGGACGGAACCGCGTTCTCCTCGACCTTGCGCAAACGGGCCGGGACGCCCGCCTTGCGGAAGTACTTCTGCGCGAGCACGTCGCTCGCGACCTGGCTCCAGCTCTCCGGCACGTCGATGCCGTCGAGGCGGAACACCACCGAGCCGTCCGGGTTGCGGATCTCGCTCAGCGCCTTGCGGAAAGGGATCCCGGCGTAGGGCGATTGTCCGGCCGTGGTGTAGCGACGCTCGAACCGCATGAAATACACCTCTCCCGACGGGACGCGAACGTCCCGGCCCCGCGCGACGCGGGGTCTAGCCCGATAGTGGGATTCGCGGCCGACCACGCCCGGCTGAGAGACGTGCCCCGGTCCCGCGAACGAAAATTAGGAACGGTCGCCCCTGCCCAACGCACCACTTCCGCGGGGCGCGACCGATGCAGGGAGATTACCGCCGCCTTCACTCTCACGTCAACAAGTGGTGTTCGGCGGGCTTGTTCCCCGCTAGATGTTGTGCCGGCTCGCAAAAGTCTGTGGATATCGTCCCGGACCGGGATAAGTGTCCTTCCGGCTTTCGGGAATCGGATCGGGAAAATTTTAGATTCACAACCCTAGGGAGCGGACCTGGCGAACAGCCGGACCCGGGGGCCGAAACCGCGGTCGAGCGTTGCCCGGCAGCGACACTTCCGTCATGCGGCTGGACTCGCACGCGCGCGGTCACCATAACGGCGCCGACGAGCGCCCTCGCGGCGCGGCACGATTCCGGGACCGGCGATGGCGCTGAAGGACACTTTGCTGCGCATCTTCACGTGGTGGAACGGTCAGACCGTCTCCGTCGCGCTCCAGACCGCGCGCACCGGCATCTTCGTCGGCGAGGACGAGTTCGGGAACAAGTACTACAAGGCGGAAGGTGCGCTGATCGACCGCTCGGTGGGCTCGGAGCGCCGCTGGGTCGTCTATAACGGCTACGCCGACGCCTCGAAGGTGCCCCCCGGCTGGCGGGGCTGGCTCTGCCACAACGTCGACGTCGCGCCGAGCGAGGAGAAGTACCAGCCGAAGGCGTGGCAGAAGCCGCATATCGAGAACCAGACCGGCACCGCGAACGCGTACCGGCCGGCGGGCTCGCAGCTCTCCTGGGGCCAGCGGCCGGCAGCGACCGGCGACTACGTGTCCTGGACGCCGGGCGAGTAGGTCCGCGCGCCGCCTCGGGCCGGGCGCCCTTTTGCCGCCACCGTTCCGGTGTTCATGACGGGCCAATCCCGATCGTCCGCCGCGCAGCCGTTGGCGCGGCCGGCCACCCTCGTCTAGGGGTCCGAGCCTTGAGCCGCATCACCGCCCTCGCACGCCGCGCGCTCGCCCCGAGCCTCGCGCTCCTCGTCTGCGCCGGCCCCGCCGCTGCCGACAAGATCAAGAACCCGACCGCGGTGTTCTCCGGGCTCGACAAGATCACCGGCCGGATCGTCAATTTCGAGGTCGCGGTCGACGAGACCGTGCAGTTCGGCGCCCTGCAGCTCACCCCGCGGGTCTGCTATACGCGCCCGCCCACCGAGAGCGCGAAGACCACGGCGTTCCTCGAGGTCGACGAGGTCACCCTCGACAACAAGTACCGCCGCATCTTCACCGGCTGGATGTTCGCGTCGAGCCCCGGCCTCCACGCGATCGAACACCCGATCTACGACGTGTGGCTGGTCGACTGTAAGGGCGGCAGCGACGTGATCGCCGAGGCCAAGGAGCAGGAGGACGTCCCGGCCGTGGCGGCCAAGCCCGAGAAGGCGAAGCGCCCCGGCAAGGACGCGACCAAGACCGCCCAGCAGCTCAACGCCAACGGCCAGGTCGACGTGGAGGCGCCGCGCGGCGTGCCGGTGCAGCCCCGCCAGAAGCCCTCGCGCAAGTTCTTCCCGTCGAACGAGGGCCCGGCGCCGGCCCCGCCGCCGCAGCAGCAGCCGCAGAACCTGTTCGACGCGCTGTTCCGCTGACGCCGTCGCGAGCGCGTCGTCGCTTCAGGCGACGTTGAGGCGACGCCCCCGATTCCAGGCCAGGAACGGGACGCCGGAGAGCAGTCCGGCGAGGGCGGCGCGCGTCTGGTGGCAGCCGTTCACCGACACCCGGGGCAGGGCCTGGAGATGGCCGGCATGCTCGGCGAAGAGGTGGCCCGGCCGCGTGGTCACCGCCGTCGCGAAGCCCATCTCCCGCGCCAGCGCGAATTCCCGCGGGCCGGCGGAAGACGGGTCTCCGACCGGGTAGGAGAGGTGTCGCACCGGTCGGCCGAGTTCCGTCTCGATCCGCGCGCGCCCCTCGGCGATCTCGCGCGATGCGAACGCGGCGGCGTGCTTAGCCAGCATCGGGTGGCTGACCGTGTGCGCGCCGACGGTGACGGCCGGGTCGACGGCGAGGTCGCGCAGTTCGTCCCAGGACAGACACAGATCGGCGGCGAGGCGCCCCGGCGGGAAGCCGGCCTGCCGGCAGAGGGCGGCGATCCGCTCGAGGAGGTCCGCCTCGTCGCCGTGGCGCAGGTCGCGGTACAGAGCTTCGAACGCCAGCGCCTTCTCCTGCGGGCTGCGCGCAGGAAGGTCGAGACTCCGCGCACCGATCTCGATGCGCACCCGGTCCAGCCGCGCGATCGCCCGCTCCAGTTCGACCCACCACAGCCGGCCGGCCTGATCGGCGAAGCCGCTGGTGACGAACAGCGTCCACGGCGCGCCGTGGCGGGCCAGCACGGGACGGGCGTGCACGACGTTGTCGCGATAGCCGTCGTCGAAGGTCAGGACGGCGAAGGGCGGTCCGTAATCCGGCTCGGCCAGCCGCTCCGGCACCGCATCCAGGCCGATGATCTCGAAGCCGCGGGCGTCGAGCTCGCGCAGGGTGAGGTCGAGGAAGTCCGGGGTGATGCCGAGCAGCCGGTTCGGCGCGAAGGCCGGCACCGGGTCGGGGCTGACGTGGTGGAACGTGAGGATCACGCCGAGGCCGCGGGCCGCGGGGCTGAGCCAGCGGTCTGCCCCCAGCGCCTGGATCGCGCGGAAGCCCGACGCGAAGACCCGATGCTTGGCACGCGACGACAGCATGGCCCTGAACCGTTCGGGCCCGAGGCCCAGCGCGGCACAGCCTTGGCGTGCCGGGGTAAACAAACCCGAAAGCACGCGCAGCGGCGCTCATCGCAAGCTGTCATTAGCCACGACTGAGCTTTGCCGGACCATCCGGCACCGGGATCATACCATCGTCGATTGAAGTCACGGGCTGTTCAGTCGCCTCCCGTCAGGGTTGGGGCGCCACGGGACCGTGAGCGGTCCCCGGGAGATCGGGTCATGGCGGTCGGCGTCCAAGTAACGGGAACGGACATGGTCGATACGCGCATCGCCGGGGGGCTCGTCGCGGAGATCATGCCGGACCTCGCCGCGGCCGAGGCGCTCTGGCGGCGCCTCGAGGCCGATCCGGCGAGCCTCGGCACACCCTACCAGCGGTTCGACTGGATCGGCGCCTACCTGCGGGCGACGGGGCAGGCCGAACGCGCGCGCGTCGCGGTCCTGCGGGACGCGGACGGCCGGCCACGCATCCTCATCCCGTTCACGCTTCAGCGGGAGCACGGCCTGCGCCTCGCGCGCACGGTCGGCGACACCCACGCCAATTATCACTTGCCGCTCTTCGCCACCCGCGGCGCGGCGGCCATCGCGCCCGGCAGCATCGTCGCGGCCCTGATCCGCGCCGGCCGCGCGGACGGGATCGACGCCTTCGCCCTGAAGCATCAGCCCCGGATGTGGGACGGGGCGGCGAACCCGCTCGCCGCTAGCGGCGAGGCGGAGGCCAGCGACGCCTACGGCCTCATGCTCGGGCCGGACCCTGAGGCAACCGTACGCCGGGTCTTCAGCGCGGATGCCCGCAAGAAGCTGCGGTCCAAGGAGAAGCGCCTCGTGGAGGCGCACGGCGCGATCACCTACCGCCGCGCCGAGACCGCCGACGAGGCGGGGCGCCTGCTGGCGGCGTTCTTCGCGCAGAAATCGGCCCGCTTCGCCGGCATGGGGGTGTCCGACCCCTACGCCGACCCCGCGATCCGGGCCTTCCTGACGGCCGCGGCGACCGGCGCCGAACCCGCGGTGGAGCTGTACGCCCTGTGCCTCGCCGAGAGCGGTCGCGTCCTCGCGACCTTCGGCGGCGCCGTCAGTGAGCGGCGCTTCAGCGGCATGATGACGGCGTTCGACGGCGACCCCGAGATCGCTCGCTACAGCCCCGGTGACTTGCTGCTCCAGCACCTGGTGCGCGACCAGACCGCGCGCGGCCGGCAGGGCTTCGACCTCGGCGTCGGTGAGGCCCGCTACAAAGCCAGCATCTGCGACGAGACGATCGGCCTCGTCGAGACGATCATTCCGGTCACCCTCCGGGGCCGGATCTACGGTGCGCTCCGCCGCGGCCTGAACCGCACGAAGCGGCGGATCAAGCGGGACCCGCGCCTCTACGCCCTCCTGAAACGGCTCCGCACTCTGCGCCGATCGTGACCGGCGTCCCGGCCTAGGCGGCGTTGAGGCGCAATTCCGCCCGGGCGTCCGCGACCTCGGATGCGGCGGCACGATCCTGCGCCACTAGGATCTGCCCCGCACCGGCCTCCTCGGCCAAGGCGTACAGGTCGGCCAGCGCCGGATCCTCGGCATCGGCGTTCGACGCGATGACGACGCTGTCCATGAAACCGGCGACCAGCTCGAGGAGGTCGACGGCCCGCGGCGCGGCGTAGAGCCGGCAGATCACCCAGTCGTAGGCCTCGGCCATGGCCTCGAAGGTCAGCGCCAGAGCATCCAACTCGTCGAAGAGGACGGCGGAATCCTGCAAGCCCGCCTCGATCCGGTGATAGCCGCTGTCCCGGCGTGCCTGGATCACGTCGAGGAAGGCGGCTTCGCCGGCGACGAGGTCGGAGAAGCCGAGCCCTGCCGTACCGTCGTGCGGCAGGTTCAGGTCGACGGCGACGAGGCTACCCTCACGACCCAGGGCGCGGGTCAGAGCCTCGGGAAGCGTCGGGACGCCGCGTCGATCCTCGGTCTCGACGATCAGGATCCGGCGACCGGCCTGCGCCTCCGGGGCCCGGGGCGTCGCCGCGATCCGGGCGACGAGGGGCGCGAGATCGAACGTGTCGGCGCTGCGGATCGCCGTCGGCGCGACGGGCGCCGTCTCGGCGGCCGACCGCGGAGGCTCGGACCAGTGCGCGGCCGGCGTCGCTTCCGGGAAGGTGAAGGACGGCCGATCCAGCACCGGCTCGCGGCGGCGGCGATCGTCCGCCGGGTCGCCGTCGCGGTCGCCGGCGGGGCGGCCGGACTCCGCGAGCAGCGCGCTGGCGATGACGCCGCCGACCGACAGCATGAGCGTCAGCAGGGTCGCGAAGGCGACGATCGGCAGCTTCTTCGGGAAGGACGGGAGCTCGGGCGTCACGGCGCGGGACACGATGCGGGCATCGGCGGGCGTCGCGGCCTCGCCGTCGCGCGCCGCCGCCTCGCGGTAGCGGCCGAGATAGGACTCGAGCTGCTCGCGCTGCGCCTTCGCCTCGCGCTCCAGCGCCCGGAGCTGGATCTCGCTGGCGTTGCCGCGGACGACGACGTCCTGCTGGCCGTCCACGGCGGCCTGGAGGCTCTCGACTCGGGCCCCGGCGATCTTGGCATCGTTCTCCATCGTGCGCACGACGCGCTCGGCCGAGGCCTTGATCTGCGCGTCGAGGTCCTCGAGCTGGGCGTTCAGCTCCTTGATCCGCGGGTGGGCCGGCAGGAGGGTCCGAGACTCGAGGGCGAGCTGCGCGCGCACGGCGATCCGGTTCTCGACGATCCGGCGGATCACCTCGTTGTTGGCGACGTCGGGGATCTCGAAGGCGCGCCCGTCCTTGATCAGATCCTTGATGGCCTTCACCTTGCCGTCGAGGTCGGCCTTCAGGCTCCGCGCCGCGGAGAGCTGACTCGACAATTCGCCGAGCTGCTGGGCGTTGAGCGGCCGGCCGGCAACGCCGGTGCTGCCCACGAGGCCGTTCCTGGCGCGGAACGCCTCGACCTTGGCCTCGGCCTCGGCGACGCGGTTGCGCAGCCCGTCGATGTTGCCGCCGAGCCAGGTGGAGGCGTACCGGGCGGTGTCGACCTTATCGGCTTCGAGCGAGCCGATGTAGAGCTTCGCGATGGTGTTGGCGGCCTCGGCCGCGAGCTTCGGGTCCTTCGCGCGGAACTCGATCGTCAGGATCCGCGACTTGCCGGCGGGATAGACCAGCAGGTGATCGAAATAGGCGTCGAGCACCCGGTCCTCTGCGGGGCGGTCGAGAGGATTGGCGCCGATGCCGAGCATCATCAGAACGCGCTGAACCGCGCCGATGCTGCCCGCACCGGGATCGAACTCGGCGTTGCCGACGAGCTTGAGCCGGCGGATCGCCTCGCGGGCGAGATCGCGGGACATGGCCACCTGCACCTGACTCGCCACCGCCTGCTCGTCGATCGGTGCGAGCTGGTCGCCGCGCTCCTGCGCGGTCCGGGCGAAGGCCGGGTCGCGGCTCTCGAGGAGAACCTTCGCCTCGCCGGTGTAGCGGGGGCTGACCACGTTGACGAAGACGCTCGCGCCCAGGGCGACCACCAGGGTCGGCCCGACGATCCAGCCGATCGAGCGCCGCAGGATCCGCGGCAGCTGCGCGAGGCCGAGGCCTTCCTCGGCGCGCGGCTGGGGTCCGGGCACGGCATAGATCGAGCGCTGACGGATCGTGGACATGCGGACGCTCTGAACGCGGAGACAAACCGAACAGGCATTACTGCCGTCCCGCCGCCATTAGTGGATGTTAAGGTTGCTCAAGAGTTAAGGCGCGCGGGGACCGGTGGCGGGGCAATGCCGGCCGAACGGCGATCAAGGTTCATTAACCTTAACGGCCTAGATGATCCCGCAACTGCATCCATGACGGCGATGGTGATGAACCGGCGCGCTCTGCTCCTCGCACTCGGCTCGACTCTGGCGCTCGGCGGTTGCCTGCGACCGAGCTTCCGCACCGATCAGCTCGATGCCACCGGCACGGGCTCGATCGCGGCGCGGTACACGCTGGCGGCCGGCGACAAGCTTCGGGTGATCGTGTTCGGCCAGGACAACCTGTCCAACATCTACGCGGTCGACGGCGCCGGGCGCATCGCCATGCCGCTGATCGGGACCGTGCAGGTCGGCGGCCAGACCACCGCGCAGGCCGCCAAGGCGATCGAGACGAAGCTGGCCGCCGGATACGTGCGCGAGCCGCACGTCACCGTGGAGGTGGACGCCTACCGGCCGTTCTACATCCTCGGGGAGGTCACGACATCCGGCCAGTACCCATTCGTGAATGGCATGACCGTCGAGACGGCGGTCGCGATCGCGGCCGGCTTCGGCCCCCGGGCCGCGCGGGACTACGCTGTCCTGACCCGCGATGCAGGCGGCTCGCTGATCTCCGGGATCGTGCCGATGACCTACGCGGTCCGACCGGGTGACACGATCGTCATCAAGGAACGATTCTTCTGAGCGGCGCCCCGACGGTCACTGGCCACTCTGCCACGGGTTGATGACCCGCATGGCGGTCTTCTGCGCCGGGATCGGCGTCGCCACCTCGGGCATCGGCTGACGCGCGCGCGCCATCATCCGACGCGCCTCCTGCGCGGGCACCGCACCGACCGGCGTGAACAGGCCCGCCAGGACCTTCCGCGTGCCCCGGCTCACGAAGCGCGAGTTCTGAACCGGCTCGAAGTCCCGGATCGCGTGGCGCTTCTCGGGATTCCCGGTGAAGACCCGGGCACCGGTATTCAGAACCACGATGTCACCGGGCCGCAGCGTCTCATCCTTGAGGAGCGCCGCCGTCGCGCCGGCCTTCATGTCGATGGGCGTCTGGCGCTCGCTGATCTCCCGCTCCTTCACGCGGATCTTGAGCGGGAGCGCCGCGTAGCGGGTCTGGAAACGTCGGCGCGCCGCCCCGAGCCGCGGGGTGGCGTGGCGGCCGAAGGCGCGGCCCTCGAAGGCGGGCGCCGGGGCAGGGGCCGGCTGGGCCTGCTGCGCGGGCGGCCGGGCGCCGAACAGCATCTCGAGGAAGCCGACCTCAGCGGCCTGGGCGCGCATCGCCGTTCCGGCGAGGAGACCGCCGGCCGCCATGACGGCCAGCAAGCTGCTCGTGCGAAGCCTCATAGCACCCTCCGGAACCGACGCCCGACGTGAGCATCCGACCCTCAACCGCAAGGCGTACTGGAGGGTTCCGGATGATTTAGCGTCTACTCAGGAACGACGGGCAGTGGCCCGATGGTGCAGGATTCGACGCTTCCGACGACGCCATCGCGGCGCGTTTGGGCGCGGAGAACGCGGGCTAGCCCGGCGCCGACTGCTCGCCCTCGCCGATGCAGTCGAGTGCGCGCTCGACGGCGCTCACCGCATCCAGGAGGTGCTGCACGGTGCGCTCGACCTCGATCGCCGGACGCCCCATCGCGGCGGCGCGGGCGCTCACATCCTCGAGCTGCTCCAGCAGGGCGAGGAGATCACCGGCCACGGTCACAACTTCGCAGCGAGCGAGACGCGTGACGGTCGGGCGCGGACGGAAGGGCAAGACGTTGCTCATCGCGTGGGTTGTCGCCCGAAACGACCGGGATTCGCCAGGGGGAGAGGACCGGACTCAACACGAATGACCGCCCCTATCCGCCGCAATCCCGGCGTGTGGTGCATTTTCCGTGGCCGCTGCGCATCGGAGACGGCAGAACCGATTTACATCTTGCGCGCGACCTTGACGGACGCTCCGCCGCGCTGACCATGCCGCCAGACGCCCCGTGAGGGTTCGGTCCGGCCCTCGCCGGGTACGGCCCGGCCACGGCCCGCTTTCAGGATCGACGATGCGCTTGACCCTTCTCGCCCTCTCCGCGCTGACCCTCGGCGGCCTCTGCGCCTGCACCACCAGCGAGGGCCCGGATACCCGCAGCGGCCTCGCCGAGACCTTCAACCTCGACAACTACCGGGCGTCCGGGAACACCAACGGCACGCAGACCCGCCGCGACGTGAACCGCGCCTACACCCAGCCGACGCTGCCGACGATCGGCAACCGCGGAATGTGAGGCGCGCGGCGCGTCACCGCTTGGTGAGCGCGTCCGCGAAGGTGGCGATCCGGTTGCGGGCGTAGACCGGCAGGCCGGCGCTGATGGAATTGCCGGTGTTGAAGCTGGAATTACCCATCAGCACCTGCGCCGGGAGCAGGTTCTTGAGCACGGGCACGCGGGCGTACTCTGCCTTGCGGTCGAGCACGTCGCCCTTGATCGCCAGCGCCATGTAGGCGGTGACCACCGTCTTGGTCGGGTCGTTCGGCATCGGCTGGAGCACGGCCAGGAACTTGCCGAAGCGCAGGATCTGGTTGACCCAGAAGATCGTCTGCTCCAGGCCGCCGGTCACCGCGGTATCGATCTTCGTGAGCGCCCTGAGCCGGTCGCCCTGGTCCGGCCCGAGCACCCGCAGCTCGCTCTGGAACGAGACGAACTCGGCGATCTTCTTGGCCGAGCCCTCCTCCAGCTTGTTGGCGAGTTTCACGCCCAGCGGCAGCTTGCCCTCCAGGTCGTAGCGCGACTCGATGCAGGCGCCCGCGCCCTCGCACCACGCGCGGTCGGGCCGCTTGGCGAAGGCGGCGGCCGGATCCTTGTTGGGGGTCACGTCGGCGACCGCCAGGGTGTGGTGCTTGATCGCCGGATCCATTTTCTGGACGAAGGCGAGGTTGGCGAAGGCCTGGAGGTCGATCGCCTCGGGCGGTCGCGGGACGACGAAGCGTCCCTCGGCGACGTAGACCTTCAGGGTCTCGTGCCGCGGCTTCGTCACGCCGTTCACCGTCACGGTGTAGTCCGGCTCCTTGTAGCCGGGATAGGGGGCGAGCGCCGCCGCCTCAGCCGGCCGCGCCTTCAGCCAGTCGAGATACGGGATCAGGCCGTTCTCCGGCGCCGACGGGTTGTCGCGGTGGTCGGTGAACAGGATCTGGCCCGGCTTGATCGCTGCCGGATCGACGGCGGTGACGGAGGGCACCTCCTTGATCCGCTCCGGCCCGGGCGCCGGGGCGGTGTTGGCGGCGGGCGTCTGAGCGCGGGCCGAGGAGGCCGGGAGCGCGACCGTGAGGGCGGCCGCCAGGGCCGCGGGAAGCTGCTGGCGCAACGGGATACTCGTCTGTCGGGGAGGGCTGTCAGTAACCGGGGTCTTCGCCGAACAGGTAGTCGGGATCGCGGCGGCGCGGGCGGCGCACGTCGTCATCCCCGCCGAAGGGCGAGCGACTCGTCTGCCCCGGCCACGGCTTGTAGGGATCCTGCCCGTAGAGATCCACATCGCCCTGCGCGCGGCGGCTGCGCGGCGCGGGACGCTCGCCGAACGGATCCAGGAAGTCGGCCCGCGGCCGCTCGCCGGTCATGTTGCCGTAGTAGTCGCCGGCGACGCTCGCGCCGTCGTCGGCGCCCGCGAGATCGCCGTCCTGCGCGTCGGGCCGCATGGCGTAGAGCGTCTCGCGGGGCACGAGGCGGTACTGCGTGTCCGCCATCTGCCCGTCGCCGCTGGTGCGGAAATGCTCGAGGAAGCCGCCGCCCGCGACCCGCACACCGCTGCGCGGGTCGATCGGCAGGTCGGCGATGAACGGGCGCGCCTCGGGGGAGGGGCCTCGCAGCGGCGTCTTGGCGACGCCGTTCGCCCAGGCCGCCTGCAGGATCGCCGAGGCGATCGGCACCGAGACGTGGCCGCCGGTCTGGCCGCGGCCGAGCGTCTTGCGGGTGCCGTCGGCGTTGTCGTAGCCGACCCAGACCACGACGCTGATCTCGTTGGTCAGCCCGGCGAACCACGCGTCGTTCTCGTTCTCGGAGGTGCCGGTCTTGCCCGCGACGTAGGCCGAGACCTTCGCGAGCGCCGCGGCGGTGCCGTGCTGGGTCACGCCCTGCAGCATGGTCTTGAGCTGGTAGAAGGCCACACGGTCCGCCGACGCGATACGCACCGGCTCCTTGATCGCGTGCGTGTAGAGGGGCTTGCCGTCCCGCTCGACCGACTCGAGCGCGTAGGGGGCCGGACGCGCGCCCTCGTTGGCCACCGCCGCGTAGAAGCCCGCGAGGTCGAGCATCCGCACCGGCTGTGCGCCGAGCACGAACGGATAGTAGGGCTCGCACTCGGCATAGATCTGCGCCTCGAGGGCGATGTCGCAGACCCGCTTCAGGCTCGCCGGTGCCTTCGGGGCGATCCCGCCCTGGAGGAGCCGGGCGGTGACGAGGTTCTTGGAGAATTCGAGGCCGCGCCGGAGGGTCGTGGGTCCCGAGCCGCCGCCCTCGTAGTTCTTCGGCGACCAGGAATCGCCGGTCCCACCGATCGGCGGCAGGGTCACGGCGGAATCCATCACCAGGGTGTTCGGCTGCAGCCCGGCGTTAAGCGCGGCGAGATAGGTCAGCGGCTTCAGGGTCGAGCCGGGCTGGCGCACCGTCTGGGTGACCCGGTTGAGCTGGCTCAGCGGATAGGAGAAACCGCCGGCCATCGCGAGGATCCGGCCGGTCCGGTTCTCCATCACCAGGGCCGCGCCCTGGACGGTCGGCCGGACGCGAAGCTGCGCGCGCGGGCCGCCCTTGCCGGCACTGATCTTCACCCGGACCACGTCGTAGAGTTGCAGCTTTCCGCGGGCGATGCCGGGGTCGAGGAAGGCGGTGCGGCCGTCGGCCAGGCCGACCTTCGTGCCGCCGCGGCCGGTCTCCAGTACCACCGCCAGCGGCCAGTGGACGTCGTAGAGCACCGGACGGGCGCTCTCCAGCGCCAGCAGCCACGCCGGCTTCTTCTGCGGCACGGCCGCGACCCTCTCACCGCGGCGCGGTTTCGCGTCCGGCTTGGCGTCGAGTTTCGCGGCCTCCGGCCGCGCGCCGGTGACGGCCGGCGCGGCCGAGGCGGAGGCCTCCGGTGCCGGGGTCGCGGCCTGGATCCGGCGGACGCTGTCGGCGAGGTTGAGTTCGGGCCCCGTGAAGACCTGCCGGCCGGTGCCGCGCTCGTAGTTGGCGAGGCCGTCCTGCAGGGCCTCCTCGACGGCGCGCTGCAGGCCCGCGTTGATCGTGGAGCGGACGGTCAGGGAGCCGGAAGTCAGCGAATCCACCCCCGCGAAGGTGCGGGCCTCCCGGTTGAGGAAGTCCACCACGTAGAAGCCGGAATCGCGCCGCGCGGTCTCGATCGGCTTCAGGCCGAGATCGGCCTTGATCGCCGCGTTCATCTCGGCCTCGGTGATCGTGCCCTCTTCCTTGAGGCGAGCGAGCACGTAGGCGCGCCGCTCCCGTGCCCGGTCGGGATACTTGTCGGGACTGTAAAAGTTCGGCCCCTTGGGCATGCCGGCGAGGAGCGCCGCCTCCGGCAGGGTCAGTTGTCCCACCGGCTTCCCGAAATAGCTCTGCGCCGCCATCTCGATGCCGTAGGCGCCGCGGCCGAGATAGATGCCGTTGAGGTAGAGCCCGAGAATCTGCGGCTTCGTGAGGATGCGCTCCAGACGCGACGCAACGATCATCTCGCGGATCTTGCGCTCGTAGGTGACGTCGTCGCCGACCGAGAGGTTCTTGACCACCTGCTGGGTGATGGTCGAGCCGCCCGCAGGCCGCCCCGGCGAGGCGAGGTTGGCGATGAAGGCGCGGATCACACCGCGCTCGTCGATGCCGTGATGGGTCTCGAAGCGCTTGTCCTCGGCGGCGATGAAGGCCTTCTGCACGAGGTTCGGGACGGCGGTGATCGGCACCACGATGCGGCGGCCGTTCGGCTCCGACGCCTCCGCGAAGGGCTTGCCGGCGCCGTCGAGGATCCGGGTCATGCCCGGCAGGGCCTTGTCGCGCAGGGCCTCGGCGCTGGGCAGGTCCTTGGTGGCGTTGTCGTAGAACTCGATCACAGCCTTCGCGTCGAAGGGCGAGTTCGCCGGGTTCTCGCCCTTGCAGAACTGCTTGTAGCTCGTGTTCAGCTCGTTCAGATCGAGCCCGTGCAGGATCTTCGGCGCGGCCGGCCCGGCGACCGTCGACGGATCCTCCATCGCGGTGGTGATCAACTCATCGAGATTGATGTCCTCGATGTCGAACGCCTTGCGCATGTGGGCGCAGCCGTCGCGCAACAGGCGCACCACCTCCGGGCCGTCCGTCGCGGGATCGAACTGCGTCCGGACCGCGTCCGGCCGTGTCGTGACCTGGCTCAGCGTCAGGGCAGTCGCGAACAGCTTGATCAGGATGGCGTTCATACGGGCCGGGTTCGGGGGACGCGACGGGGCGGGCGCGGACCTTTCGGGAGCGCGCCTGAACAGGGCGTGCACAACGCGGCTGATTTAAGGTGACGCCGAACGGCAACGCTTTGGCCGGCTCCCACGTTCGTCAGGCGCGACGACGCCGGGGGGCCCATGATCAACGACCTGTGGTACAAGAACGGGATCATCTACTGCCTGTCGGTCGGCACCTTCATGGACGCCAACGGCGACGGCATCGGGGACTTCGCCGGACTCGAGCGACGCCTGGACTACATCCAGGGACTCGGCGCCACCGCGGTCTGGCTGATGCCGTTCCAGCCCTCGCCCAAGAAGGACGGCGGCTACGACATCGCCGACTATTACGGCGTCGATCCGGATTACGGCTCGCTCGGAGACTTCGTCGCCTTCGCGCACGCCGCTAAGCAGCGGGGCCTGCGCGTCCTCATCGACCTCGTGGTCAACCACACCTCCGACCAGCACCCGTGGTTCCAGTCGGCGCGGTCCGACCCGGACTCGCCCTACCGCGACTGGTACGTCTGGTCGAAGGAGCGGCCGGCGACCGCCGACGAGGGCATGGTCTTTCCGGGCGTGCAGGAGACCACCTGGACCTACGACGCGAAGGCCAAGGCGTGGTACTTCCACCGCTTCTTCAACTTCCAGCCGGATCTCAACACCGCCAATCCGGAGGTGCTCGCCGAGATCCTGAAGATCATGGGTTTCTGGATCCAGCTCGGCGTCTCCGGCTTCCGCATGGACGCGGTGCCCTTCGTCATCGCCGAGAAGGGCGCCCATGTCGGCGGCAAGCCTCGCGAGCAGTTCGAGATGCTCCGCGACCTGCGCGAGTTCCTCCAGTGGCGCCAGGGCGACGCCATCATCCTGGCCGAGGCCAATATCCTGCCGAAGCAGGACCTCGACTATTTCGGCGACGACGCCGACCGCATGCACATGATGTTCAATTTCCAGGTCAATCAGGCGACCTTCTACGCCCTGGCGGCCCACGATGCCCGGCCCCTGGTCAAGGCGATCGAGCAGACGAAGCCCCGTCCGCTCTCCTGCCAGTGGGGCATCTTCCTGCGGAATCACGACGAGCTCGACCTGGGGCGCCTCACCGGCAAGCAGCGCCAGAGCGTGTTCGACGCCTTCGGCCCCGAGAAGGGGATGCAACTCTACGACCGCGGCATCCGTCGCCGCTTCGCGCCGATGCTGGCGGGCGACCCGCGCCGCATCCGGCTCGCCTACTCGCTGATGTTCACCCTCCCGGGAACGCCGGTCTTGCGCTACGGCGACGAGATCGGGATGGGCGACGAGCTGGCATTGCCCGAGCGCGACTGCGCCCGCACACCGATGCAGTGGACGAGCGAGCACCAGGGCGGCTTCTCGACAGCCGAACGGACCGTGCTGCCGCTGATCGATCACGGGCCCTACGGCTACGCGCACGTGAACGTCGCCGATCAGCGCCACGAGGAGGGCTCGCTGCTCAACTGGATGCAGAGCATGATCCGGCAGCGCAAGGAGGCGCCGGAGATTGGCTGGGGCGACGTCGTCGCGATGGAGACGGGGCGCCCCTCGGTCCTGGCACTGCGCTACGAATGGCGCGGTAACGCCATCCTGTGCGTCCACAACCTCGCGCCGGAGCCCGTCGAGGTCGCGATGGCGTCGGGATCCCCTGATCCGGAGCACGACATCCTCGTCGACGTGCTCACCGGCTCGCGCAGCGAGGTCGGTGAGGACGGCCGCCACTGCCTGTTCATGGAAGGGTACGGCTACCACTGGTTCCGCGTCGGCGGGCTCGACGCGCTGCTGAAGCGGCGGCCGGCGTGAGGGAAACCGGGGCCCGGCTCGCCCTCGGCCGGCCGACACGGTAGGACACCTCCGAGAGGTGGGACATGGCCCGGACGAAGCACTACCCCCCGGACGCGACGATCGCCGACGTCCTGCCGGACCTCGCCGACGGTGAGGACTACCTGCGCCAGGTGCTCGTCACCATGCGGATGTGCCAGAAGCATTACGGCGACGCCTGGGTGCGGATCGGCGTGACCGGCCGATCGCCGACGCCGTCTTACCGGATCGACCGGCCGGACGAGACGGCGCGCGGCGACGGGACCGTCGAGGCGGGGAAAACCCTGTTCGGGGCCTATGGCGGACGGTCCCACGACCGGTTCACGCAGGTCAACGCCGTGGAGACCCGCTGGAGCTCGCGGGCGCTCGGCATGACCGAAACGCTGGCGCTTCACGACGGCCTGCGCCGCCACAGGGGCGACGTGGCCTGAGCGTCTCGCACAGGGTGCCGCCCACCCGCGTTCTGCGGTAGACTCGGGCCGAGAGCGTCGGGAGCGACGCTGCCAACACGCGGGACGACATGCCAGGTACGCCACGCGCCGGGATCATCCCGGTGACGCCCTTCCAGCAGAACTGCACCCTGATCTGGGACGACGCGACCAAGGTCGGCGCCGTGGTCGATCCCGGCGGCGATCTCGACCGGATCGAGGCGGCGATCCGCGAGCAGGGCGTCACTGTTGAGAAGATCCTGCTGACCCACGGCCATGTCGATCACGCCGCCGGCGCCGACGAGCTGCGCGAGCGCCTCGGCGTGCCGATCGAGGGTCCGCATCAGGCCGACAAGTTCCTCCTCGATTCCCTGCCCGAGACGGCGGCCAATTACGGCCTCGGCGCCGCCCGACCCGTCACACCCGACCGGTGGCTCGACGAGGGCGATGCCGTAACGGTCGGCGGGCTCGCCTTCGACATCCTCCACTGCCCCGGCCACTCGCCCGGCAGCGTCGTGTTCGTGAGCCGGGACGCGCGCTTCGCCCTCGTCGGCGACGTGGTGTTCAAGGGCTCGGTCGGCCGCACCGACCTGCCCGGCGGCAACCACGAGCAGCTCATCCACGCCATCAAGGAGAAGGTCCTGCCGCTGGGCGACGACGTCGCCTTCATTCCCGGCCACGGACCGACCAGCACCCTCGGCGCGGAGCGCGTGTCCAACCCCTTCCTGCAGGATTGACGCGCATGGACAGGCGCCGCATCGGCCGCTCCGACCTGACGGTCGCGCCGTTCTGCCTCGGCGGCAACGTCTTCGGCTGGACGGCCGACGAGGCCGCGTCCTTCGCGATCCTCGACCGGTTCGTCGAGAGCGGCTTCGACTTCATCGACACCGCCGACGTCTACTCGCGCTGGGCCCCCGGCCACGTCGGGGGCGAGTCCGAGACGGTGATCGGCAAGTGGCTCGCGGCCCGGCCGGGTGCGCGCGACCGGATCGTGCTGGCGACCAAGGTCGGCATGGATCTGGGTGGGGCCGGCCAAGGCCTCTCGGCGGCCCATATCGAGCGGGCCTGCGAGGCCTCGCTGCGGCGCCTCGGGGTCGACCGGATCGACCTCTACCAGTCGCATCTCGACGACGCGACGGTGCCGCTGGAGGAGACCCTCAGGGCACACGAGCGCCTGATCACGGCCGGCAAGGTCCGGGCCATCGGCGCCTCGAATTACACGGCGGCGCGGCTCGCGGAGGCGCTGGGCATCGCGGCCTCAGCGGGGCTGCCGCGCTACGAGTGCCTCCAGCCGGATTACAGCCTCGCCCAGCGCGGCTACGAGGCCGAGCTGGAGCCGCTCTGCCGCGCCGAGCAGATCGGCGTGATCGGCTATTTCTCCCTGGCGGCCGGCTTCCTCACCGGCAAGTACCGGAGCGCCCGGGACGCGGCGGGGCGCGCGCGCGAGAATCGGGTGGCCAAGTACCTCAACCCGCGCGGCCTCGCGCTGCTCGACGTCCTCGACGCGGTCGCGCAGGCTTGCGGCGCCAGCCCGGCCCAGGTGGCGCTCGCCTGGATCATCGCCCGCCCGGGCATCACCGCGCCCATCGCGAGCGCCACCTCGGTGGCGCAGCTCGACGAGCTCCTCGGCGCCGTCCGGCTGACCCTCGCGCCCGAGGCGATCGACCGCCTGGATGCGGCGAGCGCGGGCGGCATCGAGGGCTAACGCAGCGTTAAGCGGCGGGCGTCACAAAAGCGACGGGACGGGCCAACCGCGGACCCGTAAAATCGTGCAATCTCAACGCGGAACCCCTATATCAGGCGGACCAAGCGAGAGTTCAGGCGCGGGCGCCCGACGGCGCATCTGCCACCGCCGCGATCAGGCCCGCCTGCCCGAGGAAGTTCATGGCCGACACCCCCCAGACCGAGCCCGCCGTCTACGGCGCGGAATCCATCCGCGTGCTGAAGGGCCTCGACGCCGTCCGCAAGCGGCCCGGCATGTATATCGGCGACACGGACGACGGCTCAGGCCTCCACCACATGGTGTACGAGGTGGTGGACAACGCCATCGACGAGGCGCTGGCGGGCCACGCCGACCTCGTCACCGTGACCCTCAATGCCGACGGCTCCTGCACCGTCTCCGACAACGGGCGCGGCATCCCGGTGGACATCCACAAGGAGGAGGGCGTCTCGGCGGCCGAGGTCATCATGACCCAGCTGCACGCCGGCGGTAAGTTCGACCAGAACTCCTACAAGGTCTCCGGCGGCCTGCACGGCGTCGGCGTCTCGGTGGTGAACGCCCTGTCGTCGTGGCTGCGCCTGCGCATCTGGCGCAACGACAAGGAGCACGCGATGGAGTTCCGCCATGGCGACGCCGTGGCGCCCCTGGAGGTCATCGGACCCGGGAACGGCCGGCGCGGCACGGAAGTCACCTTCCTGCCCTCGACCGAGACCTTCACGATGATCGAGTTCGACTACGCGACGCTGGAGAAGCGGCTGCGCGAGCTCGCCTTCCTCAATTCCGGCGTCCGCATCGTCCTGACCGACGCCCGGCACGCCGAGAAGAAGCGCGAGGAGCTCTATTACGAGGGCGGCATCGAGGCCTTCGTCCGGTACCTCGACCGCTCCCGCAAGCCGATCGACGGGATGACCAGCCCCGTGGTCGTCAGCTCCGAGCGCGACGGGATCCGCGTCGAGGTCGCGTTCTGGTGGAACGACTCGTTCAACGAGACGGTCCTGCCCTTCACCAACAACATCCCGCAGCGGGATGGCGGCACCCACATGGCCGGCTTCCGCGCGGCCCTGACTCGTCAGGTCACCGGCTACGCCGAGTCTTCGGGCATCGCCAAGAAGGAGAAGGTCTCGCTGACCGGCGAGGATTGCCGCGAGGGCCTCACCGCGGTGATCTCGGTGCAGGTGCCGGACCCGAAATTCTCGTCGCAGACCAAGGACAAGCTCGTCTCGTCCGAGGTGCGCCCGGCCGTGGAGAACGTCCTCAACGAGGGCCTGTCCACGTGGCTGGAGGAAAATCCGAGCCAGGCGCGGTCGGTGATGGGCAAGGTCGTCCTGGCGGCGTCCGCCCGCGAGGCCGCCCGCAAGGCGCGCGAGACCGTGACCCGGAAGGGCGCGCTCGACATCGCCTCGCTGCCCGGCAAGCTCGCCGATTGTCAGGAGCGCGACCCGACCAAGTGCGAGATCCTGCTGGTGGAGGGCGACTCCGCCGGCGGCTCGGCCAAGCAGGGCCGCGACCGGACCTTCCAGGCCGTGCTGCCGCTGCGCGGCAAGATCCTGAATGTCGAGCGGGTGCGCGCCGACCGGATGCTGTCCTCCGCCGAGATCGGCACCCTGATCACGGCGCTGGGCGCCGGGATCGGGCGCTCCTCCACGGACCGGGAGGGCTTCAACCCGGAGAAGCTGCGCTACCACCGCATCATCATCATGACGGACGCGGACGTGGACGGCTCGCACATCCGCACGCTGCTGCTGACTTTCTTCTTCCGGCAGATGCCGGAGCTGATCGAGCGCGGCCACCTCTACATCGCTCAGCCGCCGCTCTACAAAGCCGAGCGCGGCCGCCGGGCGATCTACTTGAAGGACGAGCGCGCCCTCGAGGATTACCTGATCGACCAGGGCACCGAGGGCGCTGTCCTGCGCCTCTCATCCGGCGCGGAATTCGCCGGCGCGCAGCTCAAGAGCCTCGTCGAGGAGGCCCGGACGTTCCGGAGCATCCTGCAGGGCCTGCACACGCGCTACGACCGCTCCGTGGTCGAGCAGGCGGTGCTCGCCGGGGCCTTCGATGCCGAGGCGGCGTCGCGGGCGGGCGAGGCCGAGGTGCTGGCCGACATGACCGCCCGCCGGCTCGACGCCATCGCGGACGAGATCGAGCGGGGCTGGCAGGGCGAGTCGTTCGAGGGCGGCTATCGCCTCAGCCGGACACTCCGGGGCGTCCGCCAGGTCTCGATCCTCGACGCCGGCCTGATCACCTCGCAGGAGGCCCGGCGCCTCTCCGAGCGAGCCGACGCCTTCCGGGAGATCTACGGCGAGCCGGCCACGCTCATGCGGAAGTCCGACGAGACCGTGCTCCACGGGCCGGTGGCCCTGTTCGAGGCCGTCATGGCCTTCGGCCGCAAGGGCCTGCAGCTCCAGCGCTACAAAGGCCTCGGCGAGATGACCGCCCAGCAGCTCTGGGAGACCACCCTGGACCGCGACGTGCGCTCGCTGCTGCAGGTCAGGGTCAAGGACGTCACCGACGCCGACGACCTGTTCGTGAAGCTGATGGGCGACGTCGTCGAGCCGCGGCGCGAGTTCATCCAGGAGAACGCACTGAGCGTCGCGAATCTGGACGTTTGAGGCGTGCATTGTAATTTCTCAGTAGATCTTGACCCTACGAACGAGTAACTTGTCCTGATTTACTGAGAAGCCTGTCCCTCGCGACTGTTCGGCTTTCGCAATGCGGTCGCGAGGCCATTGATTCAGAGATGTTCGCCACTGTCAATCGATGGCTCGGCTTGCGTAGTTCAGTTCTCGCCCACACCGTGAGAGCCGGGCGGCGTTTCAGGGCGGCCAATCGACTGTGAGGAAGCCATAGCGCGTGTCGCCGCCGACGCGTTTGGTGAAGGTCGTCACAGCACCGAGGGGCTCGATGTCGGCCGGCGGGTCCGTATTTTCCAGCACGATGACCTGACCGATGGCTGCGATCCCGGCAAGGTGCGCAGAGAAGCGCTTGTTGAGGCTGGTCGTCTTGATCGCGAGTTCGTCGTCGGCCAAGTCCCCATGCTTCTCGTCCATCGGCTCGCGGTAAGTCAGCAGGGGCGTGTCCAACACGACGAATCCGGGGTGCGGCAACTTCTTGTCGTGGCAGTACAGCATGAGGGCCACGTTGAAGGCGGCGTGCAGCACCCGGCGCTCCTTCCATCTGTTAGCCAACGCGTATCGGAGGGTAATCCGGCCGGGGAGGGCGGAGCGGCCATAGAGGATCCCGTGCGTCACCCGAGTGGTGCCGCGGGCGCGCCGTGAGCAGGATCGATCAGGAATGGCAGCGTCGGTCTGCCGAGGACATCCCACCACGGTGCCGCGGCGACCCGACGGTGGAGCGCGTATGGCGAGCGGTCCGCCGCGGCTGCGGACGGGCTTGACGCCGGCTGCCGCCGCAGTGATGACGCGCTCCCCCCGACCGCCCAGCCCGAACATGTCCCCTCCTCGTACGGCGCAGTTCGCGCATCCGCATCCCCGCGCCCGAGCGACCGCTCCGGCCCCCATCCGCCGGAGGCCCACATGCAGAGCCTGACCCGAGCGGCCTGGCTGGCCAAGATCGAACAGGTCTCGGCGGCCCTCGGCATCGACGGCGACGACCCGGCCACGTGGCGGCAGGCGCTCGTGCGCGCCTGGACGTTGCTGCCGCTCGCGCCGGTGACTGTCCAAGGCGCCTACGGGACCCTGCCGGAGGCCGACATCGTGGCCGCGGGCGACGCGGCCTACGCCATCGGCGGCGTGGCGCCGGGTGCCCTGGACCTGAGCGGGTGCGGGAGCGACGCGGAACGGCTGACCGGATTGGGCGGCTGGCTTCGCGCCGCCGAGCGGAAGATCGCCGAGATGGATACCGGGCGGCCGGTCCGGGACCCGAACGAGGATTGGCACCACGAGGCCGACGGGGAGGGCTTTTTCCTTGTCCCGGTGCCGCGCAGCGCATGGCGGCCCGCCTACTTGCCCGGCGCCTTGCCGCGGCCGTTCACCCGGCGGGCCCTGCTGCGTTTCCGCATCATCCCGGAGGTCATCAGGGGCCTGCCGGTGCACTTCACCGTTCACCCCCGTGTGGGGCTTGAGGACGCTGCCATGTCTTTCGGGGCGTCCCTGTTCGCGGACTTCGACGTGCTCCCGGAGGACGAGGCCGACGAGCGGCACTTCCTGGCGCGCGAGGCGGTCGGGCCGACGCCGGAGATCGTGAGGGCCGACATCGTCGAAGCCGCGCGCAGCGGGTGCTTCGCCCACGTCTTCCCGGAACTGACGCTGATGCCGGAGAAGCGGGAGGTCGTGCCGGCGACGCTCGCCGCGGCCGCGTGGAACCGCGCCGGGGAGGCCGTGCCGGGTCCCGACCTCGTCGTCGCCGGCACGTGGCACGAGCGCTACGGGGAGGACGCCTGGAATGAGGCGGTCGTCTACGGCGCCGCCGGAGAGGAGCTCCTGCGGTTCCGCAAGCTCTTCCCGTACCGCGACGAGAAGGGGCGCCACGAACGGATCGAGCTGGGCGAGGTGCTGGAGATCCTGGTGACCCGGCGCGGGCTGTACGGGTTCGGCGTGTGCCTCGACTTCTGCCAGAAGGCGACGCCTGTCCTGACGGAGCTGGACGTGGATTGGATGATCATACCTTCGTGCGGCGACTGGCGGACCATGCGGGATCACCTGAGCGCCGCCCATCAGCTCCAGGTCAGCTTCGACACCAGGAGCTTCGTGGTCCAGCAGGTCTATCCGAAGCGGGACGACGGGGGTCTGGGCTTCGTCCTGGCGGCCCCGGAGCGCGTCGTCGAGCGTACCGAAGCCGAGCTCGTCGTTTCACAATCTTTCAGCGTCTATCCGATCCTGACGTAGACGCCGCGTTGACTTGTGCGTTGCAAGCTCCAATGTGAAACTTCGTGAAAGATCGGAGATGCCCATGCGCGGTGACCTCAGGCAGCGAAGGCTGGAGGAGATCACCCTCGGCGAGATCGGCCCGTCGGACGCCTTCGCGCTGGTGAGGGAGCTTCTCGCCGAGGACGCGCCGAAGTTCGCCCGGGGCGTCTACCTGGCGCTCCAGGAGGTGGTCTGGCGCCTAGTCTCGGATCGGACGCCCGGCTCCGAGACGGCTCAGTGGCTCGACGTCTGCGGCCGTGCGAGCGTGTTGCTGCGCCGGGGCGGGGCGGAAGCCGTCGCCCACCAAGTGACGGCGCTCGGCGACCTGGTGGGGCGCACGGCCCGGTTCCTGGAGGCGCAGCCGGTCGACGAGGTTCTCGGGCGCCGCCACGTCGCGGAGGTGCTGCGGTTGCTGGCCGGGAACGTAGGGCCGACGAGCCGGGCGGCGGTCCTGGAGGCGACGGGGCTCGGTCAATCGAACCTGTCCCGCATGCTCACGATGCTGGAGGGGCATGGGCTGGTCCGTCGCGACAGGTCGGGACGGGAGGCCGAGCTGTACCTGACGGAAGCCGGCAAGGCGGCCGTGGCGAAGCTGGCGGGGAGGGCCTGCGACGTGCGGCCCGAGGCCCTCTGGAAGGCCCGCGGCATCGGGATCTGCGTCCTGACCGACGACGGGATCCTGTCGGCCGCCAATCCCGGGTTCGAGGAGGCCATCGGCACGCCGGCCGAGGTGGCGACCGCTTCGGTGTCGCGCGGGTCCGGTCCGGTGGACGTACGGACCGCCGAGAGGAGTTGGGCCCGTCGCGTCGAGTTCGGGGAAGTCCAGGGCGGGACGGCGTCCGTGTGGGTCGACGTCAGCGACCTCCACTTGGCGCTCGCCGAGGCGGAGATGCGGATCTCGGCCGGCGAGGCGAAGGTGGCCGGGCTGCGGGAGACGCTCGCCAAGGCGGAGGCTGCGGCCGCCGCGGCGGAGAAGCGCCTGCGACGCCAGCAACTCTCGGTCGAGGTCGTCCGGGAGCGTGCGGTCGGCCGCTTGGGCAGCATGGCCAGGCTCGTCCACGCGGGGGCTTGGGGAAAGGCCCGGGTCGCGCATCGGGCCGAGGACAGGCCATATCGGCAGATCGTGGCGATCAAGGAGGCGCTCGACAACCTCCTGGACGTGCGGATGCTGTCGCCGCGGTATCACGTCCTCGGTCACCTGGACGGTCGCGCCATCTTCGAGGACGTGGTCAAGTCGACCTATGCCCTGACGAACGCGAAGGTCGCGGTGGAGTATCCGGAGTGGCTGCGCACCGAGAAGGCCGACTACGTGGCGCTGGTCGAGCCGCTCAGCCATTTCCTGCTGACCACATGTGGGGCGGTGGAGTTGAGCATCGATCGGGATGACCGGAACGTCGTGGTCCACGGGGTCGGTCATCCGTCCCGGGAGTGCCAAGGGTCGCGGTCGGGAGCGTTCACGCCGATCGACGCGGCGGCGATGGATGCCTTCGCGGAGACCTGGGCCCAGCCGGGGATCGAGGTCCGGGTCACCGGCCTTCATTCGCACGACCGGGGCGTGGAATTCCGGATGAGCGTGCCGCGCGGGGTGGAGCACGCCCGGGAGGCGTCGGATTAGGGCCCGCGGGCATGGTCGTTGTACCCGTGCCGGCAAGCCTGGTCCCGGTCCTAGGGGCGCATGCCGCCCCCGCGGGCCCAACCCGACCTCGTCATGGTTCGACGTGGTAAGTTGGATGACGACGTTGGCCCAGGAGATGTTCGGGCAGGGGGACGGGCGTTGGTTCTACACCGGCCTGGAATTCGGCGGCGGCGACATCCCTTCGACCTACTATCCGGGTAACCGACCCTTCCATATGGGTATCCACCAATCGGTCGGGGACGGCAGGTATGGTCACCCGGAACGAGGCCCGGGCGGCGCGACGTATCGGGGGTGAGGGATGCACAACCCGGCGGGCTGGATGAGACGGCCTCCGTCCGCCCTGTCCGATAAGGAGCTCGGGAGGGGGCCATTCAGCGACATCGCCAAGCCGCTCGGCAGGTGGAAGGCTGATGCGAACTACCACGCCGTCATCGGGCGGGCTGACCTGACGGAGGCGTTCGAGAGCCGCCTCGCCGCGTTCGGGCGGGACATCCTGGAGAACCGGGCTTATATCCTGGGACGACACCCGGGGAGTCCCGATAATGGTCGCCTCCGAGCCGCCCGGAGAGATCCAAGCGGCTCGTCCATCTGCTCCCGTCGCTCGCAGCCGCCTAGGGCCGTTCGAGATCCGGTAAGGCCCCGGGGTTCCGGTTGCCCGGTCAGGGCAGGGGCTCGGATGCTTCGGGATCCGAGCATCGCGAGATGACGCCGATCCCGGGTGCGCCCGCTTTCGAAGCGCGACGGGTCCCGGTCCGCCCGGGACGAATGCGGTCCCCGGCATCCCTCCCCATCTTGCCGGGGCGCGGGACCACCACCGCGTCGTGGACCATCTCAAGCTTACGAAGGCCCTCGATCAGCTTCGGGTGCTCCTCCGTGCGGAACGAGTCGTCCCAAACGAACGGGATCAGCACGCGCCATTTCGGGTCCACGCGATAGAGCGCCGCGTCGGCCGCGATCTCCTCGACGATCTTGGCGAACGATACGCCCGAACGGACGAACTTCACCTCGATGACAAGGCCCAGGCTCGGTACGGTCAGGTCCATCCGAGGGTTCTTGTGCCCGACCGGCGGCGTGTACTCCTCCGCGTTGAGGTCCGGGAAAAGCGGGGCCAGAATCGCCCAGAGCATGTTCTGGACGTGGTACTCGTTCTCGATGTCCCAACGAACAAGCCGCGACCTGGGCGTGCGCGGTCGCTCCTCGCACGTCCAAAGCCGCAACGACCGCTCGACGCCCCGCAGCACCCGCAGGACGTCCCCTGGTTCGAGGCGCCCGATGCGGGCCGGCATGTTAGTCGCGCACAGGGCGTCGAAGGCCCGGAGGCACAGCGCCGCCTGCGCCGGGCCGGCCATTGCGGGCTCGTAGCGCAACGCGTTGCGCCAAGCGGGCCCTCGGCATTCCGGGTCAGCCGGAACGATGCCGAGGTCGGCGAGCGCGACCCTCGCTTCAGGCAGCATCGTCGCGAGGTCGCGCCGCGCGGGCGCTTCGAGGTTGTGTGCCGCCGCGACCATCAGGGAACGGTTGAACTCCGAAAGCCCGGCGGCCGCGGCGCCGCGCACCACCAGCGCGCCGAGCCACGCGGCATCCCGGCGGTCGAGCAGGCGGTGCACGCCCAGCGCGAGGCCGAGGCCGGACAGGCCGTCGGCCTCAAGGGTCGGCGGCAGATGCGGCCTGAACCAGCTTCGCGCCCCGAGCCACGCGACCCCTTCGCGGAACGCCTCGCGGTATGTCCCGGCAAGGCTTGGATCGGTCGCGGCGTAGCCGAGGATCGCCACGTGCCCGGCGGAGCGCCCGCCGGGCAACCCAAGGGCCGTCGCCGCAGCCGCGGCGAGATCCCCCAGCGGATCCGCGTCTCCGAGGACCCAGGCGCGAAAGGCCCGGACGAGGGGGGACGCGTCCTCTTCACGGGAGGCGGCGGCGAGGCCGGCTCGGACGTCGGCGACACCGGGCCCGTCGCTCAAAGAAACCACGGCTTCCTCATGATGCGACCGCCTTCGGCGGCATCCGTGTCCCAACCCGGCGTCCGCTCCAGGCCTGACAGCTGCTTGGCGACCTCGTCGGCGTAAATGAGTGGGATGGGCAGGCCGGAGGGCCCGAAGGTCCGCCAGGAATGGAACGCGAAATCCGACGCCTGACGCACGAGGACCGCCATGTCGCGATACGTCGAGCTGTCGTGCAGGCGCAGAAGCACGGGACCGGGCAGGCCGTGCGCGGCCGCCTTCACCTCCTTGCGCCCCGTCAGCGAGAGGAGCCACTCCCTCTCGCTCAACCGCACCGCCTGCCCCCGCTCCGGCGCGAACGCTCCCTTGCCGTCGGGCCAGGCGCGGTCGAACATCGTGAACGGATGATCCTCGACGACGTGCAGGAACGCGAAGCTGACGTTCGTCGCGCCGATCCCGGCGACCGCCGTCTCGACGGCCTGAACCGTCTCCCGGCTGAGCTGCGTGAACGCGTGGAAGACGAGCCTGACCGCGTCGCCGGGACGCCAAGCCTCCTCCCGACCGATGCGCCCGATGGCGTCGACGATGCTCTCGCTCAAAGCGGCCGGGTAGGCCTCGAACGGAACCGCCGCGGTCCGGGCGTCCAGCAAGTAGTGGCCTTGGCTGGAGAAGACCGTCGCGATGCCGACGAACCGCTCGCCGGCTCCGCGACGGCCTTCCTTGAGCGTGTGCGACCCGAGCCCGACGACGAGTTCATGGTCGGTCGGCGAGCGCGCGACCAGCAGCCAGGGAGCGCCGCCGAGCTTGGCGTATGTCGCCAGGCTCATGTTGGCCAACGCGTTCGCGTACCCGAACGCGTCGAGGCCCAGCATCTCGGTCGAGAGCGCCTGGACCGGCACGTCCCGCTTGAGAAACGTCGCCTTGCTCATCCAGTACGGGCTATCCGCGTGCGGCCGTTCCTGCAGGGCCCGCTCCACCTGCACCATGGCGAGGTCCAATGGCTCGTCGCGCGCCGCCGCATCCCTCAGGGCGGCCCGCGCGGCTTCGGCATAGGCCGGGCCGCCGCGACCGGCGGCCTCGAAGTAACGGACCTCGGGCTCGTCGAGCCTGAAACGGCCGAGAAGCCCGCGGCCGTGGGGAACGAGACCCGTGTCGCTCGCGATGTCGGGCCTGCCGTGCAGGAAATCCCGGATCGCCGCGGCGACCTCGTCACGACGACCGGCCTCGTGAAGGACAGCGATGCGCGGCCTCTTCGGCTCGAACGTCTGCCGGTCGAACGGCCCGATGCGGTCGAGGCTCTGCTGTTTCCAGCTGTTCGAGGTCTCGGGCGAATGGACAGGGTCGAACGACAGCTTCGGCCGCCAGACGGCCTCGGCGGGCGGGAAGGCGCCTGCGTCGACGGCCTGATCGATCAGCTCCTCCAGGCGGAGTGGAACGCCGTCGGCCAGGTTCATCGACCGATTCCCGAGCTGGTTGAGCACCCCATGCACGATCTCGATGGTCCGCCTGCCGCCATGCCACTCCGCCTCGGCCTTCTGGACCGCCTTGAACGCCCGCTCGGAACGCCCTTGCGTGATGACCTCGACCACCTTGTTGAAGTTGGCGCGCGTGGGTTCGAGGAAGACCTCCTCGCTCGACACGACGGACGGGCCTGCCCCATGATCGTCCAGCGTCAGCGTATCCTGCCCGACCTCGACGACGCGGCCCGCGTAGGCGAGCCGCCGCGATACCTTCGGGTCGGGATCCTCGCGCCAGGACGAGACCGCCACACCGGTCAGCGGCACGCCGAGTTCGAGGAGGGTCCGACACGACGCGTCGATGATCGTGCGCAGCCGCTTGGAGCAGGTGAGGACGACGAAGGCATCGCCCCGGGGCGGTCGCAGGATGCGCGTGTCGAATTCCAGGACCAGCCGCTTCTTCAGCCAATCGGGTAGGCCGATGTCGTCCGCGAGTACGTTCTCCCTCTTGCCGGCGACGGTGGGCGGTCTCCTGCGGATCAGGAGGTCAGCCTCCGGAGAGGCCGCGAGCAAACGGAAGACCGCCTCTCGGGTCAAAGCCGACACGAGCCGCAGGTGCTCGGCCGCGGGCAGTTCCGTCCTGTCCGTCGGGAGGTGCGCCCCGGCGGTGAGGGGCACGACCGCCATGTCCGTCTCGTCGTGCCGCGTCGCGAACACGTCGTTCTCCGACCGGTCGAGGTAGGCGTGGAGCAGCGCACGGTCGAACGGGACCACCGAGGCCGGGATCGTTCCCGGAGGCGTCAGGACGCGGATTGCGTTCAGGGCGAGCTGCGGGCGGACCCTTTCGCCGGGACGGAAAGCCATGCCGCACTATACCCGGCGGTCGCGTCCAGACGAGCCGCAACCGTCCTGCCGCGCGGCCGTCCACACCCTATGCGGTCAAAATCCCGGAGCGGTCAAAACCAAGGAACCCGTACGCCGACCTTCGACACGTCGCGCGAGCGTTGAGAGAAAGCCCTCCGGCCTTGGCGGATCTCGGATAAGCCCAACCCAATATCCGGAGCGGCGACCGCGTCATCGATCAACCGGCAGGTCGGCACGTGCCGGACCACGGCCCCCGACCGCACCGCCAGGTCCCGCAGCCGCCGTGAATACGCCGAGAGGAAAGTCCAAGTTTCGGCCCGCCCCCCGGTCGTCATCGCCACGGGGGCGTCGAAAATCGCTCGCTAGGGCAACGGCACCGGTATGGCGTCGGGGTCGTGCGGGCGTCACATCCTGGAATGCGAAGACTAGCCCCGTGGCGACAATGACCCGGCCTTGGGGGCCTGAGCAGCCGCTTCGGACATCACCGGCCGGTATCGCTCAGACGATTTGGCCAGCGCGTTTCGGAGCGCCTCGGTTAGTTCAGCTGCCGTTGCCGGTGAGGGCGAGCGCGTCGTGAGGCTGAACCTTCCAGATAGGGTCCCCGTCGCCGACCACGCCGCGCAGGGTCTCGTCGAGGACATCGACGTCGGGTAGGCGGTTGACCAACACGATGGTCGAAGACCGCATCGGATTGCCGTCCTGTCCGACCACACGCGCCATCGCCTCCCGCACGGATTGTCGCCGCTGCCATCGGGCCGACTGATCCCTTGGCGGACGCAGGTCTATCGGCACGTGCAGGTAACGGCATGACAGGTCTTCGAACAGTCGGAAGACCGACGGTCTGCTCAACCCGGGAAGATCGAAGTACGGGTAGAGCCGGGCATCGACCACCAGCGCGTGCGGGCTCATGAAAACGGCACGCTTGAACGTCACGCCGTGGACCTCGGCCATGGGCAGGCACGAAACCCGGCGAACGGGGCGATGGTCGAAGAGCGAGAGCTGCCGCACCGGCGTCGACGACCCCGGAAAACCCTCGCTCTCCCAGGATGTTGTCTCGACGAGGCGGAGGAGTGGTTTGCTCACGCTTGCAGCGCTCCCAGGCCCGATTCGAGATCCAGATAATGTACCCGCAGCACCTCCGAGTGACCACCCCAAACCGGCTCGCCGACCCGGTAATCCCCGGTCAGCTTGTCCTTGTAGTCACGGTCCTTCAGGAACGCGCGGGCGTACATCCTCGGTGCGACCCCGACGAACGGATGGAACAGGACCTTCGCGTTGGCCGTGGAGGCTGGAACACCGGGCCGTGCGGGGACGACAGTTCCCGAACCCTGCACGCCCGAGGGCGGTTCCCAGCCGTCCACAGCCGTCGTGATGGCGTCGCAATGGAGGCTGATCGCCCGGCTCTTGGGATAGGGCTCGATGTACTGCACCTCATCGATCCCGGCGGCGACGATATGCCGGGCGCAGTAATGGCAGGGGAAGGTGCTGACATAGAGACGGCATCCCCTCGGCGAGGTGCCGGTCCGGGCGGCGGTCAGGATCGCGTCCATCTCCGCATGGACCGCCCGGCTGAACTCGATCAGCCCGCCGATCTTCGTGCGCCGAAGCTCGGCCACCGCCCGCACTTTCTCCTTCCCCTCGGCCAGGGCCGGGTACTTGTCGATGAGTTCGCCGATGATCTCGTTCTGCTCGCGGTTGCTGCTGCAGAACTTGTCCGGCCGGAACGCGCAGCGATGGTCGGAGGCCTCCCCGTCGAGATCGGTCCCGTAAAGCCCTCCGCCCGCCCTGGGCACGTCGTTGGTGCCGGTCGCGACGATGTTTCCCTTCGCGTCCACGAGCGCCGCCCCGACCTGCCGCGACAGGCAAGCGCTCCTCAGTTGCGCCGAATGGGCCTGATGCATCGCCGTCTCGGCGACGTTCGGCCGGATGACCTCCGACGCCGTGAGGATCCGCACCAGGCGCCGCAGCGGCTCGTTCATCCCGGTGTTCTTCGGATCGTCGCCGGCATCCTTCGAATTGTCGACGAAGAAATCCGCCTCGTGAAAGGTATCGACGACGTGCTGGCCGTGGCTCTCCGGCGCATCGCCGTCCCGGTCCATGAAGGCCGTGACCGCCCGGCGCGTTTCCTGACGGCCCCTGTCGTTGAAGTCGAACAGCTCCCGGGTCAGTCGGCCATGGCGGGCATCGTCGTCGCATACGACACCGACGAGCGTGAAGGCGTCCTGGTAGATCCTGCGGAGGAGATGCGCCTCCGCAGGATGGCGCAGGGAGTCGATGATGTAGGCACGAGGCTTCCCGTCGATCTCGCCCTCCGGCCTGCCGCTCGCCTCCGCGCGGAGGGCGCGGATGCGCGCGACGACCGCGCGGGCGACCGCGGCATTGTCGTCGAAGGCCAGCCGCATCGCGTCGCCCAGATCCTGCATGTGCACGACGCCGGCGAGCGTCTTGCGACCGCCAACCGGGCCGAGGTCGCGGCCGTTGTTCCTGGCCCAGGCCTTGATCTCTGCGCTCGCCTTGACGATGCGGACCTCGTATCCGCCGTCCCCGACCGACTGCGTTTCAAGGAATTCCTTGACGATCTGAGCGGCTCGGCCTGCCCCGGAACCTCCCGGTCCGACGACCGCGATGAAGAGCTCGTTCGCGCGAAAGCTCCGAAGCAGGCTCTGGCTCGTCTCGCCCGGGCGCGGGCCGGCCGCGGTTGGCAAACGTCCGGCTGTCGCTGCATCGGCCATTGGGGGTCGACTCTCGGAATGCCGTGGTCACGGTCGCACTGATCGAACGCCGCGGAGATGACACGGCGGCCCTGGGCTGTGAAGTGGCCATCCCAGGTTGTCTCCGCTGCCCTCTCCGTCCGACGACATGTTCTGCCCTCCACGGCCAACCGGTCATACGCTGAAGTGCGAACGTGAAGCGTGGAGCCGACCTCATTGGACCGGTCACGCGGGCGGGTGATGCGATCCTTGGCCGTCGTGCGCTCCGGCGGAAAGGTGTCGGGTCATGGCGACGCCTGTGCGTCGACGCCCGGATGCTGACCCGCGCGCTGCGGCAGCAGGACGATCAGGGCGACGATGAAGGCCGCGATGACCGCCGAGGCGAGGGGCCGGCTCAGGTTCAAGCCGCCGTCGCTGACCGGCTTGTCGAGGAAGTCGCCGACCGTGGCCCCGAGCGGTCGGGTCAGGATGAACGCCGCCCAGAAAAGCGTGACCCGTGAAACGGAGGTCCGGTAGTACAGGAGGATGACCACCGCGAGCGCCGCCCCGAAGACGAGGGCGCCGCCCTCGTAGCCGAGGCCGCCGGTGTCGGCGAGCCAGTCGCCGAGCGCGGTGCCCAACGTCTGCGAGAAGGTGATCGCCCCCCAATAGAACGCCTCGACCCGGGGGGTCGAGACCGTGTCCACCGACACGGTGCCCTCGGTCGCGTACCAGAGCCCGAGCACGGCCGCGAGGCAGGCGAGGAGCAGGGTCGACCCGCCGGTGTACCCGATGCCGAGCGAGCGGTCGGCGAAGTCCGCCATCGTCGTGCCAAAAGTGGTCGAGGCGACGATCGTGGACCAGTACAGGACCGGGTGGAACCGCTTCGACATGATCTGGGCGACCACGAGCCCGACCAGCAGCACGGCGAACAGGGCGGTGCCGGCCAGGTAACCCCAATTGAGGGTCATGGTGACGGTGTCGCCGCCGGTCTCGCCGAGCGTGGTGGCCAGGATCTTGACGACCCAGAATCCCAGCGTGACCTCGGGTACCTTGCTTAGGGCGCGTTCGTGACGGTCGTCCATCGGACCTGCTCCTTGTTCGAGGGGAAACCTCACGGCGCGTCGGCGCAGGCCGCCCTGCGACCGGCACGCTGCGGGATGAGGAGGACGAGCCCGGCCATGACGAGCGCGAGGAGCCCGGAGATCGTGATGTCGTCGATGCCCAGGCCGCCGGAAGCGACCGGCTTGTCGAGCGAGTTGGCGAGGGTGGCGCCGAGCGGCCGCGTCAGGACGAACGCCGTCCAGAACAGCATCGGCCTGGAAACGCGCGTTCGCAGATGGAGGGCCGTGACCCCGGCGAGCGCGACGAGGATGAGGAGGGCGCTCCCGCTGTACCCGAGCCCGCTGCTGTCGGCCATCCAGTCGCCCAGCGCGGTGCCGAGCGTTTGGGAGAACATGACGGTGGCCCAGTAGAAACCCTCGGCCCGCGGGGATCGCACCGTCTCGACGGCGACCGTGCCGAGCGCGCGCTTCCACAGGATCAGGGTCGCAGCGACCGATCCGAGTAGCACCAGGGACCCGCCCGCGTAGCCGATGCCGAGGGACCGGTCGCAGAAGTCGGCGAGGGTCGTGCCGGCGAGCGTGGTCGCGGTGACCACGGACCAGTACAGGAGTGGATGGAAGCGGTCCGCCCGGACCTGGGCGGCGAGCAGCACCGCCAGGGCGGATCCGAAGATCGCCGTGCCGGCGAGATAGCCGAGGCCAAGCGTCAACGTGACGGCGTTGCCGCCCACCTCGCCCAGGGTCGTGGCCACGATCTTGATGGCCCAAAACCCGGCGGTGGCTTCGGGCACCTTGGCGGGTTCGATGTGTCCGGGTCGCTCGGTCGGTTGCATCGGGCTGCCGTGGGAAAGCGAGGGCCGGCTCAGGCGGTGTGGGTCTGGTCGATGATGGCGAGCAGGTCGTCGACCGCGCGACGGCAGGCGGCCGGATCGGGATTCGACGCCCGCAGCGCGTCGAGGGCGCGGTCGATGGCCTTGTCCACGACGTGCCAGTCGGCGGCGTCTCGCGGCTTCAGGCCGGCCTCGGACGCGTCCCAGGACAATTCCAGGTCCTTGATGCGCGCCTTGGCGGCGGCGAGGTCGCCCCGGTCGGCCATCGCCTTCACGTCGACGACGATGGTCCGGAACTTGGAGAGGTCGCCGAGCTTCGACGCCGCCATCGCGGTAGGCGTCGCTCCGACGGCGGCGTCCTGCATCGCCAGCAGGCCCAGGGGGGCGGCCGTGACGCCGATGACCGTCGCGGCGATGGCGGCGAGGAGGATGTTTCGCATGGTCGTTGAGTCCGTGTCGTGCGGCGTTGGAAGGACTGGAGGATGGGGATGCGCGAGGCGGCGGAGGGTCAGGCCCGCCGATGTCCGGTCGGCTCGCCCGGGCGTCCGGAGACAAGGCTCAGGGACGTCACCAGGGCGGCGATGATGGCGAAGAAGACGAGGCTGGTGGAGGCCGTGCCGAAGCCGAAGCCGCCGTATTCCCGTGCCTGCGACAGCAGATCGCCCAGCGATGCGCCGAGGGGGCGCGTGACGATGTAGGCGAGCCAGAAGGTAGTCACCGGGTTCGCGCCCAGGCGCCGGGCGAGGGCGAGGGCGGCCAGGATCGTGCCGAAGATGACGACGCCGAGATTGAAGCCGAGCCCCAGCGCCTCCGTGGCCAGGTCGCCCGCGGCCGTGCCGAGCGCGAAGGTCAGGAGGATGGCGAGCCAGTAGAACGCCTCGCGGCGCCGCGTCACGATGGCGTGGATCGAGAGCGTCCGCTCGGTCGCGTACCAGAGCGCGTACACGGCGGCGAGGGCGGCCGCGAACACGCCGGTGCTGACGAAGAGGCTCACGCCGAGCTTGTCGGTCAGGATGTCGGTGACCTGCGTGCCGACCACGCTGACGAGGACGACGGTCGACCAATAGGTCCATGGCACATAGCGCCGCTCCCGCACCTGCAGGGCGAGGACGGCCGCGAGTAGGCCGGCCGTGAGGGCGGTGGTGGCCGCGGCACCCAGGCCGACGTTCACCGCGAGGTAATCCGCGCCGGTCTCGCCGACGGTCGTGGAGAGTATTTTGATGACCCAGAAGGCCGCGGTGACCTCCGGTACCTTGTTCAAGACCTGGCGCTGGATCTCGCTCATCCCCGTCTCCCGTCCGTCATGGTCGGAGCCGGTGATAGCGAGCCAGAATGAGGGCAGAATGAGCTTCGTCCGAAGGAGCCGCGGGCTCCGCCTCAAGTCGGCAGTCTGACCGTTGCGACGGTCCCGCAGCCGTCCCGCCGGTTCTCGACCGTCAGGCCGAGATCGTTGCGCTCCGCGATGCGGCGGGCGATGGCGAGCCCGAGCCCCGTGCCTTCGACGTCCGGTGGCGCGGCCCGGAAAAAGCGGTCGAACAGGCGGTCCTCGCTTCCCGGCGGCAGCCCACAGCCGGTGTCCCGAACCGTGACGACGCACGCACCGTCCCGGTTCAGCAGACGGACGTCGACCTGCCCTCCCGACGGCGTGTAGCGCAGGGCGTTGTCGACCAGGTTGGCGAACAGGACGCGGACCTCATCCTCCGACGCGTGAAGCGTGGCGGGTGTCTCGATATGCACGCCCAGGTCGATGTCCTTGCGCCGGGCGAGCACGACGTGGTCGGCGACGCAGTCGAGCAGGAGTTGGCCGAGGGCGACGCATGCAGGACGGGCCTCGCCACCGTCGTCGAGCCGGGCGAGACGGAGCAGTTGATCCACCAGCCGGTTCGCCCTCCGGAGGCCGTCCGCCAGCGCCATACGCCGCGCGTCGCCCCCGCCACTGGCAGGGCCGCCGAGGGAGTCGAGTTGGATCTGCATCGCGGCAAGCGGCGTACGCAGTTCGTGCGCCGCGTCGGCGACGAACCGCTTCTGGGCGGCCAGAGCGGTCTGCAGGCGCAGGATGAGCCCGTTCATGGCCTCGACGAGGGGCGCCACCTCCGTCGGCACGCCGCGCGTCGGCAAGGGGCCTTGGGCGGCGGCGCCGCGCCCGGCGAGGTCATGCACCAAGCCGTCGAGCCGCCCGAGCGCCCGGTTCATCGCCCAGCCGACGACGATCCACGACAGCGGGACGAGGAGCAGCAGGGGGGCCACGGCGCCGAGCGCCGCGTTGCGTGCGAACTCGGCCCTCACGACGTCGCGCTGGGCGACCCGGACCGTCGTGGTGCCGTTGGCGGTCGTGTAGGTGCGCCAGAGCTCGCCGCCCATGACGACGTTCGCGTATCCCGTGCGGCCGGGATGGCGGACGTCGACGCCGCGGTCGTCGCGCAGGACCTGCCCGTCCTTCCAGATGGTGACGGCGAGTTGGTCCTCCGGGTCCTGGTCGGCGGCGGGCGGCGCGTCCGCATCCGGGAGGCCGGGACCGGCGTTGAGGGCGACCTGCCGCAACTGCCCATCGAGGAAATCGGCCGCCTCGATCCGCGCGAGGCTATAGGCCGCGACCATCGCGGCCAAGCCGATACCGGCGAGCAGGGCGGTCATCCAGCCGAGCGTCGTGCGGCGCAGGGAGGCGGCCCTCATGGCTTGGGCACCATCCAGCCTGCGCCGCGGACGTTGAGGATGACGCCCTTGCCGACCTTGCGGCGGACCGTGAGGATGAGGGCGTCCACCGCGTTGCTCTCGACCTCCTCGCCCCACCCGTAGATGCGTTCCTCGATCTGCGCCCGAGAGAGAATGCGCCCCGGTCGCTCCATGAGCGCGTGAATGAGGGCGTATTCGCGCGCCGACAGGACCGCGACGGTTCCGGCGTGGGATAGCACATGGCTCTCCGTGTCGAGTTCTGTCTCGGCGGCCACGAGCCGCCCGGTCGCCCGACCGGCGCGGCGCCGCAGGATCGCCCGCATCCGGGCGAGCAGCTCGCGCATCTCGAACGGCTTGACCAGGTAGTCGTCGGCCCCGAGGTCGAGGCCGACGACGCGGCTGTCGAGTCCGTCCCGCGCTGTGATGATGAGCACCGACGTGTCGTTGCCCGCCGTCCGCGCGGACCTGAGAACCTGCAGGCCGTCGGCGCCCGGCAGTCCGAGGTCCAGGAGGGCCAGGGCATGGCCGCCGACCCGCAGCGCCGTTTCGGCCGTGGGTCCGTCGCGCACCCAGTCGACGGAATAGCCTTCCGCGGCAAGGCCGTGCGACAGCCCTTCGCCGATCATGCGGTCGTCCTCAATCAGCAGCACGCGCATCGGTCGCTTCGTTCGTGTCGGAACCTTCGCGGCGGCGTGCATGCCGTCACCGCTCGGTTAGCCGCGACGGGTGCGGATCCCCGCCATGGACCGGTCCAGCCTGCAGCTCGACATCATCGACGGCAAGACCGCTCAACGGGCGACCGAAGGACCATCGCGGGCTGGGCCCGAGGTAGCGGTGCGCGGGCGCACAGGGGGCCGGCACCGCCGATACGCCTTTCGCCCCGCGCCGTCCCCGATCAGGGGGGCGGCGCTGGGCGACCCGGAATCGCATTACTGGAGATGCCCGCGCCGTGAATGCGGCGCAGACGATCTTTTTCGGATGGTTTCACCTCTGGCCCAACCTGATCGCCTTTGCCAGCGTCGACCGACGTTTCGAATACTGCGGCGCCACCATGGGATAGTCATCAGGCAAGCCGTAGCGTTCCCGGTACGAGCGGGGGGTCAATCCATGGCTCGCCAAATGCCGCTTGAGGATCGCGTAGGACTTGCCGTTGATGAAGCTGATGAGCGCATCCGGCGTGATCGAACTTCTCACCTCCGCCGGCGAGCGTTTCGGCGGCCGTTCGAACGCCGTTCCGACGGGCCTCGACAAGCCCGTCAAGGCCGAATGGACGGATGCGATAAGGCGAGGCAACTCACGGGGTGGGGCGGCATTGTTTCGCACATAGGCGCAAACTATGCTGGTTGTGAAATACGTGCGCGCTTCGGTGTCTGTGAGATGAAATCTTGGCATCTTGCGCATTCCCGACAGTGGAAGATCTGTTAATCTGTATTTCTGCTTGCGATGAGCCTGGCAGGAACTATGATTGGGGGTTAGTTTTATTTTGCACCATTTTGCTGCATAAACCTGCAGCTAGCTCGTCCCTCGATGCTGCCTCCATCTTCGGCTGAGATACGGTCGAGCAGGCTATGGGATGATTGACTTGGACCTGTGGTGGCGGTCGAGACGTCATTGCCAAGAAAGCCGTGCGACCGAGGCTCGCGAACGTGACGGCGCCGTCCCGGGCGAGACGGTCCAGCGCCGCTGACTGGGGCGAGAACAGTCTGCGAGCCGGCCGCCACTGACATCACGGCAGGAATGGCAGGTCGCTGCGAAAGGAGTAGGTGATCCCGAGCCCGGCCGTGAATTGGTCGACGGCTCCGAGACGCTGCGTGATCGTGCTGGCAGCCGCGTCCCCGACGAGGCGGTCGTAGCGCCCATATAGCGTCGTTCGCCATGCGTCCGACCAGTCATAGGCGACGGCCGAACTCAAGCCGACGGTCTGCAGCCCTCCGGAGGCCGCGTAAGGTGCGAAGAACCCCGTGCGCGCCGACGCGGCCGGGCTGACCCCGAACTGCAATTGTGCCAGGGCGGCGTCCAGCAGGCCCAGCCGAGGACCGATGGAGAGTGTGAACCGCCCGGTTCGTTCGAACAGGTCCGCGGAGAGATCGAGGGCGAAGCCGTCCCGTCCCCGCAGGCCGTGGCGCAACTCGGCGCGCGTCCGCAACCGGTCCGGCAGCAGCCAATAGTCGACGAAGATGCCGGCCTCGATGGCCCAGGGGTCGTGATCGAGGCCGGCGAAGCGGCGGTCGACACCCGCATCGCGACCCTGGCGCGGGCTCGCGACAGGCCCGAGCTTGAGACGCGACGTATCAAGGACCGTGAAGCTCAAGCCGTCGTCAGGCGAATCGAGGGCGAAGGGCTCGTCGGGACGACGGATGCCGAGCGTCGGGTATGCGAATGGCCCGTCGCGTTCCGCGCCGAGATACCTCGGCCCGTATAGGGAGAACACGCCGAGGGAGACGATGCGCGATTGTGCGCCGGCCGGCGGGAGCGCGTAGCTGCTTCCCGCGTCCGCGGCCGAGACGGGTCGGCTCAGGAACGCGCCGACGAGGCAGAACGCGGCCAGACGCCGCTGGCCGCACCGCGGCGGGAGGGCAGGCCGATCCATTACCAGCAGACCGCCTCGGTGATCCAGTTCTTGGACTTGCACGGGGTTCCGGGTTGTCCGCCCCAAAGACCCAACTGCGTGCCCCTGCATACCTGGCCGGATTCGATGTCCAACTCCTGGCCCGACAGGAAGCCCTGCTCATTGCAGAGCCGGAGTGCGGCGGCCGCGCAGTCGGCACTTCGCCCGGGCGCGGGGATCGGGCAGGACCGCCGCCCGCGGATGACGGTAGGCGTCAGGTCCAAGTCGGGCATGTCTGCGACCGCCTGTGCGGTGTCCGACAAACGGCGGGCGACCGATCCGGTGAAGGCTTCCCATTCGGCGGCCAAGCCATCCAACAGGCTAGCTGGCGATGAGCCGCCGGCTCCGGCGGTTCCCGCCAGAGCAGCTTGGATGCCGAAGGCCAACACGGCCGTTCCGACAAGTCGGCCCCGCCGACGGTAGCCGGGCGGGGACCTCATCGCCCCTGCGCCGGGCGGACCGAATGCGTCCTGGACGCGAACTCGGACGCCTGCGTCGCGCCGCGGGAGAAGGTCCGCGAGGTCCAGTCGGCCTTGCCGGGAAGGCCGGGCGTCCGGTCGCCGTGGCCGATGCGGATGTGACCGCCGTCTGCGCGGAGTGCTGCCGTGATGGCCCCTAGGCACAGGCTCAGCATGAACGCTGCGGTGGATTGGCCGCGGGCCGGCACGGGAAGCGTGCAGGCTCGGTCGGCGTGTCTGGTCCCGGAAGGCGCAACCATCGGCGGGCAAGGTCCTTTCCCGCTCATGCGGCGCGCCCGATCAAAGCGCAGCGGACCTTGGGAGGCTGTGACCGCAAGTATACGGATTTGTATAGTCGGTGACCTGGCGCAGCGGGCACAGGTGCGTCGACCCTCAGGGGGACCGGCTCTAGGTTGCGGTCGAAAAGCCGGCGATTCGCCCCTACGTGCCGAGCCCGGTCCAACATCCCGTATGCCGCTGGGAGCCGAGACGATGAAGGTCCTGGTGATCGAGGACGACGGCGAGATGGCTCGCTTCATCAGCCGCGGCCTGAGGGAGCAGGGGCACGTCGTCGATCAGGCTAATAGCGGTCGGGACGGCCTCTTCCATGCCGCGGGCGGAACCTACGACGTGCTGATCGTCGACCGGATGTTGCCGGGGCTCGACGGGCTGGGCCTCGTCAAGACCCTGCGGGCCGCCGAGGTGCAGACGCCGGTCCTGTTCCTCACGACGATGGCGGGGATCGGGGACCGGGTCGCAGGCCTCGAAGCGGGAGGCGACGATTACCTCGTCAAGCCCTTCGCCTTCGTCGAGTTGCTCGCCCGCGTCCACGCGCTCGGTCGGCGGCGCCCGGTGGTGCAGGCCGACACGGTCCTTCGGGCGGCCAACCTGGAGATGGACCTGATCTCCCGAAAGGTCCGACGTGGGGGTCGGGAGATCGACCTGCAACCCCGGGAGTTTCGGCTCCTGGAGTACCTGCTTCGCAACGCTGGCCGGGTGGTGACCAGGACCATGTTGCTGGAGCAAGTCTGGGAGTTCCACTTCGATCCCAGGACCAACATCGTGGAGACCCACATCAGCCGCCTTCGCTCGAAGGTCGACAAGGGCTTCGAGCCCGAGCTGATCGAGACCGTGCGCGGGACCGGGTATTTGCTACGTGCCACGTTTGCCTAGAGCCGCGCGCAGCGCCGGCTTCCGCTTCGCCCTCCTCCATACGCTCGTCTTCGTCGCCCTGGTGGCCGTCATCGGCCTCACGGCCGAAGCCCTCGTCACCCACGCGCTGAAGCGGCAGGCGCGCGCGCGCATCGAGAGCGAGGCGGCTGAACTCTTCACGCAGTATCGTGAGCGCGGGCCGGAGCACCTCCGCAAGCTCGTCTCCGCGCGGTTCGCCATGCGCGAGAACCGCCTGCACTACGCTATCTTGGGGCGCGACGGACAAGTCGCCACGGGCGACCCAGTCCTGGCTCAGGCATCCCGAGACGAGGCCGGGCCCGGCGGCAGCGTGGTTCATGAGATCGGGCGCAAGCCCTACGACACCATGCTCGCGGCGGTCCGACCGCTCTCGGACGGCAGCCTGCTCGTCGCGGCCATCGACCTCGACAGCGTCGAGGACGTCGAGGACGTCGTCTCCGGTGCCTTCTACGTCGTGCTGGCGATGTCGCTCGCGCTCGGCCTCGGGACCGGCCTGCTGCTCTCCCGGACGCTCCTGAACCGCCTGGATGCGGTCACGCGCACGGCCGAGGCCATCAACGCCGGCGACCTGTCGCGCCGGATCGCCCGAACCGGATCGGGCGACGATTTCGACCGCCTGTCGGCGACGCTCAACCTCATGCTCGACCGGATCTGCGCGCTGATGGAGAGCGTGCGCCAAGTTTCGAACGACGTCGCGCACGACTTGCGGACACCACTGGCACGCCTACGCCAGACCCTTGAGGATGCCCGTCGGCATAGCGGGACGATGGCGGATTACGACGCGGCCGTGGCCAAGGCGATGGTCGAGGCGGACGGTCTGCTCGCAACCTTCTCGGCCCTTCTCCGGATCGCCCAGATCGAGGCCGGCGCCCGACGCTCGGCCTTCCAGGCGGTCGACCTGACCGACACCATCCAAACCGTCTGCGAGGCCTACGCACCGACCATCGAGGACGGCGGTCGCCCCTTCGCGGTCGCCCTGGCCCCTGGCATCACGGTCGAGGGCGACCGTGAATTGCTGACGCAGCTCTTCGCCAACCTGCTGGAGAACGCGATTGGGCACACGCCGGCGGGAACGGGCATTCGGGTCGAACTGGAACGGAGCGACGACGGTCGATTCGGCCACGCAAGCGTGTCCGACGCCGGTCCGGGCATTCCCACCCCGGAGCGCGAGAAGGTGTTCCGCCGCTTCTACCGGCTGGAACAAAGCCGGACCACGCCCGGAAACGGGCTTGGTCTCAGCATGGCGGCGGCCATCGCAGACCTTCACCAGACGCGCATGTCCCTGTCGGACAATCGGCCTGGGCTGCGCGTCGGACTGGATTTTCGGCTCGGGGGATGACCCCTGACCATCGTTCGGGACTGGCACTCGTCCCGAATCACCGTGGCCGGCTCCAAGCCTCCGGATCGCATGGGATCACGACGGTCGGCTCGAACCATGCGAACGGTGGCCCCGCCCTCTTCCGGGTCGTAGGGACGTCCGGATCGAAACTCATCCCGCCTCGGCGGTTCGGCCACTTTGGGTTACGGCCGGGCCTGAGCCTTGGATCGGGACGACGAAGAACGGCGGCTGGCCGTCTCGCCGCAGGCTGACGCTTCGGCAAAGGGATCCCGTCGTCTTCGTGTCGGCCGATGCGCAGCCTTAGTCCCAACCCGTGAGCTCATGGACGACCGTTCCGGCTCGGGCGCCGGGTTCGATCTCGCTGTCGCGAAGCAACTGATAGGCCCGCGGCCGGGCCGGCCCGCCTCGGAGCAACCTCCGAACGCCTCGAACGCGTTCATCATGGGCGCACCACCATCGGGAACTTGCTGGCCAGGCTGAGGCAGAGCGCGTCCCGATTGCGAACGGCCTCCATCCGGTCGTACTCCGACGCGCCGGCGTACATCTGGCGAGCGCCCTCCCGGGAACCGACCGCCTCGAAGCAACGCCTCGCGCGCTCGACGATGGCGGGGTTGTAGGCGGAGTAGCCGCAGATCGCCGACGCGCGCCGGAGCAGCCCATGCATCCGCAGGAAGTCCGAGCACGCGAAGGGAGCAGCGGCCGCTGCGGGTGCAGGGACGCCACAGGCGACGACCAAGGCCAGGGCGAGTGGGTACGATGCCGCCCTCCTAGGCATCGGACCCGACCCGGCGCTTGGCGTTTGGCGGATGGACGTCACGCTGCGAACCGCGGCCTCCGATGGGCAGCCGCAGCCTGGAGACGTAGGGGTAGACGGCCGGAAGCACGACGAGCGTGAGGAGCGTCGCCGTAATCAGGCCGCCGATCACCACGGTGGCGAGCGGACGCTGCACCTCGGCGCCGGCGCTGGTCGAGAGCGCCATCGGCAGGAAGCCCAACGTCGCGACGAGGGCGGTCGTCAACACCGGGCGCAGCCGCATCTCCGCGGCCTCGGTCGCCGCCTGGACCGCGTCGAGGCCCTTGCGCTCCAGGTCCCTGATGTAGCTCGTCAGCACGACGCCGTTCAGCACGGCGATGCCGAAGGTGGCGATGAAGCCGATGGCGGCCGAAACCGAGAACGGCAGTCCGCGCAGGTATAGCGCCAGAATCCCGCCGGTGGCCGCCACCGGCACGTTGAGGAAGATCAGCCCGGCGAGGCGGATGTCGCCGAACATCACCACGAGCAGCACCAGGATCGCGGCCATGGCGGCCGGCACCACCACGGAAAGCCGGCCCGTCGCCTCCTGCAGGTTCTGGAACTGTCCGCTCCACTGGAGGGCGTAGCGCGGCGGCAGGCTGACCTGCGCCTTCACCGTCGCCTGCGCCTCCGACACGAAGCTCTGCACGTCGCGCCCGCGCACGTTGGCCTGGACCGAGATCCGCCGCTGCAGGCGCTCGCGGCTGATCTGGGCCGGACCGGTGGCGACGTCGACCGACGCGACGAGGGAGAGCGGGACGAGGGCCTTGCCGTTGCGTCCGACCGGCAGCGCGCGGATGCGTTCGACGTCGCTGCGGTCGGCGGCAGCGAGCCGCACCACGATCTCGGTGATGGCGTTGTCGTCGCGGTAGACCATGCCTGCAGGGCGGCCGCCGATGGCCTCGACGGTGTCGAGGACGTCGCTGACGTTGATGCCGTAGCGGGCGGCCGCCGCACGGTCGACCTGGATCGACAGGGCCGGCATCCCGGCCTGCGCCTCGGCCTTCACGTCCGCCGCGCCCGGCACGTCCGAGACGGCGCGCACGATGGCGTCGGCCTTCTCCTTCAGCACGGCGAGGTCGTCGCCGTACAGGCTGATCGCCACGTCGCCGCGCACGCCCTCCAGCAGATCGTCCATGCGCATCTGGATCGGCTGCGAGAAGGAGTAGGCCACCCCCGGCACCTCCTCGCGCAGGCGCTTGTCGAAGGCGGCCACGAGTCCGTCCTGCGTCTCCGCCGTCGTCCAGGTCGAGCGATCCGCGAGCGTGATGAAGCTGTCGGTCGATTCCACTCCCATCGGGTCGGTGGGGATCTCGGCGCTGCCGGTTAGCGAGACGACCCGCTTGACCTCGGGAAAGGATTCCAGGACCGTCTCGATCCGGTGGACGGCCTTGAGCGAGGCGTCGAGGTTGATCCCGGGCAGCTTCTCCGAGGTGACGACCACCGACCCCTCCGAGAGCTTGGGCAGGAACTCGCCGCCGAGCCGGGTGGCGATGAGGCAACTGCCCGCGAACAGGGCGATGGTGAGGAGCGCCGTGGCACCCGCCCGGCGCTCGGCGAGCCGCAGCACCGGCGTGTAGAGCGCCCGAACCCCGTGGACGAGGCGCGTCTCGCGCTCGCCGACGCCGCGGCCCGCAAGCGCGAGGGCCGCGAGCGCGGGCATCAGGGTCATGGTCAGGACCAGCGACCCGGCGAGCGCCAGGATGACGGTCAAAGCCATCGGCCGGAACATCTTGCCCGCCACCCCTTCGAGCGCCAGCACCGGCAGGTAGACGAGGATGATGATCGCCACCGCGAACAGGATGGGCCTGGCGACCTCGGCGGTGGCGTCGCGGATGACGTCGAGGGCCGGTCGCCCGGGGTGCTCGCCACGGGCGCGCAGCACGTTCTCGACCATCACCACGGCGCCGTCGACGATGAGGCCGAAATCGATGGCGCCGAGGCTCATGAGGTTGCCCGAGAGACCGATGAGCCGCATGCCGGCGAAGGCCATCAGCATGGAGAGCGGGATCGCGACCGCGACGACGAGGCCGGCGCGCAGGTTGCCGAGCAGGAGGAGGAGCACCATGACGACCAGCACCGCACCCTCCAGCAGGTTGTGCTCGACCGTGCGGATCGTGCGCTCCACCAGGGCCGAGCGGTCGTAGTAGGGTACGACCTCGATGCCGGGCGGCAATTGTGGGCGCAGGTCCCCGATGGCGGCCTTGACCCGCTCCACGACGGCGCTCGCGTTCTCGCCCTGCTGCATCATGGCGATGCCGACGACGGTCTCGCCAGCCGCGTCGTGGCTCACCGCGCCGAGGCGGACCTTCGGCGCCTCCACCACCTCGCCCAAGGTGCCGACGGTGACGGGCAGGCCACCCGCGTTCGTGGCCACCACGATGTTGGCGATGTCCGCGGGTCCCTTCGCCAGGCCGAGGCCGCGGATCACCTCCTGCTGGTCGTTGTGCTCGATGTAGGCGCCGCCACGAGCCATGTTGTTCTCGGCGAGCGCCGCGTAGACTTGGCCGAGTGTCACCCCGTAGCGATGCAGCGCCTCGGCGGAGACCCGGGCCTCGTAGGTCGGCAACTGGCCGCCGTAGATGTTCACGTCCGCGACGCCGGGCGTCAGCTTCAGCCGTGGTGCGATAGTCCATTGCAGGATGCGCTTCAGCTCCATCGGCGAATAGGCCGGCCCGCGCAGCTCGAACTGGTAGATCTCGCCCAGCCCGGTCGCCATCGGCCCCATCTGCGGCTCGCCGACGCCGGCCGGCATCATTGCCTTGGCCTGGGGCAGGCGCTGGAAGACCTGGACCCGCGCCTCCGTGACGGCCATGCCGTCCTCGAAGGTGACGTAGACCGCCGAGACGCCGAAGCGGGAGACCGAGCGGATGCCGGTGAGGCCCGGAGCGCCCGCCATCGCGCTCTCCACGGGGAAGCTGACGAGGCGCTCCACCTCCTGCGGGCCGAGGCCGGGCGAGAGCGTCAGGATCATCACCTGCTTGGGCGAGATGTCGGGCACCGCGTCGATGGATAACCCTTCGAGGTTGACTATGCCGCCAGCGGTCCCAGCGAGCGCGACCACGAGGACGAGCCAACGACGGCGGATCAGGAGGGCGAACCAAGCCTTCATCGGGTCAATCCGTCGAGCCGAGCAGCGCGCGCAGCAGGACGGCCTTGAGGCCGAAGCTGCCATCGGTGACCACCGTCTCGCCGGCCGCCACGCCTTCCGTGACCTCGACCCAGTCGGACCGCTGCACCCCGAGCTTCAGCACGCGCTTCTCGAAACGGTTCTCCGCCGCGCGCACGAAAGCGACGGGGCCGCCCTCGGTCTGCTGCACGGCGGTGGCCGGGACGGTCACGCCCTCCCGTCCGAGGTCGGCGGCGATCTCGACCCAGACGAACATGTTGGCGCGGAGGTATCCGCCCGGGTTGGCGATCTCGATGCGCGCCGGGGCGGTGTTGCTGGCGGGATCGAGCGCGGCGTTCACCGAGCGCACGCGGCCCTCGAAGGCGGGGTGGTCCGGCACCGGCGCCCGGACCTCGGCCACGTCCCCCGCTTCCACCCTGCCGATGTCGCGCCCGTAGAGGTTGGCAAGGACGAGGATGCGAGAGGGATCGGCCACCGTGAACGCGTCGCGGTTGCTATCGACAACCTCGCCAAGCGTGATGTTCGCGCTCGTCACGACGCCGTCGATTGGCGAGACGATGGCGCTGGTGCCGACATGTGCGCCGGGCTCGGGCGCGAGGCGCTCGTACTGCGCCGTGTAGAGTTCGACCTTGGCCTGGGCGGAGAGCGTGGACGCGTGCGCCTTGGCAAGGTCGACTTGGCGCCGGTCGACGTCGGCCTGGGCAACGCCCGAGACCTTGAGGAGGTCCTGGCCGCGCTTCAGGTTCGTCTCGGCGACCTTCTCCGTCGCTTGCGCCTCAACAAGGCTCGCCTTCGCTTCGGCGAGGCCGTTGCGGGCGTCGAGCACGCCGGCGGCGTCGAGGGTCGCGAGCGTCTGCCCGGCGCGCACGGGATCGCCCGGTTGGACCGCCAGACTAAGAACGCGCCCTTGCGTACGCGGCTTGAGGCGGGCGACGCGCCGCTCGTCGAAGGTGACCGTGCCGGGTGACCGGACCGGCAGGACGATCCTGCGGGTCTGCGCTTTCGCGAAGGCCAGATCCAGGCGCTTCTGCCCGGCCCCGTCGAGCACCACGAGGTTCGGATTCGCCTGTGGCGGCGCGTCGGCCCGTTCCGCCCGCTTGGCCTGACCGGAGAAAGGGACTTCGACGCCGAGCCAGGTGAGCGCAGGTCCGACATAGGCTTCCGCGGCCCCGCGTTGCCACCAGCCCGCGGAGGCGAGCGCGACCGCCGCGACCAGCAGAACCCAGCCTCGGGCCGGCGGCTTTCCCATCGGACCCTGTGTCGAAGGGTCCGGCTCGGACCGGGCCCTCGCGTCGAACGGGTCGGAGACGGGGTCACCTTCGCCGGCGAGGCGTGAAACTGTCTCGACGGTCAAGAGCACGCCCGCGTTCGTCCCGCTAGATTAGAGCCGTTCCAACACCTACGTTGAAGGGTGCCCGGCGCCACTAAATTCGCGTTCATTCTGACGTTTCGCCGGGACGGCGGCGGCGCGTTGCGGCATTGGATCGTGTGTTGGCTGCAAGGGCGTTCGAGGCAGGCTTAAGGACGTGGCGAGGCTGCTGCTGATCGAGGACGATGCCGAGACGGCGCGCGAGGTGCATGGCGACCTACGCGGGCGCGGCCACGTCGTCGGCTGGGCATCGACCGGCCCGGAAGGCGCGGCCTACGCCCGCGACGAGGCTTGGGACGCGATCATCCTCGACCGCATGCTGCCCGGGCTCGATGGGCTGAGCGTGCTGCAGGACCTGAGGCGCTCAGGGAACCGGACGCCGGCCCTTGTTCTCAGCACGCTCGGCGACGTCGACGAGCGCATCCGCGGCTTGCGGGCGGGTGGCGACGACTACCTTGCCAAGCCCTTCGTGCTCGCGGAGCTCGCGGCCCGCATCGAGGCGCTGCTGCGCCGTCCCGTCGACGCCCGCGAGACGATCCTGCGGGTCGGTAGTCTGGAGATCGACCTGATCGGCGGCACGGGCCGGCGTGGCGCCCGCGACCTCGACCTGTTGCCGCGCGAGCTCAAGCTCCTCGAATACCTGATGCGGCGTCCGCGACAGGTCGTGACCCGGACGCTGTTGTTCGAGGAAGTCTGGAACTATCGGTTCACGCCGAAGTCGAACCTCATCGACGTCCATCTCGGCCGTCTGCGCCGCAAGCTGGAGGCGGAGGGCGAGCCGCCCCTGATCCACAACGTGCGCGGCATCGGCTTCACCCTTGCGCCCGATGACTGACCTACTGCGCTCCACAACGTTCCGGTGGGCGCTGGGCATCGCGATCTGGTCCGTCCTGCTCGTGCTGACGACGTTCTCCTTCGTGTACTGGCAGACGGCCGCCTATCTTCGGGAGGAGCTGGCCGAGACGCTCCGGCTGGAGGTCCGGGCGGCAGCGGCGGATCCGGCCGCGACCGCGATGCGCGTGGAGACCTGGATTGCCATGGACCTGCACGCCACGCATTTCGGCGGACTTTTCGGATCCGAGGGCGAACGTCGCTCCGGCAATCTCGGCGCCGTACCCGACGGCTTGGCGCGCGACGGTGACGCCTACCGGGTCAGCGCCAACGTCGACATCGCGGGCCGCGCAATGCGGGACGAGATCTGGGCGGCCGCGCTCGCGCTCCCTGACGGAAGGACGGTGGTCATCGCACACGACACCGACGAGATCGACCGGGTGCAAGCCACCACCCTGCGCGCGCTCGGCCTCGGCCTGATGCCGACGCTCGCGCTCTCGGGTCTTGGAGGACTGCTGCTCGCGGGCCGGGCGCGAAGGCGCCTGGCGGCGACGGAGGCCGCGGTGGCCCAGGTGATGCGCGGAGACCTGCGCAAGCGTCTGCCGGTCGGCGGCGGGAACGACGAGTTCGACAGGCTGGCTGGCAACGTCAACCGGATGCTCGATGAGATCGAGCGCCTGCTGGGCGAGGTCAGCAGCGTGAGCGACGCGGTCGCGCACGACTTACGAACGCCGCTGACCAGGCTGCGGGCGAGGCTGGAGCGGACCCGTGAGCAAGCCAGCAGCGTCGCGGAGTTCCGCGAGGCGGTGGATCAGGGCCTTGCCTGGATCGACCAGACGCTCGCGATGGTGACGGCCGTGCTACGTATCGGCGAGATCGAGCACGGTCGGCGCTTCGCGGGCTTCGCGCCGGTCGACCTCGCCGAGGTCGTTCGCGAGGCGGCAGAATTCTTCGAGCCGGTCGCCGAGGAAAAAACCGTTTCCCTCGATGTCGCGGTCGAGGCGGGAATCCCGCCAGTCGAGGGCGACCGCGACCTTCTCTTCGAGACCGTGTCGAACCTCGTCGACAACGCCGTGAAGTTCACACCGCCCGGCGGCCGCGTCCGGATCGGCCTGGCGCGTGAGGAGGGGGGCGTCGTCATCCTCGTCGAGGACACCGGGCCCGGCATCCCTCCGGCCGAGCGCGATCAGGTGTTCCAACGCTTCTATCGGGCGGAGCGCGCTCGCCGGACGCCGGGCAACGGACTGGGGCTCGGCCTCGTCGCCGCGATTGCAAAGCTGCACGGGTTCACGGTGGATCTGCGGGCTTCGCCCGGTGGCGGTGCCCGCTTCGCAGTCCAATGCCATCAGGGAGAGGCAAATGGGCGGGAATGGGCGCGCGGCTTCGTTGGCCGCCCCCTGCCCGCACCCGATGGTGTGCCGGGTCCGCGAGCCGGCATCCGACCGTAAACTCGATGTCATGCCGGAACGTGGGGTTAGTGGTTTAGCCTTTTTCGGGCTTTGCAGGCCTATGTTTTTCGCGGTCCTGCGCAGCATTCGTGTCAAATAAATCGAAGCGACACCGATGACCCGCCCAACCCGCGCGCTTGCGGTCGCGTTTGTACTCGCCACGACCGCGCTTACACCGGTGCTCGCCCGATTCCGGCCGCCGGCCGCCGAACACGTCGGCCGACACGGCGGTCGCTCCAGAGCCTACGACGATGCGGATCCTCTCGTGCGGGGAGGTCGGAGCTACGGAGGTAGTGATGCCGAGCGCCCGCCCCGGTCCCAAAATGAGATACATCCGATGATCGAGTTGATCTGGAAAGCCGGGCTTGCCAGTCGAGGCCGCCCAAGTCTTCCGTCTCCCGGTCGCTCGGAACCTTCCGGATCCTGGCATCCGGCGCGGCAAAGTGGCCGGAACCGCCGGCGCCATCGGCCTGGCCACGACGTGGCACGCGCCACCGTGCGGCGCCAACTCCTCGCCGATGTCGGCGGCGGCCCCACGCGGCGTGGTGGACAACAGCGCCGGCAGGCCACGCGGATCGCGGCAGGACCGACAAGTGATAGCCGACCCAGTGATGTGGTTTTGGACACCGAAGTTCCGCATCAGTGAAACCTAGAGTAGATCTGGGGCCGCTCTCGAAAGAGGGGGGCCCTGCCTTTTCAAGGTTGCCGGCGACCGAATCAGTGGAGGTTCGCAGCCCGAATTAGTAGCGCGACCCATGTCGGCCCGCGGTCCCAAAGCTGCGCGAGAGCCACGTTGGTCAGCGAGGACGACAGCGCAGATATGTACATGGGCGTCTTGAGGGCGTTCCTCATCCCACATGCTTCGCGAACGTCATGCGGGCTCGCCCTCGCGAACCGAGTTAGGCTGGCCTAACGGATCGAGTCGGATCAAGGCCGGTCGGGCGCCCAGGCAATTGCGGGGATTGCCCTGGCATTCTCCGCCGGGCGCCTCATCTCACGGAACCACTTAGTCCCCTCAAGCCTGTCTGTACGATGGACCGCGCCTGTACCAGCGAGGCTGAAGCCGAACGCCTTCGCGCCCTCGACCGCTACCGTCTGCTCGACACCCCGCGCGAGCGGGACTTCGACGAGATCGCGGAGGCCGCTGCCGAGTTGTGCGAGGCGCCCATCGCGGTGATCAACCTGATCGGCGAAGGGCGCCAGTTCTTCAAGGCCGAGGTGGGACTCGGTGTCCGCGAGACCCCGCTCGATACCTCCTTCTGCCGACAGGCCATCCTGCAGGAGGACTTCCTGTACGTGCCTGACGCGACACGGGACCCCCGTTTCAAGGGCAACCCGCTCGTCACCGGCGAGCCCGGCCTGCGTTTCTATGCCGGCGCCCTTCTGAAGACGGACGAGGGCCAGCCCATCGGCACGGTCTGCGTCCTCGACACCAAGCCGCACGCGATCACCGAGCGGCAGCGCAAGGGCCTGATGCGCCTCGCGCGCCAAACCATGGTGCAGATGGAGCTGCGCCGGTCGCTCCGCGAGCAGGCCGAGCAGCGCCTGCTGCACGAGCGCATCCTCGACAGCGCCACCGACTACGCCATCATCGCCACCGACCCCCAGGGGCGCATCACCCGCTGGAACGCCGGCGCCGAGCGCATCCTGTGCTGGGCGGAAACCGAGATGCTGGGCCGCACGGTCGAGGCGTTCTTCACGCCGGAGGACCGCGCGGCCGGCTGGCCGGGTACGGAGGCGCGGCTCTCGCTGGAGAACGGCAGCGCGCCCGACGAGCGTTGGCACGTGCGCAAGGACGGCACCCGGTTCTGGGCATCGGGCGAGACGACGCCGCTGCGCTCCGAGGACGGCGATCTCCTCGGGTTCCTCAAGATCCTGCGCGACCGCACCGGCCAGCGCGAGGCCGGCGCCGCCCTGAAGGCGAGCGAGTTGCGCTACCGCTCCCTCGTCGAGGTCAGCCCGCAGGTGGTGTGGTTCGGCGACGCCGCGGGCAACGTCACCTACTGCAACGCCTACTGGTACGACTACACGGGGCTGCCTCCCGGTGAGACCGGCGAGGCGAGCTGGATGGGTGCCATCCATCCCGACTACCGCGAGGCCACCCGCGCGGCGTGGCTTGCGGCGTCCGAGAGCGGGCGGCCCTACGAGGTCGAATTTCCGCTGCGGCGGGCAGACGGCCAGTACCGCTGGTTCCTGTCGCGCGCGAAGCCAGTGCGGGACGAGGCCGGCACGCTGACGAGCTGGATCGGCACGACCCTCGACATCCACGAGCGCAAGGTCGCCGAGGAGCGGTTCGCGGCGCTCACCGAGCTTGCGCCGGCCATCATCTGGTTCGGCAACCCCGACGGCAGCCTCAGCTACCTGAACGACCGTTGGTACGCCTACACCGGCCAGACGCCCGAGCAGGCATTGCCCCTCGGCTGGGGCGAAGTCATCCACCCGGACGACCTGCCCGGCCTGCTCGGGGTATGGGAGCATGCCCGCACCCACGAGGTCGTCTACGACACCGAGGCGCGCCTGCGCCGCCACGACGGCGCATATCGCTGGTTCCTGATCCGGGCCGAGCCACTGCGGGACGCCAGCGGCGCGGTGGTCGGCTGGCTCGGCAGCAACAGTGACATCCACGACAGGCGCCAGGCGGAGGAGCGGCAGCGCCTGCTCACGGGCGAGCTGCAGCACCGGGTCAAGAATACGCTGGCGATGGTCCAGGCCATCGCCAGCCAGACCTTCCGCAACGCCGCCGACCTGGACGCGGCCCGCGAGGCGTTCACCGAGCGTCTGATCTCGCTCGGGCGCGCCCACGACATCCTGACGCGGTCGAGCTGGACCGAGGCGCCCATCGCCGAGGTCGTGGAGGGCGCCCTCGCCGTGCATCGGGGGGCCGCCGCGGCCCGCATCCGCACAAGCGGTCCGAACGTGCTCCTCTCCGCGAAGGCGGCCCTCGCGCTGGCGCTGGCGCTGCACGAACTCGCGACCAACGCCGCCAAGTACGGCGCCCTCTCCAGCGAGCGCGGCATGGTCGATCTGCGCTGGCACGTTGTGCACGAGGACGACGCGCCCCGCTTCTGCCTAACGTGGTCCGAGCAAGGCGGCCCGCCCATCCTCGCCCTGCCCACGCGCCGTGGCTTCGGCTCGCGCCTGATCGAGCGCAGTTTCGCGGCCGAGGTCGGCGGGGAGGTCAAGCTCACCTACGCGCCGACCGGACTGACCTGCCGCCTGGAGGCGCCGCTCGCCTCGTTGCAGGAGCCGCGCGACGAGGCCGTCGCCTGAGGTGCGGCGCGCAGGGTCGGCGAGGCATCCGCCAAGCTGAAACTAACGCTCGTTAAATCGGTTCTCCCTTTCCCGCTTCCTGGACCCCACCTCAGCAATGACGAGCGAACCCACCGCGACGCCATCCGCCGTCCTCGTCGTGGAGGACGAGAGCCTGGTCCGCCTAATCGCCGTCGACATGCTGGAGGATGCCGGGTTCCCCGTCTTGCAGGCCGCCACGGCCGACGCCGCCTGGGCGATCCTTGAGAGGGCTGAGGAAGTCGGCGTTTTGTTCACCGACATCGACATGCCGGGCTCGATGGACGGCTTGGCGCTCGCCAGCCGGGTTGCCGAGCGCTGGCCCCATATCCGGCTCGTCGTGACGTCCGGCCGGGCCGGGCTACGCGATGCCGACATGCCGGACGACGGGCGCTTCCTGCTCAAGCCCTACCGCCAGGCGCAGCTCCTGAAGGCCATCGACACGGCTGCCTAGTCGTCGCCTTCCTAATGGTCGAAACCTGGCGCTTGGCACCCAAACGCACGGGTCCGCTCAAGGTGCAAAGGAGGCTTCGGTAATAAGCCCGTAGGCTGACGATCAGTATCCGACCAGAGGTCGAAAGAACAGAGACGCGTCGGGCAATAGGCGAAAGGTCAGTAGCTTCTCATGAGGTGGTATTCGCGCCTGTTGCGGCCGATACTAAACCTGTGTGAATGCAATCGGAACCGCTGATATCTACCCGATTAAGGTGGTCGGGCCGGGGAAACCAATGTGGTATGGGGCGGCCCGCGTAAGCCGCTGCTTCAACCGCAAGCACCCAGCATTGGGCCACGGATATACCGTAGGCATTTGCCTTGAGTGATCAAGCGTTGCTCATAGACTAACCTATCGTAGGCGTCCGCCTCGTAGATAGCCTCAAAGCTGGCCTCTGCAGAACCGGCAATGGGTCGCGAGCAGTCCTCGGCGACGGGTGCCAAGCGTGAGGTTTCTGCCATTCGCTCTCGGATGTCTCCGCCTCGGCCCCCTGTCCAGATGGCGGCATCGTGGGTCCTGCGCGCGAAGCGCCCGTACTCGGCGGTGAGCTGCTGCTGGCGCAGGCGGTAGGCCAGTTCCTCAGCGAGCCCGCCGCCCTGATCCGGTGCCCCGGCCTGGGCGGTCGAGCGGTCGGTCATGGCCGGCTTCCCGCTTGTTCAGACTTCAGCCGGCCTACGACTTGGCTGTCCCGTCCAGGGGGCCGGTCATGTCGCCGGGGCAGGACAGGTCGTCATCCATAAGCATTGGAGCCGTCATGGGGAATTCCCAGATCGCGAGGCATCCTCACACGCTGACGACGACGCATGCCCGACACGCGAAGGCAGGTTATGGACGCGACAATGCTGGAGATTGTCGAGGAAGAGGGCTTGGCCCGCGAGTTGGCTGGGCTAGCCCATGAGCTGGAGCAGGACGGCCACCACGCCACCGCGGACATGCTCCGCCACATGGGCCGCCGGCATCGCATCAACGGTCTGGCGCTTCGCGGCAACCTGGCCGTCCTTCAAGCCGCCGTAGGCACCGTGGCGGAGAGCGGCGACTAGCATTTCGCCATCCTGATACGGTCAAGCGTTGGTGGACGCGGCGCGAACCTTGGGCTTCCGCGCGATGGCCGCGTGCAGCACCCTCCCGACCGGGCGCAGATTGACCCTTGGAACGCCAACCCTCCCGGACTCCCTGGACTACCCCGGCGAGAATACCGGTTGAGCCGGCCTTACCGGTCCGGACTGAACGCGCCACGCGGCGCGCCGTTCGCAAGCCCTTGTGGAGGCGAAGGGCGGCCGGGCTCGGGGGCCGGCCGGTGATCCTCCCCAAGGGCCGAAGCGCGAGACACCTGCGCCGGCTTCCGGCGGGGCATGATTGCGTAAAGGGACGGGTCTGGCCTACGCCCCTGCTACCGCCGAGCCTTGCCCGTCCTACTTAGGCAGGCGATTCCACCCTTGCCGCTGCCGTCGGTTACCCGGTTTGATCACGTCCGCGTTCTCCCGTTCCGCGTCTTGCCTGGCCAAGCCCCTGCGTTCTCGGGAGCCGGATCGCCGGGTCCCATGCTTTGCATGGGTCGGGGTGCGTCCGTGAGCGGGGCCGAGATCGAGCGGCTGCGGCGACGCGAGCGCGAGCTGGAGGCGGAGGTGGCGCGGCTTCGGGACGACCGCTCCTCGTCGCCGGCAGGACACTACGCGGCGATATTCGGCAGCGCCGTCGACTTCGCCATCATCACCACGGACCGGAATGGCCGGGTCACGGCCTGGAACCCGGGTGCCGAACGCATCCTGGGCTGGTCGGCAGGGGAAATGGTCGGGCAGCCGACCTCGACCTTCTTCACGCCCGAGGACCGCGTGGCCGGCTGGCCGGAGACGGAAATGCGGTGCGCCGCGGAGACCGGGCGGGCCAACGACGAGCGCTGGCACCTGCGCAAGGACGGCACCCGCTTCTGGGCGAGCGGCGAACTGATGCCCCTCCGGTCGCCCGAGGGCGCCAGCCTGGGCTTCCTCAAGATCCTGCGCGACCGCACCGAGGCGACGGCGAGCGAGGGCGAGACACGCCGTGTCCGGGACGAGCTCCAGGTCGTCACCGACGCGCTGCCGGTGCTGATCTCCTTCATCGACCGGGATTATGTCTACCGGTTCGTGAACCGCTACTACGAGACCTGGTTTGGGCGCCCGGCCAGCGAGATCCTCGATCGGCGGGTGCGCGAGGTCGTCGGTGAGGCCGTCTACCAGGCGCGACTGCCCCTCATGGCGCGGGCGCTCGCCGGCGAGGACATCGCCTTCGACGGGCTGATGCCCTACCGCGACGGCGCAAGCCGCCAATCGGAGATCCGCTACATCCCGCGCCGGGCCGTGGACGGGACCGTCGACGGCATCTTCGTCATGGTCACCGACATCGCGGAGCGCCAGGCCGCGCAGGCCGACTTGCAGGAGGCGGAGGACCGGCTCCGGCTCGCGCTGGAGGGGGCCGGCACCGGCATCTACGACTACGACCTCGTCACCGGCATGCTGACCTGGGACGCGCGCACCCGCGCCCTGTTCGGGCTCTCCGACGACGACCCGGTCTCCTACGAAGGCGCCTTCCTTCCGGGGGTTCACCCGGACGACCGCGAGCGGGCCGACCGCGCCGTCCAGGCCGCCATCGGCTCGCGCGACGGCTTCGACATCGAGTACCGCGTCGTCGGCCGGCACGACGGCGTGGAGCGCGTGCTGGCCGCGAGGGGCAACACCGTCTTCCGGGACGGGCGGCCGGTGCGCTTCGTCGGGACGGTCCGTGACATCACCGAGGCCCGAGCCGCCGAGGCGAGCGCGCGCCGTCTGGCGGCCCTCGTCGAGCAGTCGAGCGACTTCATCGGTCTCGCCGGCCTCGGCGGCAAGGCCGAGTTCCTGAACGAGGCGGGGCGCAGGCTCGTGGGCCTCGCGAGCCTGGAGGAAGCCCGCCGTTACGACGTGGCGGACTTCTTCGAGCCCGGCGACAGGTCGACGGTGCTGGAGGAGGCGCTCCCGGCGGCGCGCGAGAGCGGCTTCTGGGAAGGCGACCTTTCGTTCCGCAACTTCTCGACCGGCGCCGCCGTCCCGGTTCACTACACGATCTTCCCGGTCCGCGACGCGCACGGCGCCGTCACCGGCTACGGCACCGTCACCCGTGATCTGACCGAGCGCCGCAGGCAGGAATCCTTCCGGGATGCCCTGATCACCTTCGGCGACCGCCTCCAGGGCTGCCGCCGAACGGCCGAGATGGCGGCCGTCGGGGCAGAGATCATGGCCCGCACGCTGGGCCTTGACCGGGCAGGCTACGGCACGGTCGACGAAGCCCTGGAGCACATCGAGATCGAGCGGGACTGGACGGCGCCGGGCGTGGCGAGCGTCGCCGGGCGCCACCGCTTCGACGACTACGGCGAGGTGCGCGCGGGCCTGGAGGAAGGCCGCGAGATCGTCATTCCGGACGTGACCCTCGACCCGCGGACCGCGGGCAACCCGGGTCCCCTCCTGGACATCGGCGTCCGCGCCCTGATCAACGTGCCGGTCATGGAGCACGGGCGGATCGTGGCCGTGCTCTTCCTGCACGACCGGCAGGTGCGGGACTGGCGGACCGACAAGCTCGCCTTCATCCGTGACATCGCCGAGCGCACCCGCGCCGCCATCGAGCGCTTCCGCGCCGAGGCGAGCCGACGCGAGAGCGAGGAGCAGTTCCGGGTCTTCGCGCAGGCCATCCCGAACCAAGTCTGGGCCGCGCATCCGGACGGCTCGCTGTACTGGTTCAACGACCAGTTCTACGCCTATTGCGGCGCGCCGGAAGGAAGCGTGCTCGGCCCCGATGCCTGGGCCCGCATCGTCCACCCGGACGATGTCGGTCCGGCCACGGCTGCATGGGCTCAGGCTCGCGAGGCCGAGGGCATCTACGAGACCGAGTACCGGGTGCGTCGGGTCGATGGCGCCTACCGCTGGTTCCTGGTCAGGGGAGAGCCGGTGCGCGACGCCGCGGGGCGGGTGACGCGCTGGGTCGGCACCAACACCGACATCGACGACCGGAAGCGGGCAGCCGCCGAGCTGGAGCATCTAGCGGCCACGCTGGAGCAGCAGGTCGAGGAGCGCACCCGCGACCGCGACCGGATGTGGCGCCTCTCGACCGACGTGATGCTGGTGGCGCGCTTCGAGGCGACCATCGTGGCGGTGAACCCGGCCTGGACGGCGCTCTTCGGCTGGAGCGCGGCGGAACTGATCGGGCGCTCCTTCATGGACCTCGTCCATCCCGACGACGCGGCCGCCACCGCGGCGGCGGCCAGCGATCTCTCGGACGGGGCGACCATCCCGCGTTTCGAGAACCGCTACCGCCACAAGGACGGCAGCTACCGCTGGCTGTCTTGGACGGCTGTTCCAGACGAGGACTTCATCCACGCGGTCGGGCGCGACATCCAGGCCGAGAAGGAGGCCGCCCAGGCGCTCGCCAGGACCGAGGAGGCCCTGCGCCAGTCGCAGAAGATGGAGGCGGTCGGCCAGCTCACGGGCGGCCTCGCGCATGACTTCAACAACCTGCTCGCCGGCATCTCAGGCTCGCTGGAGCTGATGCAGACCCGCATGAGCCAGGGCCGGCTGACCGACATCGACCGCTACATGACCGCTGCGCAGGGCGCCTCGAAGCGGGCCGCGGCCCTCACGCACCGCCTGCTCGCCTTCTCGCGCCGTCAGACCCTCGACCCCAAGCCCACCGACGTGAACGCCCTCGTCAACGGGATGGAGGACCTGATCCGCCGAACGGTCGGCCCCTCCGTCCACATCGAGGTGGTCGGCGCGGCCGGTCTGTGGCCGGCGCTGGTCGACCCGCACCAACTTGAGAACGCCCTGCTGAACCTCTGCATCAACGCGCGCGACGCGATGCCGGAGGGTGGGCGCATCACCATCGAGACGGCCAACAAGTGGCTCGACGAGCATGGCGCCCGCGACCGCGACCTGGCACCAGGCCAGTACCTGTCGCTCTGTGTCACCGATACCGGCACCGGCATGACCTCGGACGTGATCGCCCGCGCCTTCGACCCGTTCTTCACGACGAAGCCTATCGGCCAAGGCACCGGGCTCGGGCTGTCCATGATCTACGGGTTCGCCCGGCAATCGGGCGGTCAGGTCCGGATCTACTCGGAGGTCGGCCAGGGCACGACGATGTGCCTCTACCTGCCCCGGCACTACGGCGAGGCGGAAACCGATGTGAGGCTGCCCGACCTCGCCTCTGCCCCGCGTGCCGAGCAGGGGGAGACCGTGCTGGTGGTCGACGACGAGCCGACGGTGCGGATGCTGGTCACGGAGGTTCTGGAGGACCTGGGCTACACCGCCATCGAGGCGGCGGATGCCGCATCCGGCCTCAAGGTGCTGCAATCCGACGTGCGCATGGACCTGCTCGTCACCGACGTCGGACTGCCCGGCGGCATGAACGGGCGGCAGATGGCGGACGCGGCCCGGGTGAACCGGCCCGACCTGAAGGTGCTGTTCATCACCGGCTATGCCGAGAACGCGGCGGTGGGCAACGGGCACCTGGAGCCGGGCATGCAGGTGCTGACCAAGCCCTTCGTCATGGAGGTGCTGGCCAGCCGCATCAAGGAGCTCATCGCGGCGGCCTGACGTCCTCGCCGGGACGCACGCTGCGCATCACTCGCCATCCCCGGCACTCGCCGCTCACATCTTCGCCTCGGCTCGGGCCAGATGGGCCTCGTGCTGGCGCTGGAGTTCCTCGAAGGTGGCGAGCAAGGCCTCCGCCTCCTCGATGGGCAAGCCGTCCGCTCGCAGGCGGGCCACGAGGGTGCGCTGTCGGGCGACCTGTCCCTCGCCTTCGCGGACATGCCGTCTGACCATCGCGAGTTCGGATTCCTCTGGGTCCATTCAGCCATCATAGCCGATCGGCGATGGCCCGTCCCTCCGACCTGACGCGATGGCCGCTTCCGATGCCGTGGACCTGCGCTGGCAGGTGGTGCACGAGGGCGAGGCGCCGCGGTTCCGCCTGAGCTGGTCCCACCAAGGCGGCCCATCCATCCTGACCCAGCCCGCGAGGCGTGGTTCCGGCTCGCGCCTGATCGAGCGCAGCTTCACCGGCGAGGTCGGAGGGAAGGTCAAGCCCACCTACGCAGCCACCGGCCTCGTCTGCCACTCGTCGCCGCCTAGCCAGCCCCTCGTCTCGTTCCTGACGCCGCACGCCCTGGACCGCGCGGCGGGTCCGCCTATCTTCCGTTAAACTCCTCCTGTCTCATTGCCGAGGGAACCGCGGAGTAGGGCCGGTCCCTCGATGTCGCTGACCAAACGGATCGTCGGCCTGGTGGCCCTGGCGCTCATGCCGGCGCTGGCCATCCAGGGCTACAACGAGTACGCCCTGCGTGCCGCGCGGAGCGAGGCGGTGCGCGCCGAGGCGATGCGCACGGCCCGAAGCGTCGCGGCGGACCTCGGGCAGTTCGGACGCGGCGTGCGCCAAGCCCTCGGCATCCTCGCGGAGGTGCCCGAGATCCGCGGCAAGGACCACGAGGTCTGCACGCCCTACCTGAGGACGCTGCTCGACAAGGTGCCGGGCGCCTTCTTCTTCGCCGTGGTCGACACGGACGGGAGCGTGGTCTGCAACACGCTCGGTTCCGCACGCAGCGCCTACTCGCTGGCGAACCGGCGCTACTTCCAGGACGCGCTGCGTACCGGCGGCTTCGTGGTCGGCGAGCACACCCGCGGTCGCATAACCGACAAGCCCACCATCCAACTCGCGCAGGCGCTGGCGGGCCCGGACGGACACCCGGAGGGCGTCTTGGTGGCCAGCATCGACCTCGACTACCTGGCCGGCCAGCAGGCCCGGGCGGGCCTGCCATACGATGCGACGCTCACAGTCGCCGACAAGGCCGGCGTGATCCTCATCCGCGTGCCGGACCACGCGCAATGGGTCGGGAAACCCCTGCCGCCCGCCTTCTGGTCTGCGCTCTCGGAGAACCGCGGCCAAGTCGTCGACATGCGGGGTATGCGTGGCCGAATGCGCATCACCGGCGTCGCGGCCGCCACGCCGGACGACCTCGACGGCATCACGGTCGCCGTCGGGCTGTCGCCGGCCTCGGCCTTCGCCGACATCGACGCGGCGACCTGGCGCGGGCTGGTGCTGATCGGCCTGGGGGCCGCCCTGGCGCTTGCGGCGGCCCTGCTTGCCGGACGGGCGTTCATCCGCGAGCCAGTGAGCCGCCTGCTCCGGGTCGCGTCCGCTTGGCGGTTGGGTAATCTCAAGGCGCGGACCGGCATCTCCGGGCCGACCGAGTTCGGACAGCTCGGCGAGGCGTTCGATGCCATGGCGGCGTCCCTGCAGAAGCACGAGGGCGAGTTGCGCGCTGAACTCGCCCGAAGCCATCTGCTGCAGGAGCGGCAGACGCTGATGCTGCACGAGTTGAACCATCGCGTGCGCAACACGCTGACGACCGTGCAGTCCCTGGCCAGGCAGTCGCGCCGAGACGACCGGCTGGAGGGCCGCATCCTCGCACTGTCGAAGACACACGACCTGCTATCCCGGGACGAATGGGGCGCCGCTTCCCTGCGCACGGTGCTGGAGAACGAGCTGGCCCCGTTCCGCGACGAGCAGGCGCACCGCTTCAGCCTGGACGGGCCGGACCTCGACCTCCCGCCCCGCTACGTCCTGGCGCTCGGCATGACGGTCCACGAGCTGACGACCAACGCCGCCAAGTACGGTGCCCTGTCGACGGAGAACGGGCGGGTCGACGTGACCTGGCGCGTCGTCGTGGGGGAGAGCGGTGCCCGGCGGCTCGCGCTGGAGTGGCGTGAGAGCGGGGGGCCACCCGTCCAGGAACCGGGCAGGCGCGGCTTCGGAACCCGCCTGATCACCGGCGGCGTCAGCCGGGAGCTCGGCGGCCTGGTTCGGCTTGAGTTCGCCGCCGATGGCCTGCGCTGCACGCTCGACGTGCCCCTCGACGAGCAGGACCGTTTCACCTCGTTCCGGGAGGTGGCTGGCGGCCAGCCGTTCGGCACGGCCTGAGGGCGTAAGGGGACATCCCATGCCGGCCTCATCTTCAACCTGACAGGCCAGGGCGGTCTGCGCGTCCTGGCGGCCCGCTGGGCCAGGGGTTCCCGCTACGGTTCGGGCATCTGGCCGCACGCCGTGCCGCTGCGGTCCCTGGGCTCGATGCCTATCTGCGGCCGGCCGCCAAGCGGCTCATCCCAACCTCTGCGTGAAGAATGACCGATGAATCGGACGACCAGATCACTTGGCTCGTGCAGACCCTGGCCGAGAACGCCGGCGCCTCGGATGCGGCCGTGGGGCTGATGGTGGAGCGGTTGCGGCGCATGGAGGACGAGGCCCGGCTCGACGGGGCGGACAGGCAGACCCTGCAGCGGATCATGTCCGGACGCCGCCTTCTGGGCGATAGGGCGGATCTCGGTCCAATCCTGCCGTCCAAAGCCACCAAGTAGACGCCGCGGCTCAGGCCGGGTTCTCTTGGGGCTCCCGCAGCGCTGCATGGGCCTGGGCCAGGATGTCGAGCGGCAACCAAGGCCGGCGGGTGCATACCGTCTGTACGGGCACCCGCTTCCGGCACGTCTCGGGGGTCCCCGTGCTCACCACCACCCGTATGCCTGGCCGGAGCCTGCCGGCCGCCGTGGCGAGTTGATGCCCGCCGACCTCGCCCTTTAGCGTCGCGGTGCTCAGCAGCATGACGACGTCGTCGCCGCAGCGCTGCAAGACCTCGACCGCTGCCTCCCCGCTGGCGCAGGTGATCACGTCGAGGTCCGTCTCGCCCAGAAGCGTCTCGGCCTCGGCCCTCGTGGCTTGGTCATCGTCGACCACGAGGGCCAGCGGGGCGGCGTGGGTCATCTTCCGCATCAGTTCTCCTCGGGTTGTTCCACGTGGTCGACCCGCTCGGCGAGCTGAGCGATCAACCTATTCCAGTCCTCGGGCAGGGTGTCGTCCACAAGAGCGGAGTAGGCGTCCTCAAGCGCGTTACCGACCCCGTGAAGGCAGGGGTCCTGGGTTGCCGAGGAGCGGTTGGGGTGCCACAGATGACATTGGCGCATGGGTTCCCGTCCCGAGGCGGCGCCTGTCCCGCCGGCCCCGGCCCCACCTTAACGTGTGATAAGTTGTCCTAACCAATGAGCCCAGGCGCGGTTGGTTGCAGCGTGGCTTTAGTGGGAACGCCAATTGCCAAGGCATCGACGCCTGCGGCGCGGCAAGGGCGTGCGGGGCCGGTTGGCCGTGGGCCAACTCACCGAGACCGAGTGCCACTTACACCGAAAGTGAGGAGGGCGGCCTGGGTCTGACCGTCCGAGGCATCGTCATGTCTGGCTGTTATAGCGCTCGGAGTAGATCTCCTTCAGCGCCGCGAACTGGCCCTGCATCTCCAGGATCCTCACCCGGTGACGGCGGGCGAGGGTCAGCATGATGTCGGCGGCCTCGTCGGGCGTTACCGACGCAGCCCGGACCAGTTCGGCCGCCACCACCTCAAGGGCGACGATGCCCCTGTCGAGCGTGTTGAGGTAATTCAGCATTTCGAGGCGCATGGCCCCGCCTTTCTCAGGCGGCCGGCGCCGCAATACGGCACCTGGGCGGTACAGGCCCGGAGCGGTTTCGCTCTACGGCATGGGCCGAAACCGGGTGTCGTACCGCTCGCGCAGTGCGGCAAGCCTGCCCTGCATGACCAGAACCTGCACGCGGCGTCGCTGGGCCCGACCAAGCAAGGTCTGGGCTATGGGTTCGCCGTCGAGCAGGATGGCGGACCTCACCAGTTCGTCCGCGGTCGTGTTCAACGCCGCGATCTTGACGCTCAGGGCCTTCATCCGCCCGAGCATCGCCTTGCGCAGACCCTCGTTCATGCCGCCCCCATTCGCCGCAGACACCGGATGAACGTTCCTTCCAGGCTGATCAACACCCTTCGTGTTGAAGGTGCAGGCCAGCCGCGTCGAGGACCTGATCACCGCGCCCTGACGTCGAGGGCTCAGGCTCGGTGGCGTGCCGGGGCCCGGCGTCAGCCCGCCTTGCGGGCGTAGCGTCCCTCGTCCCGAGGCTCGAAGTAGCGACCGTGGAAGACGCGGACGTCCATCTTCTTCTTGAGCGTGCCCGGTGTCAGGGGCTCCTTGTGCAGGGTGGCGCCGCGGTGGGTCACGGCCCTGAGCTCCGGTAGGATCTCGGCCGGCGTTAGGGGGCCCCGCTCCACCAGGAGTGACCTGACCGGCTGGCTTTGGACCGGGCTGATTGAGAGGATCAGCCCGGACCGAAGGAGGCGGACATGCGGCGAGGTCAGAAGACGAGCGCGGAGCAGGTGGTGCTGAAGCTGCGGCAGGTCGAGGTGCAGACAGCCCAGGGCAAGTCTTTGTCACTGGCGTGCAAGGAGGCTGAGATCTCCGAGCAGAGCTATTACCGCTGGCGCAAGGAGTACGGCGGTCTCCAAGTCGATCAGGCCAGGAAGATGAAGGACTTGGAGCGCGAGAACGCGCGGCTGCGCCGGCTGGTGGCCGATCTATCCTTGGTGGGTCAGGTGCTGGCGGACGTCGCCTCGGGAAACTTGTAGCCCCCGAGCGACGCCGGCAGGCGGTGGACGGCATCCGGGAGAAGTACGGCCTCTCGGAACGTCACGCCTGCCGGATCATCGGTCAGCACCGCGGCACGCAGCGCTACGTGTCCACGCTGCCGGCCGACGAGGACGCGCTGACCCGCGCCATCGTCGCCCTGGCGTCCGAGTACGGGCGCTACGGCTACCGCCGTGTCACCGCGCTGCTGCAAGCAGACGGCTGGCAGGTGGGCAAGGATCGGGTTCAACGCATCTGGCGTCGTGAGGGGCTCAAGGTCCCACAGAAGCACCGACCGCGCAGCCGGCTGTGGCTGAACGACGGATCCAGCGTGCGGCTACGACCGCTCCACCGCAATCACGTCTGGAGCTTCGACTTCGTGCAAGCCCAGACGCACGATGGGCGCTCTCTGCGCATCCTGACGCTGATCGACGAGCATAGCCGGGCTTGTCTGGCGCTGAAGGTGGCGCGACGCATCAACAGCGTCGGCGTGATCGAAGCGCTGGCCGACGCCATGTGCCTGCACGGCATCCCGGAGCACATCCGCTGCGATAATGGTCCTGAGATGATCTCCAAGGCGTTGCGCAAATGGGTCGCCAAAGCTGGAGCACAGATCCAGTACATCGCGCCGGGCTCGCCGTGGGAGAACGGGTACTGCGAGAGCTTCAATGGCAAGCTTCAGGATGAGTACCTGAGACAGGAGATCTTCCACTCGCTGAAGGAGGCGCAGATCGTGATCGGTCTTTGGAAAACTACATACAACCGCGTCCGGCCGCACTCGTCCCTGGGCTATCGGCCGCCCGCGCCTGTCAGCTACCCGGATCTGGCCTTCCGGCTACCCATGGCAGCGGCCATGCAGTAGCCTCCCAATCGGCTCGGTCCAGAATACCGGTCAGTCACAGAGATCAAGGTCTCTCAGACACTTTCCGCGAGCGAAACGAGAGAGAACCGTTATAGAACAACACACGCGCATGAACTGGGACATGCCGTCTTCCATGACGAAGTTTTCCAGTTGAGGTTTGCGGCCGGAGACCTGTTCGTCGAACGAGGCGGGGTACGCATCATCTGCAAACGTGAAACGATGCTGGATGCCCCTCAGGTCGATTGGATGGAGTGGCAGGCGTCCTACGCGAGCGGTGCCTTCTTGATGCCTCGGGAGGCGCTCACTGACCTGCTTCGGCCCCTCGTCGTAGCAAGCGGCAAGCTCACCCCCTTTCGCATCGGAACCGAACTTTCCGATCAATTGATTGCCGCAGTTACCGACGCCTTCGCAGTTTCCAGGGAGGCGGCGAAGATCCGCCTCATCAAGCTGAATTATCTCTCGGACAAGCTTGTAACAGCGACACTTTTCGACTGAAGCTCATCTCGGTTCGTGTCCCCGAAAGAAGGCTTTCATTCGCACGTGGGGTATCTGGTAGCGCTACCCGATACCCCGCCTCTGAGTCGCGTTTTCGGACCCTGGCCAGGCGAATCGGAACGGCCTTCGGCACCGTTCCGGCGTCGCGGTCCTGTGGATCCCGGCGCCCCGGGCTTGCACGGGCACCCAGCGCCGAGACACGGTTCCTGACCCTCTGGAGACACCGCCATGAAACCCATGGCGAGCGCCCCACCGACTGACCGCCGGAGTGCCGCCGCGTGCCGAGCCTCCGCATCCCGCGGGGCTCCGATGTCACCCAGGACCGTTTGGTCGAGCGACCGTCACTTCGGACATGAAGCCCTCCTCGATGAGCGCATGGCCGTCCGCCGCCCCTTCGCCTCCATCGATGAGCACGACGAGACGTTGATCGCGCAATGGAACGCCGCGGGGGAAGCCGGCGTCGCGGACGCGGCGAGCTACGACCAGGTCCGGACGAAGCTCTACAGGCGCCGCGACCTGGCGGCCTGCCCGCTGGTCGCCGACGCCGCCTGACCCGGCGCCGGGGTCAGTGCATCCCGGGCGCCGCCGGCGACTCGGCCAGTTCGAGCTCCGCCGACGGATCGTACGACACCTGCATGATGCCGAACGTCATGGCGGCGCAGCACATGCGGCAGGCGTCGTACCGGGTCTGGAACTCGGCCGCGGCCCAGGCATCCGCCGTGACGGGCCTGTCGCCGGAGATCTCGGAGCGGAGGAGGTTGAGCTCCCGTCGGATGTGCGTTGCGTCAAATTCGACGTGCGGGACGCGGGCCGCGTAGCTTTCGAGCATCCCCGGATCGACCGGGACCTCGTGCTCGTCGAACCGGAACCAGCGCAGTCCCGTCGCCGGGTCCGGCGGCGGGACGTTGTCGCGCTGCGCGCAGATCGACATCATGCCGACGACGCTCTCGATGGCGTCCGTCCGCGTGGCGACCGGCTCCGGGGTGCCGACGATTGTGGGAACGCCTGGCGGCAGTCCCTTGAACTCCAAGTCGGCATGCCAGCCGTCGCCGACCTTGTAGAGGTGGACGCCGGCCGCCTTGGAGAGCTGCCAGTACGCCTCGGCGGCCGCGAAGACGTTGCTCCGCGCCTCGACCTGCACGCCCGTCACGTTCACGAGCTTGCCCTTCAACTGCCTGAGCATGGACGCCGCCTTCGCCCGATTCTGCGGATTGCTATGCTTGTAGCCCATGGCAACGCCTCGTCCCCCCGCCCGCGACAGCGCCGGCCGGTCGAGGAATTCTCCGGTTCAGGGTCGCAACCCACAAACCGCCAGGGGCACCGCACGTCAGGTTATGCGACCCGGAAAATGATGTGCGGATCTTTGGTGCCTGAAGCAGGTGACCATGGTGTGGGGGCCGCCTGTCCCCCTAGGTGCTCAACGCGGATCAAAGGGTCGGCGATCAACAAGGAGCCCAATCGGCCGCTTGCCGCCCCTCCAACGGTCGCGGGTTTTCGTCGACCGGTCCCCAAAAGGTAGTCGTCGCGGTCCGCCGCCCGGTCTCTCACGACATGGAGGAGGGGAGGCGGCGCGCCGATGGGGCCTACCTCGGAACGCATCAGGCCGGGCGGTGATACACGGCGCCACGTCAGGTGCGGGTCCGCGCGTCGGTGTTGCCACGCGATCACATCGTACGCGGAACGCGCCGGCGGAGCGTCGACCGGCTTGATCCTCCCACGTTGGAAGGCGGCAGCCTTCCCGAGACCTGACATGTCGCCCGGTTCCTCGGCGCGGCCCAACCGGGGGAGCGCAGGTGACATCGCATTCGAGGAACCGTACGGCACCGACACGCCGCAGCTTGGTCTCCGGCCTCGGCGCTTGCGCCGTCGCGGGCCTGTCGCCGTGCAGCCGTCCCGCCTTCGCCCTGACCAGCCCCGGCGAGGCCACGGCGCCGCGCGCCGCGACCTACGACCTCACCCTGGCCCGCGGAACGGTCGACAAGACCGGCACCCCCACCTGGGCCAACACCATCAACGGCGGCGTGCCCGGACCGGTGCTGCGCTGGCACGAGGGTGACGTCGTCACCATCAACGTCCGCAACGAATTGCCCGAGATGACCGGCATGCACTGGCACGGCATCATCCTGCCCAACGACATGGACGGCGTGCCGGGCCTGGAGTTCCCGGGCATCCAGCCCGGCGAGACCTTCACCTACCGCTTCCCGGTGCTGCAGAGCGGCACCTACTGGTACCACAGCCACATGGGCTACCAGGAGCAGAAGGGCGTCTACGGGGCTCTGATCATCGAACCGCGCGGCCGCGACCTGGTCCAGGCCGACCGCGATTACGTCGTGCTCCTGAGCGACTGGACCGACGAGGATCCCGAGCGCATCCAGAACAAGCTCAAGTACCAAGCCGACTACTACAATTTCGGCAAGCGCACGGTTCGGACGTTCTTCGCCGACGCCGAGCGCAGCGGGCTCGCCGACACGGTCAAGGAGCGCTGGCACGAGTCCGAGTCGCGCATGGACCCGTCCGGCCTGGAGGCGCCGTCCGGCGAGACCTACACCTACCTGATGAACGGGCAGCCGCCCGGGGCGAACTGGACGGCCCTGTTCCGGCCCGGGGAGCGGGTCCGGCTGCGCATCATCAACGCCTCCGCGGCGACCTACTACGACGTGCGCATCCCCGGCCTGACCATGAGCGTGGTCAATGTCCACGGCAACGACGTCGTCCCGGTTCCGGTCGATCAGTTCCGCATCGGCGTGGCCGAGACCTACGACGTGATCGTTCGCCCGCGCGAGGCGCGGGCCTACACCATCTTCGCGCAGGACCTCGGCCGGTCCGGCTACGCCCGCGGCACGCTCGCGCCACGCGACGGGATGGCGGCCGAGATCCCGCCCTTCGACCCGCGGCCGCTGCGGACCATGACCGACATGGGCATGCAGGGCATGATGGGCCGCGACCAGATCGGCGCTTCCCATCCCGACGGCTCGCGCATCGGCGGCATCCTCGGCGAGCACGCCCACGAGATCGTGCCGGACAAGCGTCGCCTCGCCGGCCACCAACCCATGGCGAAGCCGCCGCCTGGCGTCGAGCTCGATGAGACCGGCGTCGAGGTCCAGATGAAGCCGAAGATGCTGAGCGACCGCACCCGCATCCCCGGTGACGGCCTGAACCAGCTGAACCGCCGCGTGCTGACCTACGCCGACCTGCGCTCGATCAACCCCGGCGTCGACGACCGCCGGCCGACCCGCGAGATCGTGCTCAAGCTCAGCGGCAACATGCAGCGCATGATCTGGGGCTTCGACGGTAAGAAGTTCACCGAGGTGGGACCCATCGACGTGACGGTCGGCGAGCGGTTCCGGCTCGTGATGATCAACGAGACGATGATGAGCCACCCGATCCACCTGCACGGCATGTGGATGGAGCTGGAGAACGGGCAGGGGCGGCACCGACCTTACCTGCACACGGTCAGCGTCGCCCCGGCCGAGAAGCTGTCGATGCTGGTCACCCCCGTGGCGACCGGGCAGTGGCCGCTGCACTGCCACATCCTGTATCATTTCGAGGCTGGCATGTTCCGTACCCTGCGCGTCCTGCCGAGGGAGGCGTGATGCGCGCGCCTGCCACCCTCGCGCTCATCGTCCCACTCATCGCACTCGCGCCCTCCGGCGTCCTGGCCCAGAGCGTGACGGGGCTGCTCAACGGCGGCACGCGCCTCGGGCCGGATACGCTGCAGGGCGCCGCGCCCTACGGCAACCCGATCCTCGACGACCGAGTGTACGCCCACGCCTTCCTCAACCAGTTCGAGGGTCGCTTCGGGGACGGGAGCTACTTCCGTTACGACGGACAGGCCTGGATCGGGGACGACTACAACAAGCTGTGGCTGAAATCGGAGGGTCGTTACAACGCCGGCAATCGTGGGCGTTTCTCGGACGGCGACCATGAGGCCCTCTACACCCGACCGATCTCGACCTATTTCGATATGCAGGTCGGCGTGCGCTCGGACATCGACAGCCTGCGCAATCGGACCTGGGCCGCCTTCGGCATCCAGGGGCTGGCCATCGGGTTCTGGAACCTCGAACTCACGGGCTACGCCAGTGACAACGGGCGCTTCGCATTCCGGGGTAACGCCTCCTACGATCTCTACCTGACGCAGCGCCTGATCCTCCAGCCGCAGATCGAGATGAACGCCTACTCGAAGGCCGACCGCGGCCGGGAGCTCGGTTCGGGGGTGTCGGACATCGATATGGGCCTACGGCTGCGCTACGAGTTCACCCGCGAGATCGCACCCTACGTCGGCCTCTCCTACCAGCAGTTCCTGGGCGGCACGGCGGACTACCGGCGCCGGTCCGGAGAGGGCAGCGGCGACCTGCGGGCGCTGGCCGGCCTGCGCCTCTGGTACTGAGACGCTACCCTGCCAGTCGATGCACCACCCGTCGTCACGCCACGGAAGCGCCGGGTCGCCGCGCGGTCGCGCGAAGGCGTCGGCGACCGCACCGTATCGCTCGAACCCTGCGGCACTGCGGGACGTCTTCCTGATCGGGCTCGCCCGACCCGCCGGCCGCGATGCCACTCTTCGCCCAACCGTGGAGATCGACCGTGACGCAGACCTTTCGCCCGCTCCTCGCCGCGCTCATGCTCCTGGCCGGCCTGGGATCGGCGCACGCACAGGCCGTCACGGAGCCGGGGTTGAAGGGTTACGGGATCAGGGCGGTGGAAGGGGCAACTCTTCCCGAGATGCTCGGTCGCTGCGCCGCCGCCGACCGAGGAGAGGCCTCCCTCGCGTCGGGCGAGACCCCGGCCTTGCTGGCCGCCCGGTGCGACCAACTCCGGCGTTCGCTCCGGACCCAGCCGGGCAATACGGCGCAACGGCGCTGACGCGAGGGCCCCCGACGCCGACGTCGGCCAAGCGCGCGCGGCCGCGGCGCTCCGGGGCCCCGGACCGTCATCCGACCCGTACCGAGCCCGTCATCTCGCCGGACCGGCCTCGATACGTGCCGAAGGGGCGGGAGCGGGCCCTTCGCCCGGTCGCGCGGGCTCGCGGGCGAGGGCGTCGAGCAGCGGGCATTCCGGCCGGTCATCGCCGGGGCATGTCTCGGCGAGATCCCGCAACGAGGCTGCGGCGTCCGCCAGCGCGGCGGCGCGTCGTTCCATGTCGGTCGCGCGCCGGATCGCCAAGTCCTTCACCCCAGCGCTGGCACGCTCCTCGTCGCGCCACAGGCGCAGCAGCACGGCGGTGTCGGCGACCGAGAAGCCGAGGATGCGGGCCCGGTGCACGAATCGCAGCGTGCGCACCTCGTCCTCGGCGTAGACCCGATGACCCGACGCCGACCGGGTCGGTGACCGGATCAGGCCGGCGCGCTCGTAATAGCGGATCATCTTGGGCGAGATTCCGCAGGCGCGTGCAGCCTCCCCGATCCTCATCGCGCCACCTCCCGTTCCGTCGAGGCGCGTCGGCGCGCCCGGACGAGCCTGGCCGCCGCGACCAACCCGGCCCCGAGACCGCCTCGCTCGGGCGAACGCCGGGGAAACCCGCGGCTCGGCCGCATCGCGGACGGCCGAACGGACCTGGGCGGCCTCCTGCCCCGCAGCGTCGCCAAGGTCGGAAGCACCATCGGCGGAACCGCGAGCGCCGCGGCCGCGCCCCTGTTCGCGAACGGAGGCGGTCGCACCGGAACGTCGTCGGGCGCGAGACCAGGGGAGGCGGAACGGGAACGTCCGCGGTCGGGGAAACGCATGGCGTGAGCGCGCATCGTTTAGGCCGCCTCCCGCGCCGACACCGGCTGCGCGATGCCTGGCTGAACGGCAACCGGGACGTCGACGGCCCGCGTGACCTCGGCAAAGCGCGTCGTCGCGTCCGACCAATCCTGGGCGAAATCGAACAGCTCCCTGAGGGCGGGCGCGATCTCCTTGTAGGCCGCGAGCGCCGCCACAAGGGCGCCGAGGGTCAGGCGGCCTTGCACGACGAGATAGCCGCCGATCAGGAAGAAGAAGAGCGGCGTGAGGTTGGACGTGTAGTTGTACAGGCTCTTGATGCCGCCCTTCATGTCGTTGATGGCGACCCGGATCCGCTCAAGCTCCTCGACGTGCGCCATCCGCCGACGCAACGACGAGGCGTGCGGATCGCGCCTCACCGCGGACGGGGCGAGGCCCGGCGGCCCGGCGACCTCGGGCGTGGTGACGAAGGCGCCGAGCGTGCGCGTGGCGAGGACGCGCTGCCGAACCTTCGCGTTCAGGCGCCTCTGGAGGCGCGGCAGGACCGTGAGCTGCACCGGCAGCATGATCAGCGCGGCAAAGCCGAGGGCGACGTCCTGGAGCAGAAGGAAGGCGACGCTCGTGACCAGCACGCCCCCTTGCACGATGGGGACCGCGACCAAGCTGCCGCCGAAGTAGCCGATGGGCTCGACCTCCTGGACCGCCACGGCGGCGAGCGTCGTGCGACGCTCGGCCGAGCGCTCCGTGCGGGCGCGCCGCAGGACGGCCAGGCGCAGGCGGCGCACGACGCGCTCGTTGACGCGTCCGCGAACCCGGTTCGCCGCGTACTTCAGGAGCCCGTTCAGGGTGAGGACGGCGAGGTAGCCGCCGCAGAGGGCGAACAGCAGTTCCGTGCGGCCGAGGGGAAGGCCGAGGAACGTCATGCCGGGATGCCCGTCGCCCCGCGCATCGGCGAGCGCATGGTTGACGATGTGCTTGGGTATCTCAAGGGTGAGCCAGGCGGCCGGCAGCGTCGCGAGCGACAGGAAGACCAAGCGAACCTGGATGCCCAGGGTGGCACCCAGGACGTATGCCTCCAAGCGCCGGCCCGGCCGGAACCCGAAGCCGCGATGCCGACGGCCGCGGGACGGGGCGGACGGCAGGGCATCGGTGGGTCCTGCAGCACCGGGACCGTCCACCGACCGCCGACGGCGGCGCAGCGCGGCGCGGCCGACGAGCCACGCGGTCCACGCGGGCGCCACGACGAAGACGAGGAAGGCATCGGCGACGATCCACCAGTGGCCGTGCGGGTAGTCGAGGCCCGTGAGCCTGTGGGCAAGGGCGTGGAAGGCTTCGATTGCCGTCACGGGGCAGCTGGGTCCGTATTTCGGGGAGGAGAGGGCGCGCTTCGCGGCCCGGCGTTCGCGATGGTCTCAGCGGCACCCGGCGGCCCGGCCTTTCGTGCGTCCACTTGCGAGGGAATGCCGTCCCCGGCATGGGCGCCGTCGCCCTCGCCCCTCGACGTGGGGCACGCCCTGCGACCCACGGCCCCCGCGTACGCTTCGAAACGGACGGTCCGGAATGTCCCGAAGGCGACCTGGCGCCTCGTGCGGACCGAACAGGGCGTGAGGCCCGCCCGCTCGACCGCCTTGAGGGAGGCGGCGTTGTCGGCGTCGACGAAGGCGACCAAGCGTCGCTTGCCCAGTGATCGGGCGCGTTCGGCGATCAGGTGCACGGCGGCTGCCATGACGCCCAGGCCGCGGAAGCCCATCGGCGTAAAGGCGTTCTCCAGCATGGCCTCGTCGGTCGCCAGAACCGGCAGGGCGCCGGACCGGCGGATCGCGTCGCCGTAACCCGGGTCGGTGAGCCACTGGATGTGGCAGGGTCGGTCCGACTCGACGTCGACGAGCACGTAGCATCGGCTCGGCAGGACGCCGTGTGCGGCGGCGCGCAATCGCCACCTGACGTCGTCGCATTCGCGCTCGGCCGCCTTGTCGCCGCCGACGGGAAAGAGGGCCGGAAGGTCGTCCGGTTGGAACTCGCGCAGCCGGACCGGGATCCTGGCGGCCGGCGGTTCGACGGCGACCGACATGTCCCGCCCAAAACCTATCGAGATCCGCTCGGAGAACAGACCCAGGGCCATGCGCCGGGCCACCCTGGCGCGCAACATCGCCAGTCCATCGCCGAGGGAGCCGTCACCGCGCGCGTGCGGGTAGGGCTTGAACGTCATGCCGAGCCTCGCTCGTTTCGCCGGAGATGCGCCCGGGCGACCACGCGTGGGCGCGCGCGGGTCATCGGCGACCTCCGCCGCACTCGGACCGAAGGCGGGAGCGCCGCCCAGGAGGATCGCATCAGCCGCCCCCCATGATCCGGGCGGTCCGGATCTCGACGGTCCGGACACGCGCGACGTGCGCGGCCCAGAACCGATTCACGAGGAGCGCGACGGCGGTCGACGCCGCGCCTGATCTCGATGCCGATGTCCGCGGGATGCCAGGACCGGCCGTCGCCGCGAGCGGCGACCCCATGGCGGCCAGCCGGGCGCGGGCGCGCCGACAGTAATCGACCGAGCGCGGCGTCAGGCGTTCCTCGCCGTGGCCGGCGCGATACTTGGCGAGGGCACGGCACACGTTCCCGCCCGCGAGGCTCCACGCCCGTGCGAGGTAGGTGACGCCGTAGCGAACGTTCGTGGCCGGATCGAGAAGTTCCGCGGCCGGCCCGCGATGGCCGAGCATCGCAGCCGTGGCCGGCCGCACCTGCATCAGTCCGAGTTCGCCGACCTTTCCGACCGCCCCGGCGTCGTAGCCGCTCTCGACGAACGCGACCGCCTCGGCGAGTGCGGGCGGGACCCCGCGTGCCGCCGCCTCCCGCGCCAGGAGTTCGCCATAGGCGTCTGGACCGCCGCCCGCGGGGTCAGCGGCGGCCAAGCCCGTGGCGACCGATCCCGCGGTGCCCCCCGCCCCCTCCGCCGCGGTCGTCGCGACGGCGACCGCGGCGAGTCCGAGGAGGACGCCCAGGGCGCGAGGCGTCGCGGCCGGGCTCGGGCGAGGCCGGCCGGCTTCCATCACTTGGCCTTCTGGATGCGGGTGACGGCGATCGAACCGTTCACGCGGTCGGCCGAGAACCGCACCCGCTCGCCGGGCTTCAGCCCCTTGAGCATGGCCGGGTCCTGGACCTTGTAGGCCATGGTCATCGCGTCCATCCCGATGTTCGGGATGGTCTCGTGATCGAGGGTCACCTTGCCCGCGGCGTCGTCGACCTTCTTCACGGTCCCGGCGACGAGGGGGGCGTTGGACGGCGTCGCCGGCGGAGCCGACTGCGGGGCCGCCTTCTCCGCGGAAGGCGGCTCGGGCCGAGCCTGGCCCGGGGCTCCTTTCGCTTGACGGTCGAGCGGTCCCTCGCCCGACGGCGTCTGGTTCGGCTGCGGCCGGTACCCGGCCTCGCGGCTGCGGACCTGCCACTGCTTCAGGGCGTCGATCCGCGCCTGCTGCTCGTCCTGGATCTTCTGGGCTGTCTCGCGCAGCTGCCGGTCCCCGCCGTAGTCCAGCTGCGTCTTGGCCAGGAACAGCGTCTCCTCGTAGCTCGCGATGAGCAGCTCGGCGAAGTCCCGGTCCGGATCACCGGTCAGCTTCGTGTCCCGGAAACGGTTCGCCATCGTCTCGCGCGCCCGTTCCAGCGCTGCCGGCGCGCCTTTCGCGGGCTGCGCTCCGGCGCGCTCCGGAACCGGGCCGACGAGGGCCGCGGCGAGCGCGGCGGACAGGATCAGGCGTCGCATGGTCTCTCCATCTCAAGGTTTCGGAGACCTCGCGCGGGACCGGGCGGAAGCCGCGCGAGGGCTCGCCTCCAGGGCGCTACTTCGCCTTCTGGATCTTCGTGACGGTGTAGGCCCCGCCCGTCTCGGCGACGTCGAAATCGACCTTGTCGCCGGCCTTGAGATCCTTGAGCATCGCGGGATCCTTGACCGGGTAGGCCATCGTCATCGCGTCCATGTCGAGCTTCGGGATCGCGGCGTGGTCCAGCGTGACCTTGCCGGCGGCCGGGTCGACCTTCGTCACCGTCCCCTTCACGGACTGCGCCCACGCCGGCGCCGCGACCGCCAGGAAGGCCGCCGACAGGACGGCGAGCGGGATCTTGCGTCTCATGGGTCTCTTCTCCTTCGGTCCAGAACCGCCGCACCGGCCGCGTTGAGGGGTTTGCGGCGACCGGCGCGGCGGACTTCGGACGGGATCGCTCCCGGTCCGAACGGGTTCGCCTGCCGCGCGCGAGGCGCTTCCGGCAGGCCGATTGGCGAGTTGCGGGCGTCCGCCTAGTGCTCGTGGCCGACCGCGTTCGATGCGGTGCGACGGGTGCGCGGGTCCACGACCCGCAGGTCGGTCTGCCGCGCGCGTCGGCCCTTGGGCGTGTCCGGGGCGCGGGTCGGCTCGGGCATCGGCTCGCCGGTCCACTCGTAGGCGAGGGTGCCTTCCGGATGCCTGTACCAACCCGGGTCGCGGTAATCGCCGGCCGCCAGTCCCGGACGGACCTTCAGGACCGTGAACATCCCGCCCATCTCGACGGACCCGAACGGGCCCGTGCCGGTCATCATCGGCAGCGTGTTGTCGGGGAGCGGCATCTCCATCTCGGACATCATGCCGCCGCCGGTGGACCCCATCGGCATGTACCCCGGGGCGATCTTCTGGATCTGCTTGGCCGTGCTCTTCAGGTTCACGCCGATGTAGGTGCGCACGTTGTGGCCCATGGCGTTCATGGTGTGGTGCGACTTGTGGCAGTGGATCGCCCAGTCGCCCGGGTTGTCGGCGTTGAACTCGATGGCCCGCATCTGCCCGACCGCGACGTCGACCGACACCTCCGGCAACTGATAGTTCTCGTTGATCCAGCCGCCGTCCGTGCCGGTGACCTTGAAGTCGACGCCGTGGACGTGGATCGGGTGGTTGGTCATGGTCAGGTTGCCGAACCGCATCCGGACCTTGTCGCCCTGCCGCGCGACCATCGGGTCGATGCCCGGCCAGACCCGGCTGTTGAAACACCACATGTTCATGTTGAGCATCGTGTTGACCTTGGGCACGTAGGACCCGGCCTCGATGTCGTAGGCGTTCAGCAGCCAGACGAAGTCGCGGTCGACCCGCCGCTCGGCCGGATCGCGCGGATGGACGACGAAGAAGCCCATCATGCCCATCGCCATCTGGACCATCTCGTCCGAGTGCGGGTGGTACATGAAGGTGCCGGAGCGCCTCAGGATGAACTCGTAGACGAAGGTCTTGCCCGGCGGGATGCCGGGCTGGGTCAGCCCGGCGACCCCGTCCATGCCGTTGGGCAGCGTCTGGCCGTGCCAGTGCACCGCGGTCGCTTCCGGCAGGCGGTTGGTGACGAAGATGCGGACCTTGTCGCCCTCGACCGCCTCGATGGTCGGTCCGGGCGATTGGCCGTTGTAGCCCCAGAGCCGCGCGTCCATGCCGGGCGCCATCTCCCGCACGACCGGCTCGGCGATGAGGTGGAACTCCTTCCAGTCGCCGCGCATGCGCCAGGGCAGCGTCCAGCCGTTGAGCGTGACCACCGGCTGGTAGTCCGGCCCGCTGGTCGGATAGAGCGGCGGCTGCATGGTCGCCTTGTCCATGATCGGGGCCTCCGGAAGCCCGGCCGCCTGGATGCGTCCGCTGATCATGGACGTGCCGGCCAGCACGAGGCCGCCCGCTCCCAGGATCCCTCTGCGCGAGATGTCGGTCATGATGCCTCTCCGAATGTCATGGACGGGCCGCGGTCCCGACCTCAGCCGCCGGGCGTCGCGACGGCGAGGCTCGTGCCCGGGGTGCCCCCGGCGGCCTCGCCGCCGAAGTTGCCCCCCGAGAACCCGCCGCCGACGGTCGCGGCCTTGAGGTCGGTCGCCGCGATCCAGAAGTCGCGCTGCGCCTCGATCGCCTGGATGTTGCTCAGGATCCTGGCCCTGGCGTCGACGATGAGCGTCGTCACGTCCAGGAGCATGCCGCTGTACTGGAGCAGGGTCTGGTCCTGGATCGTCCGCCGCAGGGGCAGGACGCTCGTCCGGTAGTGCCGGGTGATGTCGTACTGGCCGCGATAGCGCTGGTATGCCTCGCGCACCTCGGAGCGGGCGTTGACCGCGCGCTCCGCCAGGCGGTTGGCGCTGGCGAGGTAACTCTCCCTCGCGCCCCGGACGGCGGTAGCCCCGAAGTCGTAGACCGGGATGACGAGGTCCGCCGTGAACCCGTTCAGGCTGGCCTTGTCGACCTTCGGGGCGCCGCCCTCTGCCCCGCTCCCGAGGGTCCTCGACTGCGAGAATCTGTTCGCGAAGCCCACGTCGAAGACGCTGACGAAGCCGCTCACTTGGTTCAGCCCGAACTGCCCGACGAGCGACTGCAGCTCGAAGCGGGCGGCCTGCACGTCGGCTCGCTTCGTCATCGCCTCGGCCTCGATGGCGCGTCCTTCGACGAGCCTTCCGGGCAGGGGCGGCAGGCCGTTTGGCAGGCGGAATTCGGTGTCCCGACCCCAGAGCCCGAGGAGGCGCGTCAGTCGCTCCCGCTCCGCCCGTTGCTGGACCCGCGCCTTCGCGAGTTGCGCCCCGAGCTCGCTGTAGAAGGCGTGCTCGCGCGCCTGCTCCAGCTTGTTCAGCGCGCCCGTCTCGCCCAGCTGCTTGGCCAGCGTCGACGCGGATTCGGCGCCGGCCAGCGCCTGTTCCAGGAAGGCGGTCGCTTGGTTGGCGGCCACGGTCCGGTAGTATTGGCGCCGGGCCTCGCCGGCCAGCCGCAGGACCTGATCCGCCGCGTTGTACTGGTCAGCCCCGAAGCGCTGTCGCGCGATCTCGGCGCGCGCCGGCAGCGTCACCAACTCCAGCACGCTCGCGGCCACGGAGCGCTCGATCTCCGTGTTGAACCCCAGGCCCCACTGGGTGATGGAGAGCCGCGGGGAAGGCGGCAGCGTGGCCTGCACGTACTGCGCCTCGGAGACGCCGAGGTCGTTGAACGCGGCCTGCAAACCCCGATTTCTGAGGAGCGCGACCTGAACGGCGCCATCCGCCGTCAGGGGATGCCGCAGCAGCGCGTCCACCCGCGTCTCCGCGGTCGGCGCGATGCCCTGATCGTCCGCCTTCACGATGTCCTTGCGCAGTTCCAGCGAAGCATAGCCGCCGGCGACCGACAATCCGGCGTCCGGCGAAAAGCTCGCGCAGCCGCCGAGGGCCAAGCCGAGGCCCATGAGGCTCGTCGCCGTGCGCAGAAGACGCCACCGGACGGGCTCGCCCGGCGCGCGCTCCGTCCTGCCGGCATGTCCCGGCGCCGCCAACGTGCGTCCCATGCCGGTTAATCCGGGATGCGCGTCCGTTTGGTTACAGGGCCGCGCCATCACCGGCCTCCCGAGTCGCGCTTGCCGCCCATCCCCGGCATCCCGTCCATGCCCGGCATGCCGCCCATTCCGCCGGACCCGGTCTTCGGTGCGACCTGTCGGTTGAGCTCCCGCCAATCCTTCGGCTCGACGACGCCGAAATCCTTCACGCCCCGCGTGACCTTCGCGTAGCGGGGCGGCGGTACCGGCACGCCCGGGTCGGAGGGCAGGACGAGCCCGGCGGGCACGGCGGCGGGAATGCAGCCGGCGAGCGGCAGGACCGCCGCGAGCGCGGCCGGTCTCGGCAACTTGAACATGGTGGACTTCCCGAACTGAGGCGGACGGCCGAGGGCAAGGCCCGGCGCGGCGCCGGCCGCGCGGCTGGAGCCGGCGACGGGGTCGCGCCCGACCGAGGCGTCGGGTGTTCGAACGGAATGGTTTGCCGTCCCTTCGGAGCGGCCTCGGGCGGACGCTAGTGCCGCCCGCGCGTCAGGCGCCGAGCCTTGGGGGTCGCTCGATCCGGAGCGGACGCGCGTCGACGTTCCCGTCCTCTTGGACGATCAGGACCCGCTCGAACGGGGCGTAATCCAGAGGCATGCCCAGCCAGGCCGCCGCCGGCAGCGCGGCCTGGCAACCGAGGGTGCAACACGGCGACGGGCAGGCCGGGCGCTTCGAACGGTGCCGGTGCCCCGGGCAGCCGTCATCGCCGGCGGTCGCGGCCGGCGCGTCCTGGGAACCCGCATGAAGCCCGGCGTGCCCGGGAACATCCGGACCGTCGTGGCTCCGCGGCGACTGCGCGTGACGTGCGTGGGGCATCGCCCCCGCGACGTCGGCAAGGGCGCGGTCGGCCGCCGCGGCAGGCCGGCCCATCGTGCACGGCGCGGCCGGCGCGATGGCCAAGGCCAAAGCGAGCACGGCGAGCAGAAATGTGCGCACGATGTTCAATGATCAGGGCCCCGGCCTAATCTTGGGAGACATTGGCACGCCGCGTCGGAAGCGGCAATCCATCGCGACGATCTTACGCCTTCGAAGGACATTCTGTTGGATTTGCGCAACAAGCCAGGTTCGGGACGGCTGTCGCAGGCGCGCCGGCTTGCGACGACCCAGCTGGTGGAGCGCGAACGGGACCGGCGGCGACGCGGCGATCAGTGCGTGTGGTCGTGCGGAGCGGCCGCATCCGGGGCCGGCGCCGTCCCGGCCTTGCCTGCGGCTTCAGGCGTGGCTGGACCGCCCGCGGGCACCTGAACCTGCCCTTGGCCTTGCTCGTGGCCATGCTCTTGGCCGTGGGCGTGGTCGTGCGCGGCGGCATCCGGAGCCGGGCTCATCCCGGACTTGCCCGCGGCGGCATCGGGCGTGGCCGGACCGTTCACAGGCGCATGGTCGTGCTCATGGACATGGTCGCGGCCATGCTCATGAGGAGGGCCGCCGCCTCCGGGGTGGACGTGGTCGCCCGATTTCGGGAGCGCCATGACACCCAGGCCATAGCGGTAGACGTTCTCGCCGCCGAGCCAGCCCGTCACCGCGAGCGTCCCGGAGCCCCCGGCGAGGAGCGCCAGCAAAACGATGCCCGCGCCGGCGCCTTTCCGGCGCTCGGACCACGCTACGCCTCCGGCGACGAGGAAGATCAAGGCGGTGGCGACGGCCCAGCGGAGGTGGACTGTCATGTTCTCGTGCGAGGCCGCGTCGTGCGCGACGGTGTTGTAGGCCGACCAGCCCGTGGCGAGGGTCGCGACCGTGACCGCGATGCCGATCGCGAGGTTCCAGCGGGCGGCCGTCGTGAGCGCGTCTCCGAGCGGCGCTGTCCTGAACAGGGTCCCTGCGGCGAACAGCACGCTGGCCGTGATGAGGAGGGCGACCGTGAAATGGACCGCGACCGGATGCCAGTTCGGGATCACCTCGATCATGACCGTACTCCCAGGAAAGCGTGGATGGCGGGACGCCGGTCGCCGCCCGGACCGGTTCGAATGCGGGATGGGTGTCGAGCGGGACGTCGCGCTTAGGCGAGCCCGCCGCCGTCGCCGGATCTCGGGAGCGGCACCCTCTCGGATGCGGCCTCGGATGACCGATCCTCGCATACGTGTGCACCCCGGGAGGGAGGCTCGGGAGCCCCTGGCCCGTCCCTCTCGTCGTACCCGGCGCGGGTCTAAGAACGGCGCCAAGGCTTGGCAATATTTCGCCGCACATGCCTGTCGGTGGGGGCATGCCCAGGGCGCTGTAACCTTTCGGACCTCGCTTGCGGACTACCCTTCGAGCGGTGGCGGCGGTCTCATGTCGCCTTCGGGCGACCAGCCGCGCGACGCGGACCGCCGGACGACATGCGCGCCCACCCGGCGTGGCGCGGCGGTCGCGAAGGGCACTGCGGGTGGCGGACGATGCGACGTACTTCGAGCTTTGGCCCGGCATCCATGAACCGGCTCGTACAGCCCTGGTGACACAGGCGGAGGAAGAGCTGCGTGGGCTGCTCATCGCCAGCCTCGGGGGAAGCGCGGTCGACTACCGGCGCTTCCTCGTGCGCCTGGGTGCGCATCTGCGTGCGTACTACAAGGGCAAGCTGGTCCGCTCCGGGCAGAGCGATACCGAGGCGGAGGATCTCGTCCAGGAGACCCTGATGGTGATCCACACGCGCAGGCATACCTATGACGTCGCGCAGCCGGTGACGCCGTGGATCCATGCGATAGCCCGTTACAAGCTCATCGACCATCTCCGGCGCACGCGCTCGTCCACGACGGACGTGCCGGTCGAGGATGCGGGCGTGCTGGTGGCCCACGACGACCACGTCGCGGTGGAGAGCTCGCTCGACGTCGAGCGCCTCCTGGCGCACCTGCCGGCCAAGATGAGGAACGCGATCCGGTCGACGAAGGTCGAGGGACTGAGCACCGCCGAGGCGGCCGAACGCTCCGGCATGACCGAGACCGCGGTCAAGGTGAGCGTACATCGCGGCCTGAAGGCCCTGACGAACCTGGTGGCGGGCAAGGCGAGATGAAGACCGACGAACTCATCGGCCTCTTGGGGAGCAGCTTCGAGCGCGAGCCGGTTCGGACCCCTTGGATGACCCGCCGGCTCGGGCTCGCGGTGGCCGTCGGCGCCGCGGCCGCGCTTTGCCTGGCACTCGTGGTCCTTGGCGTGCGCCCCGGCCTGATGGAGGCCAGGCCGCTGCTGTTCCTCGCGTTCAAGTTCGCGTTCGCGGCCGCGGTCGGTGGCCTCGCGCTCCGGTATCTGGTCAGGGTGGCCAGGCCGGGCGGCGAGAGCCGCGTCCACCTTGGGGTCGCTGCCCTGCCGTTCGTCGCGGTCGGGGCGCTCGCGGGGGCGAGCCTGTCGATGACCCCGCGCGAGCATTGGCACGGCTTGATCTCGGGCCACACCTGGCTCGAATGCCTCGTCTCGATCCCCTTGATCGCCGTCGTGCCGTTCGCCGTCGTCACGTGGGCGGTCCGGCGGTTCGGGGCGCCGACGGACCTCGTGCGGGCGGGGGCCCTGGTCGGCCTCGCCTCGGGCGCGGTCAGCGCGCTCGGCTACTCCTTGCACTGCATGGATGACACCGTGCCGTTCGTCGCCGTCTGGTACGGGGGCACCCTCGCGCTGTGCACGCTGGCGGGCGCGCTACTGGGTCCGCGCCTGCTGCGATGGTAGCGAACCGACCCGGAGCCTCTTCCTAACCCCTCGCCAGTCGACGATGGAGACGAGCCACCGCGCTAGTGGCCGCGGCACATCAAAAATTCTCGTAGCTCCGTAACCATGGGCTCGGGACGCACGGATCTAAGGAGACGAGCAGCAGGCTCCCGAACAAAAATCGAGTTCGCCATGAGAACCAAGATCGTTCCTGTCTTCACTGGCCTCGCGATGCTTGCCGCCTTACCAGGTCACGCGCTCGCGGGATGGATGGACAACGTCCCGTCCCGCTTCATACCCCAGACGCATCGGACGCCACCCCATCCGGTTGAAGCGACGGACGTCGGCTCGACGACCGGGTCGCTCACCGAGATGACTCGCCGTCCTTCCAACCGCAAGCCGGTTCGGCCCGCACGCGACTACTGAGACTATGGGCGCCCTAACAGGTTGTTGAAAAAGTCCAGAGAGGTAGAAGTTGGGCCTCCATCTTGTACAGCCATATGGACACTCAACCTACCAGCAGTAAGTCGCCTCTATCTTCTGAGGCGCTTTTCGATTGTTTTAACAATCTGTTAGTGGCGGAGATCTCAGCGCACTACCTGCCCTCGGAGTTTGCATAGGGTGCAGGCGTTGTGAAAATGGGAAATAATGCATGACTTGCAGAACAATATTCTGCAAGTCATGCCCCAACCATTGATAGAGATCAATCTTCACGTAGTTTAGGCCTCTATTTCGGGTCTGGACGGGTTTTTATCGGGAAAATATCCAAAGCGGTTCTGCATTTTAACCCACTCGGCAACGATCAGATCCTAGGCTCTGTCCCGGAGCAAACCCAAGGCTATGAGCGCTTATTGCCTTTGCCGCCCTCGATCATCGAACGTATCCGCGCTGCCATGGTCTCAATCGCGAACGGTTTCGTCAGCACCGCCATGCCCGGCGCAAGGTGTCCATTGCCGAGGATGGCGTTCTCGGCATAGCCGGTGATGAACAGCACATTCAGGTCGGGTCGGGCGACGCGTGCGGCGTCCGCCATCTGCCGCCCGTTCATACCGCCGGGCAGGCCGACGTCCGTGACCAGTAGGTCGATGCGCACGTCGGACTGCAGCACCTTGAGACCCGCCGCGCTGTCGCCGGCCTCGATGGCCGTGTAGCCGAGGTCCTCCAGGATGTCGCTGACGAGCATGCGCACGGTGGGCTCGTCATCGACGATCAGCACGGTCTCGCCCTGCTCGGAACGCGGCAGGTCGGTGACGGGGTTCATCCCCTCGTCCTCGGCGACCTCGCCATAATGGCGCGGCAGGTAGATGCACACGGTGGTCCCTTGTCCGACTTCCGAGTAGACGCGCACCTGTCCGCCGGATTGCTGAGCGAACCCGTAGATCATCGACAGGCCTAGCCCCGTGCCCTCGCCGATCGGCTTGGTCGTGAAGAACGGCTCGAACACCCGCGCCACGATCTCCGGGGGCATGCCGGTGCCGGTGTCCGTCACGCAGATCGACAGGTATTGCCCTTCCGGCATGTCGTGCTGCCGGGCGGCCCGCTCGTCCATCCACTTGTTGGCCGTCTCGATGATGATGCTGCCCCCGTCCGGCATCGCGTCGCGAGCGTTGATGCAGAGGTTGAGCAGGGCGTTCTCAAGCTGCGGCGGATCCACCAGCGCCGGCCACGCACCCGTCGTACCGACCACTTCGACGGCAATCGCCGGTCCGACGGTGCGCTGGATCAGCTCCTGCATGCCGGAGACGAGCCGGTTCACGTCGGTGGGCCTGGGATCGAGCGTTTGGCGACGCGAGAACGCAAGGAGACGGTGGGTCAGCGCGGCGGCGCGCTTGGCCGCGCCCTGGGCCGCCGTCATGTAGCGGTCCACGTCCGTGAGCCGGCCCTGCTGCATGCGCGTCTGCATCAGCTCCAAGGAGCCGGAGATGCCCGCCAGCAGGTTGTTGAAGTCGTGGGCCAAGCCCCCGGTCAGCTGGCCGACGGCCTCCATCTTCTGGGATTGCCGGAGCGCCTCCTCCGCCAGCCTCAGGGCTTCTGCCTGGTCCTTCTCGGCGGTGATGTGTCGCCCGCTCGCGTAGATCAGCTCGCCTTCCGGCGCGGCGACCCAGGAGATCCAGCGGAAGCCCCCTTCCTTGTGGCGGTAGCGGTTCTCAACGGTGGGAAGGCTATGGACGCGGGCATGCTGCAACGCCTGGTTGGTCAGCCCCTCGTCGGCCGGAACGATGAATTCAAAGACCGTCCTGCCCAGGACATCCTCAGCCGTCCATCCAAGGATAACCGTGAAGGCTGGGTTCACAGCTTGAAAAACGCCCCGGCCGTCGATGACGACCTGAATGTCTTGGGTGTTACGCCAGAGCCGATCACGCTCCTGGGTGCGTTCGTGAACCTGCTGTTCGAGAGTTTCGTTGAGCTTGAGCAGTTCCTGCTCAGCATGCTTGCGACCGGTCACATCGTTGAAGAAGATCGCGATCTGGCGGTCTGCGGGATCACCGACCCGGATGGCCCGCACGTCAAACCACCGGCCGAACGCCGCGGCGTAATTCTCGAAGTTGGCCGGCTCGCCGGTCAGGGCGACGTGCCCATAGGTTTCGAACCAAAACCGTTCCAGGTCCGGTGCGAATTCCGTCACCCATTTGCCGCGCAGATTGACCCCGGCCTGACGCTCGAAGGCGGGGTTGGCTTCCAGGAAGCGATAATCCAGCGGGCGGTCGTCGGTATCGAACCGCACTTCGACGATGGCAAATCCGGTGTCGATCGTGTTCACGATCGTTTTGAGACGTTCCTGGCTGGCGTGCAGGCGTTCCGTGCTGTCGGCCTGTTTGGCCGCCAGCACCGCGTTCTCGCCCTGCAGGCGGGCTACCTGCGCGAAGTCTGAGGTGACGTCGTACTGGCTGGCGAAGAAGTAGGCGACCTCGCCCTTGGCGTCCTTGACCGGGGCTAGCAGCAACTGGTTCCAGAACGGCGTGCCGTCCTTGCGGTAGTTGTAGATCGCGATCTCGATCCTTTCGCGTGCCGCCACGGCGTTGCGGATGCGGGTCACGTCATCCGGATCGGTTTTCGGACCCTGCAGGAAGCGGCAGTTATGGCCGACGATGTCCGTGCGGTCGTACCCGGTCAGGCGGCAGAAGGCGTCGTTGACGAAGATGATCGGGTTGTCGTGCTGGCGCGGGTCGGTGATGATCATCGGCATGCGCGTCGCCCGCACGGCCGCCGCGAACGGGTCGGTGAGATCCTTGCCGCCAGCGATCTCAGCGAAGATGCGGCTCGTGTCACGACGGACCGTTTCGGTGGTCGCCGGCGTCGAGGTCGGGCGGTCTTTGTCCATGATACGGCCGGCTGTACCAGACATAGCGTTGGCCTCAATAGCTGCGCTTGGAGACGCTCTTGGAGCGGCCTGGAGGGTTGTTAGATCACCACAGGCAGAGGGAATGTGAGAGGCCACCGCCGCCACGCGGCTGACAGGGGGCCTCCTCAGGGTTTGCAAAGGGTCGGAAGGAGGCCCTCGCTGCGGGTACCGAACGTCGGATTTAGGCCACTTGCTGTCGGGGGGATATCGCTCGCTGGCAAGGCGGGACGGGCTTGGCGTCGGGAATGGGCGCGCGAGATCTGGGCGGCCCAGTCCATGCCGCGACCATTCCGCATGGTGGACGGACCGCCGTCGACCTTCCGCCCGGACCGAAAAGCTGGCATCGTGGATCCGTGAACTTCTGGCTCGCCCTGAGGCGGCTGCTCCCGCTGCTCGCGGTTCTCAGCCTCGCCCTGACGCCGGTGGCCGCCCCCGCGGCCGTCGCGGGCATGCGCGCGTCCGTGATGGCGCAGGCAGGCGTCGGGCACGAGGCGATGCCGGCCGTGGACCCCGCCGACATGGCGGCCATCGACATGGCCGAAATGCCTTGCTGTCCGCCCAAGAAGACGGCGAAGCCCGATTGCGCGAAGGCGGGTTGCCCGTTGCTGGCGCTCTGCCTCGCGGGCATCGCTTCGCTCCCGCCGGCCGCGATGTCCGTCCCGGCGCCGGTCGCGACGCGGACGAGCCGGTCGTGGCCCGATGCGGCGTCCTTCGCCAGCGTGCACGGACCGCCGTTACCCGAGCCTCCCCGAGCCTGAGCCCGATGCCGCCGGCGTGAGCGCCGGCACGATGCCGCGCGTCCGTGCGCGGCCGTCCATCGCGTTCAGGAGACCACACCCGTGACCAAGGATCCCTTCGCGCGCGCCCTCGCGGTCGCGCTGCTCGCTGTCGCCCTACCGGCCCCGACGCTCGCCGGCATCAGGGACTACCAGTTCCAACTCGTCCAGCCGGAGGCGAAGGTCGGGGACGCCGTCCTCGCCGTCCGGCTCGTCGACCGGCGCACGGGCAAGCCGGTGACCGACGCGGTGATCTTCGCCAAGCGCCTCGACATGGCGCCGGACGCCATGGAGGAGATGGCCACCAAGGTCGAGCAGGTCCCGTCGACCGAACCCGGCATCTACCGCTTCAAGGCGCATCTCGGGATGCAGGGCCGCTGGCGCCTGTCGCTGGCCGCCAAGGTCCAGGGCGAGACCGGAACGGTCGAGGACGACCTGATCGTCCAGGCCGCGAAATGAGCCGGTCCGCGTGGATTGCCGGGGCCCTCGCCGCGCTCGCGGCCGGGGCCGCCGGGTACGGGGTCGGGCATGACGGCCCCGCACTGTCGGCGCTCGCCGGCCGGGTGGCCTCGGGCCTGCCGCCCGCGCTCGCCGAACGGGGTCGCGACGGGCTCGCGCGCCTTCTGCCCACCACCGCGGGTCCGGCGAGGGCCGTCCCGTCGGGGCCGGTCGTCTATTACCAGGACCCGGACGGGAAGCCGGCCTACTCGCTCGCGCCGATGGTCACCGCGGACGGACGTCAGTTCCGGGCAGTCCGCGCCAGCGAGGACGTCCGCTTCGATGGCGAAGCGGTCGAGATCAAGCCCGGCGACGCGCCGGGCCACGGGATGTCGGCCCCCGACATGGCCGCCCGCGGGAGGGCGGAGGGCAGCCAATCGGACGGGTCGGCCAAGCCCGGCTCCGGCGACCGGCGCGTTCTGTACTACCGCAATCCGATGGGCCTGCCGGACACCTCGGCGACCCCGAAGAAGGATTCGATGGGGATGGACTACATCCCCGTCTACGCGGGCGAGGACGAGGGCGGCAACGTCGTGACCGTCTCCCCCGGCAAGGTCCAGCGCACCGGCGTCCGGACCGAGACCGTGGAGCGGCGGGTGGTGGCCCAGCCGGTGCGCGTGCCCGGTACCGTCGCCCTCGACGAGCGGCGCGTGACGGTCATCGCGACCCGGTCGGACGCGTATGTCGACCATGTCGAGGACGTCACGACCGGCGACCGCGTCCGCAAGGGCCAGCCGCTGGTCCACATCTACTCCCCCGACATCAACGCCGCCGCCGCGCAACTCATCGCCAACCCCGGCTTCGACGGAGCTCGGCGACGCCTGCAGAACCTCAACGTCTCCGAGGCCGTCATCGACGAGATGGAGCGCACCCGGAAGGTGCCGATGGCCATCACCTGGTCGTCGGCCCGGGACGGCGTGGTGCTGCAGCGCTCGGCCGTCGAGGGCATGAAGGCCGCGGCCGGCGACACCCTGTTCCGGATCGGCGACATCTCGGTCATGTGGGTGCTGGCCGACGTGCCCGAACGCGACCTGGCCGGGGTCCGCGTCGGACAGGCCGTGACCGTGCGCCTGCGTTCGGCACCGGGCCGGACCTTCTCGGGCAAGGTCGGGGTGATCTATCCGCAGGTGAACCCGGACACCCGGGCCACGCGGGTGCGCATCGAGCTGCCGAACCCGGACGGCACGCTCCTGCCGGACATGTACGCCGAGGTCGAGATCGCAACGGGGGCGGGCAAGCCCGTCGTGGCGGTGCCCGACGACGCGGTCATCGACACAGGCGCACGGCAGTTGGTGCTGCTCGACAGGGGCGGCGGGCGCTTCGAGCCCCGCGCGGTCAGGGTCGGGGTTCGCGGCACGGGCTACGTCGAGATCCGCGACGGCGTCGCCGCCGGCGACCGGGTGGTCACGTCAGCGAACTTCCTGATCGACGCCGAGAGCAACCTGAAGGCGGCGCTGCAATCCATGGCGGCCCCGAAGGCGGATGACCGGCAGGCCGCGAATGTGGAGGGCAAGCCATGATCGCGCGCCTGATCGGCTGGTCGGCCCGCAACCTCGTCCTGGTGCTGGTCGGCACGGCGTTCGCCGTGGCGGCGGGTGTCATCGCGCTGCGCACCCTGCCCCTCGACGCCATCCCGGACCTCTCGGACGTGCAGGCCATCGTCTACACCGAGTATCCGGGCCAGGCGCCGCAGGTCGTGGAGGATCAGGTCACCTACCCGCTGACCACCGCCATGCTGACGGTGCCGAAGGCGAAGGTGGTGCGCGGCTTCTCGTTCTTCGGGGTGTCCTTCGTCTACGTGATCTTCGAGGACGGCACCGACCCGTACTGGGGCCGCTCCCGGGTGCTGGAATACCTCAACGGCGCGGCGAGCCGGCTTCCCGCGGGGGTGACGCCGACGTTGGGCCCCGACGCGACCGGCGTGGGCTGGGTCTACCAGTACGTGGTGGTGGCGCGTGAGCGGACGCTCGCCGAGCTCCGGTCACTGCAGGATTGGGTGATCCGCTTCGGGGCCTCGCGCGCCGAGGGGGTGGCCGAGGTCGCGGGCGTCGGCGGGTTCGTCAAGCAGTACAACGTCGTCGTCGACCCGAACCGGCTGCGCGCCCAAGGCATCAGCCTCAACAAGCTGCGGGACGCCATCCGGGCGAGCAACGCGGATGTCGGCGGCCGCACGGTCGAGCTCTCCGAGTTCGAGTTCATGGTGCGCGGGCGCGGCTACCTAAGAAGCGTCGCCGACATCGAGAACATCGTTCTGAAGACCTCGGGCGGCACGCCGCTGCGGGTTAGGGACGTCGCCCGGGTCGAGCTCGGACCGGACGAGCGCCGCGGCATCACCGAGATGAACGGCGAGGGCGAGGTCGCGGGCGGCATCGTGTTGCAGCGGTTCGGCGCCAACGCCCTCACCGTCATCGAGAACGCGAAGGCGAAACTCGCCGAGGTCGCCAAGAGCCTGCCCGCCGGCACCGAGATCCTGCCGGTCTACGACCGCTCGCAACTCATCGACGCGGCCATCGAGACGCTGCGGGGCACGCTCGTCGAGGAGAGCGTCGTCGTCTCCCTCGTCTGTATCGTCTTCCTGCTGCACGTCCGCAGCGCGCTCGTCGCCATCCTGATGCTGCCTGTCGGCATCCTGATGGCGTTCGCCGGGATGAAAGCGCTCGGAATCGGGGCCAACATCATGTCGCTCGGCGGCATCGCCATCGCGGTGGGCGCCATGATCGACGCCGCCATCGTGATGATCGAGAACGCGCACAAGCACCTGGAGCGGGCGGCGCCGGGCAGGCCGCGGGTCGAGATCCTGGTCGCGGCGGCGGCGGAGGTGGGCCCGTCGCTGTTCTTCTCGCTCCTCATCATCACCGTGAGCTTCCTGCCGATCTTCACCCTGGAGGGCGAGGAAGGGCGGCTGTTCGGGCCCCTGGCCCTCACCAAGACCTTCGCCATGGCGGCGGCGGCGCTCCTGTCGGTGACCCTGGTGCCGGCGCTCATGGTGCTGTTCGTGCGGGGACGGATCGTCCCGGAGCATCGCAATCCGGTGAACCGGCTCCTGATCTGGCTCTACCGGCCCGTCATCGCGGGGGTGCTGCGGGCGCGGCTGCCCACGATCCTGCTCGCCCTCGGCGTTCTGGCGGCGACGGTGTGGCCGGCGCGCCAGCTCGGATCGGAGTTCATGCCGGAGCTCGACGAGGGGACGCTGATGTACATGCCGACGACGCTCCCGGGCATCTCGGTGACCAAGGCCGGCGAGCTTCTCGCGACCCAGGACCGCATCATCAAGTCGTTTCCCGAGGTCGCCTCGGTCTACGGCAAGGCGGGGCGCGCCAACACCGCGACCGACCCCGCGCCGATGGAGATGTTCGAGACCATCATCAGCCTCAAGCCGAAGGCGGAGTGGCGCCCGGGCGTGACGCTCGCGAGCCTGAAGGCCGAGATGGACGGGGCGCTGCAGTTCCCCGGCGTCTCGAACGCCTGGACGCAGCCGATCCGCGCCCGCATCGACATGCTGTCGACGGGCATCCGCACCCCGGTCGGCATCAAGGTGCTCGGGACCGACCTCGGCGCCATGGAGAAGGTCGCCCGCCAGGTCGAGGCGGTGGTGCGTAAGGTCCCGGGCACGTCGAGCGCCTACGCCGAGCGGGTCGTCGGCGGCTACTTCCTCGACATCGCGCCCGACCGCGAGGCGCTTGGCCGCTACGGCCTGACGGTCGGCGACGTGCAGGACGTCATCGCCACGGCGCTCGGGGGGCAGAGCGTCACCAACACGGTCGAGGGCCGCGAGCGCTACACCGTCAACGTGCGCTACCCGCGCGCCTTCCGCTCGGATCCCACGACCATCGCGGGCGAGGTGCAGGTGCCGCTGCCCGCCGGCGGGACGGTGCCGCTCGGCGAGGTCGCGAAGGTCGAGCTCACCCGCGGACCCACCTCGATCCGGACCGAGAACGGCCAGCTCGCGGTCTACATCTTCGTCGATCTCACCGGGCGCGACCTCGGCGGCTACGTGGCCGATGCGCGTGCCGCGGTCGACGGCGAGGTCGCGCTGCCCCCGGGCACGACGCTGCAGTGGAGCGGGCAGTACGAGTACCTGGAACGGGCCGAGGCGCGCCTGAGGATCGTGGTGCCGCTGACGCTGCTGGTCGTGTTCCTGCTGCTCTACCTCAATTTCCGCCGCCTGACCGAGACGCTCATCGTCATGCTCTCGCTGCCGTTCGCGCTCGTCGGCGGCGTCTGGCTGATGTGGTGGATGGGCTTCAACATGTCGGTGGCGGTGGCGGTCGGCTTCATCGCGCTCGCCGGCGTCGCGGCCGAGACCGGCGTGATCATGCTGGTCTACCTCGACCACGCCCTCGACGAGGTCCGGGCCGGGTGCGTGCGCGAGGGACGCCCGCTCACGAGCGAGGACCTGCGCCGGGCCATCATGGTCGGCGCCGTCGAGCGGGTGCGGCCCAAGATGATGACGGTGGTCGCCATCATGGCGGGTCTCCTGCCCATCCTCTGGAGCACCGGCTCGGGCTCCGAGGTCATGCAGCGCATCGCGGTCCCCATGATCGGCGGGATGGTCTCCTCGACCGTGCTGACCCTCGTCGTGATTCCGGCCGTCTACGCCCTGGTGAAAGGGCGCGGGCTGCCCCAGGCCGCCGCGGAGGCCGGGGAGGATGCCCGGGTGCCTCTGGCGGCTGAATGAGGAACGAACAGGAGCGGATGATGAAGTCTGACATGATGCCGTCCCGGCGAGCCGTGCTCGTGGGCGTGGCGGCGGGACTGGCGCTCGGGCGACCCGTATCGGCGGAGAGCCCGCCGACCGTCGCCGTGATGAAGGACCCGAGTTGCGGCTGCTGCGCGAAGTGGGTGGACCACCTGCGCCAAGCCGGCTTCACGGTGACGGTGACCGAGGGGCCCGTGAACCCGGTCAAGGCGCGTCTCGGCGTGCCGCGGGACCTCGCCTCCTGCCACACCGCCCTGGTCGACGGCTACGTGGTCGAGGGACACGTGCCGGCAGACGCGATCAAACGGTTGCTGGTGGAGCGCCCGAAGGGAACGGGGCTGGCCGTTCCGGGCATGCCGGCCGGCTCGCCCGGCATGGAGGTCGAGGGCAGGGAGCCCGACACCTACGCGGTGGTCCTGTTCGGACCCGAGGGGCGGGGCGCCTTCGCCCGCTACCGTGGCGGCGAGCCGGCTTGAGCGCGGCCGTCGTGCGGGTGATCGCCGTAGCCGTCCGAGGTGGTGAACCGTCATCGGGTTGCCGCGCAAAATCCGACACTCCGCTTCGGGCCCGGATGTCCCTCGAAGGCGGGCGGATGCGGGGGCTGAAATCCATTGCACACCGTGATCCCGTGCCCCGCGGCCATCACGGTCCTGCTTCTTTCCATCCAGCTCAGGCACTTTTCGCCTCGGCTTCGTGCTGGTCGCCTGCTTCGGCGTCGGGCTCGCCCACGAGATGGTCTTGGCCGGGGTGCTGGCGGCACTCGGCGCCTTCGCACGCCAAGCGCCCGACGCCTCCTCGGCGGCGCAGGTCGTCCTGGTCGGCCTCTAAACCGGCTGGCTTGGCTGAATTGGCATCCGGCGCGAACACCAGGATCGCGCCGGCGCGTCGACCTTGTTCGCCCCGGCCTGGCAGACGCCTTCCCGCCATTGACCTTCCCATCATGGGAAGCCCCATCTGTGCGTGGCGTCATCGAAGGAAGAGCGTCATGCATCGCTTCAAGGTCGACAAGATGGGTTGCGGGGGCTGCGCCAAGTCCGTGACCCGGGCCATCGTCGGCATCGAGCCGGACGCGCAGGTCGCGGTGGACCTCGGGGCCAAGCTCGTGACCGTGTCCAACGCCGCCGGCCCCGCAGACCGCATCGCCGAGGCTATCGTCGCCGCGGGCTATCCGGCCGAGCCGCTGGGTGCGACGGCTTGAGACGGCCGGGCGGCAACCAAACCCGGATGCGCGCATTCACGTCCCAGGGGCGACGTCGTCCCGGCGTTCGGGATCGTCCCGGCGTTCGGGATCGAGATTAGCGATCGGCATGGGTTTCGACCGGCACATCGTGCGTTCGATAGCGGCGATGATCCTCGCGATCATCGCCTACGTCGCTCCGTCCGCCGTCGAGGCTCACGAGGGGCATGTCCCCTGCGGCCATCACGGGCGCGCGGCCTCCAGGGCTCCTACGGCGTCCCCTTCCGCGGCGAACCTGGGCCCCGCAACGCCGTCGCGCATCGCGGAGGTGTCGGTGACGCTCCTGGCCGGGCCTCGCCTTCACGCGAAGGCCAGCCGGTCCACGACATCGCTCGGCGCACTCGATCCCGACCGAGGCTGCTGCGCCTGTGGATGCAAGCGCTGCTGCTGCGGGACGGTGCTATGCTGTACCTTCGGCATCGTCGCCGGACCGGCATGCCTGGCCATCCCCCTGTCCCGGGCGGCCGTGTTGATCCCCCAAGATCTCGCCGGGCGCGTGGCCATCGGCCCCGAGGCGCTGCGCAGACCGCCCCGAATCCTCGCTTGAGATGAGGCGCGCGTGATGCGCGCGACGGCCGAGGTGCGACTGCTTTTGCGGCGTGCCCGAGGGCAAACCGAGGCGACGCCCTTCTCTTATCCCGCGTCGTCCTGACGCCGCTGGCCGTAGGCTCCGTCCGCCGCCTTCTGAGCGGGATACTCGCTCGTGCCCATCGAGAGGTCGGCGACGCCTCGGCGTGACCCACCGCCGCGCGTTCTTCAAGGCCGCGACCATACGCGAGAAGTGTTTCCGCGTTTCCTTGAACCGAATCCAATTCGTCCGGTTCTTGAATGCGGACTGATGAGCAAGTTTACAGTATGGTGCTCTTCATTATCCGCATTTCTGAGATGAAATCACAATCAAAGGAGAACTAGGATGCACAAATTGTCTGGAGAGATGCAGTCCTGCATCGACGAGTGCCTTCGCTGCTATCAGACCTGCCTCGGGATGGCCTCGAACCACTGCCTCCCGGCCGGCGGCAAGCATGTCGAGCCGGAGCACTTCCGGCTGATGCTGGCCTGTGCCGAGATCTGCCGCACCTCCGCGCACGTCATGCTGCTCGGGACCGCGCACCATAAGCACACCTGCGCCGAGTGCGCCGACGTCTGCGAGGACTGCGCCCGCAGCTGCGAGCAGGTCGGCGACATGCAGGACTGCGTCGAGCAGTGCCGCCGTTGCGCCGAGAGCTGCCGGAAGATGGCTGCCTGAGGCCTGCGGGGCGGCCGCTTGGGCCGTCCCGACCCGTCCAACGAAGGAGATCGATATGCGCGTTCGTACCCTGACCCTCGCGGTGACCCTGACGCTGACCGGCGCGGGCACGGCCCTCGCCGCGGACAACGACCATGGCTCCCACGACCACGGCTCCATGCAAACCCCGTCGTTCGAGCTGCCCGCGGCCTGCAAGGCGGCGTCGGCCGGCAAGGAGGCCTCGATGAAGGACATGCAGGGCCACATGTCGATGGCGATGCAGGGCATGTCCGGACAGGCGACCGACACCCAGAAGGGCCTGCAGCACGCCATGATGCAGATGAACGGTCCGATGATGCAGGGCATGATGGCCGGCGACCCCGACGTCGCATGGATCTGCGCGATGATCCCGCATCACATGGGTGCAATCGCCATGGCCCAGGTCGGCCTGAGGAACGGCGATAATCCCGAGGCGAAGAAGATCGCCGAGAAAAGCATCCAGGAGCAGGAAAAGAGCATCAAGGAGCTCACCGCCTGGCTCGACAAGAACGCCCGCAAGGAAGGCAAGCAGTAAGCCCGAAGGAAAACCTGCCCGTGGTCCGCATCGCGTCAACCGTCGCGGGCCACGGATATCGAAGTTACGCGAAGGGACAGGTCATGACCAATTCGTCGGAAATGCATCCCGCCCCGGCGGGCCACGCCTGCTCCGGAGGACACCGGCATGACGACCCCGTCGCGTCGCACGGGCACGACCATGCCGCCATGGCGGCGAACGGTGCGGGAGCCGACCGCGTGAAGGACCCGGTCTGCGGGATGATGGTCGATCCGCACGCGACCGAGCACCGGGCCGAGCACGACGGACATCCCTACTACTTCTGCTCGAACGGCTGCCGGACCAAGTTCGAGGCCGACCCGATCCGCTACGTCGACCCCGGCCAGGCCGGGGCCAAGGCGGACCCGGTGCCGGAAGGCACGATCTACACCTGTCCGATGCACCCGGAGGTCAGGCAGGTCGGGCCCGGGGCATGCCCGATCTGCGGGATGGCGCTTGAGCCGGCGATGGTCGGCGCGGACGACGGCCCGAGCGAGGAGCTCGTCGACATGACCCGCCGGTTCCGGGTCGGGCTGGTCCTGACCCTGCCGGTGTTCGTGCTTGAGATGGGCGGGCATCTCTTCGGCCTGACCGAACGGCTCGGGCAGCAGACGTCCAACTGGATCCAGTTCGCGCTCGCCACCCCGGTGGTGCTCTGGGCCGGTTGGCCCTTCTTCGTCCGGGCCTGGCGCTCCGTCCTGTCCCGGAACCTGAACATGTTCACCCTGGTCGCCCTCGGGACGGGCACGGCCTACCTCTACAGCGTCGTGGCGACCCTGGCCCCGGGGCTGTTCCCGGAGGCGCTGCGCGGGCACGGCGGGGCGGTGCCGGCCTACTTCGAGGCGGCGGCGGTGATCACCGTGCTGGTGCTGCTCGGGCAGGTCTTGGAGCTCCGCGCCCGCGAGAGCACCGGCGGCGCGCTGCGGGCGCTCCTCGACCTCGCGCCGAAGACCGCCCGCCGCATCCGGCCCGACGGCGAGGACGAGGAGGTGCAACTCGATGCCATCGCCATCGGCGACAGGCTGCGCGTGCGCCCCGGCGAGAAGGTCCCGGTCGACGGCGCGGTCGTGGAGGGCCGCAGCTCCGTGGACGAGAGCCTCGTGACGGGGGAATCGATGCCGGTCACCAAGGAGGCCGGCGCCCCCGTCATCGGCGGCAGCCTCAACCAGTCCGGCTCGCTCGTCGTCGAGGCGACCAAGGTCGGGCGCGACACCATGCTGGCCCGCATCGTCCAGATGGTGGCCGAGGCCCAGCGGAGCCGGGCCCCGATCCAGCGCCTCGCCGACCAGGTCGCGGGCTGGTTCGTGCCGGCGGTCATCGGCGCGGCGGTGCTGGCCTTCGCCGCCTGGATGGCGTTCGGGCCGGAGCCGCGCTTCACCTTCGCGCTCCTCGCGGCGGTCGCGGTGCTGATCATCGCCTGCCCCTGCGCGCTCGGGCTCGCCACGCCGATGTCGATCATGGTCGGCGTCGGCCGTGGCGCCGGGGCCGGGGTGCTCGTCAAGAACGCGGAGGCGCTGGAGCGGATGGAGCGGGTGACGACCCTGGTGGTCGACAAGACCGGCACCCTGACCGAGGGCAAGCCGGCCGTGACGCGGGTCGTGGCGGCGGCCGGCTTCGACGAGGACACGCTCTTGCGCCTCGCGGCGAGCGTCGAGCGGGCGAGCGAGCACCCGCTCGCCCTGGCCATCGTGGCGGCCGCCGGAAAGCGCGGGATCGCGACCGCTCCCGTCACGGATTTCGACAGCCCGACCGGGAAGGGCGCGCTCGGAACCGTGGAGGGCCGGCACGTGGCACTGGGCAACGCCGCCTTCCTTCGGGAGCAAGGGGTCGACGTATCGACCCATGCGACCGAGGCAGACGAGCTCCGGCGCGACGGCGCGACGGTGATCTTCGCCGGCGTCGACGGCCGGGTGGCCGGCATCGTCGCCATCGCCGACCCGGTCAAGGCGACGACGGCCGAGGCGCTGGCCGCGCTCCGGGCCGAGGGCATCCGGGTCGTGATGCTGACCGGCGACAACCGCACCACCGCCGAGGCGGTGGCCCGCCGGCTCGGCATCGACGAGGTCGAGGCCGAGGTGCTGCCCGACCAGAAGGCCGCCGTGGTCGAGCGCCACAAGGCGGCGGGACAGGTGGTCGCGATGGCCGGCGACGGCGTGAACGACGCCCCGGCGCTCGCGGCGGCGGATGTCGGCATCGCCATGGGCACCGGCACGGACGTCGCCATCGAGAGCGCCGGCCTGACGCTGCTCAAGGGCGATCTCGTCGGCATCGTGCGGGCGCGGCGGCTGTCGCGGGCGGTGATGGGCAACATCCGCCAGAACCTGTTCTTCGCCTTCGTCTACAACGCGGCCGGCGTGCCGGTGGCGGCGGGCGTCCTCTACCCGTTCCTCGGCATCCTGCTCTCGCCGGTCATCGCCGCGGCCGCCATGGCGCTCTCCTCGGTGAGCGTCATTGGTAATGCCCTGCGCCTGAGGGCGGCTAACCTCGACCCGTCCTTGGCCCGCTAGGAGCGCGCATGTTCCCAACCTGGCTTCATGCCATCTCGATCGCCGCGCTGCTGCTCGGGGCGGCCTGCTCGCTGCTGCTGTCGGCGCAGGTGATCCGTCACCCGCAGCACATGACCGTGATGAACGTGGTCTGGCCGATCAGCGCCCTGTTCGGAACGGTGGCCGTGGTCTGGGCCTACCTCCGCTATGGCCGGCTCGCGACCATGGAGGCGCACCATCACGCGAAGGAGCGGGGCGAGAAGCCGCCGAACGTGACGGGGACGCCGTTCCCGGTGATGGTCGGCAAGGGCGCGCTCCACTGCGGTAGCGGCTGCCTGCTGGGCGATGTCGCCGCCGAGTGGCTCGCGTTCCTGGTGCCCACGGTGGCGGTCTGGTTCGGCTGGCACTCCCTCTTCGACGAGAAGATGTACGCGGTCTGGGTCCTGGATTTCGTGTTCGCCTACGCGCTCGGGATCGCGTTCCAGTATTACGCCATCGTGCCGATGCGCGGGCTCTCCCCCGGCCGGGGTCTGGTGGCGGCCGTGAAGGCGGACACCGTCTCGCTGATCGCTTGGCAGGTCGGCATGTACGGCTTCATGGCGTTCGCCCAGTTCTACCTGTTCCCGCACTGGGCCGGCCAGCGCGCGCCGGTGAACTCGGTCGAGTTCTGGTTCGCCATGCAGGTCGCGATGGTGGCGGGATTCCTGACCAGCTACCCGGTGAACTGGTGGCTCGTCGGCTCCGGCATCAAGGAGCGGATGTAGGCCGGTCGACGCCTAACCGCGGATCACGAGGAGCCAGAACAGGACGGCGCACGCGGTCGCGAGCATGCAGATCCGGTATCCCGCCTCGCTCGGGGCAGGGCGCATGCCCGCCCCGGTTGCGGCGCGACAGCTCGGGCACCTCGTCGCGTCGGCGTGAACCGTCCGCCCGCAGCAACCGCACTTGGATAAGAGCGTGACAACTCCGCCTGCTGAAGCAGGCGGCTTCTCGGCGCAGCTTTGCGGCAATCCGCTGGCTTGAGCGCTGAAGGCCGATATCCCGGCCGGAGCCGAAGGCCCGCTGATGCACGATCCTCGCCGCCGCTACGTCACGGTCGAGGTCCGTACCGCATTCACAGCGATGTCGGCGCTCGGCCAGCGTCTTGGCCTTGATCGTCCCGCATGCGGGGCAGGTTTGAGAGGTACCGCGCGGATCGACCAACACGACGGACGCATTGGCGCTTTCAGCCTTATACGCCGTGAGCTGGACGAGCAGAGACCACGCGGCATCGTGGACGGACCGGGCGAGCATTCCTTTCGTGAGCCCAGCCATGTTGAGGTCTTCGAACGCGATGCCCCGGTAGCGGGAGACCAGGGATCGCGACAGCTTGTGCAGGTGGTCGCGCCGCTGGCGGGCGATGCGGGCCGAGGCGGCCGCCAAACACGCCTTGGCCTTAAGACGGCGCTTCGATCCGCGCCGGCACCGAGCGAGCGCCCGTTGCCTCCGGCGTTGCGCCTTCTGCGCGCGCCGAGCGAAGCGCGGCATCGGAACCGTCGCGCCGTCGCTCGTGGCGATCAGGCTGTTCAGGCCCAGGTCGATGCCGACGGTGCCCGCGCCGCAGGTCTCGGCGAACGCCGCCTCGACCGACAGCACGACGTACCACTTGCCCTGCTGGCGGGTCAGGATCGCAGCGCCAAGCTTGGCATCCTGCGGCAGGTCGCGGTGCCAGACCACCTTGATCCCGCCGGGCACACCGACGATGCCGATGCGGCGATCCTTCCGGATCGTCAGGCCGTCGCCGACCCGGAACGTCGCGCTGTGGAAGCGGGGCGATGCCCGGAACCGAGGAAAGCCGCGCCTGCGCTGGAAGAATGCCGTGTAGGTCTGGTCCAGCCGGCGCAGCACCTGCTGCAGGGCCGAGAACGACCAGCGCCCGAGACCGTCCGGGTCGGCGGGGCGGCACGCCTTCAGCTCGCCGGCCTGATGACCGTAGCGCAGGCTCAGCTTGCGACGGCGGTACGCCTCAATCCGTTGCTGCAGGCCCGCGTTGTACAGGCCGCAAAAGTCCCGCAGCATCGCGTCAAGCAGGGCGGCTTGGGATCTGCTTGGACGAAGGCGGTACTTGTAGCTGCGGATCTGCGTCCCGCCCGTTTGTACGCGTTCCGTTCTCCGCGTCAACGCCGCATCAGGGGCGGCTCGCATTCCCCCGTCAGCTGAGGCAGACGGTCCCCTGCGAGGATTCTGTGGGCGCCCCTCCACTCCCGTGCCGAGACCGCGCGTGCCGACGCGCCTCGGTCAGGCCCTGCGTACGGACCGACGGGATCAACCCTCTGGCCGGCCGCGACGGTCCTGAATGCCTTCGTAGTGCGGCGGGACAGGCCGACGAAGTACGTCTTCGGGGGTAGCGAGGTTTCCGCCGGCTCAAGGCGGCATGGCGGCGGCTGCCGCCGACTGTTGGTATGCGGCTCCGAGGCGTACGCATAACGGGTAACGTCATCCGGACGCGTTACACGATGGGGGCGTTCGCCGGCCGGGCGCTCCTCGCTCCGAAGGCCTCCCGCGGGTTATCTCTCCGGTCGCCCTCGGAACCGGCTCGCGCCCGCGCCCGCACCGAGCGTGCACGCGGGCCGCGACCGTTTCTTCACCGCTCGCGGCGATGATGCCGGCAACGGCTTGGGATGGCGGGCATGGTGACGGAGAACGGGGTCTGGAAGGCCGCGGATCGGATACGGGCCAGGCCGGCACCGCCCGGCGGCACCAAGGAGCGGGTCTCGGTCCGCACGGTCCGGAGGGAACTCGGCGGCGGGTCGTTCGGCGACATCGCCCGCGAGCTCAGGACGTGGAAGGACAGGGAGGACTACCGGCCGGCCATCGAGCGGGCGGACCTGCCGGAGGCGTTCGAGAGGCGGCTCGCGGTGATCGGGCGGGAGTTGCTTGAGATGGCTCGGGTCGAGGCGGCCCGGGCAGGTCTGGCGGACTTCGTCGGCGCGGAGGACCGCCGGGCAGCGGCGAGGGATCTGCTCGACGAGGCGCTGGACCGGGTCGACCTCCTGGAGGAGCGGGTCGCGGCGTTGCAGGCCGAGCTGGACCGGGTGCGGGCCGCCGGCACCCCGGCCGGCGGGGCCGCGCCGCCCGTTTCCGCCGCGGGTGAGGTGGGCTCTCTCCCGCAGGGTCGCGCCGGCGCCGGGTTCGTCGATACCGCGCACGGGCTGAAGCTGGCGCGGGAGGCGAACGACTTCTGGGGGCAGGTGCGGGACGCGGTCGAAGGGGCGGTGCGCCAACGCGGTCCCATGGCGGTCCACCCGCTCCTGAGGGCGCTCCCGACCCGGCTCAAGGAGGAGGGCGAGCGGGCGGGTTTCCCGCTCACCGAGGCGTGGCTGCGCTATCACCTCCTGCGCTTGGTGGAGGACGGCAACGGGCTGACCCTCGTCGGTCACCGGTTCGGGCTGACCGAGCCCGAGCCCGAGCCGGACGTCGCGGCGATGCCCGAGCCGCCACTCGCCGAGGCGGTCGCGGCGTTGGGGAAGCGGCCGTTCTGGCGCTTGTTCATGCGGGAGGTCCACGCCCTGCTCGCCAGGGGCGGGGCGCAGACGGCGGACGAGATCCTCGGCGGCCTGGACCCTGGGTTGGTCGCGGCGACGGGGCGCTTCCAGAGGATCACGCCCCGGCTGCTCCGGTGGAAGCTGCGCCAGCGCATAGCGGAGCGGAGGCCGTTCGAGGAACTCCCGGACGGCCGCTTCGCCGCCCTCGTGGGCGAGGCTCCCTGGGACGGTGAGAGCCCGGCCGGGGCCCCGGCGGCGAGGGCCGGATGACGCCCGCGGCGCGGCAGCCGACTTATCCGACGCCCGCCCGGAGACTACGCTGCGGGGCTCGGCCGCACGGGCAGGGTTCGTTGTCGCGGGTCCACCGGCATCCTGGCCGTCGGCGGTGCATTGGCCGCGCCGCGAACGCCTTCAACAACCGTCGGGATCAGCGCGAGCGGTCCGGGGCTCTGGGAGCCCGCGCCCGCGGCCGGACGCCCGACGACGACGGCGGCCACCCGTGACACGGTGCTCGCCCATCGCGCGATGGTCGGACGGCACGAGCGGGTCGGGTCCAGGGCGTCGGCGTGGTGGTTGGTCGGTCCCTCGTCGAGGACGGCGCGATGGTGGCCGATGCGGTTGCGCGACCTCCGGACGCTCTCGGCCAGCCGCTGGAACGACGACCGAATCCCTCCGGCCGGCTTCGTCGCGCCGGTCAGCGCGGACGCCCGACGGGCTTAGCGATGGCGAGCACGCCCTTCAGGCCGCTCCCGAAACGGGCGATCGTCTCCCTGTGTCCGCGCAGCTCGCTGTAGGGCAGGTAGCGCAGGTCGAGCTCGGCCACCCGCGAGAAGGCGGGCCGGGCGAACTGGGCGCGCACGTCATCCTCGCGGTTGTCGGGCGCCACCAGGAAGAAGTTGCGCGCCGCCCCGCCCTCGACCCCGAGCGCCAGGTCGAGCATCCGCACGATGCCCGAGTAGATGCTCGTCGTGTGCTCGACCTCGAAGGCGGCCGCCACGTCGCCGCCCACCTTGTCCAGCCAGATCACGTCGATGAGCCGGACCGTCTCGGCCGAGCCGTTCGCCGTCACGCGCCCGGGCAGGCGGTCGAGGCAGCCGTCGGACAGGCGGCCCGAGCCGTAGGGGCGGTTGCCGTCGTTCGACGCGATCCAGACGTCGAAGCCGAGGGCGAGGCCGAGGTCGCGCAGCCAGCCCTGGACCTCGGTGTGGGTGTGGTCCGCCTCGCGCGCGGCCAGCGCCGCCTTGGAGGCCGTGGCGGCGGCCTCCGACCGCACGCGGTCGAGGTCCTCGCGCCAGCGGGCGAGCGCGGCGGCCCCGTCGCGCTCCGGCAGCGGGTATCGCCCGGACCCGACGTCGAACAGGAAGCCCGCGATGGCGCCGTAATCGTTGGAGAGCAGGCCGCGATGGGCGGCGTTGAGGGCGACGATGCCTCGGCGCATCGCGAGGTACTCGTCCCACTTGCCGAGCTTCACGTTGGCGCCGGCGACGGCGTTGTAGCCCTTCACGATGGCGGTGTTGAACGGGGTCACGAGGGTGGGGTGCAGGAAGTACAGCAGGTTCGCCGCGGCCGGGCCCAGCCCCTTGATGCGTTGCCGGTCGAGGGCGTGGATGGCGGACAGCACCCCGTCCTCGGCGCTGCAGCACAGGCAGGCGTCGAGGAACCGGCCGAAGGCGACTTGGTTGGCGCGGTCCTCGTAGATGTCGGGGATGCGCAGCTTCGGCTTCCAGAGGAAGGCGTGGTCGGCGCCCTTGAAGACCTGGCGCTGCTCCGCGATGGAGTGGACGACCGTCTCCAGCGACGAACCGCGATAGGCGTTGCCGAACGCGTCGGCGCGGATCTCGTCGATGACCGCCTGGAGGCCGCGCCGGATCGAGCGGAAGTTCTTGATGCGCTCCTCCCACAGGAACCAGGTTCGGTAGGAGGCGCCGGGGTCCTCGCGCCAATGCCGGATCAGGTTGCCGATCCAGGCGTCGTCCAAGGGGGCGTGTTCCGCCCCGGTGTCATTTATCAGGCGCATCGGCGCAGCATTCCCGAAATCCGAATTCGGTTCGGAGCATACCATTCAAGCCACGGTTGCCGCTGTCATCGGGAAGTCTCACGGGCGCGGTTCACGCCGAGCGAAGCCGGGCGATCTCTGCCACGGACTGGCCGTCGAGCCGATTGGACTCGAACGGCGCCTCCTTAATTGAGGCCACCGGCACCGAGTGGCCGTCGAGCGTCCGCTAAAGGTCGCCGGCTATCTCACCGAACCCGTCCGCACGACCAGGGTCATGTGCCTCAACCTCGGCCCAATCCGCGCCGAAGGACAAGCCTGACGATGTTGCGTGATGGTGTTGGCGCGGCTCCTGCCGCTGCGCCAACGGAGTGTGCGGGTCAAAGCGCTCGACAACAGATCGATGAGCCGCTGGCAGTATTCAGTCTCCTCCTCAGCCATGTCGCCGAACATGCGGGCACCGTCGAGCTGTTCGTTTTGCAGGTCGCGAGCGAAGTCATCGTAGCCTCGACCGTCCTCCTCCTCGTTGGCGTCAGCCAACGCTAGCTCACGCCTGGTCAGCTTTGAGTAAGCGCGCATCGTATGGTGGATCTGAAACGTTCGAATTGCCCACGACGTGAAGGGCAAGACTATTGACTGAGCATGGAGCGGACACGACGAGCGAAGTGTTGTTTATCGCTGCGCCGATATGTCGAGACGGTTAGCACATCAACGCTTGCTTCAAGGCGGCACGGTCCGAAGCAACAACAGATTGGGCTTCGCGATGACGCCAGACCTGCGACAGATAAAGCGTGAACAATTTTTTAGTAGCATCGATCTCACGTGCGCCTACGTAGGCACGACTGCCTTTCGCCCGTCCTTTTCAAGCTTGTGCGAGCGTCAGCCGCCGACTGGTGCGGTCTTGGCTCTGCTCGGATATTTGGATCGAATTTCCGCGCATGCTTAGTTGGCACGCCCTCCGCAATCCATATCTTTTCGGAACACCGGTCCTGTCAGAAGCAGTCGGCCTGGTCGATTGCTTCGTTCGAGAACCGCGCACATGGTCCAGGGACCTACAAGTCGCGGGCCTGTTCTTGTCTCTCGATCCCCCAATCTTCTGCGCCCAACCGCAACCGAGGCCATTCGGGGCTGCAAGCTACCTCGCCGCGCGCTTTCCCGAGACGCCATTCGTTTTCCTTCATGCGGTCACCCACAGCCTGGAGCGACCGACCTTCGCCTTATCAGTCGCTCAACACTACAGACGTTTTCGCAAAGCCCATCGCCGAGCGCGCCTGATCGTCATGGCGAACACGCCGGGGGAAGAAGAATTGCTGCGCAGGTTCGGCGTCGACGTATACCTCGCGCCGCAGAACATGTTCGTGGACGAGACCATGTTCCACCCGATCGTCGACCGACCGCGGACGTACGATGCAATCTATAATGCGCAGCTCGTCCCGATAAAGCGGCATGAATTGGCGCGGCTGGTGCCAAGCTGCGCCTATGTGACAAAACTGTTCGGTCGCTGGTCTCCACATCTGAAGAAGGCACAGCTCCATAAATTCGTCCACGGGCTGCCCCGCGGCCACGTAATCATCAACGAAATCGAGGCCGACAATGTCGTGTTCATGGATCACGTCCAAGTGAATGAAGCAATGGCGTCGGCTCACGTCGGCTTATGTCTCTCAAAGCTGGAGGGCGCCATGTACGCGAGCATCGAGTATCTTTTGGCCGGATTGCCTGTCGTTTCAACCCGCAGCAAAGGCGGACGCGATACGTTCTTTCACCCGGACACGACCTTGATCGTGGATGACAATCCTCGGGCAGTCCAAGAAGGCGTGGCTGCGATGAAGGCGCGCGCCATTCCGGCAGATTTCACGCGCTCTACAACCCTGCGCCTGATGGCAATCGAACGAGAGCGCTTCAACACCTTCATCGATGGCTTGCGAGGAAACCAGGTCGCGCGCACCGATCAACGCTGGTCTTTCAACTATTGCCCAAAACTTGCGCAACTCCGCAAGATCTCCGACTTCGAAGCGCAACTTTCGCAAAAATTTACTGTCTGAAAATTGCGCTCGCCCTGATTGCAAGCCGCTTTTCACATCGCTGATACCAATCCGTCCCAGGGGGCGGATGACGCACGCAGATGGCCAGACGCCTGCGGCGCATCACTATTAGCCCGACTTATTCAACGGGCATCGGCGTACGTTGTGTTTTGGGCTGATGGCGCGCGGGATCCCGCGTCTGTTCTGACGCGTGTGGATCGGGATTGTTCGGTCGGCGCTGGAGGAAGGGGAGCGGGCTCGTCGGGGCGTCGCAGCCCCGTCGTTCCGGCCGGTGCCGGGGCGAGCGCAGTGGCAAGATGGCGGATCAGGTCGGCTTCGGGATAGGCGGCGATGCGATCGCGCACGATCTCCGAACGCCCCTGACGCGTCTACGCGCGCGACTGGAACGCAGCCGAACGGGCGCGCACTCCCCGGCGGAGCTTGAGGAGGTGATCGACCAGAGCCTCGTCTAGCTCGATCAGACCCTGTCGATCATCACCGCCGTCCTGCGCATCGGCGGGATTCAGCACAAACATCGCTGTGCCGCATTTTCGCGAGTCGACGTGGCGCAAGTCCTGGCGGAGGCCGCCGAGCTTTATGAGCCGATCGCGGAGGACAAGAGCATCCGGATCTGCCTTGAGGTCACTCATCCGTTTCCGCTCCTCACCGGCGACCGCGACCTCCTGTTCGAAGCCGTGACCAACCTCATTGACAACGCTGTCAAGTTCACACCGGCGTGCAGTTTGGTACGCCTTGAGGTGTCGCGGCGAGGCGCGATCTGCATCCTGGCCGTCGAGGATACGGGGCCCGGCACTCCTCCGGCGGAACGTGATCAGGTCTTTCGGCGGTTCTATCGCGCCGAGCCCGCACGTCACACCGTCGGCAACGGCCTCGGCCTTGGGCTCGTAGCCGCTATCGTCGAGTTGCACGGGTTCCAGGCCGTCATCACCGACGCGCCCGGAGGTGGCTGCGGTTTCGAAATTCTCTGCCCGGCGACGATCGATCGGGGTGATCTGCCGACCGCCGCCGATATGTCCGTCTAGGTCAGCTCAGCTAAACTCTGGTTTAGTCTGGAACGGCTCTGATCTAGCGCCGGTTTTCGGCCTGTGTTGCTGCTGCCCTGGTGCGTGAGCAGAGCACAAGCCTCCGCCATCAGCCGCGAGTCCTTTCATGCAATTTTTCCGCCTGCTCCCGGTCGTTCTGCTTGCCGGATCCGCCCTCTGCACGCCGGCCCTTGCACTGTCCGGAGCGACATCGGACTCCGGCGTGAGCACGGGTGCTGGCGGCCCTCGCACCGGGGTACGCTCGGCTCCCTCGTCGGCGCAGAACGCCATGACGGTGTTCTCGCGTATCGAGCTTGCACAGGCGAGCCAGACCGAACCGGGCGGCCAGAAGTCGCCAACCGAGCGACAGCAGGGGGCAGGCGGTCAGATCGGCGACATCCGTCAATCGTCGCAGACGCAGGTGACCGGCCAGCAACCGATCGGGCCCTTCCCGACGAACGAGATCAGCCAGCAGCCCTGGATCGATCTCGGGGCCGGCGAAGAGGGACGCAAGAAGGACGTGGCTGCCCTGCAGCAGACCCTGACCGAGCTGCAGCAGCTCCAGCTTCAGACCAAGCAGGCGCACTGGAACGCCTCCGGTACCCTATACTACCCCCTGCACCTCCTGCTGCAGGAG